>Ga0187781_10003064_pt1 | contig 12626 bp, 8 predicted proteins | sample 0715_SJ02_MP02_2_FD_132447 | JGI IMG/M metagenome (GOLD analysis project Ga0187781, IMG submission 132447) | Tropical peat soil microbial communities from peatlands in Department of Meta, Colombia - 0715_SJ02_MP02_20_MG | ecosystem: Environmental > Terrestrial > Soil > Wetlands > Peat | place...
ATCAAAACGTCAAGGGCCCCACCAATTCGTGCCGCCTCGTCGATCTTCGTCTAGATCGCGCCGCACACACCTTGAACGCTCCAGGCGCGCGCCACTTCGTCGAGCGTTTCGGCATGCGAGGCCGCATTGACAAGAAGGGCACGTCGGACTTTTTGCTCCCCGAAACGGACCTCCTCGAGCATTGCGAGCATCTCCCCAAGTCGCTGGTCGCGCTGTGAAACGCCGCACGTATCGATCAGCACCTGGCGCTTGCCCTGCATTGAAGCAAGCAAATCGCGCAAACTGACCGCATCGTGCGTGTGGTGTACCGGAACGCCGAGAATGCGTCCGTAGCTGCGCAACTGCTCGTGCCCGCCGATTCGGTACGAATCGAGCGTGACCAGACCTAGCGCTGCCGCGCCGTGACGAACGACGAAGCGCGCAGCGAGCTTGGCAATCGTCGTGGTCTTTCCGACCCCGGTGGGGCCGACCAGCGCTATCACACCCGGGTAAAAGAGCGGATTGTCCGCATCGTCGGGACAACGCATGTGACGGGCTATGACCTCCTGCAACCACTTGTCGATGTCCTTGGCCTCAAGCGTCGCCGGAACGACTTCGCCAACTCGGCGCGCCAGTTCCGGCGAGAAACCCGACATGACCAGCCTCGTTAACGCCTGTCGTGCGGCGCCCAAATCGGCGACACCCGCATCGCCGCTTTTTTGCGCTGGGGGATGCGTGGCAATCTTCGTCTCTAGGTTCGAGATACGGTCGGAGAGCGTCGAACGAAGCGATTGCAGTTCGGCCATCACACGCGCATCGGGAAAACTCATGGCAGGCGGCGCGGTGCTGGCTCCCACCGCTGCGTCGACCTTGGACTGCGCCGCGGTTGCAATCGGCGCCTTAGGCGGATCCGCCGCCAAGGGCAATTTTCCCACCGCCGAAGGCATCACTGGTTCGCGACGCGCCGCTGGTGGCGGGGCTGGCGGTGCTGTGCGCGCTGGCTCCTGCGCAGGCGTCATATTGTTGCCCGGGGCCGGGTCCGCTTGTGCGGCGCGATCGGCCGCCATCACTCGCGATGGACGTCGCCGGAAGACCGCCGGGTCGCCAACTTCCCGGGTGGACCTATTGCCTGCGGAGCCATCCGCAGGCGCCGCCGCGGAAGTTTCTTCCTTTTCTTTGGCAACCGCGTTGTACATCGCAACGGCGTCCAAACGCGGCGTCGAGATCGTTGTTTGACGTCGAATGAATTGCTGAAACGATTCGGGCGCGGATCGCCGCACGGGTGCTGCGGTTGGCGGCTGCGCTGCACCGTCGCTTGGCCGGCGCGACGCTTCGCGGGCATCGATTGGCGCAAGTTCGTCCACCAGGGCGCGCATTTGCCCCTGTTCGGCCGCGATGATTTCGACCTTGCCGGCACTGGAGCGTCGGTTCGAGAGGATGACGGCCTCGGGACCAAGTTCCTTGCGAATCCTTTCCAGCGCTTCGCGCGCGCTGGGAGCGACGTATCGTCTAAATCCCATGTTTATCTCCTAACCCTGCACTTTGCCCTGCCCCATGACCCCTTCGGTTCTCGGTGCGCTACGCAGCCGCTCCCAGAACATTGCTTACTCGAATCGAACTCGTTTCCGGCACCTCGGCGTGCCCCAGCACGCGTAACCGCGGCGCGGCGCGCTTTAGCAGCCTGGCCAGCGGCGCGCGCAACCGGTCGGGCACCAATAAGGTTGGGGTCAAGCCCAAATCTTCTTGGCGTTTTGCTGCGGCCGCCGCGCCCCGCTGCAGCAGATCCACCAGCCCGGGTTCAAACGCGGCGGGCTCACCCGGGCCACCGAGCGACTGGGTCAGCACCTTTTCCAGTTCCTTGTCCAAGGCAATCACCGGTAATTCCCGCGTAGCGCCAAACAGCGTCTGCGCAATGGAAGCGCGCAGCGCCGAACGCACAAGTGCGGTGAGCTCGGCCGCATCCGTAGTCTTGGTGGCCCCGTCGGCCAGGGTCTCAATAATGGTGCGCAGGTCGCGAATGTGGACGCCCTCCTCCAGCAGGTTCGCCAGCACTTTTTGCAATGTCGCTAGCGGGAGGAGTTTGGGAATAAGGTCGTCGATTAGTTTTGGATGCATGCGGCCGAAATGGTCCACCAGGGCTTGGGTTTCGGTGCGGCCGAGCAACTGGCCGGCATTGGTCAACAGCAGGTGATTGACGTGCGTGGCCACCACCGTTGCGCAGTCAACAACCGTGTATCCGAGCACCTGCGCCGACTCCCGCTGTCGCGTGTCGATCCAGATCGCTGGCAGTCCGAATGCGGGATCCTTGGTCGGTGTGCCCGGTAGCGTTTGCGATACCCCGCCCGGATTAATTGCCAGCAGCATGCCGGGGAACGCCTCCCCCTCGCCGACCACGACACCCTTAAGCAGCACTCGATACTGGCTTGGTTTGAGCTCCAAGTTATCGCGAATATGGACCGACGGCGGCAAAAATCCGATGTCTTGCGCAAACTTCTTGCGTATTGCCTTGATGCGCTTAAGTAGCTCCCCGTCGGCATTGGCGTCCACCAGCGGAATCAGGCGATAGCCAACCTCCAACCCGAGGACATCAACCGGAACAATGTCATCCCAGCTCGCTTCCAGCGGCGCTGGCTGCGCTGCTGCCGCCGGCGCCGCCGCAGCCTTGCGCCGTTCGCGCTCCGCATTGCGAAGCAACAACCACGCGAGGTAGGCACATCCCGCCGCCAGGAGAAGAAACACCATCGAAGGCATTCCCGGAATGATTCCCAGCAAAAAGAGGATCGAAGCGGTAATCGACAAGGCGCGCGGGGTCGAGAACATCTGTTGCACGATCTGCGAGCCCACGTCGCCCTCGTCTTCGCCCACTCGCGAGACGATCAGACCGGCGGCAATCGAAATCACCAGTGCGGGGATCTGCGCCACAAGGCCGTCGCCAATTGTCAGCAAGACATAGTTATCGACCGCAGTGGAGATGTTCAGATCATGCTGCAGCACGCCTACCGCCAGACCCCCGATGACATTGATGAACAGCACCAAAATGCCCGCGACGGCGTCGCCGCGTACGAATTTGCTGGCACCATCCATCGCGCCGTAAAAGTCCGCTTCCAGCGCGATTTCCGCTCGGCGGCGGCGCGCCTCTTTATCGTCGATCAAGCCCGCATTCATGTCGGCGTCAATCGCCATTTGTTTGCCCGGCATTGCATCGAGGGTAAAGCGCGCCGCGACTTCAGCGATTCGTCCAGCACCCTTGGTGACCACCATGAAATTAATGACGACAAGGATCGAAAAGACAATCAAGCCCACGGCAAAGTTGCCGCCGATGACAAAGTGCCCGAACGATTCGATGACCTTGCCGGCGGCCGCCGGCCCGGTGTGCCCCTCCGTCAGCACGATGCGGGTCGATGCCACGTTTAGCGACAGGCGCAGCAAGGTGGTGAGCAGCAAGACGGTAGGAAAGGTCGCAAAGTCCAACGGCCGCCGCGTGTACGCGGCTACCATAAGCACCATAAGCGCCAGCGCGATGTTGAACGTGAACAACAGGTCCAGCGCAAGTGCCGGCAATGGCAAGACCATCATCGCCAGGATGAGAAACACGATCAGCGGTACCGCCAGGGAGCGCCAGGGAATGGCTCGCAGCAGGGGATGGTTCAAAATGGCGTTCATGAAATTGGTCTTTGCTTTCGGGTCGATCTAGCCTTGTGTCGTGCGTGGGCCCGGCTTCACGCGCGCGCCATCGGTGCCAAAGGATCCATCCCCTCGGGTACCTCGATGTCGGTCGGTTCGATGGGCCGCGGCGCCTGGCCCTGCGCGTAACGTTTGAGCTGAAAGACGTAGGCCAAAACCTGGGCCACCGCGGTGTAAAGGGCTGCCGGAATCTCGGCACCGATCTCCACGTGCCGGTACAGCGCACGGGCTAACGGCGGCGCTTCGAGCTGCGGCACACCGGCCTCGCGGGCGAGCTGGCGGATGCGTTCCGCGACCGCGTCCATGCCCTTGGCAACGACGACCGGCGCCCGGTGTCGGTCCTCCAAGTATTTGAGCGCCACGGCAAAATGGGTCGGGTTGGTCACCACGACGTCCGCCTTGGGCACCGCCGCCATCATGCGGCGTCGAGCCATTTCCCGCTGGACTTTGCGGACCTGTTGCTTTAGTCGGGGATCGCCTTGTTGCTCGCGCTCTTCTTCGCGCGCCTCCTGGACCGTCATTCGTAAGCGATTGCGATATTGAATGATCTGGTAAGGCACATCGATCGCCGCCACGGCGGCAAGTGCGATACTCATGAGGGCAAAGGCGCTGAGCACCAGCGTAAAAAGTTGGTTTACGGCCGCAGGCAAGGCATTAGATGCCAAGGCGGCGAACTGTTGCATATGGCCAATGATGTAGCTGCCGCCGACGAGTGCGAGCAAGATCGTCAGGAGCAAGTTCTTGCTCAAACCAACGAAAGAGCGCAACGACAAAAAGCGGCGCATGCCGGCAATCGGATCCAAGCGCTCGAGATCGGGCAAGACAACGCCGGGCACAAAGAGCAGCCCGCCGATGAGCAGCGGCGAAGCGACCGCGGCAAACAGCATCACAGCGAAAATCGGGGCCAGTGCTAAGAGCGCGCCGCTGACAAGATCGCCAAGATGCTCCGCCATTCGAGTCGGCTCGGTCGCGGTGACAGCATCAAAGCTAAGCCCCCGGGCCAACAGGGCGCGGCACGCGCTTGCCAGCGAACCCCCAGCCAATGCCAGCATGGCCACGGAGGAGCCCACGACCATGAAATGCGCTAGGTCGCGTGATCTAGGGACGTGGCCTTCCTTGCGCGCGTCGGCATAGCGCTTTGCGGTCGGCTCTAGGGTGCGGTCCTGTCCGCTTTCTGAATCGGCCATCGAAGCTTTTGCGGCGCAGCTTAGGCGGCGCCCACGAATGGAATCGCTTCGATTATTCGGCTACGCCGCCAGCGAAAAAGGGGGAATATCGGCAGCGCAACGGCTTACTTTAGCCCTGTGGAGAAGAAAAAAGTGGCATCCGGCCAGCTGCCGAAATGCCAATTGTTCCGCACACAACCTTCAGTTGCGCCGTGCGGTGCCGAAACTAGCAGTCGGAGAGCTCGTATTTCGCGAGCGCTGCGCACGGAATCCGGCGATGCATCGAATGGCACTTTTCCGGCGATTGGCCGAAGACGCAACCAAACCGCTGGGGGATTTCCAAGCCAATTCTCCAACCCCCGAAGGCAAGGCAAAAGGCGACGAGGCGCGCGACTTGTTTATTTGGTTCGAAGACACCTCGGAGCGCCAGCGCCACGGGCAACGGGGTATTGCCGGACTGCCCGAGTCCTTGTTCCCGCTTGCGCATGGCATGAAGGTGCTCGAGCGCCGCTACGCCCTGGGACACAAGCATCTGCTCACCGCGTTGCGAGTCCGCTGCCGCGATCGGGCAGCCGAGCGCATCGCCGCGATCTATACTGCTGCGCTGGCCGTCGGCACCGTGGCCTGGATTGGATCCGGTAGCCAGTACGAAATGGCCTGGAACGCCTTGTATTCGTCGCACGCCGACGAAGCCGACGGCGTCTGAATCCGACCTTGCCGCGGCTTGGCGGCAGCTGCAGTTTCTTGCCGCGATTGCGGCTCCCCGTATCAGGCAGACTTGGCGTTATTTAGCGCCTTGCGCTGTTCGGCCTCCACGCGATTGACGTAGCGCTGCAGCATCATTCGCGCTTGCGGGGGCAAATCCACGAACTGACAGCCGCAACGGCGCCCGTCGACGCCTTCTTCGGCCTCGTAGACATTCACGACCCGGAACGCCACGTTGACCGGACCGACGCCGGGCAGGTCAAGAAAACAGTTGCGGATCGTTTCGCCAACGGGCAATTCAAAGTTATGAGGGTAACTGAGCACCGCGAGTCCGCCCACACTGATGTTGAGCACCTGCAGTGACTCGTACTTTGCCGCGCCGTTTGTTTGTGGCACAAGGCAGGTTGCCTTTCCCATGATCGGGGTGCGAACGCGAAAATATTCACGCCGTTGCAGCCGCAGCATCTGCGTGGGCAAGCGGATACGAAAAGCCGCGCGCCCCTCGTAGGTCGTTGCCTGCGCCAGCTGTGCGCGAAACTGGACTTTTATGTTTTCGAAAAAAACCACAAAGACCAGTTCGTGCGCCCCCAAAACGCGCGCCTGGGCGTCAGGATTGACCGGCATATCGAACGTGGCTTCGTCAAAGTCCGGATCCACGTGCAGGATCATCGTAACGGCAAATTCCCCCTGCTCTCCGGTATATACCGTCACGAGCGTACGTTCCTGGCCGATGCGCCGCAATATAGCGACGATCTCCGCATGCGAGTACAGCATGTAATGCTCCAGTTCGGGAGCATCGGGTTCCGGAAACGGGTGCAGTTGCATTGTGCTAGGTCGTTGGTGGTCGCTAAAGGTCTTTGCCGCGGGCAGGTGGCGTTTTCCCCGCGCAACGCTCGCGCCGCGACACAAGTTCACCATAGATCAACGCACGACCACGGGTAAAACTGCGCCCGGAACCGGGCGCAATTCCGAGAACCGCTCCCGAGCGATGCAGTTTTGGCGGCGAAATTCTTCGGCCAACGATTTGCTAGCCGCCGCGGCAGCCAGCTCACCTAGTCGCCCGTGCAAGGCCGATCGTGACCGCGGGTGTGCGCCTTGCCCATACGCAACGCTGGCGTGGCATCCGCAATCTGCTCGCAGCAGCGCGCCAAGGCACACGCGGCGACCTGCGATCAAAGAACCAAGCTCCGAAGTGGGCCGCTTGGCATCGGCTTATCTTGCGAACCGCACCGACCCAGATGGCTAAAGTTTTGGGCACCGCAACCGACGGGTGCCCTCCCATGAGTTTCGCCCCCAACGCCAGCGTTCACCTTTGCATTGTCCAGCCCCTGGGATACGTGCACTCCATGGGGCTGCTGGACGCGGCTTTTTACTTTCGGTACCGCTTCGAGCAACTCGGGGCATCCGTAACGATGGCAAAAAACCGCCTGCGGCGCGATGTTCCCAACATGGTTTTTGGCGCGCACCTTGGATTTGATCCGACGCTACGGCAAAGCTTTCCTTGCATTTTTGTCAACTTGGAGCAGCTTGGCGAAGGCGGCAGCCGCCTGCCGCCGGCCTATTTGGAGCTGCTGCGCGACTCTGCCGTAATCGATTACGAACCGGCCAACTGCCATAGCTACTCCGATCGGCCCGATGAGGTCCCACTGATTTGTTTTGGTTACGCACCGTACTTGCGCGCCGCGTTAAACGCGCCCGCGTTGGACCAGCGCCCTATCGACCTGCTGTTCTTCGGTTCGATGAACGAGCGTCGTCAGCAACTGATCGACCGAATCGAAAAAACCGGACGCTGCGTGACGGTGTTTGATGGACCCGTATACGGGCCGGAGCGCGATGCCTTTATCGTCCAGTCGCGGGCCGTATTGAACTGTCACTTTTACGAAAGCGCTCGCTTTGAGCAGGTACGCGCATTCCACGTTCTGTCTCTCGGAACGCCATTGGTCTCGGAGCGCACGGATCGCACCCGGCCCGGTGCCGTCTACGAACAGAGCATCAGTTGGTTCACGGACCAGACGCTGGAGCAATTCTTCTCCCAAGAGTACTGCCGCGAGGGTTTTCTCGCACGCGCTGCGCGCCAGTTGGAGGAGTTCCGCATCAGCCAACCGGCCGGGGAGTTCGAACGCGCTCTTGAGTTCTCCCGCACGGTCTTTGCGTCGGTCCGCGGCGCCAGCAGCTCCACTGCCTCGCCACAGCGCTTGCTGCACATCGGTTCGGGAAAGGACTATCGCCCCGGCTGGCTCAACATCGACGTCCTCGACAGCGCCCAACCGGACCTTTGTTTGGATCTTTGTCAGCCGCAAACCTGGCCAGCACGATTTGAGTCTCCTTTTTGGGGAAGTTTGCAGTTGCATGCCGGCGCGACGGATCTGATCTTCGCCAACAACGTACTGGAACACGTATCGGACTTGCCCATGATGATGCGCAACTGCCTCGACCTGCTTCGATGCGGGGGCCTGATGGTCATCGAGGTTCCCTATGAAAGGGATCGCAGCGCCTGGCAGGACCCGACCCATGTGCGGGCGATGAACGAGAACTCCTGGCTGTACTACACGGACTGGTTTTGGTATCTGGGATGGTTCGAACACCGCTTTAAGTTGCGCGAATTCAAGTGGCTCGATACCAATCTTGTGCCGTGCGCGCAATCCGCAGCTGCTTTCATGTCCGTCACGCTGGAAAAGGTACCTACGACAATCGCCGAGCGCATGACGGCGCGCACCATGCGCCCGGATTTCGCAGGCCTGCTCGAACCCGTGGTCACGCCTCGCTCTGCCGTACTGCGCTCGTCCCCTGGCCCGGCGCCCGCGCAACCGATGCCCGCGGTTCGCGAGAAATCCGCTGCCTGAGCACTACGCACAGCCGCCCGATGAAAACGCGCTCGAAGCTTTCTTGCGACGCGCTCTCAGGAGGCAATGGCCGCACGCGACGGTACCCAGTGCTCAAGGAACATGATGAGTGAATTGGCCGACGCGATTTGCATGCAGTTGCTCGGAGCCATTCCCGCTGGTGCGAAGCGAGTGCTCCAAGTCGGGTCTGCGAACAGCCATTTAGCGCAACGCTACAAGCAATCACACCCGCAAGTGCAATGGATTGGCACCGGCGCCGAGCTCCAAGCGCACTGCGCGCAGTTATCTGATTTTGCACTCCAGCGCTCACCGCAACCGAACTTGGACGATCTGCGCCGGCTCGGATCAGATTTTGACGTCGTCGTCATCACCAACCTCCTTGAGCAATCGCACGAACCACAAACCGTGCTCGCGCAGCTGTACGACATAACGGCGCCCGGCGCTCGCATCATCACCTGCCTTCCCAACATGACCCATATTTCGGTCCTGCAAAGGATGCTTGCCGGCGATGTCTCGTACGACGATTCCGGACTGCTCGATCGCGCCCACGCTCGCTTTTTATCCCCGTCGTCGATCTTTAAAACATTCCTTGACAGCGGCTGGCTGCCGAATTTGCAAAATCAGATTCGGATCGAGCCAGCGCAAGGCAAGCTTCTGACACACCTCATCGCCGCGGCGCAAGCGCTAGGTTTGCCACCGGCGACCGCCTTACGTAACTTTGGCCTTTACCAGATGATCGTCGTGGCCGAGAAGTGGCCCAAGCCGCAACGGACCGCGCCGACGGATCTGGCGCCGTTTTCCGTGATCGTCGCGACCAACCGGCCTTGGCAGTACGAACTCAATATCGCTCGCTCTCCCGGATTGCAGGAAGTTGGCGCAGATATTGTGCCCGTGCAAGCGGCGGTCAACGCCGCGGATGCCTATACCAAGGGCGGCGCCGCTGCCCGGCACCCCTGGCGTGTATTCGCCCACCAGGATGTGTACTTTCCCGCGGGCAGCGGAATTGCGCTCGCCCAGCAGCTCGCAGCGCTGGACCAAGCCGCCCAGCACGATGCACCGATTGGTTTTGCCGGCCTGCACGCCGACAACGGGCTGGAAAACGGACTTCGCTACGCGGGCCTAGTCGTTGACCGGACCATGCTGTTTAGCCACGCCGCCTCCGCACGCGCAGTATCCATCGACGAATTCGCAGTGGTTATGCACCGCGATGCGAAAGTGCGGATTGATCCTAATCTGGGCTGGCATCTTTGGGCAACGGATCTGTGTTTACAGCTGCTCGAGGCGGGTACCGGGACCTGCGGCCTGCTCTTGCGAATCCCCCTGTTTCACAATTCCACGACAGCGTACGAACTACCACCGGAGTTTTACGCCAGCGCAAATCGGCTGATGGCAAAACATGCCAGCTACCCACGCGTGCCGACCCTTTGCGGCCAGTTAACGCGCTCGGAACCCGTCGCAGTGCCGACCGCCTAGGATCCCCGCTGGCACCAAGACTCCTAGCGCGCGCAGCGGCCTCTTGGGCCGCCGGCGGTCACGTCTGGCGAAAAACTGTGATGCCAACCGCCCACAATTCTTTGAAACGGTGAACTTGCAGCACATCTACATTGATCGGGTTCGTGGCTGGCAACCATCCCTTCTTGCCCGGAAGGCGCTGCTGCGCGACGTGGCCTAGGAAGGACCTGCCGTGCCCGCAAGACGGCCCAAGGGTGGCGATGCACAACACTTTATCGAAACCGGTCACAAGCAAGCGCTCTACCGTGGCGCGCGCCAGCAAGCGCTGCGCGCGTGCGGAGTCCGACTATTTGCGCGGACTGCAACTTGCCAAGCGCGAGCGCTGGGCGCAGGCTGCCGAGGCCTTCGACCAGGCCACGCGCCGCAATCCGGACGACGCGGTCTTTTGGCTCAATCTTGCGCACGCGCGGGTCAAGCTGGGCGACCTCGAGCAAGGCGTCATCGCCGCGCGCTGCGCAGCGGCGCTTGACCCCCATTCGGAGCTTGCGATTTCGATCGCGACCCAGTGCCTGGCCGCTGCCAATCGGCACGAAGAAATGATCGAACTGCTGCAGCCGATGGACCTTGCGACGGTCGAGGACCCCGGTCCGCATTTTTCCCTGGGCGACGCCTATTGCGCGATGTTTCGTTACCCCGAGGCCGTAACCGCGTACCTATCGGCTTTACAGCGCAAGCCAAGTTTCATTCCGGCCCACGTGCACCTGGGCAATGTTTTCGAGCGCATGAGAATGCACGAGGAAGCTCGGGAATGCTTCAAAACGGCGCTGGCGCTGGGCACCAACCGCGCCGAAATGCTCTCGGCCATGGCCTACGAGGCACAGCACGCCTGCCGCTGGGATTTGGCCGCGGAAGACTGCACGCAATTGCAGCGTGCCTTTGACGAAGGGGTCACCCAGGCAATCCCTTTTCAGCTGCTCACCGTAGCCTCAACGCGCGACCAGCAACTGGCGGCCGCGCGGGCCCATTGGAAGGATCGCTGTGGCGCAATTGAGCCACTGCCGCCGCCAGGGGCGCGCGAGGCGGCGGCTCGGATCCGGGTCGGCTATGCGACCAGCGATTTGTTTCGGCACGCCACTGCGTACCTGATCGCCGACGTCCTGGAGCGCCATGATCGGGACCGCTTTGAGATCTTCCTATATTCCTTCGGCCCGGACGACGGCTCAGAAATCCGCCAACGCATCATCGCCGCGGTCGAACACTTTGTCGATGCCCGTCAGATGTCCGATCGTGCTCTGGCCGATCGTATCCGTCGCGACGACATCGACATCTTGCTCGACCTCAAGGGCTACACCCTGAACGCGCGTTTTGGCGTATTCGCTTATCACGCGGCGCGCATCCAGGTGAACTTTCTCGGTTACCCGGGCACCATTGGTGCGTCGTGCTACGAGTACATCATTGGCGATCGGATTGTCACCCCGCTGGAACACGCGGCGAGCTATACGGAAAAGATCGCCCAAATGCCCCACTGTTATCAACCCAACGACCGGCAACGCCAGATCGGACCGCGGCCGACGCGCACGCAGTGCGGACTGCCCGAGCAGGGTTTTGTCTTTTGCTCCTTCAACAACAGCTACAAGATCACCGCAAGCGTCTTCGATCGTTGGTGTCGACTGTTGCGCCAAGTCGATGGGAGCGTCCTTTGGCTGTATGAGGCCAATCCGCAGGCGCGGCGCAATCTGCTGCTGGAGGCACAACGTCGGGATATCAGCCCGCAGCGTCTGGTTTGGGCACCTCACGCGCCCCTGGAGATCCATCTGGCCCGCTTGCAGTTGGCCGACCTGGCACTCGACACCTTGCCCGTGAACGCACACACCACCGCGAGCGACGCGCTTTGGGCCGGGGTACCGATGATCACGACAGCAGGAGACAGTTTCGTGTCCCGAGTCGCCAGCAGTGTTTTACACGCGGCCGACTTGCCCGAGCTGGTCGCAGCGGACGGCCAGGCGTATGAGCAGCTCGCCCTGGAGCTGGCGCAAGATCCGGTGCGTTTGCGTGGAATCCGGGAACGGCTCGCGAACAACCGCATGCACTGCGCGTTATTTGACAGCGAGCAATACACACGCGATTTGGAGAGCCTTTTCGCAAGGATGCTCGCGTTATGGGAGCGCGGCGATCCACCGGGGCACCTGCCGCCGCAAAGTTGATGGTGCACACTGTGCAAGCTGCGCCGCAAATTGACGCGATCAGTCAGGCTCCGGCGGCCGGTGCCGGCCGCGACGCTGAGGAGGCGTATTTGCTAGGGCTGGCGCACGCACGCGAGCAGCGGTGGGCCCAAGCGGCGGAGGCGTACGAAGCAGCGGTTGCCGCCGCGCCGCACGATTTGACCATGTGGCTAAACCTTGCCCATGCCCGATTAAAGCTCGAGGACTTGCCGGGCGGTGCCGCGGCCGCGTCTCGGGCAGTGGCTTTGGATCCTGCCTGCGAACTGGGATTAACGATCGCGGCACAATGTCTCGCACGCGCAGGCCGTCATCAGGACCTTGTCGCATTGTTTCGATCGGTCGACATGCAAACCATCGGCGACGCGGGTCTGCACCTGCAGCTCGGACAGGCCCTTTACCGGCTCGGTCGCATGGAAGAATCCGTCCAGGCGCTCTTGGGTGTTCTCAAACGTAACCCGCGTTGCGCCGAGGCCTTTGCCCAGCTTGGCAATGTGTTCCAGCTCCTGAAGCTGCCGGAAGAGGCACGAGAAAGTTTCCGTAATGCACTGGCGCTGGGTGCGGCTCCCGTGGAGATG
>Ga0187781_10003065_pt1 | contig 12623 bp, 10 predicted proteins | sample 0715_SJ02_MP02_2_FD_132447 | JGI IMG/M metagenome (GOLD analysis project Ga0187781, IMG submission 132447) | Tropical peat soil microbial communities from peatlands in Department of Meta, Colombia - 0715_SJ02_MP02_20_MG | ecosystem: Environmental > Terrestrial > Soil > Wetlands > Peat | place...
CAGCGGCCTGTGGGATTTGCCAAATTCCCTCGGATACAACAACACCAACGGCATAAAGACCGACCTGGGCAGGATCGAGGTAGTAGTTGACGATGAATATATCGAGGCGGTAGTTGAAGAAAGCGGCGAGGTTCCCGAACTGACCGCGCAATCCGAGACTCAATGCCTTGCCGAAGTGCTTCGGAGCGGAAGTGATCAACCAAGTGTGGCGAAGGGATTGGCGCAACACTCCGCCAGCGACGATGGCGCCGAGCAGCAGGCCGAGAAGATTTCCCAGCATGGCCGAATCGGCCGAGCGGCCAAATACGAAAATGAGAGCTACAAAAGCGAGAAGGCCCGCAAGTTGGTCAAAGACGGAGAGTCCGGCGCGGAGTCGAAATCGCTCAAAGCCGGTGAGCATTGCCGTGAGGTAACCGTCGAAAACCATGACGGGGATTGTTGCCAGGACAATGACGGCGAGGCGCCAGGTGATGCCTGTCAAGAACGCCGGATGCCAATGCCGGTAGAGGAGCAGCCAGGCGCCGCAAGTCAGCGAGACACCGATCAATCCGCACAGCACTACGGCAGAGAGCCAATCGCCCATTTTTTTCTGCACATCGGCAGTCCAAACAACAATTGGAATTTCGCCTCCGAGGCCGCCGAGCAGGACGCCGAGAGTGATTGTCATCATGCACAGACTGACTTGACCGCGACCGGCGGGGCCGAGCTGGCGGGCGTAGCAGACTTCAATTCCAATGGCTAACGCGGCGCAGGTTGCTTGGCCGCCGAGCAGGGTAACCAAATTCGAAAGAAAGCTCGGGCGCGAAGACGCAGCCGGCGGCAGGGCGGAAGAAGCCGCCAACGATGGTGCGGCAGGGTTGGCAGAGATCACGTTCACGGTGGCGCTCGCTTCACGCGTTAGAGCTAGCAGCGATAAACCTTCGACGGATAACGTCGGGATGTTAGGGAGATGTGACAGCAGGATGAAAACTGTCTTGCAGTACAGAGAACGAATGCGATTGGGCTCCTGTTGGGGTCGCGAGACTGGCAGGAAAGATTCCGGCAAGAAATTTAGACTAGTTACAAGAATTCAACATTTCTGACACCCGCGAATAACATCCATCGGAGAAACAAGTCTTTGCGAGAAGCATGCCGGTGAAAATAACATTCATCAATCACGCGAGCATTCTCCTGGAGTCGTCCGGCACGAGCATTTGGACTGACCCGTGGACAAAAGGAAAGGTATGTAACGGGTGCGCGGCGCTTTACAGCCCGTCGCCGCCTGTGCCGTACGAAAAGGTAGAACACATCTGGCTCTCGCACGAGCACTCCGACCATTTCAATTTCGCGACGCTGAAGTCTATTCCGGAGGCAGACCGAAAACGGATCGTGGTGTTGTATCAGAGGCACAGTTCGCCGCGAGTTTTAGACGCTTTCCGAAAGCTTGGATTCCAAGAACTTCGTGAACTGCCACTCTACCGCTGGATATGGCTCCGGCCGGACCTCGAAATCCTTTGCGGATCTATGGGGAGTATGGACTCCTTCCTGGCAGTGCGCTCGGAAGGCGAGTGCATTTTGAACCTAAACGACTGCGTGTGCACGGACGCGCAGATTCAGTACATCCGACGATTAGTGGGGCCGGTTTCGGTTCTTTTCACGCAATTTTCATTTGCGAACTGGATTGGGAACGGCACCGATGAAACCGACGCCGTTGGCCAGAAACTTCGAGAATTCCGCTACCGAGTACATGTATTCCGGCCGGAGTTCACGGTTCCCTTCGCGAGCTTTTGCTACTTTTGCAGCAGTGAAAACAATTGGATGAATAAGTTCGTTATCACGCCTGCCCGGATTGCTTCCATGAATCTGCCCGGGGTGAATTTTATGTACCCGGGTGACGAGTGGGATTCACGAAAGCGCGTCTTTCGATCAGCCGCGGCCGTGGAGAAATTCATGCAGGACTTGGAACACTTGGCGATCGAACCGACTCCCGAGAGCGTGGCGGATGAGAAGGTGAGAGAAGCCATTGTGAAAATGCTGGGGGACCTGCGTAAGCGGTTCGGAAAGTTGATCTTGCGATGGATTGAGCCTTTTAAGATCTACACGCACGATACCAGGCGGGTTTTCTGTGTGAATCCAGCCGAAGGGTCTTGCGATATTCGCGAGGCCACGCCGGAGAGCGCGTCGAAGGCCCGGTACGTCATGTGCAGCCAGGTCGCCTGGTACAGCTTCGCACACACGTGGGGCTGGAACGTCCTCGAAGGCGCTGGGCCGTATGTAGACCGCGAGTTCAAGAAAAAGGGAAGCAATCAATTGCTGAGCCGATGTATCGCCGAGCTTTCTACGGACATCCTCCGGTTTGAGAGCGTCGAGCGGATGGCAAGAACTGCGCGGTTCTTGTGGGGGAAAAAGTTTGAACTGCTATACCGGATGCTGGGAAAACCAATCAGCGAAGATCATTTGCGCCAATTTGATTCGAGAGTCCCGCCCCCTTCGAAAACGGAAACGCCCAAAATGGCCATGGCAGCCCGGCGGTAGGCCGGACAAGTGTGCGGAGAGATTTGAGGAGATGAATTTGTCTGGAAGGGCGCCAATGCTGTGGAAATTAGCCGGTAAACAATTTGTCACATTCCAGTTTTCACGACCCTTTCATCTAACAATAACAAGTGACATGTATCTCATTTCGCGAATTGTTGTAATTCGAGCAGAAGGAATGCGCGGTTCTATCGAACGCCGCAGGAGTCCTAGAAGTTGCGGCTTGTTTCTCGAAAGTCCGTGTGTCGCCGTGAGAAACCAATCTCGGATTCATCGGCTGGCGGCATGTTCGTCCGCAGATCAAAAAAAGACAGTGCGGAGCACAATTTCGTAGGGCACCAGCCTCTCCCAGCCACAGTGGTGCCGTTTTCGCATGAAGGGCTGTAACTCACAGGGCGGAGCTATGCACTTAGCGGGTGCATTGGGGGCACGGACAGAATCAGAAACAAGTTGTTGGTACGCGCTTTACACGAAACATCAGCATGAAAAGAGCGCCGCGAACTTTTTGGCCAGGAGCGGATTCGAAGTACTGCTGCCGCTCTATCGCACGAAGCATCAATGGAAAGACCGGTCGAAGATCGTGCAGCTCCCTGTTTTTCCCTGCTACTTGTTCTTGAGAACGAGCCTGGAACGAAAGCTGGAAGTTCTGCGCACGCCCGGAATTTTCTGGTTCGTCGGACACGGCGATCGAGCTTGCTCCGTGCCCCAATATGAAATTGAGGCAGTTAGACGAGTGGTGCAGAATTCGACCCGGTTCGAGCCGCACCCATACCTGAAGTCCGGTGACCGGGTGCGAGTCCGATCGGGGCCCCTTGTCGGAATCGAAGGGTTCCTGATTCGATTTAAGAATCAATACCGGATCGTCTTGTCCGTGGAGCTGCTTCAAAAATCGGTCGCAGTGGAAGTTGAGATTTCTGCTGTCAAACGAGTCGAGTCATCGTCCGTGCCGACCGCTTCTTTGCTGCCCGGCCGTCATCACAACGCTGCGGATGATTTGTAGACTAGCCAGCCCTGTCCACTGAAAGAGAGAAGAGCAAGTGAGCGCCTTCGTAGAACCAAATCAAAACATCGGGCCGCTTGGGCCAGCAGTTGCGCGGAGCCCTGTCGAGACGCTGATTCCGGCCGTGACGGGCGCGGCGACAAGTTCTTCTTTTACGTGGGAGCAGGCAGTCCGGGTGTTGCGGAAGAATCTGCGGCTGTCGCTCTTTTCCGCGCTCTTGATGGTTTTTGCCGTCATCGCGTTCGCCTATTTGCTGAAAAACGTGTACCGCCCTGTCGCGCGGCTTGAAATCGATCCGCCGACGAGCGGGATCAAGACGCTGCACGAGATCGAGGATGCCAACGACACGGAAAATCAGGATTACCTTGAGACCCAGGTTCAGATTCTCCAGAGCGAGGCGCTTGCAATCCGCGTGATTCGAGCGTTGCATCTCGATAAGAACGCCGAATTCGTGGACGAGAAGGAGATCGCCAAGTCCCACGCTACCGCGCCAAGCGCTCGCCACACGGATGACACGGCGGCGAAGCAGAAGGAATTCTTGAATGAGCAGCTCGATCTGGCTGACCGAACGCCTCTCGAATCCATGGCACTCGATGCGTTTCAAAAAGAGCTATCGGTGAATTCGATTCGAAACAGCCGGCTCATTGAGGTGAGCTTCGAGAGCGGCGATGCGCGTCTGGCGCAACTGATCACGAACGCACTTGTGACGCAGTTCATGGACCAAAATTACCAGAATCGGTATGCGACAACGATGGAAGCGTCTCAGTGGCTTTCCGAGCAATTAAACGACCTGCGGCAAAAAGTGCAGGAATCGAGCCAGGAAGTGGCCGCCTACCAGCGAAAGTACGCAATCATCGACTCCGATGACAAAGACGCGCCGATTGCGCAATACATGGCAGAGATAAATCATCAGCTCAGCGATGCGGAAGCCACCCGGATCGAGCAAGAAGCCTACGTGCGGATGATCGATACGGGCCAAGCGGACTCGATTCCAGCGCTCCGCGAGGATCAAGTGTATCAGAACTTGCTCACGAACTATGCGGATGCGCGCGCCAGGCTGGCGCAGGCACGGACGATTTACGGGGACGAGAACTCGAATGTGAAGAAAGTCGTAAACGAGGCGAACGAGATCGCGGCACAATTGGATGCGGAACGAGCGCGAGTGACAAATCAGGTCCGGACGTCCTACGCTGCAGCGCGTGACCGGGAGCAGATGATGCTTCAGGCGCGGGACCGAATCCGCACCCAGTTAGGCGATGACGGCTCGCACCTCGTGGAATTCCGGGTGCTTAAGAATGAGGCGCTCGCGACGGGAGAACTGTACAATACACTGCAATCGCGTTTGAAGGAAGCAGGGATCTTTGCGGGATTGAGGTCCAGCAACATTCACATCGTGGACCTGGCGGCCCAGTTGCGGAAACCTACAGGACCGCATCGAGGGCCGATCATCGCGATCGGAGCGATGGTCAGTTGCATGCTGGCCCTACTCCTGGCTTTCGCCGCGGAAAGCTTCAACAATACGATTCGGACTCCGGAAGACATCCGATCTTCGAGCGGATTGCCTTCACTCGCGATGCTGCCACCGATTCACGGCGGACATTTGTTTGCGGAAACGAAGGTGGCGGCGATCCGCAAACTGTTCGTGGGAAGCCCCTCGGGCAGGGATAAAGGCCGATCGTCCGGGGGTCTTGCTATTTCCTTGCGCAGCGCTGAAGGGGAGGCTGTGAGGGATCTTAGAACGAGGATCGCTTTCACGCGCCCGGACGCGCCGCCTCGAGTTGTGCTGGTGGCTTCGGCTTCAGCAGGCGAGGGGAAGACGACTGTCGCGATGAATCTGGCTGCGGCATGTGCACAACGCGGAAAGACGGTGTTAGTTGACGGCGACTTGCGGAACCCTGCGATTGCAAACGTGCTTGGCCTGGAGGTTCAAGCCGGAGTAAACGATGTTTTGGAGGGCACCGCTTCGTTAGAGAGCGTGCTCTTGCCGATCGAAGATGTACCCAACATGGTCGTGCTTCCGGCAAGACCCGTTGCCGAGAATCCCGTGGACTTGATCGCATCGGAACAAATGCGATCGCTGATCACGACACTGCGGAATGGGTTTGAGCACGTGGTGATCGACTCGCCGCCGACGATCCCGTATTCGGACACAAGAATACTTTCATCCTTGAGTGACGGGGTGGTCGTGGTTGCACGATATGGATTGACAACGCAGCGCGCATTGGCAAGGTGCGTCGAATTGCTCGACGAAGCGCGAGCACCGGTCGCAGGAGTCGTGCTCAACGGAATCAATCCATTTTCTCCCGACTATCAGTATTACAACTACGGATTCAGCCGGAGCATGAACGGCCAGCGCTATTACTGCTCCGAGTCGCCGGCACCGCAACAGGCCGCAGATCAGACTCCTCCACCGGATGAGGAGCCGAAACAGAAGAGTGCCAGCGCCTGAGAAACTCTTAGTCCGATGGTGAATGGGCGCCGGAGGTTTATTTTGCCGGACGGAATTGCAAGTAAAGCGGGTAAGAAGAAGCCATGAACAGAGCTAAGCGAAAGTCGCCTGCCGCAAAAGTGTTGCTAGCTGGATTATTCGCATTCGTCATCGTAGTGATTCAACCCACGCAGGCTCAAACCAGCGGGCCGGCCTCAACAACGGCGAGCCCTTTGGCAGCCGCACCGAGTGACTATCAAATTGGATCGGGAGACGTGCTTGATATTACTGTGGCTGACGCACCGGAATTCGGCGGCAAATTCCGGGTGAGCGACTCGGGCTTGATCGAGCTGGCCGGAATTTCGGCTCCGATCAAAGCAGAGGGGCTGACATCAATGGAACTTGCCAGCAGTATCCGCCAAGCACTCCTGGACGCGAAGCAAATGCGCGACCCGAAGGTCACGGTGTTCATCGAGGAATTTCACGGCCGGCGGGTGACGGTGCTCGGGACAGTAGCAAAACCCGGCGTGTACCCGCTTCAACGAAAGACCACCGTTGTCGAGGCGCTATCACTCGCCGGTGGATTGCTGCCCAACGCCGGGAACACGGTGACCATCGTAAGGGGAGCGGCGAGCGCAGAAAGCACAGGAACTCCCGTCGGCTCAGTCGCCATTCTGAATTTGAGCCGGCTAATCACGGGGAAGGATCTGGATGCAAACGTTGAGGTACAGAACGGCGACATCGTAAGCGTATCGTCATCCGATTTGATTTATGTGGTTGGCGCAGTGACAAAGCCTGGAGGATTCGTGCTACCGGATCCGAGTTCTGGAATGTCGGTGGTGCAGGCAGTGTCGATGGCTCAGGGTTTCACGCCCATCGCGGCCACTCACAACGGCCTTATTATTCGGCAGTCCACGAGCGATTCGGCCAGGCAAATGGTTCCTGTTGATATTGGACAGATGATGAGCGGGAAATTGACGGATGTACGGCTCGCGCCAAACGACATTCTCTACATACCCGAAAGCGGAGCGAAGAAAACTCTGAAGGTAATGGGTGAAGTGGCCATGGCTGCGGTGAACGGCGTGGCGATCTACGGGCTAGGGTACCGTGTTGCAGGCGGCGCACCGTGATTCGCATCTAGCATTTTCCATTTACGACATATTTCCCTCGGACGGAGTTCTATGGCCTCCTTTGCGATTCCAGACAGTCAGGCAAGAATAAAAGTTTCCGAGCCGAGGCCGTCGGGCAGCGCTGCAACGACGGTTTCGCAGAAGATCGAGTTCCTCGACTTGAAGGTCCAGTTTGCCTCGATTCGAGAAGAGGTGATGCGCGCGATCACGAGCGTGATGGAGAGCCAGCAATTCATTATGGGCAGTGAAGTGAAACTGCTCGAAGAAGAGTTGGCGGCGATGCTTGACGCGGACGATGCTATCGCATGCGCCTCGGGTTCCGACGCGCTTGTACTCGCCTTGATGGCACTGGGGATCGGAAATGGCGATGAGGTAATCACCTCACCTTTTACATTCTTTGCGACAGCGGGATCGATTGCTCGTGTCGGAGCGAAACCAGTCTTCGTGGATATCGATCCAGAGACTTTCAACATTGACACGGATCAGATTCAGGGGGCGATTACGCGGCAGACGCGGGCGATAATGCCGGTCCACCTATTTGGCCAGCCGGCGGAGTTGGATGCGATTTTGCGGTTGGCAGCATCGAATGGACTCGCCGTCATCGAAGACGCTGCGCAGGCAATCGGTGCGCGATACGGCGACCGGTACGTGGGGACGCTCGCCGAATTCGGGTGCTTCAGCTTCTTCCCCTCGAAGAATTTGGGCGGAGCCGGTGATGGGGGGTTGATCACAACTCAGAATAAGGAGCTGGCGGACAAGGTGCGTCTCTTGCGAGTGCATGGCAGCAAGCAGAAATATCATCATCTTGAGCTCGGCGTGAACAGCCGGCTTGACGCACTGCAAGCGGCGATCCTCCGCGTAAAGTTGCGGCACCTGGAAGACTGGACACAGGGAAGGCGGGCGAGAGCAGAACGATACAGAGCGTTATTCGAAGCCGCGGGCTTGGCGCGCAAGGTTACTGTGCCCACGACACCACGAGGAGACATGGAAGAAGTCTACAATCAATTTGTCGTCCGCTGCTCTGAGCGAGACGCTTTGCGCGACTACCTGCGGGGGCGTCAAATCATGACTGAAATTTATTATCCGGTTTCCCTTCATCTCCAACCTGCATTCGCTTACCTCGGTTATAGAGCAGGGCAATTCCCACATTCGGAAGCTGCATGCCGCAAGACCCTCGCCCTGCCCATCTACCCGGAATTGAAGGAACAGGAGCAAGCAACAATTGTCGGAGCCATCGCCGACTTCTATGAGGGCCGGCGGTGAAACGAGTACGGCAGGATTCTTAAGCCCAATTTTGATCTTGCCTCCGCAGAGATATTCCGAGTGACGTCTGCACCACAAACAGGCGTGTTGCGGGCGAAGCGCAGTGAATCATTCCACAAATAAGAACTGATCCAAAGGGCAATGTCATGACCTCTGGGCGACTGACGAAAATCGGGCTGATCGGTTGCGGTTACTGGGGCAGGAATCTGGCACGCAATTTCGCGGAGCTGGGAAGTCTGGCCGCCGTCTGCGACACGGAACGAGCGCGGTTAGATGAAATCCGCCAAGCCTATCCGGCGCTCACGACGAACCGGTACGAAGATTTGTTGGCCACACCTGAAATCGAAGCTGTGGCGATTGCATCTCCCGCAGCCAAGCATTTTGAACACGCGAGAAAGGCTTTGCTGGTCGGCAAGGATGTCTTCGTCGAGAAGCCAATTTCTCTCCGCGTTGAAGAGGGAGAAGAGTTGGTTGCTCTCGCCAAGAAGCGAGGCCGCATCCTGATGGTCGGGCACCTTCTTTACTATCATCCGGCTGTCGTGGAGTTGCGGCGCCTACTGCAGGCTGGCGAGCTTGGGCGAATCGAATACATCAGTTCCTCGCGGCTAAATCTTGGCAAACTGCGCACCGAGGAGGACATCCTGTGGAGTTTTGCGCCGCATGACATCTCCGTGATCTTGTATCTGCTCGATGAATTACCAGCAGAGGTCGGGGCGCAAGGAGCGAGCTACCTGAATCATCCGATCTCGGACGTCACGCTGACATTCCTGAATTTTGCGAGCGGGGCAAAAGCGCACATTTTCGTGAGTTGGCTGCACCCGTACAAAGAGCAAAAGCTCATCATCGTGGGGAACCGGAAGATGGCGGTTTTCGATGACACACAACTGGAGAACAAGCTGGTCCTCTATTCCCATCGAATCGATTGGGTGAACCGCGTGCCCGTGACGCGGAAGGCAGAAGGGGAGACGATCCCGGTCAGCGCAAATGAGCCCTTGCGAACGGAATGCCAGCATTTTCTGGAATGCGTGCGAGACCGAACAACGCCTAAGACCGACGGTGAAAATGGCCTGAGCGTGCTGAGAATCCTCCACGCGGCAGGAGAATCCATCCGCCGTCACGGGCAACCTATCTTCCTGGGGGAGAAGAAAGAGGCGCCCCACTTTGCTCATCCTTCCGCGATTGTGGATGAGGGCAGCGTGATCGGAGCAAAAACCAAAATCTGGCACTTCACGCACGTGATGGAGGATTGCCAGATTGGCGAAAACTGCATTTTGGGCCAGAACGTGCACGTGGCGCCGGGCGTGCGAATCGGAAACAACGTAAAGATCCAAAACAATGTATCGCTCTACACCGGAGTGGAACTGGAGGATGACGTTTTCTGCGGGCCATCTATGGTTTTCACAAACGTCAGCACTCCTCGCAGTCACGTGAATCGAAAGTCCGAGTATGAACGAACACTGGTAAAACGGGGCGCATCGCTGGGAGCAAACTCAACGGTCGTCTGTGGCGTGACCATCGGCCGGTATGCCTTCGTAGGAGCAGGCGCGGTGGTGACCCGTGACGTTCCGGATCACGCGCTCGTTGTGGGCGTGCCGGCGAGACAGGTAGGGTGGGTTTGCAGTTGTGGGGTCCGATTGGAAGTCTCGGGAGGGGCGGGGCTTTGTCCGGAATGCGGGGCCATCTACTCGACGGACAGCGATATTATCGCCGAGATCGCGGACGTCGGGAGGCAACAGATATTACCGCGCGCGCGGGCGGTGGCAACGGGGGCAGAAGACTAGCGAGCGAAGGCGGTACGAAGAAATACATGCGAGGTCAAAGTTTACGCAAAGATCGAGGCGATATGAGTAGAGAAGATTTGATTCCCATTTATCTCTCGAGACTTGAAGAGGCGAAATTCGAACTCGCCAAAGCGGAAAGGGCCTCCAATGCGAGCACCGATGTAATTGAAAAAGTGCGCTGGTCGCTCGAGATGGAAATTCGCCGGTCCATGGTCCGGGTTTACGACGTGCTCGTGAGTTTCGTTCAGAGGCCGGAGCCATAAGGACGGACGAGAGCTTCAGGGCGAGAATTCACGGAGCGTGCATGCGGGCCAAAAATAAAGGCGGATCCTACCGGGTGGTGGTTCACGGACTACCTCATTTCTGCAAGAAATTGTCAGGAATCTTGAATTGTGAGGGATGGAACGTCCGGTATCACTCCCGTGAAAATGCGATGGCGTTGGCTGGCCTTGCCAATGACCTGCGTCGGTGCGATCTGGCTTACACGTGGGGCGGCCGAATTGATCCGGGGAAGTTCTTATGGGCCGCTCGTTGTCTTGGAACGAAGAATCTAGTGATGCTATGGTCGGGCAGTGACGTTACCTACGCCCACAAGGACCTTGCCGCAGGGAAACTGAATTCATGGATTGCGGACAAAGTTCACTGGGCAGTTTCTCCGTGGCTCGCTGAGGAAGTTCGCGCTCTGGGATTGCAATGCGAATACGTCCAGGCGTCCTTTGTAGAACCAATCAGCGATCCCCAACCTCTCCCTGAGAAGTTTTCAGTTTTGACGTATTTGCCCAGCCCGGACAAGGCTGACCTTTACGGGTGGGATCAGATTTCAGAAGTTGCAAGGTCATGTCGGTCCGTCGAATTTCAAGTGGTAGGGCTTCAGGAAGGCCAATTGACCGGTATCCCACCGAACGTCCGAGTGCATGGATGGGCCGGGGATCTAGCTCCCTTCTTGGAGCGGTCGAGTGTGCTATGGCGCCCCGTGCGGCACGACGGATTGTCCTTCATGGTTCTCGAAGCGCTGGCTCGCGGGCGGCACATTCTGTACTCATACCCGTTTCCGGGGTGTGTTCAGGTCACGAGCGCCGCTGCCGCCCGTCTTGAAATCGAGCGGCTGCTTGATAGGCACGATTCCAAAACCTTGGGCCTCAATCAAGCCGGCATGGAAGTGATATCTCGCGACTTCAATCCGGCAAAAGTGAGGGCGGACATCCTGGGACGCTGGGAAAGAATCATCTCGAAGACCCACACTCTGCCAGCGCGAAAATTGGCGGAACCAACGGCAGATGTCTAGCCCGGCCGAAGAACTTCCATTCCATGTTGCTGCGATCCTCGCGAAGGCGACCGAATCGCCGAGTCCTTGTCCACGGTCTCTACCATTGCGGGATGAGATTTGCGGATTTCATGACCGGTGATGGATGGGAATTTCGCTATTTTCCTGACAGCGGGGTCCACAATCTGGCATCGATGGCTGCCTATTTGGGTTCGAGCGACTTGGCTTACCAAATCGGAGGCCGGATCACACTGGGGAAATTTCTGTTTGCCGCAAGGGTTTTGGATTTGGACAAGATTGTCGTGCACTGGGTAGGAAGCGACGCTGTGGATTACAAGCCGCTAGCCCGGGATGGAAAGGCGGAGCCGTGGGTGGTGCACGTGCCTCATCATTGGGGTGTGTCGGAATGGATGGTGCGGGAGGTGCTTGGATTAGGGGTCCCGTGCGAAATGGTCCCGCTGCCCGCGACGAAGATTCCCGATTCTCCTTCCGCATTGCCTGAGCGTTTTACGGTTTTGGTGTACATGCCTGACGTGCGGCGGGGAGACCTGTATGGCCTCGATCGAATTCTTCAAGTCACTCGCGACCTGCCGCACATTCCATTCGAGATGGTCGGGCTTACCCACGGGCGCATCGCCGATCTACCAAAAAATCTTCGAGTTCACGGACGCATTTCGGACCTCACCGGCTGGTTTCAGAGGGCTTCCGTTGTGTGGCGCCCCGTCCGGCACGACGGACTTTCTCAGATGGTTCTCGAGGGCCTTGCGCACGGGAGGCACGTCCTCTGGAGCTATCCATTTCCAGGTTGCGTGCATGTGAAAGAGGCGGATGAGGCGCGCGACAGGATCACGACTCTCTATGAGCAGCATGAGAACGGATGCCTGCAAATCAATTGGACGGGCGTCGAGGTAATGTCCGATCAATTCCATCCCGGGCGACTCAGGAGAGAGATTCTCGTGAGACTTGAGCAGATTCTGGACTCGTGACCTGATGAAAAAACTGACTTCGAAGAAACTTTGGCTGCTGCTTGATTCGCGGAAGTTGCGCATTCTTTCATACCTCATCATGCTTAATCTCATCGCAGCCATTTCCAGCGATTCTCATCAGCGACGTGGAAAAGGGCTGGGCGAGCACTACCTGTTGCTGGTAAATACAGCCTATGCGCCGCAACTTAACGCCGGCAAAATCGCGCAGTTCAATCAGTCGCCCTACGATGGAATAGCTGTCGCATTCCTGCATACGTACG
>Ga0187781_10003066_pt1 | contig 12622 bp, 5 predicted proteins | sample 0715_SJ02_MP02_2_FD_132447 | JGI IMG/M metagenome (GOLD analysis project Ga0187781, IMG submission 132447) | Tropical peat soil microbial communities from peatlands in Department of Meta, Colombia - 0715_SJ02_MP02_20_MG | ecosystem: Environmental > Terrestrial > Soil > Wetlands > Peat | place...
GCTGGCCTCGCCTGGCAAGTTGCTTTCCTGATCATCGCCACTGACCCGCCGCGGTTTCGCACCATCATGCTCGCGGCGGTCATCGAAAAGCTCGGTTATGCCATCGCGATGATTGCGTTGTATTTTCAAAGCCGGATTCACCCGGCTGACCTCACTTTTGCCGGCGCCGATCTTCTTTTTGGGGTGCTGTTTATTGCGGCTTACCTCAAGACGAGGGAGTAAGCTCCAAGCTGGCGAGACCGCTTGTGCAGATGACAATCCTGAGCGCCCGGTAGCTGGGACCTGAAAGCTGTGCCCGAACTTCCTGACATCGTCGTTTATATCGAGGCGTTGCGAAAGCGCGTCCTCGGACAAACACTGGAACGAGTACGAATTCCCAGCCCGTTTCTGCTGCGCACAGCATCGCCGCCGCTGGCCAGCGTGGAAGGACAGCGCGTGCGCGAACTGCGACGGATGGGAAAACGCATCTGCATCGGGTTGGAAAACGACCTCTGGCTGGTTTGCCATTTGATGATCGCCGGGCGGCTGCATTGGAAGAAACGAGGCGCACCGGCATCGCCCCCGCGTGGCCTGGCGGCATTCGATTTTGCGAATGGCACTTTGCTTTGGACCGAGGCGGGATCGAAGAAACGCGCGTCTCTGCATGTAGTGGCGGGCGAGACAGGCCTTGACGCGCTCGATCCGGGCGGACTGGAAGTACTCGTTGCCAGCCTCGACGCGTTCGCCGCGGTTTTGGCTTCGGCGAATCACACGCTGAAAAGGGCGTTGACGGACCCTCGACTGTTCAGCGGGATCGGAAACGCTTATTCTGACGAGATTCTTTTTGAGGCACGGCTGTCGCCGCTGGCGCTTACGCAGAGGATGAAGCCGGAAGAGATCGAACGGCTGTTCACGGCTACGCGGGCGACGCTCACGAGCTGGACCCAACGGCTTCGCGAGGAAGCGGGCGATGGATTTCCAGAGAAGGTCACTGCCTTCCGTGAGGGCATGTCAGTCCACGGGCGGTATAAGCAACCTTGTCTACGCTGCGGCAACAAGATTCAGAGGATTCGGTATGCATCCAATGAAACGAACTATTGTCCGACTTGCCAGACCGGAGGCAGGCTGCTCGCCGACCGCTCGCTGTCGCGCCTCCTGCGGGAGGATTGGCCGCGCACGCCGGAGGAACTGGAGATGATGACCCGAGATGCGAAATAATCAAACCCGTGACAATTCACTGAATGTCATTTTTGTTTGACCTAGTTCGTGGCAAGACTATGTCCCCGAAATACTACTTGTGGCTGGTGGTTATGGGCGCCGCGCTGCTGCTCCTCGCGCCTCTCCCCGCTTTCGCACAATCCGGCGGCGACTCGGAGCTGATTATCTCAACCGACCGCCCTTCGGTCGCCAACTCAAGCATTGTCGTGCCCAAGGGAGTATTCCAACTCGAGAATGGTCTTCTCGTATCAAGATTGCAAGGCCAGACGATTCTCGACCTTCCCGAATCGAGCCTTCGTTTTGGTTTATTGAAGACCACCGAGCTCAGACTGGCCCTGCCCGATTACTTTGACACCGTGGGCAGATCGGCTTCCGGGTTTGGTGACACCGCTATCGGAGTGAAACAGCAGCTTGGACCAATTCACAATCTGAATCTTTCCCCTATCTTCTTCGTCAGCCTTCCCACCGGGGCGCAAGCAATCTCCAGTCACGGATACGATCCCGGGCTGCAGTTTCCCTGGTCGCGCTCACTGTCCTCCAATTGGACGGCGAGCGGGCAGGCGGCGTTCTACTGGCCAACGCAGGCTGGCAGTCGCAATTTCACGAGCGAAGCCACGTTCGTTCTTGATCGTCAGCTGACGAAGCCCTGGGATGCCTTTGTCGAATATGCGGGTGATTTTCCCGCGCGGGGAGGGTCGCGGCACATCCTTCACTTCGGCAGCAGTTACAAGCTTGCTCCCCGGCACCAAATTGATTTCCAGGCGGCGGCTGGCTTGTCGAACTCCGCTGCAGACTACTTCATTGGGGCGGGCTATTCGTTTTTCTTCGTCATCGCAAAGTAGGTTGGCGACCGAGGCAAGATTCGATTTCTTACGCCGCGACGCTGCGCCACAAGAACCGCTTCGGCTCAGAGGGCTGTTGTTGGCCGATTTACACCACAAAATACCTGGCTGCAGGATGGTGCACCACGATCGCGGATGTGGACTGCTCGGGCTCCAGCAGAAACCCCGAGGTCAGGCGCACGCCGACGTTCTTCTCCGGGGCGAGCAGCTTGAACAACTTGGCCTGGTCTTCGAGGTTCGGGCATGCTGGATAGCCGAACGAATAGCGCGAGCCGCGGTATTTCTGGTGGAAGAGGTCGCGGATGTGCGGCGAGTCGTTGCCGGCGATGCCGAGTTCTTCGCGCATCTTTTTGTGGTGAAATTCCGCCAGCGCCTCGGCGGTTTCCACGCTCAGGCCGTGGAGATAGAGACAGCGGGTGTATTCACCGGCTTTGAACAGGCGCTGCGTTTCGGCCGTGGCCCTGGAACCGATGGTGACGAGCGAGAGGCCGAGGACGTCCATGTTGCCGGAGTTGGCGCGCGCGAAGAAATCGGCGATGGAAAGTTTGCGGCCTTCCTTTTGGCGAGGGAAAGTGAACCGCAGCAGCTCTTTCAATGGCCTTTGATCTTCTCTGAGGACTGAGAACTGGGAAGAGGGAACTGAATACACGATGACGTCGTTGCCCTCGGCTTGTGCTGGGAAATAGCCGTAGACGACCTTGGGCGCGAACAGTCCAGAAGCGATCACTTCCTCTTGCAGCTGCTTCTTGATCGGCCGGTATTTCTCTTCGACCAGGCGCGCGTAGTCCTCCTGCGAGGCAGTCTTCAACTGCCACTGGTTCTTGAACAGCGCGGTGTCGTTGATGTAGTTGAATATTTCGCGCAGATCGTAGGTGCCGACCACAGGGGCTAAAGCCCCTTCTTTCTCTCCGCCTTTATCGGCACGACTGAAGTCCTGCCCTTCCCCCTTGATCACGCGCGTGCCCCAGAAGGGCGGCTGAGGGATGTTCGGCGTGTCGGTCACGGCCGCGCTGCGCTCCGGCGAAAACCGTGCCGGTTCTTTGCCCTGCATGCCGGCAAAATGCTGCATGTACGCTTGAAGAGGATCGCCGTTCCGATCTCCGTTCAACGACTCGCGGTAGATCAGCCGGCGGGCGAGTTCAACCTCTTCTTGAGGAATTTTGTATAGAGGGTAGATTTTCGTATAGTTGACGATGGCGATGTCGAGGCCGTTTTCGACCGCTTCGTGCAGAAAAACGGAGTTGAGCACGCGCCGCGGATACACGTCGAGGCCGAAGCTGATGTTGCTCACGCCGAGAACGGTCTTCACTTCCGGCAGCTCCTGCTTGATGCGCTTCACGGCGTTCAGCGTCTCAATGCCGGCGGTGCGGTAGTCCTCCTGGCCGGTTGAAATGGGAAGGGTGAGCGCGTCCAAGATCAGGTCGACCGGACGAATGCCATACTTTTTCGTCGCCAGGTCAAAGATGCGGCGCGCGATGGCAACCTTTTTATCGGCGGTGAGCGCCATGCCTTCTTCGTCGATAGTCAGCGCAATGACCGCCGCGCCGTAGCGCTTGGCCATGGGCAGAACTTTGGCAGTGCGCTTCTCGCCGTCTTCCAGGTCGATCGATTTGATGATGGCCTTGCCCGGGATTCGCTTGAGCGCCTCTTCGATCACATCGGCTTCGGTTGAGTCGATCAGGATCGGCGCGGGCACACGGCTCGCGATCTTCTCAAGAATCGCTGAGATGCAGCCCTTCTCGTCCTCGCCCACGATGGCGCAGCAGAGGTCGAGCATGTGCGCGCCTTCGTTGACTAGTTTTTTCGCAAGGGAGAGGATGTCGCCATATTTTTTCGCGCGCACCAGGTTGCGGAAGTGTTCCACCCGCGTGGTCGTGTTCATTTCTTCGGCGACGATCAGCGGCTTGGGTTCGAGATCGAGCGGAACCGCGGTGTACGCGCTCGAGGCGCCGCCGACCGCCTTCACTTCCCTCTTCGCCGGTTCGACGCCGGAGACGGCTTCGACTACGGCCTTGAGATGTTCGGGCCGCGTGCCGCAGCAGCCGCCGATGATGCGCACTCCATAGTCGGCAACGAAGTGCCTGTGATATTTCGCCAACTCTTCCGGCGTCAGCTTATAAACGGCGTGTCCGCCTTCGTTGCGCGGCAGGCCAGCGTTGGGCAGAACCGATACGTGCTTGGTCGAGTTGAGGCAAAGATAGCGAACGGCCTCGTTCATCTCGGCGGGGCCAGTGGCGCAGTTGAGGCCAATGGCGTCGATGTCGTAAGGTTCGAGCGTGGTGAGCGCGGCGCCGATTGCCGTGCCGAGCAGCATGGTTCCGGATTCCTGCAGCGTCACCTGCACTTGCACCGGCAGGCGCTTGCCGGCTTTGCGCATTGCCTCGATTACGCCCACGGTTGCGATCTTGGCTTGCAGCAGGTCCTGGCAGGTTTCGACCAGCAGGATGTCCACGCCGCCCTCGATCAGCGCCGCAGCCTGCTCTTCGTAGGCTGCGACCATGTCGTCGAAAGTGATGTGGCCGAGCGAGGGCAGCTTGGTCGTCGGCCCGATCGACCCCGCAACAAAACGCGGCTTATCTTTTGTGGAAAATTGCTGCGCGGCATCGCGCGCCAGCTTGACGGCGGCCAGGTTGATGTCGCGCACGCGGTCGGCCAAATCGAACTCGCCCAGCACGATGCGCGTGCCGCCGAACGTGTTCGTCTCAACGACGTCGCAACCAACCTCCAGAAACGAGGCGTGAACACCCTGGATGATATCGGGTCGGCTCAGCACCAGCACTTCGCTGCAGTTTTCCTTGCCCCAGAAGTCGTCGAGCGTGGGCTGGCGGAGCTGGATGTTGGTACCCATGGCTCCGTCGTAAATGACCACACGTTCCCGAACGGTTTGGAGAAAGTCAGTCACCAGTTCTCAGCTTTCAGTTCTTAAGTTTTCTGTTCTTAGTTCTTACGTTCTCAGTCTAGATTCCGAAACTTCACTCAGATACAGAATCTTGTCTATTATCGATTCCCTGCGTCCCATTTGCCTATGCATCTCGATTGGATGGCAATTAGGAGACACCAACGGACAACTGGGACTGAGAACCGGGAACTGAGAACTGTTTCCATACAAAAACGCCGGCCGCTGCGGCCGGCGCTCGAGGTGAAACAACATTCTGAAAGTTTCTTAGCTCCCCGTCGCCATCTGCGCCGGCGCACCGCCTTCCGATTCGGCGCCATTGAACACTGCGTTCGCTCCTATGTGGGCCGGGGCAATGGCCAGCAATTGCTCTTTGCGATACACCAAGCCGCTGGCATTAAACGTGGCCAGCTCGAAACCGTGTCCGTGCGTGATGGCGTCGGTCGGGCACGCCTCGACACAGTATCCGCAAAAGATGCAGCGGTTGTAGTCGATGTTGTAGACCTTGGCGTAGCGCTCGGCGCCCGAGATGCGTTTCTCGGCCGTGTTCTCCGCAGCCTCGATATAGATGCAGTTCGAAGGGCATGCAGCCGCACACAGGAAGCAAGCGACGCACTTTTCCAGGCCGTTTTCGTCGCGCTGCAGCACGTGCATGCCGCGGTAGCGTTCCTGAAATTTTGCCCCCTTCAGCGGTCCCGGGCCGTCCGGATAATTCTCAACAATCGTCGGCTGGAACATTTCCTTCAGGGTGATGGTCATTCCCTGGGCGATAGCGCCGATGTTCTTGATGACGGACATGACTTTTAGTATATCGGAACCGCTGGCTTGGCGGCATTTTGAGGATGGCCGAAAGCGGGGGCTCGCCGCCGGTGGCGGCGCTTCTTTGCGTGTAGGTCATTTGAGGTCTAGGAGGCCGAGGAGAACTCTGGTTTTGGGTGGCGCAGCGCTTCAGCGCTGCGATAAGAGGCCCGTTTTCGATGCCGGCTTTAGCCGCTGAGGTCGGAACCCTTTCCCATTCTCCTCGGGCGAAAGCTGGGTTGTGGCCGAGGGGAATTACGGTGTCTTGCACGCCTACCTTTGTTGGGGTCACTTTTGTAGACGGTTTCCGGTGCGGTGCGTCACGGTTTGTGGCGGCTTGATTTAGTAGGGTGCGGATCAGGTGAGGTTTCACGTCGATGGCCAGCCGCTTTGCCCCCTGTGTTCCCCTTCGTTCGTCCGATTTTCGCGCGGATTGCCTGGTTCTGTTCTTCACTCGAGCCGCCGCGGCTCTCTCATTATCTGTTGCTCTTTCTTCCGCCATCTTTCCCCAGGCCACAGCGCAGACCGCAAGGCGGGATTTCTCATACTCGTCTGTCGCAAGCAAAGAAACGAACAAAGACAAGGACCGCCCCGATCTGCGTGACCGCTGGATGATGCGTGGCAGAACAGCTCCAGCCGGGCAATCCGCCGCAGCGCTGCGGCTGCGAGCCCATCGGCAGAAGATGGCCATGCGGGCGGCCGCGGCCGCAAGAGTTGTAGCCGCGAAGGGCGGTGCAGGCTCTGCCGCATCGCAACCTGCCTCGTCGCGCGCATTGGCAAACCCAGCGGACTCGTCGGCTGCCTGGGTTCCGCTGGGCCCGGCGCCGCTGATCTCCGATGGAAATCTCTACGGTGCGGTTTCCGGCCGAGCAACCGCTGTGGCCATTGATCCGAGCGATTCGTCGGGCAACACGGTGTACGTAGCGTCGGCGTCCGGTGGAGTCTGGCAATCGACCAATGGTGCGAATGCAACCGCGGCGAACGTTTCATGGACAGCCCTCACCGATCAACAAGCCTCGCTCGTGAACGGTGCAGTCTCCGTGAAGCCGGATGGCAGTGTGGTGCTGGTGGGTACGGGTGAGCCGGATAACGCCCTCGATAGTTATTACGGCCTAGGCATTCTGCGCTCGACCAACAACGGCTCCAGTTGGACTTGGATTCCCGCCGCTCTGGGCAACAATCCCGCGCTCTCGTTTGCGGGTCTGGGATTCGCGAAATTTGCGTGGAGTGCTTCGCCGGCCACAACCGTGGTTGGCGCCACGGCGACGACAACCCTCGGCTTTGACGAAGGCGCGATTACTTCCACAACCAGCCGCGGCCTCTATTCCTCAAGCGACAGCGGCCAGACCTGGACTTTTCAAACCCCACAGGATGCAGGCACGCCCATCAGCCCGGCATCGGCGTCGGCGACCGACGTGATCTACGACGTGGCCGCTGGCCAGTTCATTGCCGCCATCCGCTGCCACGGACTCTACACGTCCACTAACGGAACCACCTGGACGCGTATGACGAACCAGCCGGCTCCTTTGACCACGGCGGTTTGTCCGCCAGCCGTGTCCACGGCTTGCCCCATTTATCGCGGTCAGCTGGCGGTGGTCGCGGGGCGCAACGAGGTCTATTTCTGGTTCGTCAGCCTCGACAGCTCAGGAGATGTCGTCGACGAGGGAATCTGGCAGTCCGTGAATGGCGGCGCATGGGCGCCGATCGACGAGACCGGCATTGCGAATTGTGGCGACCCTGGCAATCTCGGATGCGGCGTCGATCAGGGTTATTACAACCTTGAGATTGCCGCCTTGCCCGATGGCCAGGCGACCGACCTTTATGCGGGCGCAGTCAATCTATTCAAGTGCGAGTTGCTGACCGGCTCGCAAACCTGCACCGCGCTCGACACAAATTTTCCCAATCAGTGGATCAACCTGACGCATGTCTACGGATGCAGTTCGATCGCGTCCGTGCATCCGAACGAGCATGGATTGGACTCGATGATTGTTGGTGGAGCCGCGCTGATCTACTTCGCCAACGACGGCGGCGTGTATCGCACTCTCAACGGCTACACCAATCTTGTTAGCGGCACCTGCGGCACTCCGAACACGTTCGACAATCTGAACTCATCAAGCGCGGCCAATGGGACGATTGGTTCCCTTACCCAGTTCGTCTCGTTTTCGCTCGATCCGACCGATCAGAACACGATCCTCGGGGGCACGCAGGGGAACGGCTCCGCCGCAACCAGCACGGCCACAACCAGCCCGCAGTGGATCACGGTCAACGGCGGCGATGGCGGCTACAACACCATCGATCCCACGGCGGTCGCGCAATGGTACACGGCCAACCCCTACGTGAACATCTACACGTGCTCGAGTGGCATCGACTGCACGACTGACACGTTCTCGCTCACCGTCGGCAGCGAGGAAGTGGGCGGAGACGAGGGCGCATACTACGTGCCCTATATCCTCGACCCGCAGAATCCCTCGGAAATGCTGGTCGGGACGTGCCGCGTGTGGCGCGGCGCGCCGACCGTGCCTCCGAGCGCACTCACCTCCATCAGCGTCGATTTCGACACCCTCGGCGACGGAACATGCACGGGCGACGAGACCAACCTGGTGCGTGCTCTGGCTGCTGGTGGCCCAACGGCCGCTTCGCTTTCGACGGTTGTTTACGCGACGACCGACGGTACCGGGCCGAACGCTGCAGCGCCTACTGGCGGCGAGGTCTGGGTAACAACCAATGCCGGCACCGCGGCCATGACGAACGTTACGGGCGCCATCAATCCTTCCAACTACGCAATTTCTTCCGTCGCCCTGGATCCAACCGACCCCACCGGCTCGACCGCTTACGTGGGCATTATGGGCTTTGGCGTCTCCCACGTTTTTCAAACCGCGAATGCCGGCGCCAGTTGGTCCGACTGGTCCGGAAGTGGTAGCTCCGCTTTGCCCGATGCGCCGGTCAATTCCCTGCTGCTCGATTCCTCGGTCACTCCAACGCAGATCTACGCTGGAACCGACGTGGGCTTGTTTGTAAGTTCTACCACCAGTCCTGGCTGGATCGAGGTCGGCACGCCGCCGGTGCCCGGCGGCTCAGCTGGATATTTGCCGAACGTGCCGGTCACAGCTATTGGCATGTTCGATTCGGGCGGCGTCAAGAAACTCCGCGTTTCCACTTACGGCCGCGGCGTCTGGGAATACGCTCTCCCAACTGGGCCGGACTACACCAACACGATTTCGAATTCGCCGCAAACGATCTATCCGGAGCAAAGCGCGACTTTCAATGGAACGCTGACCGCCTATAACGGCTATTCGAGCCCTGTAAATCTGAGTTGCGCAGGGTCCGCTCCGGCGACGTGCTTGCTCACCACCCCGCAAAATCAAAATCCACAAACCACGGTGCAACAAACTCCCACTACTTCCGGAGCCTCTTACACCCTCACCGCGGGGGGGGCGGTCGGAGACTACAGCTTCAATGTGCAAGGCGTCGGCACGGACCCTGATTCAATTACGCAGGACGCGTCCGTCGTGCTGCACGTCGTGGATTTCAACATCTCCACGCCCACCCCCTCCGCCCTCACTGTAGCCCAGGGAGGAACTTCGAACGCCGCAACGTTCCAGTTCTCCGCCGCGGGCTCGTTCTCTGGGACTGTGACTCTCTCTTGCCCGAGCGGACTGCCCGCTGGAGCCGCTTGCCAGTTTGCGGTGAACGGCGAGAGCCTCTCACCCTCAAATGCCGTGATCCTAAGTCCGGGAAACTCACCAACCGTTACCATGACAGTAACGGCTGCGCCGAACACGCCTATCGGCGGGCCAGCCAACGTGACGCTTGCAGCCAGCGTCACCGGCGCTCCAGCCGCCAAGACTCAAGCCTTCACCCTGACGGTGACCGTGCCGCCGCCCGATTTCTCTCTGGCAGTCTCAGCCACGCCGAATGCCACCGTCGTCGGCCAAAACCTGACTTGGAATGGAACGCTCACCGCTCTCGCTGGCTACAGCGGAACCGTGAACTTGAGTTGTGTGGGGACGGCGCCCGTAACTTGTTCAGCCACTCCTTCGTCCTTGTCGCCCTCGGCCTCTGGCGCTCCCTTCACCGTGACGGTCGGCAACGCGTCAGTAGGTTCGTTTAACTTCAGTATCCAGGGAACCGATGGAACGCTCACACACCAGCAAGCCGTGAGCTTGAACGTCGGCACCGATGTTACCTGGACTGACACCGGCAATTCTTCGGTCACCGTTCTGGCCGGGGAGAACGCCATCTACACCTTCTCCGCGACCCCCGCGGGCAGCGCGACCTTCACCGGCGCGGTCAACTTCGCCTGTTCCAACCTACCAGCTCTGACCAGTTGCAGTTTCAATCCCGCCTCGCTTGCCGCCGGCGCTGGACCCACAGCCGTTGCCCTGACGATCACAACCGCAGGTCCGAATCAGGCAGCGCAGTTCAAGTTCCGGCGGGAGGATTCGCTGCCGCAAGGATCGCATTCAGCGGTCGAAGAAAGACTGCGAGCGGAAGATTCCAGACAAGGCAGAGCGATTGCGCTTGGCCTTGCCTTGCTTTCCGTAATTCCGATTGCCGGCTTCGTTCTTGCGGGAACGGCTCGGCTCAAGATTTCCCCCACCAGCCGGCTCACCGTTTGCCTGTTCTCACTGTGCTTGCTGGCCACGCTCGTGGCCTGCGGCGCCCTCGGAAGCGGCGGTAACGGGACCGTTGTGACCATAATCCCCGCCAGCCCCCAGGTTGCGCTTGGTGCACAGCAGAACTTTTCCGCCACAGTCATCAATGCCAGCAGCTCGTCCGTAACCTGGTCGATCAATCCTGTCAGCGGATCGATCGTCACCACCGGAACCTCAACCGCGCAATACACCGCGCCGGGGATCATGCCGGCCTCGTCCACTGTAACCGTCACCGCGACCTCGCAGGCGAATCCCACCGCTTCCGGTTCGGCGACGATCACGCTGATGGGCGGCACGGTTGTCAACGTAACCCCCGCCAGCGCGCAGGTTGCGCTCGGCGCGCAGCAGAACTTTTCCGCAACAGTCGTCAATGCCAGCAGCCAGTCCGTCACCTGGTCGATCAGCCCTGTCGACGGATCGATTGTCAGCACTGGTCCCGCCAGCGCGCAATACACTGCCCCGGGGATTATGCCGCCCTCTTCTACCGTTACCGTGACGGCGACCTCGCAGGCCGTTCCCATGGCTTCGGGTTCGGCCAATGTAACCCTCGCCGCGCCACCTCCTACCGTCACTGTGAGCCCGTCGGCCGCGACCCTATATGCCGACGAAGCGGGAAACTCGTGGCCCGCTTCGGCAACGCAGCAGCAATTCTCGGCTACCGTGAACAACGGCAGCAGCCAGACCGTGACCTGGGCTGTCACTGGAGGGAACGTCAACGGCACAATTGATTCCACCGGACTCTACACCGCGCCCGCAGCCGTCCCCAATCCCGCCACCATCACCGTGACTGCCACTTCGACACTGGCTACCTCGCCTGGCTCGGCCGCGGTGACGATTCAAACCCCGACCGCAGTAGGCACCTACTCCGACATCCAGGTAACAGCAACCGCAGCGGCCGGGCCGGCCCACGCGCTCCCGGTCACACTGACCGTGAATTGACCGTTTGCAGAAATTGCGCCGCGTCGCCTAATGATGTCACCTTTGACGCGGACGCATGTCCGCGCTCTGTGTTTGTGCGTCACATTCACTCATGTCCGAGTGCGATAGCATCAAACGTTGCCTGACATGGTCTTGTCGCCTTGCACAACGGCGGAGGACGTCCTCCAGCCAAGGACCAAGGACGGGCAACGCATGAGCAACGAAGATCGACTGACACTACGATGACTTCTTCCACTTACGACATTGCAGTAATCGGCGCTGGAATCGTGGGCATGTCTTTCGCCATGCAGGCGGCGGAAGCCTTTCCCCAACTGCGCATTGTCGTGCTCGAGAAAGAAGATGGTCTGGCGCGCCATCAAACCGGCCACAACAGCGGCGTTATCCACAGCGGCGTCTACTACAAAGCGGGCTCGCTCAAGGCGCGACTGTGCGTGGCGGGGGCGCGCGAAATCGTCGAGTTCTGCGCACGACACGCCATTCCCCATGAGGTCTGCGGCAAGCTGATTGTCGCCACCGACGCGGAGGAGGATTCTCGACTCGATGATCTGCGCGCCCGCGGCGAAGCCAACGGACTCGCTGGCCTGCAACTGATCGAGGGCGCAGCCATGCGCGAGATTGAGCCGCATGTTGGCGGCCTGCGCGCGCTCAAGGTTCCGGCAACCGGCATTACCGATTATTCCCTGGTCACGGCGAAATACGCGGAGATCGCGGCCGCGCGCGGCGTCGAGGTGCGCACTTGTGCGGGCGTTACAGGATTCGGTCAAACAGCCAGCGAGGTCGTCATCCAGACACACGCCGGCGAGGTCGCTGCACGATACGTGGTCAACTGCGCCGGTCTCTACAGTGACCGCATCGCGCAACTGGCCGGTCACGACCCGGGGATGATGCTGATTCCCTTCCGTGGCGAATACTACGATCTCGCGCCGGCGCGCGCGAGTCTGGTGCGGGCACTGATCTATCCCGTGCCTGATCCCGCCTATCCGTTTCTTGGTGTGCATTTCACGCGCCGCATCGCCGGCAACGTCGATGCCGGACCGAACGCAGTGCTCGCCGGACGGCGCGAAGGATACCGCCGCACCGATTTCGACCTCGGCGAGACGATGCAAGTGCTCGGCTACCCGGGCTTCCGCGCGATGGCCGGCCGGCATTGGAAAAACGGCGTGCGCGAAATGTGGCGAAGCTGGTCGAAGCGCGAGTTTGTGCGCTCGTGCCAGTCGCTGGTGCCGGAAGTGCGGATGGAAGATATGACGCCCGGAGGCTCGGGAGTGCGGGCGCAAGCCGTCGCTGACGATGGA
>Ga0187781_10003067_pt1 | contig 12621 bp, 13 predicted proteins | sample 0715_SJ02_MP02_2_FD_132447 | JGI IMG/M metagenome (GOLD analysis project Ga0187781, IMG submission 132447) | Tropical peat soil microbial communities from peatlands in Department of Meta, Colombia - 0715_SJ02_MP02_20_MG | ecosystem: Environmental > Terrestrial > Soil > Wetlands > Peat | place...
AATCAGGCGGTGGGAACCGCGCTTGGCGCGGTGACCCTTGCCGACATGCTGCCGCCCTTTGGCGCCTTCGGCCTCTATCCCGCCATTGCCTCAGAAGAGGACGCCGCCCCATGAGTGTTCCGGTTGCCGCCAAGAGCTTCGATGCCGTCCGCGAGGTCACGGGCGAAGGCTACAAATACGGCTTCGTCACCGAGATCGAGAGCGAGACCGCGCCGCCGGGCCTCAACGAGGACACCGTCGCCTTCATCTCCGCCAAGAAGCAGGAGCCGCAATGGCTGCTGGAGTGGCGACTCAACGCCTATCGCGACTGGCTCAAGATGGCGCAGCCGCACTGGGCGAAGCTGCGCCTCGCGCCGATCGACTACCAGGCGGCCACCTACTACGCCGCGCCCAAGCGGCAGAACGCGCCCAAATCGCTCGACGAGGTCGATCCCGAGCTGCTCAAGACCTACGAGAAGCTCGGCATTCCCCTGAGCGAGCGCGCGGCGCTCGCCGGCGTCGCGGTCGACGCGGTGTTCGACAGCGTCTCGGTCGCCACCACCTTCAAGGCGAAGCTCGGCGAGCTCGGCATCATCTTCTGCTCCTTCGGCGAGGCGGTGCGCGAGCACGGCGATCTCGTGCGCAAGTATCTGGGCTCGGTCGTGCCGCAAGGCGACAATTTCTTCGCCGCGCTCAATTCGGCGGTGTTCAGCGACGGCTCCTTCGTCTATGTGCCGGAAGGCGTGCGCTGCCCGATGGAGCTGTCCACGTATTTCCGCATCAACGCCGCCAAGAGCGGCCAGTTCGAGCGCACGCTGATCATCGCCGACAAGGGCAGCTATGTCAGCTACCTCGAGGGCTGCACCGCGCCGCAGCGCGACGAGAACCAGCTCCACGCCGCCGTGGTCGAGCTGGTGGCGCTCGACGGCGCCGAGATCAAGTACTCGACGGTCCAGAACTGGTATCCCGGCGATGCCGAGGGCAGGGGCGGGATCTACAACTTCGTCACCAAGCGCGGCGCCTGCCGCGGCGCCTCTTCGAAGATCTCCTGGACCCAGGTCGAGACCGGCTCGGCCATCACCTGGAAGTATCCGAGCTGCATCCTCGAGGGCGACAATTCCGTCGGCGAGTTCTACTCGGTCGCCATCACCAACAATCTGCAGCAGGCCGACACCGGCACCAAGATGATCCATATCGGCCGCAACACGCGCTCGACCATCCTTTCCAAGGGCATCTCGGCCGGGCGCGGGCAGAACACCTATCGCGGCCTGGTGCGCATTCAGCCCAAGGCCGAGAACGCGCGCAACTATACCCAGTGCGACTCGCTGCTGATCGGGCACAAATGCGGCGCGCATACCGTGCCCTATGTCGAGGTGCGCAATCCCTCGGCCCGCGTCGAGCACGAGGCGACGACGTCGAAGATCGACGAGGATCAGATGTTCTACTGCCGGCAGCGGGGACTGACGCAGGAGGATGCGCTGTCGCTCATCGTCAACGGCTTCTGCAAGGAAGTGCTGAAGGAGTTGCCGATGGAGTTCGCGGTCGAGGCGCAGAAGCTGCTCGCCGTCAGCCTCGAGGGAAGTGTCGGCTGAGCGCGCCGAAGCTCACGGGAGAGTCAGGGAATCGATGCTCGAGATAAAGAACCTGCACGCGCGCATCGCCGACGGGCGCGAGATCCTCAAGGGGATCGATCTCGCCGTGGCATCGGGCGAAGTGCACGCGATCATGGGGCCCAACGGCTCCGGCAAGAGCACGCTCGCGGGCGTGCTGTCCGGGCGGCCGGGCTACGAGGTGACCGAGGGCGCCGTCGTCTATCGCGGCCGCGACCTGCTGGCGCTCGGCCCCGACGAGCGCGCGCGCGAGGGCGTGTTCCTCGCCTTCCAGTATCCGGTCGAGATCCCCGGCGTCAACAACATGTATTTCCTGCGCGCCGCGCTCAACGCGGTGCGCCGCGCGCGCGGCGAGCCGGAGCTCGACGCCGGCCAGTTCCTCAAGGCGGTGCGCGCCAAGCTCAAGCTGCTGGAGATCGGCGACGACCTGCTGCAGCGCGCCGTCAATGTCGGCTTCTCCGGCGGCGAGAAGAAGCGCAACGAGATCTTTCAGATGGCGATGCTGGAGCCCAGGCTCGCCATTCTCGACGAGACCGACAGCGGCCTCGACATCGACGCGCTGCGCGTCGTCGCGGGCGGCATCAACAAGCTGCGCGCGCCCGACCGCGCCATGGTGCTGATCACGCATTATCAGCGCCTGCTCGACTATATCGAGCCCGACCGCGTCCACGTGCTGAGCGGCGGCCGGATCGTCAAATCCGGCGACAAGACGCTCGCCGCCGAGCTCGAGAAGCACGGCTATGCCGCTTTCGAGGCGGCCTGAGGCGGCTCGGCCATGATCGTCAAGACCGAGACCCAGCCCTATATCGACGCCTTCCGCAGCGGCCCGCGCGCCGGCGAGCCCGAGCCGATCGCCGCGCAGCGCGAAGCGGCCCTGGCGCGGTTCGGCGCGCTGGGCTTCCCGACGCGCCGGCAGGAGGCGTGGCGCTTCACCAATTTGCGCGCGCTGGAGCGCCGAAGCTTTCCGCCTTCCGTCGGCGGCGCCGCTCCGGCATCTGCGGTCGAGGCGCTGCGGCTGGCCGGGCCGGCGCATCGCCTCGTGCTGGTCAATGGCCGGTTTGCGCCGGAGCTGTCCGATACCTCGGCGCTGCCCCGAGGCGCCTGGATCAAGTCGACGGCGCAGACGCTGGCGGAGCGGCCCTCCTTGCCGGTGCTCGACGCCGGCGATAGCGAGGGAGCGCAGCCCTTCGCCGCCTTGAACGCGGCGTTTTTCACCGACGGCGTGGTCATCGCGCTGGAGCCGGGCGTGGCGCTCGAGCGCCCGGTCGAGATCATCCATCTCGGCCGCGCCGAGGCGCCGGCCTCGCTGCATCTGCGCAGCCGCATAGAGCTTGCGCCCGGCAGCCGGGCGCGGGTGATCGAGAGCTTCGCCGGCGCCGGTCCCTATTGGACCAACGCGGTGCTCGGCATCGAGCTTGGCGCGGGCGCGGCGCTGGATCACGTGGCGTTGCAGGACGAGAGCGGCGAGGCGATCCACTTGGCGCTGGCGCGGCTGCGGCTCGATGCCGGCGCGCGCTATGACGGGTTCTCCCTGACGCTCGGCGGCGCGCTGTCGCGCCGCGACGTGCAGGTCGAGCTTGCCGGCGAGGGCGCGCGGCTCGGCCTCAACGGCGCCTATCTCCTGCGCGGCGAGCAGGAAGCGACCATCGCCACCGTCGTCGACCATGCCGCTCCCGGCTGCACCACGCGCGAGCTTTTCAAGGGCGTGGTCGGGGACCGCGCCCATGGCGTGTTCCAGGGCTCGATCGCCGTGCGGCCGCAGGCGCAGAAGACGGATGCGCATCAGCTCAACAAGAACCTGCTGCTGAGCCGACGCGCCACGGTCGATACCAAGCCAGCGCTCGAGATCCTCGCCGACGACGTCAAATGCAGCCACGGCGCGACGGTCGGCGATCTCGACGAGAGCGCGCTCTTCTATCTGCGCGCCCGCGGCATCGGCGAGGGCGAGGCGCGGCGGATGCTGATCGAGGCCTTTGCCGCCGATGCGCTCGACACCGTCGAGGGGGAGGCGTTCCGCCCGCGCCTTGCCGCCCATCTGCAAGCCTGGCTCGGCCTTCGGGAGTCCTGGGAGTCATGACGCCGCTCATGCCCGCGCGCTCCCTCCCGCGCGCCACGCTCGATCCGCGCGCGATCCGCCGCGACTTCCCGATCTTCGCGCGCAATCCCGGCCTCGTCTTCCTCGACAGCGGCGCCAGCGCGCAGAAGCCCGCGGCGGTGATCGACGGGATCGCCGAGTACTACCGCAGCGACTATGCCAACGTGCATCGCGGCGTCTATCGCCTCAGCGCGCGCTCGACCGAGCTCTACGAGGCGGCGCGCGAGAAGGTGCGCCGCTTCCTCAATGCGCGCCAGGCGAGCGAGATCGTCTTCGTCCGCGGCGGCACCGAGGGCATCAACCTCGTCGCCAACAGTTGGGGCGCAAGCGTGCTCCGGCCCGGCGACGAAGTGCTGATCAGTGAGCTCGAGCACCATGCCAACATCGTGCCCTGGCAGCTTTTGCGCGACCGCATCGGCTTCACCCTGGTCGTGGCGCCGATCGACGCGACCGGCGGGCTCGATCTCGCCGGTTTCGAGGCGCGTCTCGGGCCGCGCACCCGGCTGGTGGCGGTGACCCATCAGGCGAATGCGACCGGCGCGCTGGTGCCGGTCGAGACCATCGCCCGGCTTGCTCACGCCCGCGGCGCCAGGGTGCTGGTCGATGGCTGCCAGGCGGCGCCGCGCCTTCCGGTCGACGTCCAGGCCATCGATTGCGACTTCTACGTCTTCTCCGGCCACAAGACCTACGGCCCCACCGGCATCGGCGCGCTTTACGGCCGCAAGGAGCTGCTCGACGCCATGCCGCCCTGGCAGGGCGGCGGCGACATGATCCTCAACGTCACCTTCGAGAAGACCACCTTCCAGGATCCGCCGAGCCGCTTCGAGGCCGGCACGCCCGACATCTCCGGCGCCGTCGGGCTCGGCATCGCCATCGACTACATCGAGGCGCTCGGGCGGGACGCGATCCTGGCGCATGAGGAGGCGCTCACCGATTACGGCGTCGACCGGCTGTCGCGCATGGCCGGCGTGCGTCTCGTCGGCGCCGGGCAGCGCCGCCTCGGCATTTTCTCCTTCCAGGTCGAGGGCATCCATCCGCACGACGTCGCCACCGTGCTCGACCAGCATCAGGTGGCGGTGCGCGCCGGCCATCATTGCGCCCAGCCGCTCATCGACAAGCTCGGCCTCGGCGCCACGACGCGCGCCTCGCTCGGCGTCTACAACGACGAAAGCGACATCGACGCGCTCGCCGAGGCGGTCGCGGCGGCGCAGAAGATGTTCAAGCGGTAGCCCCATGGACCTGCGCGACCTCTATCAGGACATCATCCTCGACCACGGGCAGCACCCGCGGAACTTCCGCGCGCAGCAGCATCCGAGCCATCGCGCCCAGGGCCACAACCCGCTGTGCGGCGACCGCGTCACCGTCTATGTCACCCTCGAGGGCGACCGCATCGGCGATGTCAGCTTCGAGGGCCGCGGCTGCGCCATCTCGCAAGCCTCCGCCTCGCTGATGACCGAGATCCTCCGCGGCAAGACGCTGGCCGAGGCGGAGACGCTGTTCAAAGGCTTTCACGCCAAGGTCACCGGCGCGGCGGCGCCGGCGGTGCCGGCGGCGCTCGAGGAGGAGATGGAGCGGCTCGAGCCGCTGAGCGGCGTCAAAGCCTATCCCGCCCGCGTCAAATGCGCGACGCTCGCCTGGCACGCCTTCGAGGCGGCGCTGAAGAACGGCGAGGCCGGCGCCATCGTGAAAACGGAGTAGCCCCGTGTCGGCGCCCAAGGACCAGGATCTCTTCGATTTCCAGCCGGAAGGCGAGGGCGAGTTCGGCGAGGAGGTCGAACGTCCGGAGCCCGATGGCGGCGATCCCGCGCTGGAGGAGCAGGTGATCGAGGCGCTCAAGACGGTGCGCGATCCCGAGATCCCGGTGAACCTCGTCGATCTCGGCCTCATCTACGAGCTCATCGTCAACAAGGACGGCACGGTCTATGTCGAGATGACCTTGACGACGCCGGCTTGCCCCGTCGCCGGCGCGCTGCCGGGCCAGGTGCAGGAGGCGGTGGCCGCCGTTCCCGGCGTTCAGGAGGCGCGCATCAAGCTGGTCTGGACGCCGCCTTGGACGCGCGAGCGCATGAGCGAGGAAGCGAAGCTGGAGCTGGGGCTGCTTTGAAGCGGCACGCGCGCGCCAGCCGCTGTTGAAGCCGCTGCGCGCCTCGGCTAGCGTGGCGGCATGAGGGGGATCGATGCTTAAGGTCTGGGGGCGGACGACCTCAGCCAACGTGCAGAAGGTGCTGTGGACCTGTGCCGAGCTCGACATCGCCTTCGAGCGCGTCGATTGGGGCGGCCCCTTCGGCGGCAACAAGGATCCCGCCTATCTCGCCATGAACCCGAACGGCCTCGTGCCGACGGTGCAGGACGGCGCGCTCGTCATCTGGGAATCCAACACCATCCTCCGCTATCTCTGCGCCACGCGCGGCGGCGAGCACCTCCATCCCCGCGATCCCGCCCGGCGCAGCGAGGTCGAGCGCTGGATGGATTGGCAGCTCGCCTCGCTCGGCCAGCCGATGGGCGCGCTGCTGGCCGGCTATTACCGCACGCCGCCGGAGCAGCGCGATGCCAAGGCGCTCGAGGCGATGCGGCAGCGCTGCATCGAGCTTTGGACCATGGTCGAGCGCCAGCTCGAGCGCGGCCCCTATATCGCCGGCGAGACCTTCACCTTGGCCGATATCGTGCTGGGCATGTTCGGCTATCGCTGGCACGGCTATCCGATCGAGCGGCCGAGCCTGCCGCGGCTCAAGGCGTGGCATGAGCGGATCGGCGAGCGGCCGGGCTTCAAGGCGCATGTCGCCGGGCCGTTGAAATAAAGAACCTCGTCACGCGATCGTGAAGAGTAGGGCGGGGGCTCCTCCTTATCATCACGCCACCGCGCCGCGGCCCCCGGCCGGCGCGACCAGAGAGAGGGAGCGAAAGATGCGGCATTTTTCACGGATAGGCTTCGCGGCGGCGGCCGTGGCGCTGGCGGTCGGCTTCGGCGTCGTCGGCGTGGTGGCGCAGGACAAGGAGGCGCAGATCCAGACGCGGCGCGACACGATGAAGCGCCAGGGCGCGGATTTCAAGGCGATTCAGGACTACGTCAAGGGCGAAGGCGACGAGGCGGCTGCGGCGAAGGCCATCGCCGATCTGCAATCGCTCGCGCCGAAGATCGTCGATCTCTTCCCCGCCGGCACGGGCATGGACGCCTTTCCCGGCAAGACCGGCGCCAAGCCCGAGATCTGGAAGGAGTGGGACAAGTTCAAGGAGATCCCCCTCACGCTCGCGGGCGAGGAGGAGAAGCTCGCCGCCGCGATCAAGAGCGGCGACAAGGCGGCCATCGGCGCGCAGCTCGGCAATACCGGCAAGAATGGCTGCGGCGCTTGCCACACGCCCTATCGCGAGAAGCTGAGCTGACCCGTCGTGAGGCGGCGGGCCATGGCGCCGGCGTGGCTCGCCGCACTCCTCCTGCTGGTGCTGGCCGTGCCGCCGGCGCGCGGCGCGGACGAGGCACGGCTTAAGCGGGGCGAGGTGCTGTTCCAGGCGGCGGATTGCGTCGCCTGTCACACCGACGTCAAGGGCGGTGGCGCGCCGCTCGCCGGCGGGCGGCCGCTGGCGACGCCGTTCGGCGTGTTCTTCAGCCCCAACATCTCGCCCGACCGGCAAACCGGCATCGGCGCCTGGAGCGAAGCCGAGTTCCGCCGCGCGCTGCGCGAAGGCGTCGGCCGCCACGGCGAATACCTTTTCCCGGTCTTTCCCTACCTCGCCTTTTCCGGCATGACCGATGCGGACATCGCCGATCTCTACGCCTATCTGCTCTCGCGCCCGCCGGTGGCGCAGCCAGACAAGCCGCATCGGCTGCGCTTTCCCTTCGGCTGGCGGTTCCTGCAATTCTTCTGGCGCACGCTGTTCTTCCGCGAGGGGCCGCTGCCGCCGGTGGCGGGCGAGAGCGCCGAGTGGAACCGCGGGCGCTATCTCGTCGAGGCGGTGGTGCATTGCCAGGAATGCCACACGCCGCGCAATCTGCTGGGCGGGCTCGAGACCGGCCGGGCGTTTTCCGGCAACCCGCAAGGGCCGGACGGCATGAAAGTGCCGAACGTCACCGGCGATGCCGAAACCGGCATCGGCGCATGGAGCGTCGACGACGTCGCAACCCTGCTCAAGACCGGCCAGACTCCCGACATGGATTTCGTCGGTTCCGGCATGGGCGACGTGGTGAAGGGCACCGCGGCGCTTAGCGACGCCGACCGCCGCGCCATCGCCGTCTACGTCAAATCGCTGCCCGCCATCCGTACCGAGAAGAAGAAGCCGGCGTCCTGATGCTGGCCGGCCGCACCCCTGCCCCTTATCATGGCGGCAAAGGCAATCGTGGAGGAGGCCATGGATCTCGGTATCGCCGGCAAGAAGGCGCTGGTCTGCGCCGCCAGCAAGGGGCTCGGCAAAGGCTGCGCGCTGGCGCTGGCCCAGGACGGGGTGGAGCTCGTCATCCTGGCGCGCGGCAGGGAGGCGCTTGAAGCCACCGCGGCGGAGATCCGCGACCGGACCGGCGCCAAGGTTGCGACCGTCGTCTGCGACATCACCACGCCCGAAGGCCGCAAGGCGGCGCTCGCCGCCTGCCCGCAGCCCGATATCCTCGTCAACAATGCCGGCGGACCGCCGCCCGGCGATTTCCGCGACTGGGACCGCGAGGCCTGGATCAAGGCGCTCGACGCCAACATGCTGACGCCGATCGAGCTCATCCGCCAGACGGTCGACGGCATGATCGAGCGCCGCTTCGGCCGCATCGTCAACATCACCTCGAGCGCGGTAAAGGCGCCGATCGACATCCTGGGCCTGTCCAACGGCGCGCGCAGCGGGCTCACCGGCTTCATCGCCGGCCTTGCGCGCAAGACGGTGAAGCACAACGTCACCATCAACAATCTGCTGCCGGGCGTGATGGATACCGACCGGCTGCGTTCGACCATTGCGACCTGGGCCAAGAACCGGAACCTGTCCCATGAGGAGGCAAGAGCCGAGCGGATGGCCACTGTTCCGGCCGGCCGCTTCGGCACTGCCGACGAGTTCGGCGCCGCCTGTGCTTTTCTCTGCAGCCAGCAGGCAAGCTACGTCACTGGCCAGAATTTCCTGATCGACGGCGGCGCTTATCCCGGCACGTTCTAACCCGGATTTCACCGAGCGGCGGCGCTATCGCTCCTGCGCCAGCAGCTTGCGCAGCTCCGTCTTCAGCACCTTGCCGTAATTGTTCTTGGGCAGCGCCGCGAGGAAGCGGTAGGCGCGCGGCCGCTTGAAGCGGGCGATGGACTCAAGGCAGAGCCGATCAAGCTCGGCTTCTTCGGCCGGCATGCCGGGGCGCAGCACGATGAAGGCGACGACCTCCTCGCCCCAATCGGCGTGCGGGCGGCCGACCACCGAGACCTCGGCGAGCGCGGGATGACGCAGCAGCGCCTCCTCCACCTCGCGCGGATAGATGTTGCTGCCGCCGCTGATGATCATGTCCTTCGACCGGTCGCGCAGCGTGAGGAAGCCGTCGGCGTCGAGCGCGCCGACATCGCCGGTATGGAGCCAGCCGCCGCGCAGCGTCTCGGCCGTCGCCGCCTCGTCCCGCCAATAGCCCGGCATCACCGTGTCGCCGCGCACCAGCACCTCGCCGGGCTCGCCGACCGGCAGGTCGCGGTCCTCGCCGTCGACGACGCGCAGCTCGACCCCGGTGAAGGGCAGGCCGACCGAGCCCAGCCGCTCGCGCCAGCGCGGATGCGTCCGGTCCATATGAAAGGCGCGGGACAGCACCGTGATGGTCATCGGCGATTCGCCCTGGCCATAGATCTGCACGAGCCGCGGCCCGAGCAGGTCGAACGCCTTCAGCAGGTCGGCGACGTACATCGGCCCGCCGCCATAGATGACGGCCTTGAGGTTGCGGTGGTCGGCGCCGGCGAAGGCGGGATCGGCGACGAGCCGCGTCAGCATGGTGGGCGCGGCAAAGAGGCTGGTCCCCGGCCAGCGCTGCAACAGCGCCGCGATCTCCGCCGGATCGAAATGATCGCCCTCGGAGAGGACGTGGTTGGCGGCCTTCGCCACGTGCGGCAGGCCGTAGAGCCCGGAGCCGTGCGACAGCGGCGCCGCATGCAGGATGGCATCGGCCGGCGCGATCGGATCGACGTCGGAGAAATAAGCGAGGCTGGCCGCGATCAGGTTGCGGTTGGTGAGCGTCGCGCCCTTGGGCCGGCCGGTGGTGCCGCTGGTGTAGAAGAGCCAGGCGGCGTCCTCGGGCCGGCGCTCGACCAGCGCCGTGGCGTCGCCATCGAGGAAGCTGCGCCAATCGGCGTCCTCGGCGACGACGAGGCGCGCGAGAGCCGGCAGCTCGCCGGCGAGCGGCGCCAGCGTCTCGGCGAGATCGGCGCTGGCGAAGCACAGCCGCGCCCCGGAATGGGCGAGGATGTAGCGGAATTCCTCGCGATGCAGCTTGGCGTTGATCGGCACCGCGACGAGCCCCGCATGCCAGATCGCGAACAGCGCTTCGAGATAGGCGGGGCGATTGGTCATGGCGATCGCGACGCGCTCGCCCGGCCGATAGAAGGGCTGGCGGACGAGCGCGCCGGCCAGCGTCGCGGCGCGCGCAGCCCATTGCGCATAGGTGGCGTGCACGGCGGGCCCGAGCGAGATCGCCGGGCGGTCGCCGAAGCTCCGCCCGTTGCGCCGGAGCCAGGCAGCGAGATTCATGGTTTCAAGCGCCTCCCCGGCGGGCCAGCATGCGCCGACCCCGCTTCCGGCGCAATGCGCGGCGGCATTTTTCGCTCTCGACGGCGCGCGGCGCTTTGGGGTTTGCTGAAGCAGCCGGACGCGCCTGGCGCCCCGGCTGGAGTGCAGGGTGGTGGTGGTGACGGTGTGGCGGCGACGTCCGGGGGCCGGTGAGACTTGCGGCAGCGAAGCCGGTCGGCGCTTCTTCGCCGTCGGGCGCGCGGCGGCGCCGTGGAAAGTGGTCGAAGTCGCGCCTTATCCGGGCGATCCCGGTCCGCAGGGGCGGCTCTTCCGCGTCGGCTCGTGGCATGAGAGCAAGGCCCTGTCGCTCGAGGTCTCAAGCGACCGGCGCTGCTATCGGCTCGCCTCCTGATCGGGCCTCGTCCCCATGGATCGTTAATCCCTCGGTGGTATCCTCGACAATGATCGCCATGTCTCTTCCCCGCGCCGAGGCTTCCGCGCTGCCGGTCTTGCCGCCGGCGGTGCGGCCAGGGCCCCGGGTCATGGCGCGCCGCCGCCGCCGGACCGCTGAAGGTGCGCCGCAGCATGCCGGGACGGTACGAATCATCGCTTCGGCCCGGACACTTAGGTCGGTTCTTGACTTGACCCTTTGGCAGCCGCGAATTAAGCAAGTTGGTATGACAGCTTCGCGACTTGGCTCGCCTCCGGCGGGCCGCTTGCCGCAAGCGCTCCCCGCCGCCGGTCCCGAGCGGCCGGAATGGCGCTGTTCCGCCGTTTTGCGCCCTAGCCCCGCCGCATGGCAGGCCTTGCGCGTCGGTCACGCCGCGTAGCCGGAAAAAGGGGTCGAAGGCGATGCTTTATGAGACGTATCAAGCACATAGAGACGCCTTCGGACCCATACGCTTTATGGCGCAGGCGATGCAGGGGCTGCTCAGCCAGCCCTGGCCGGTGGTGGCGCATCATCCGGTGATCCGCAGCGCCGCCGCCGCCTGCGAGCTGGTGACGCGGGCGGGGCTGTGGCACGACCGCCCGGATTTCGGCCTTCACAGCACCGTCGTCGATGGCCGCACCGTCCCGGTCGACGAAGTCGCGACGCTGCGCCATCCCTTCTGCACGCTGCTCCATTTCAGGAAGGACGTCGCCGTGGAGCAGCCGCGGGTGCTGCTGGTGGCGCCGCTCTCCGGTCATTTCGCCACCTTGCTGCGCGGCACTGTGGAGACGCTGCTGCCCGAGCACGACGTCTATATCACCGACTGGATCAACGCGCGCAACGTGCCGCTGCTCCATGGCCGGTTCGATCTCGACGACTTTGTCGATCTCATCGTCTCGTTCCTGCGCGAGCTCGGCCCCGAGACGCATATCGTCGCCGTCTGCCAGCCCTCGGTGCCGGTGATGGCGGCGGTGGCGCTGATGGCGGCGGACAACGACCCGGCGCAGCCGCGCTCGATGACCCTCATGGGCGGGCCGATCGACACGCGGCGCAATCCCACCGTGGTCAACAAGCTCGCGACTTCCCGGCCGATGTCCTGGTTCGAGCGCAACGTCATCGCCACCGTGCCCGGGCGCTATGCCGGCCACTTCCGCCGCGTCTATCCCGGCTTCCTGCAGCTCGCCGGCTTCATGTCGATGAACCTCGACCGGCACGTCACCGCGCATATGGATTTGTTCAAGCATCTCGTGCGCGGCGACGGCGAAAGCGCCGAGGCGACGCGGAAGTTCTACGACGAATACATGTCGGTGATGGATCTCCCCGCCGATTTCTATCTCCAGACCGTGTCGCGCGTCTTCCAGCAGCACGCCCTGCCGATCGGCCGCTTCATCTCGCGCGGGCGCAAGGTCGAGCCGCGCGCCATCGCCCGCATCGGCCTGCTCTGCGTCGAAGGCGAGAACGACGACATCTGCGCGGTCGGCCAGACCAGCGCCGCGCTCGATCTCTGCAGCGGGCTGCCGACGGTGAAGAAGGCGCATCACATCCAGCCCAAGGTCGGCCATTACGGCGTCTTCAACGGCAAGCGCTGGAGCAACGAGATCTATCCCGTGCTGCGCGAGTTCATCCGCGCCAATGCCTAGGCGAAGGCGCGCAGCGCCTTCGTCCGCGGCGGCGCCAGCGGTTGCGCAGCAACCGCGAGAGCCGCTCGGTAGCCGGCGAGTCTCCGTTGCCCGCCGTTGATGCCTAGGCGAAGGCGCGCAGCGCCTTCGTCCGCGGCGGCGCCAGCGGTTGCGCAGCAACCGCGAGAGCCGCTCGGTAGCCGGCGAGTCTCCGTTGCCCGCCGTTGA
>Ga0187781_10003068_pt1 | contig 12618 bp, 11 predicted proteins | sample 0715_SJ02_MP02_2_FD_132447 | JGI IMG/M metagenome (GOLD analysis project Ga0187781, IMG submission 132447) | Tropical peat soil microbial communities from peatlands in Department of Meta, Colombia - 0715_SJ02_MP02_20_MG | ecosystem: Environmental > Terrestrial > Soil > Wetlands > Peat | place...
CGGCCATCTTCGCGATCTTCTCGACAACGGCGTCGAAGGGCTGTTCGTCGCCGGCACCACCGGGGAAGGGCTGTTCCTTTCTCCCGGGGAGCAGGAACTGCTCGTCCGCACGGCCGTCGAGTTCACGGCGGGCCGCGCGGCGGTCGTGGGGCACTGCGCCGCGCTGGGCACCGAATCCGTGGTCACGCTGACCAGGAGGCTGCACCATGCCGGCGCCGACGGCGTCGCGGCGCTGACCCCGTTCTACTACAAGGTGGACGCGAACGCGATGATCGAGCATTTCCGCCGGGTTGCCGACGCCGCGGAGTGCCCCACCTACCTCTACAGCATTCCGGGCGCCACCGGTGTCGATCTCCCTGTCAGCGTCGTGGAGAGCCTTGCTCGTCATCCGCACTTCGGAGGGGTGAAATACAGCAACCATGACATGGAAGGGTTGCGGCGGTACATCGAAACCGGGGTGGACGTCTTCATCGGGTGCGACCCGCTGATCACCGAGGCCATGCGGCAGGGCGCGGCCGGCACCGTATCCGGAACCGCCGGATGTCTCCCCGCCATTCATGCCGCCCTGTTCCGACGTCTGCGCGACGGTACCGATCCCAGTGCGGCCCAGGCGAAGGTCACGTACGTCGACAGCGTGCTCGCGCGCCTACCGGCGGTTGCGGGGTACAAAACGGTGCTTCAGAAACGGGGCGTTATCGCGTCGGCGGCCGTCCGCCGGCCCCTGCGGGGCTTGGGCCCCGAAGAGCAACGGCAGCTCGCGGGAGCGCTCGAGGAAGTGCGCGCGTGAAGCGCGCCGGGTCAGCCTCGCGGTGAGATCGATAGCCGCGGGAGCTGCCGGCATTCGCCGCGCTGCGGCAGGCGCAGGCATTGCCCGTACCGTTGCTCACGCTGGCGTTGATTCCCTCAGGCCGCCACCGTGCCGTGCCCTGCCCTATAATGGATACGCCCGCGGCCTGATTGCGCCTTGCGGGCACGAGGTTCACGCTAGCATTGACGGGGTGGTCACGACATCGCCCGCGAAGGCAGACGAGAGAAGGTGGAGCCATGCGTAGGATCGTCGGCGCATCGATGTTGCTGCTGTTGAGCGCCGCGGCGGCGGCGTGGGGCGTTCCTGCCGAGGCCGACACTCCGACCGTTGTCGTCTTCACGGCGCCGACCGGATCTCTCGCAGGGCCTCCGGTGCCCCTGCTCTCAGGAGCCCCAAGCGCCGTCGGCACGATCCGCGCCACAGTCGCCGCCGGGACAACGACGTCTTCAGTACCCGGTGTGCTGCTGCTGCCCCCCCAAAGACAGACCGGGGCCTACGTGATCCCGGTGACGAGTACGGCGCCGTCGCTGCCGGGAGTAACGCAGTACGGCCTCCAGGTGGTGGTTCCTCCGGTGCCCGTGCGTGGGCTCAACCCGGTCCTCGTGTTGCCGGCCCTATTACAGAGCGCGCTTCCCCCGGGCACGTACGTCGTCTTGCCGGTTCACTGAACCGCTTCCATGAGCGCCGGGAAGAATTCGAACGGCGCGCAAAAGCCCGGCGTCAGCACGACGAGAATGGGAACCACGGGGAGTCCCACCCGGTCACCACGTCCGTAGTTGCTGCGGCGCGCAAGGAATCGGCGGGCAGCGCCGGCCGACGTGCGCGCCATCTGTCGCGTTTCCCCGGAGGGAGGCGGGCGCAGCTCGTTGAAAATCTGAGAAATGTGGACATGCTGTCCGATTATCGGACACCGAAAGACGGCGACAGGATGCGACCCTTCGACCACGCCCTGGGGATCCGTCGTAGCGTTGGCGCCCGCAGAACCCGGTGGGCCCACGTGCTGCGGGATGGACCACACGAGCGTGTTCGCACTCGGTACACGGAATCGTGGGCGGACCTCAGCCGACACGCGGTTGACGAAGGGAGTGAACCGACATGATAACCAATACTGAGCGGGTCGAACCGATCGTGACTTCGGTGGCCTCCAAGGAGTGTGTCCGGGGACGCGCTCTGCATCTGGTCGAGAAGGCGCCGGCCGATGGCATGAGTGACGCCTCATGGCCCGTCGACCGCATGCTTGCGCACGCCGGAGCGTAGCGATGCTGCAGCGACAATCAGAGGGATTGCACCTGACACATCGGACCGACGTGGCGAGGCTGGTTTTGGGGGAGGAGTGCGTCCGGCGCCTCGTCTTTCCGACGATCGTGATGGACGCGACCGACATGGTGCGTCCGCTCGTACTCCAGCGCGGCGGCGAAACCCAGGCGGTCTTTCTGGCTGAATCCGAGCAGCCGGCGCTGGCGTGGGCAAAGCCGGGTCGAGTGATCCTGCACGGGTACTACTTCACCTGGGATACGCGGCCGCGTCCTGGATTGGCTGACGCCGTGGCGACGGCGGCCGATGGCGCCAAGATCCTGTTGGACCCAGACGCGCCTGCGGCATTGTTGCGCACCTTGCAAGCATCGGCCACAGTCGAGATCGGCGCGGCGCCGCCGCCGGCCCCCGTATACGCCTTCGAGCTGGCGACAGTCGACGTGGACCAGCGGTGGAGCGCGGACGAAGGGGACCTGCAGGCCGCCGCACGCCGCGCCGCGGGGAAGCTTGAAGACCACCGGGGCGGAGCCGCGATCGGTGCAACCGCGCCCAAACGATTCCCTACTCTCGAGCGGACGCTGCAGGAGGCGGGGCTCGACGGGATCCTCCTGACATCGCCGCTGCATGTCCAGGGGCTTACCGGATTCCCGCTCGAGGATCTCAAACGCGGATCCGTCGCGGCGCTGTACATGCGGGGCGAGCGCGACGTGATCCTGCTGGCACAGCCTGACAGCGTCCCTCCGCTCACACGACGCCTAGGACGGCACGCGACCCTCGCTGCAGCCCTGGCCGCGTTCGCGCAGGGACGCATTGGCTACGAGGACTTGCACCTGCCCGCCGGAGCTCTGCACGCATTGACGGACCGGTATGGGGACCTGGTCCCCGCGTCCGAGACGGTTCGCCGCTGGGAGGATCGGATGGCCGCGGCGAACGTCGCGGGGTTCCTCTTGGCGTCGCTGTCAGCGGTCCAAGGCATGGACTACGCCATCGAGCACGCTCGGCACCTCAGCGAAACGGGGCGCGGCTACACTGAGGAGGACCTGCTGGTCGTCTATCGAAACGCCGTCCAGCGATTTGCCCAATCACTTGGGACAGCCTGCCAGGTCCGCCCCTACTTTGAGATCATTCAGGCCGGGGAGCGCAGTGCGTATCCTGCGGTACCGAGTTCGTTTCCTATTACGGCGTCTACGCACACTATCAAGTTCGATATGGGGATTCACATCGTGGACCGCCGAGGGCTCATCCGAGGCTGTTCGGACCTAGCCCGCACGTGCGCGTTCGGCGCCGAAGCGTCGGAAATGAACGCCACGCTGGACCGAGTGCTTCGCTACGAGCTTCCACTCGCCATCCAGCCCGGCCGGACCGGCGGCGACGTGTACGCTTCAGGCGTGGCGTCGCTGACGCGCCACGAGGCCCAGTTCCGTGCGTTGGGATTTCTGCCGGACGGCCTCACCGCCAAGGGATATGCGCGCGATTGCGGGCACGGCCTGGGGCGGCAGACACCGTGCACCGTCCACTTCGTGGCCGGGTCGACGGCCACGCTCGAGGACGGGATGGTCACCTGTGCTGAGCTCGTCTGGCCACTCGGACCCAACGTGTTCGCCGTCGAGGACGCATGGTTTCTCGACGGCGCGCAGCAGGTCAATCTGACTCGCCACACCGGGTGGGTGTGGGATTGATCCGCTGACTCACCGGCACTACACACGTTGATGCACCCGCAAGGAAGGTCCTGGAGGAGGCGGGGACCAAACGTCGAAGACCGGTTTTCGGACAGCACGTCCGATTATCGGACGCAGACCCGCGGGGGCCACCGGCATTCGACCCGTGACAATCCGGATCTCGGCCCACGGCTGGCCGCGTGACTCTCCGGGGAGATCGGCGGACGACGGCACAACCGGTCTGGGCGGGCAGACCGGCTCAACTGGCAACCGCGTGCCGATCAACAATCGTCGATGTTGGAGGCCAGCGCGAAGCAACGCGGTATCGAGACCTAATTGACCGGTGCGCCCGTCGCGCGCACCGGCGGGGTTCGGTACCGTACCACAGGGTGGGCTGCGGGTGCCCGCCGGGCCGCGTGATACGGAGGGAGTTGTGACCGGGCTCAGAGAGAACCTCTCGGAGGAGCTGCGAAACGACGTCCTGCGCCGCTGGCGTGAATGCCGGCAAGCGGCGGCACTTCGCGGATGCGACGGGTTGCTCGTGATCGGCCGCGCCGATCGACCCGGCGATCTGCTGTATCTCGCCGGTCACCGTCCCGGAATGGCCGGCCATGTGACCCGAGGCCGACTCCGCGGCCGCGGCTATGGCGCGCTGTGGCTTCCGATGGCCGGTGCGCCGGTGCTCGTGGCTACCACGGCGTTCTACGAAGGCGGCTGGACGGACAACGTCCGGATCGGGACGGACTTTCCGGAGACGATGAGCAACACGTTGCGCGAGGCTCGTGCGGATCACGCGACGGTGGGACTGGTCGGAGACGACGTCCTGAGTGTTCTGCTGCATCGCGAGATGGGACAGCTGCTCCCCCTTGTGCGTTGGATCGCGTGCGACGACCTGGTCGCCGGCATTCGCAGCCAAAAGAGCGCCTACGAAATCGCCTGTCTCCGGACGGGAAGTGCGATGGCGGACCGCGTGGGCATCCGGCTCCGGGAGTTCCTGCGACCCGGCGTGCGGGAACGAGAGGCGGCTGCGTTTGTCTGTGGAGAGCTCCTCCGAGAGGGGGCCGAGGCGGCCCATGCGACCTGCCAATCCGGGATCGCCCGGTCGGCGGAGCCGGTTGCCTACCCGGTGGCAAGCGACCGGGTGCTGCAGGCGGGCGACATGGTGCACATGGAGATCAACGGACGCGCTCGCGGGTACCTCATTGATATCTGCCGATCCACTGTGATCGGCACTCCGTCCGTTGCGCAACGTACACTCCTACGCACCTGCTTGACGTTGCTGGAAGAGTCGATCGCCGCGATTCGTCCCGGTATGCCGGCCGCGACGCTCGGGGAAGTGGCGGCGGGAGTCGCCACGCGCGAGGGGCTCGGCGCGCACTTCACGATCGATTGTGGGGGACCTGGCACGTACCTCGGCCATGGCATCGGGGTTGCGACGGACGAGCCCCCAATCCTCGGCCTCGGGGACCCGACGCCGTTGCTGCCCGGGATGGTGCTTACCATCGAACCCGGATTGTATCGCCTGCCGGTTGGGGGGTGCCGGATCGAGGACGAGGTGCTCGTGACGGACAGCGGGTGTGAAGTACTGACTCGCCTAGATCGCGCGTGGTGGGGGGGCCCATGAACGACTCTGCGCGGACCGTTGAGCGCGCGCTCGAGGTCTTGCTGGCCGCCGCCGAGTCGAACGGGCAGGGCTGCTCCATCTCGGAGTTGGCGCGGCTGGTGCATCTGCCGCGGCCGAACATCTACCGTCTCGTCGGTCCGCTTCAGGCGAAAGGATTCCTGCAGCGGGTGCCTGGCGACCGGCATCGATACCAGCTCGGGCTGCGGCTCTTGGACCTCGGCGAACGCGTAAAGCAGGGTCTCAATCTGCGTCAGGTGGCCCTACCGTATATGAAAGAACTGAGCGATCGTACCGGCGAGAGCGTGTATCTCGCCGTCCGCGACGGTTGGGAGGGAGTGATCATCGAACGCGTCGAGGCGTCTCGGAATCTCCGCCTCTTTACCGGCGTAGGATCGCGAATCCCGCTGCACGGAGGCGCGTCGGCAAAGGTCCTGCTCGCCTGGGCGCCGAGTGACGAGGTGGAGGCGATGATCCGCGCGGGGCTACGCCGTCGCACCCCTCACACGATCACCGATCCGGAGCGATTGCGGGCCCACCTGGCGCAGATCCGGCGCAACGGGTACGCCCTGAGCCACTCGGAGTTGGACGACGGCGCCACGGGCATCGGTGCCCCGATTCGTGACAGCGCCAACGAGGTCGTTGCGGGGCTCAGCCTTGCGGGGGCCACCGATCGCTTTCGAGAGCGTGCGATGCGGCAACTGATCGCAGAGGTCGTGCGCGCTGCGCAGCACGTGTCCGCGGCCCTTGGGGCCGGTCAGACCGGACGTGCGCGAGCTGGCGCGACAGCCGGACGTACATCAGCACCGCTCCGTGGCTGCTGACGGCGCCCGGGCTCGCGCTCGTGGTCACGGGGTGATGGCGTTCAACTTCCTGGGGGACGGGTTACAGGACGTGCTGGCCGTCCAGATTGCGTCGTAGCCCGTACCGCGGGCCTCAGATCGCTCGGCAGGGGGAGCATGCATGCGTGTGGCGTCAGCATCGGATATTCGTCCCGGCACGCGGGGGTTCTTCCAGATCCCCGTGTGTACGATGTCGAGTGGGATCCCCATGCACCAAACGTTCCACGTTATCCGCGGCGCGCGAGAGGGGCCCACGCTGGGGTTGATCTCGAATTCACGCGGTATCGGCCATCTGTCGATCGAACAAGTCCGTGCCGTTCTCGCCGCCGTCGACCCGGCGGAATTGTCAGGGACGGTGATCGCGTGCCCGGTCGCGAACCCGGCGGCCTTCGAACATCGTCGGCTGACCACACCCGTGGACGAACTCAACATGAACCGACTGTTCCCGGGGACCTCGGCGGAACGCCTTGGGGGGAGGTACGCCGGCGGTCTGACTGAGTTGATGGCGCATCACGTGACCCGGCACGTCATTGAGCCCGCTGATATCGTCATCGACCTGCACCTTCTGAGTGATCGCCTTGGACTCGAGACGATTGACCTGCCGACGCAGGCGGGGGAAGGTGCGCGGGCTCGCATTCGTCAGCTGGCATCCCTGTTCGGCACGACACTGCACGAATGGGAGGTCGAAGAGGGTTCGGCAGCTGTCTACGCGATCGCCCGGGGGAAGCTGGGATTTGGCGTGGAGATCGGCGGAGGAGCGTTTGGGCCCGGACCGGCCGCGAAGTGGGTCGCACAAGTGGTCGCAGGCGTGCACGGAGTGATGCAGGCGGTTGGGATGCTCGCCGGAGATCCCGGCTGGCCTGCCGCCGTCACGATGGTGACAACGCGCGTCGGCGTTCGTCCCCGGAACGGGGGCTACCACGTCCCCGAGGTTGGTGTGGAGCACCTGGGAGCGACGGTCGAGACGGGGCGGCTGCTCGGACGCGTCTACGATGTGCAGACCTTCGAACTAGTGGAGGAGCTGCGCAGCCCGTGCGACGGGCTGTTGTACGTCATTCGCGCGCTCGGCCCGACAGAGCCTGGGGACTGGGGCTACGTGATCGGAGAACGGCAGGGGTTGTGGACGTACACCCCCTGACACGCCCTGCCGACCGGAGCGGCTGGGTCGTACGGCCGGTGATGCCATCCCGCGGCATGCGCGCCACCGGCGTTCGACGTCGCCTCGCAGCGGTTCCCTCGCGCCGGAGCCCGGTCACGCCCCGACCTCGGCCAGCACCGTGCTCAGGACGCGCACGGCGTCGCGCAGGCCGTCCGCGACCTGATTGCGATGCCGTACGAGCTGCGTGCGCCACAGCTCGTACGGTTCGCCTTCCAGCGTCGGCAGAGCGCGGGCCATCGCGAGCATGGGAAACGGGCGGCGGAGCGCCGTGAGCCCGTAGGAGTCCTGGCTCCAACGGCCCGACACTGTCCGACGGATCGGCGTGAGAATGCGGCTCAACCGCCGCAGCGCGGCATCGATCCGTACCGCCACGTCGTCCGGGACCGGCAGCGCCGCCGCGGCGTCGAGGCGGGCGGCGAGCGCCGCCACGTCGCCGGCCCGGGCGCGCGGCTCGGCGAGATCGAGGTGCCCGCGCGAGGCGGCGGCGATCTCGTCAAGCTCGCCGACCATGCGCGCGCCCATCGAGGCAAATTCGAAGGGTAGAATCCGGCTCGTCGCGATGCCCACCGCGTACGCGAGGTAGACGCGCAGGCTCTCCGCGAACAGCTGCCGATCGATCTTGTCCACGGTGTCCTGGTCGGTATGATTCCACCAGCCGAGCGTGGCCCCGTGCCATGCCGCCATCTGTTCGCGGGTGTGCTCGAACCGCGCCGACAGCGATGGCACGCCGATCCCGAAGAACGACTGGTCGCCGGTACGAGCGAGCGGCGCCTGCTCCAGCGGCACCGAGAGGTGCGATCGCTCCACGCCCTGATGCCAGCGCACGATCTCGTCCGAACTCTGGGTTCCCCACCGTGCGGCCCCCACCATGCCGACCGTGTCGAGGTTCAGGTACAGGACCGCGCCCGCGTCCAGCTCATCCCAGAAGCGGTCGACGTACCACGTCGATCCCTCCATGTCGCCGATCTCGTGACCCGTCCAGAAGACGAACCGGACCCCGCGCCGGAGCTCGCCGCGGTGCGCGGCCAGGACGCGGGCCAGCTCGAGGGTGGCGGCGTTGCCCGTCGCGTTGTCGCTGACCCCGAGGCGCCACGCGTCGTAGTGTCCCCCGACCAGCAGGAACGTCTCCCCGGCTTCGAGACGCCCCTCCGGAAGCGGCAGATGGGTCCACTCGCGAGTCGCCCGGGCCACGAGGCGCACGCGGACGGGTCCCCGTGCTGCGAGCGCCCGCAGCCGCTCGCCGTCGCGGCGGGCGATCCCGAGTGCGGGGATCTGCGGGATCTCCCCCATCAACGACGGCGTGGGATTCCCCCAGACGCCCTTGATCGCGCGCCACGTGATCAGCGGGCTGTCCGGGTCCCCCCAGTTCACGAGGATGAGCGCGCGGGCCCCGTGGCGGGCGGCCAGACGGCCCTTCTCCGGCGTGGGCGGCGCGTACGACACGTCGGCCATGACGATCTTGCCCGCGGCGTCGACTGCCGCGTAGTCCTCCTCGCCGCCCGCCCCGACCGGCAGCAGGTCGCCCTCCACTCCGCCGGGTGGCGTCGACAGTATGTGCGCACACGGCGCGCAGTGGATCGGCTCGTCGGCGGGGGTCCGCACACGCAGGCTTCCCTCGACGGGCACGCTGACGTAGGCCGGAAACTCGTGGATCGTGCTCGCCACTCCGGCGGCGGACAGTGCCTCCCTGAAGTACTCGGCCGCACGGCGCTCGTCGGCGGTGCCGTTGATCCGCTCAGGAGCGTGCGCGGTGAGCCACTCCACGTCCCTCCATGCCCGGTCGGGCGCAAGGTCGTGCCCCCATTCCACCATCGCCACCCCCTCCCCGCGACCGGTCATGGCCGCAGCCTGACGTCGAGCGCATCGCGCAGCCCGTCGCCCAGCAAGTTGAACGCCATCGTCGTGATGAAGATCGCCAGCCCCGGGGTGGCCACCAGATACGGGGCGATACGCATGTGCACGCGACTGTCCGACAGCATGGTCCCCCACTCTGCCACGGGCGGCTGCGCGCCCAGCCCGAGGAACCCGAGACCCGCCGCGGTCTGAATCGCCGTGGCGACCAGGAGCGTCGCCTGGACGATCAGCACCCCCAGGCTGTTGGGGAGCAGGTGTCGCACCACGATGCGCACATTTCCCACGCCGATCGCCTGTGCCGCCTCGACGTACGTCTCGGATCGCAGCGACAGGACGGCCGCGCGCGCGACGCGAGCGAACGGCGGCACGGCGGCCACGCCCACCGCGAGCATCACGTTGAACACGCCTGGACCGAGCGCCGCCACGATCGCCAGCGCCAGCAGGATCGAGGGAAATGCCATGAGCGTGTCCACGATCCGCATCACCACGTCGTCCAGCGGGGACCCGTACCAGCCGCCCGCGGCGCCCATCGCGGTACCGACGCCGAACGCGATCGCCAGCACCACGACCGCGATCAGGAGCGACGTGCGCGCCCCGTAGATGATCCGGCTGAGGAGGTCGCGCCCCAACTCGTCGGTCCCGAGCGGATGGGTGTGCGACGGCGGCTGGATCACCGCGTTGAGGTCCTGCGCGGTCGGGTCGTAGGGCGCCAGCCACGGCGCGCAGAGTGCGACGACCACCACCACGAGCGCGAGTGCCCCACCGGGGATCGCGAGCCTGTTCCGCCTGAATCGCCGCCACATCGCCCTACTGGTAGCGGATGCGTGGATCGGCCGCGGCGTAGAGGATGTCCGTGGCCAGGTTCAACAGGATGAGCGTGACGGCGATGAGCAGGATCCCGCCCTGCACCACCGGGAAGTCGCGGCGCTGGATCGCCTCTACCAGCAGCCGCCCGAGACCGGGCCAGACGAACACCGTTTCGGTCAGCACCGCGCCCCCGAGCAGGTATCCGAACTGCAGCGCGGCGACGGTGAGAATCGGCACTGCGCTCGAACGCAGCACATGCCGCCACAGGACCCGCCGGGCGCTGAGACCCTTCGCCAGCGCGGTGCGCACGTAGTCGCGGCCCAGGATTTCGAGCACGCTGCTCCGCGTGATCCGCGAGATCAACGCGGCGGCGTTGAGCCCGAGCGCCAGCGCCGGCAGCACATACGTGGCCGGGCCCGCCATCCCGGTCGCCGGGACCCACCCCAGGGTGACCGCAAACCACAGCATGAACAGCAGCCCCAACCAGAAGATCGGCACCGAGACGCCCGCGATCGCGAACAGCGAGAGCGCCACGTCCCACACCGTCCCGCGCCGGACCGCAGCGACTACGCCGGCGGCGAGCCCCAGGGCGAGCGCCACGATCATCGCCGCGACCGCCAGCCGCAGTGTGTTGCCGAACCGGTCCAACAGCTCCGGCAGCACGGGCTGGCGCGTGAGCAGCGAGCGGCCGAGGTCCGCATGGCTGGTGCGCGCCACCCACTCCGCGTACTGCACGGGAAGCGGCGCGGTAAGGCCGAGTTGCTGGCGGAGCCGCGCGATGTCCTCGCCGGCCGCGCCGGGGCCGGCGAGAACCTCCGCCGGATCTCCCGGGATCAGGTGGATGAGCAGGAACGCGACCAGCGAGACCCCGAACAGCACCGGCAGCAACGTCACGAATCGCCGGACGACGAACCGCGTCACTGGCCGATCCCGGCTACTTCGCCGCGACCCACGCCTTTCGGAAGTCGATCGCCTCGTAGGGTAGGACGGCGAACCCGTGCACGTTGCTGCGCGCGCCGATCGCCTGCTTGTAATTGAACAGGAACAGCCACGGCGCGTCGTCCATGACCAGCCGCTGGATCTCCGTGTAGATCGGCTGTCGCGCCCGCGCGTCCACGGTCCGGTCGCCCTGAGCGATCAGCTCGTCCACCCGGGAATTCTTGTAGAACATCGTATCCCACCCGCTCGGGGGCCACTGGGAGCTTGCGAACACCGTCCGCGAGACATACCCGATCTCTCCCGTCACGGACTCCCACGCGAGCAGGTACATCTGCGTCGTGTTCTGGTCCGCGGGCCTCCGAAGAAGCGTCAGATACTGCGCCCAGTCGATGACCTGCACGCTGGCGCGCACGCCGACTTGCGCGAGCTGACCCTGGACGGCCACGGCGGTCTCCTTGTCCAGGGGGTACCGACCCTGCGGGGTCCAGATCGTCGTATCGAAGCCGTTCGGATAGCCCGCCTCGGCGAGAAGCTGCTTGGCCTTCTTGACGTCATACGGGTACAAGTGCTGCGGCACGTACCCCCACGTGATCGGGGCGACGAACGACTCCGACGGCGTACCGAACCCGTCCAGCACGCCGCCGACGAGGCCCCGGCGGTTCACGGCGTAGTTGAGGGCCTGACGCACACGCTTATCGGAAAGCGGGGGCTTCAACACGTTCATCCCGATGTGCGCGACCCTGTTGCCGTCTTTGATGACGATCGTCAGCGCGGGATTCTGCTCGAGGCGCAGCGCCTCCCTGGGCGGCACGTTGAGGATCACCTGCGCCTGGTTACTCTCCAACTGCGCCACGCGCGTCGCATCCTCGGAGACGGCCGTGAACACGAGCTTGGCGAGGGCGGGACGGCCTCCCCAGTAGCCGTCGAACCGCACGAGGGTAATGCTCTGGCCGGGGACCTGGCTGTCAAACCGGTAGGGTCCCGTCCCCACCGGGTGCGAGCCGATGTCCTTGCCGTACTTCGCGAGCGCCGCCGGGCTGATCGCCGAACCGCCGTCGTAGGCGAGGTGTTGCAGCATCGGTCCGAACGGCGCGTCCGTGATCAGCCGCAGCGTGGAGGTGTCGACCGCGTCTGCTGTCTGGATCATCACGAAGTAGTTGCGCATCGGCAGGGCTTCCTTAGGATCGCGCACCCGGTCGAGGCTCCGCTTCATCGCCGCGGCGTCGAACGGGGTGCCGTCCTGGAATCGGACGCCCGGCCGTAGCTTGAACGTCCACGTCCGGCCGTCGGGCGATACCGTCCAGCTCGTCGCAAGCGCCGGCTCGATCTCCCCGCGGTCGTTCATGCTCACGAGCCCCTCGTAGATGCTGTGACGCACGGTCACCGCGGGGGTCCCGGCGCTGACCGCCGGGTCGAGCGTCGGCACGTCCACCCCCTGCGCCACGGTCAGGGTAGCGTTATAGTCGATCGGCGGCGGCGCGGCGCCGATCGGCACCGCCACCGCGGCGCACACGCACACTACGATCCACGCGACTCCAACGACACGGCCGTTCCACGAGCCGAGCATGGGCACCGTCCCCCCTTTTGGGCCAGCCTCTGCGGTCCGGCCCGTGCCTTCGGCGCCGCCCCCCCGTCAACCGCCGCCGCAACGCGGCCGGTCGAGCCGAGCGCGGCCG
>Ga0187781_10003069_pt1 | contig 12611 bp, 9 predicted proteins | sample 0715_SJ02_MP02_2_FD_132447 | JGI IMG/M metagenome (GOLD analysis project Ga0187781, IMG submission 132447) | Tropical peat soil microbial communities from peatlands in Department of Meta, Colombia - 0715_SJ02_MP02_20_MG | ecosystem: Environmental > Terrestrial > Soil > Wetlands > Peat | place...
CCGTGCGTTGCCCAGGGCCTTGGCCGCCGAGAGCCCGCCAAATCCCCCGCCGACGATCAGGACGCGTGCCATGGCACGAATTTACAGAATGCCTGCATTGTTGTCGCCGACTCGATATATTAAGGAGCGTCCGCTCGGTGCCGTCACTGGCTGCCGCGACAGCCGAACTCCGGGCGTTCCGACGAAGCCGTCCCTTCCAAACCTCTCCGACAAATTCAAGCCAAGCTGTGAGGAGCCTGCCGATGTGGGTTCGTAAGTGGGAACGCGATCAAAAGCAGGGCGTCGACTCTCCGATTCCGACCCAAGTCCTCTCGAACGAGGAATTCATTCCGCGCCCGCAGACGGCCCAACAGAAACAGTGGGAAAAGCTGATCGGCGAGCTGGCCGACGAAAAATCGAAAAAGCTCGGCATGGAGCGGCGCGACTTTCTGCGCAGCTCGATGGGCATGGCGACCGCGTTCTTGGCCGCCAACATGGTGTATGGGCCCTACTGGGACGTTGATGCGGCGGAGACGCTCGAGCAGGCAGCGACCGACGAGAAATGGCCCAAGGGAGAGTACTTCGTCATCGACGTGCAGACGCACTTCACTGATTCGGCAGCCGGACCCATGTTTGGGTTTCGGACGATGGAGTTCGTCCGCAACATGGGGTTCCACCTCAAGAACGATGTCGCGGCCTACAGTTTTCCGAATTACGTGAAGGAGATTTTCTTCGACAGCGAGACGAGCATCGCGGTGATTTCAGGCGTGCCGGGCAAGGAGATCAACAAGGATCCCAAGACCGGAAAAGTACTGGAAGGGCGAAAACGCACGCCGGGCCTGGCAATTCTGCCGAGTTGGCAAATGTCGCAGTCGAAGAAGCAGATCAACGAACTGGCCAAGAGCCAGCGGGCCCTCTGCCAGGGGAATTGCGCACCCAACCACTACTGGAACCGTAAGGCCAACAAGCCGGACTTTCCCGCGCTCTTCGAGCAGATGGAGCGAGAGGTCAAAACCTACGGCATCGACAGCTGGAAGTGGTATTGCCACACCGACCCGGGACGCTCCGGTAACGGGTTTAAGCTCGACGACGAGAAGCTGGCGTATCCCTTCTACCAAAAGTCACGGGAGCTGGGCCTCAGGCGGTTCAGTGTCCACAAGGGGTATGCCTCGCAATCGAGGACTCTCGGCCACCTCGCTCACCCGGGCGATATTGAAAAGGCGGCCAAGGACAACAAGGACATCACGTTCATTATCTACCATTCCGCGATGAAGCACGGTCCGGACGAGCCGGAGTTCAAGACGACGCTGAATCCCGAGACCGGAGACTTCGCCTGGCACGCGGAGTTGATGAAAATCAAGCAGCGCAATCCGGACATGGACAACGTGTATCCGGAAATCGGTTCTGCCTTCGGAACGACTGTGATCGCCCATCCCCTGATGTGCCAGCATCTGATTGGTGGAAACATCAAGTACTACGGTGCCGACCACGTCATCTGGGGAACCGACTGTCTGTGGTGGGGCTCGCCGCAGTGGGTGATCGACGCCTTTAAGCGGTTCCAAATCACCGACGAGCTGTGCGAGAAATTCGGCTACAAGAAGCTGACTAAAGAGGACAAAGCCAAGATCTTCGGGCTGAACGCCGCCAAGATCTACGGAATCGACGTGCAAGAGAAGCGTCAAGGGCTTCCCAAAGACGCGCTTTCGCAACTCAAGGTGGCCTACCTGGAAGAGGGTGGAAAGTCGGATAACCGTGCTCACGGCTGGGTGCGTGCGGATTCCTGAGCCGCTTGGATTTTGGGCATGCTCCCCCTCACTCCCAGCCCCTCTCCCGTCTTGCCGGCGTCCGCCGCTTCGGCGGCAACCGCCGGCGCGGACGCAACACGGGGAGAGGGGAGAGAGACGACCCGGGAGCCCTCTTCCTCTTCCCCCCTCTCCCCTTGCGGGGGCTTTGCCCAAAAACGGGGACAGACCCCTGACCCGTTGCGGCTGGTGCGCTGGTTTGCCCTTCCGGTAGGGGGTCAGTCCCCGTTTTTGGGCAAAGCTCCTTGCGGGGGAGGGACTGGGGGTGAGGGGACCTGGATTTCACCGACCTCGGCTTGGGCAGCGATTCTCGTGCTGTCGTGGACATCGTGCCTGGCGATTGGAGTGCTTTGGGCCAGTCCCGGTCCGCAGCCGTCGCCCGCTACGCCCAACAAGGCCGCGTCGCCCCCAAACTCCGACGGCGGTTCGGAGTGGGGCGATCACGTCAGTTCGCCGCTGCCCGAATATGTCACCGGCGACGAATGCCTGTTTTGCCACCGGGATGACTTTGGCAATCGCTGGGCCAAAAACTATCACCAGCGGACCGTGCGCCCAGCCGCTGCCGACTCTCCCGCGATGCAAGCGCTTGCCGCCGACCCCGACACGAAGAGCGTCGTGTCTGAGGCAGCATATCTGCTCGGCACGCGGCACGAGATCCGCTTTCTCAAGCGATCCAACGAGTACGGGAGATTTGCTCTGCTCTCGGCCGCTTACGTGCCTGCTCCTGTGGGGGCAAGCCGGCGGGCGCATGGAAAACTGATCGACGCCAAGAATGTCAGCTGGGACGACCAGAAATTCGCCAAATCGTGCGCGGGCTGCCATACGACAGCCGTCGACCCAGAGACGCACGCTTTCTCCGCCATTTCGCTCGATTGCTACGCCTGCCACGGAATCGTCGATCCGCAGCACTCAAAGGAGACAAAGCTGGTGGCCTTCGGCAAGGGGAATACCGACCCGCCGCGCATGCAGCTGGCCAACTGTGCCCAGTGCCACCTGCGCACGGGCAAATCGAAAAAGAGCGGCCTTCCCTATCCGACGAACTTCGTCATCGGCGACAATTTGTTGCGTGATTTCGAGGTCGATCTGAGCGACGCCGCCCTTGCTAAAATGAACCCGGGTGACCGGCACGTGGCCCAGAATGTCCGCGAGGTGCTGGAAGGCAAATCAGCCACTACGTGCGTCAGCTGTCACGACATTCACAAGCAAAGCTCGACGAAACACCGCCAGGTCGCGCAGGGGGCTACCTGCATTCCCTGTCACGAACCCGGCAGACCGCTGTCGAAACCCACGAAATACGAAGTGCACAGTGCCCTGTGTGAGTATTGAATCAGAAGCGGCCGGCTGACACCGGCCGAAGCGCCAATCCGAGTGACGAGGTAACTAGCGAATGAGCACGACCAACTCGATCGACTATGAACATGCTCCCGATGGCAGTCCGATGGATGAAACGGACGTCGCCCTCCGCGCCTATTTCTCGCGAATGAGCGACGAAAAGCTCCGCGAGTACGATCCGAATTGGACCGACGACGAGTTGATGGAGTGGGACGGCAACTTCCGATCCGACGGAGCACTCATGCTCGTTTGCACCGAACGAGACGTCGCGCCCGAGGATTATCGCGAAGTCATGGCCGAACACCTGAAGCTCCGCGGCATCCGCTCCTGAGGCGATTGCAGCAACGCTTGGGTGCATAAGAGGCGAGGCCATGACCGCTGAATCCTATCTCAAAGGCCTCTTCGGTCTGCACGGGAGGACGGCGGTCGTCATTGGAGGCACCGGCGTTCTGGGCAGCGCCTTTTGCGAGGCGCTTGCCGGCGCCGGCGCTCATACCATTGTTGCCGGGCGCGATCGCGGTCGCGGAGAGGACTGCGTGCACCGGCTGACTTCCGCAGGCGGGGTGGCCGAGTTCTTTCCGCTCGATTGCACGAGTCGCAAAGACCTCGAATCGCTCGTCGCTCATTTGACGCGCGCGAACCGCTCGGCCGACGTGCTTGTCAATGCGGCAGGGATCAACGCGGCCACTCCCTTTCTCGAGATTTCCGAGGAGGAATGGGACCGGATCCTGAACGTGAATCTGCGCGGCGTGCGGCTGGCCTGCCAGATCTTCGGGAAATACATGATCCAGCGTTCGACGCGCGGCTCGATCATCAACGTGGCATCGCTCTCGGGGATCACGCCTCTGTCGAGGGTGTTTACGTACTCGGCGACGAAGGCGGCCGTGATCAATCTCACGCAGAATCTGGCCCGCGAATGGGCCGCGGCGGGCATCCGCGTCAACGCCCTGTCGCCCGGCTTCTTTCCCGCTGAGCAGAACAAGGCGATTCTCACGGAAGAGCGCATCGAGAACGTCATGCGGCACACTCCGCTCAAGCGTTTTGGTTTGCCCAAGGAACTGGCCGGCGCGATTCTGATGTTGGCATCTCCCAATGCCGGGAGCTTTATCACCGGAGCCAACGTCGTCGTTGACGGCGGATTTTCGAGCATGACCATATGACGGCCGACGCTCTTACCGCGACCGCTCCGCGACAGACAATCGCCTCGACCGCGAGAAACGACGGTCCGCGTTTGAAAGTCGTTCCCAGGCGTCGCTACCTGGTACGCTTCGACCCCAAGCGGATCCCACACCTGTTTACCGACGTGCTCGTGATTGGTGGGGGGATTGCCGGCATTCGCGCGGCACTGGCCGTCGACTCCAAGCTCGACGTGGTCGTCGTCACCAAGGATCGGCTGCTGCAATCCAATAGCGCCTACGCTCAGGGCGGAATCGCCGGCGTTTTCGATCCGGAGGATAACTTCAAGAGCCACGCGGAAGATACGATGGCCGCGGGGAAGGGGCTTTGCGATCCCGCCATCGTCGACATGGTCGTGAGCGAAGCCCCCGAGCGCATCCGCGAGCTGATCGGGTACGGCGCCCACTTCGACACGCGCAACGGCGAAATCGACCTGACCCAGGAAGGGGGGCACAGCCACCGCCGTATCGTGCACGCCCTCGGGGATGCGACCGGCGCGGAAGTCATGCGGGCGATGGCCGAGATGGTCCGCTCGCGACCCAACATCCAGATTTGGGAGACGACCTTCACCATCGACTTGCTCACGCACGAGGGATCCTGCCGCGGGGCGCTCGTCTGGAGCCGGAGTCACGGCAAGACCTTCGTCTGGGCCAAGCAGACGGTGCTTGCCACCGGCGGAGCGGGGCGGCTTTATCGCGAGACCACCAACCCCGAAATCGCGACGGCCGACGGACATGCCATCGGCTTCCGCGCGGGGGCCGAGGTCCGCGACATGGAATTCGTCCAGTTCCATCCGACAGTGCTCTACATCGCAGGCAGCGCCCGGCACCTGATCACCGAGGCCGTCCGCGGTGAAGGAGCCTACCTGCGAGACGCGACCGGCTACCGTTTCATGAAGGATTACGATCCGGCGCTCGAACTTGCCCCGCGCGACGTCGTGAGCCGCTCGATCACAGCTCAGATGGCCAAGACTCGGCACCCGTGTGTCTATCTCGATTTGTCGCATCTTCCCGCGAAGCATGTCGACGAGCGATTCCCCCACATTCGCAAGGTGTGTGCGGAGTTCGGCCTGGAGATCGCCCGCGACCTGATTCCCGTACGCCCCGGCGCCCACTACATGATCGGCGGGCTGACCATCGACGATCGCGGCCGCACTTCGTTGCCCGGACTCTGGGCGGCAGGCGAAGTCAGCTCGAGCGGCCTGCACGGTGCGAACCGGCTCGGTTCCAATAGCCTGCTCGAGGGACTGGTGTTTGGACTGAAAGCGGGAACCGGCGCTTCCGAGTTGGCCCTGGGCCAGCCCGATTCGTTCTCGCCCATTCCGCTGCACTCAGCATGGCCGGAGCGCCCGCAGGACGACGGCCTCGATCTCGACGACTTGCGGCACTCGCTCACAAACCTCATGGGGCGCAGCGTCGGCATCGAGCGCAATGCGGAAGACCTGAAGTCCGCAGCCGACCAGGTCAATTTCTGGGAAGGTTACGTCTCCGACCGCGAGTTTGCCGATCCGCGCGGCTGGGAGCTGGAAAACATGCTGCTGGTGTCGAGGTTGGTGATCGCCGCGGCCGCCGCGCGTCGCGAGAGCCGCGGCGTCCACTACCGCAGCGACTTCCCCGAGACCGATTCGCAGCAAAACCAGCACATCGCGATTGTCGCGTCGTAGCGATCGCCGGGCTCGGTCTGCGATTCGACGGTTCGCCGCGTGTATAATGCAGGCGCCGTCAACCCTTTTCGCGCGAAGGAGTGGAACCATGTCGACCCGCCGGGAATTCTTGAAGTCGTCCGCCGCTGCCGGATTTGTGTTGGGGACCGCGACGCCGAGCTTGTTGAGCGCCCTGGCCCCGCGGGCCCGCGGCGAGGCGGAGGTGACACCCGAGCTCGTGCACCTGACGCCCGACATCGAGCCGATCGTGCGACTCATCGAAGAGACGCCTCGCGAAAAGTGCCTCGCGTTGATGGTCGGTCAACTCGAGCGCGGGCTCCCCTATCGCAACTTTCTGGCGGCGCTGTTCCTGGCCGGCGTGCGCAACGTCATGCCGCACCCCGTCGGGTTCAAGTTCCATTGCGTGCTGGCGATTCATTCGGCCAATCAACTCAGCCTCGACGCCGTTCCCGAGGATCGGCTGCTCCCCTTGTTTTGGGCGCTCGACCAGTTCAAGAAATCTCAGGCCGACAACATTCGCGAGGGGAATGTCCGGTTGCTGGAGTTCACCGGCCCGCTTCCCTCGCCCGAAAAGGCGGCTGACGAATTCCACGCGGCCATGCAGACCTGGGACGATGAACGGGCGCAGCGAGCGATCGCGGCCTTGGTCCGCAGCCGCGGAGCCGACGAGGTGATTGAATCGCTGTGGCGCTACGGAGCCCGCGACTTTCGCGATATCGGACACAAGAGTATTTATCTCGCCAATTCGTGGCGCACGCTTCAGACGATCGGCTGGCGGCACGCCGAGCCGGCAATGCGATCGCTCGTGATGGCCTTGCTCGATGCCGGCGGGCGACGCGGCTCGGGCGCGGTCCCTCGCGGTCCGCGAACCGGCCTCGACGACAAAACCTATCAAGCGAACGCCGACCGAGCGGCGCGTGCTTTGCCTGGCCTTCCGGGAAGCTGGACGGGCACCGCTGCCGACAAGGCGGCGACCAACGACCTCTTGGAGGCCCTGCGCACCGCCAGCATCGAGGACGCCAACAAAACGCTGCTCGAGCAGCTTCAGTCGGGCAAAACGCAGGCGCAAGGAGCCTGGGACGCCGTCCACCTGGCCGCCGGCGAGCTGATCATGCGGCAGCCGGGGATTCTCGGCATCCATGCGATCACATCGACCAACGCGCTGCACTACGCCTTCCGGACCGCCCTGGACCCGGAAACGCGCTTGTTGATGCTAGTGCACGCGGTGGCCTGGATGGGCCAATTCCGCCAGTCGATGCGCGGCGGTTCGCGCGGCGAGTTCGGCACGCTGAAGATCACCGACCTCAAAGCCGCGAAAGTCGATCCGCAGGAAGCGAAAGCCGCTGCGGAGACCCTCGAGGTCGTCGGCCACGATTTGCCCGAAGCGGCTGGACGGGCCTACGCCTTGGCCCAACAGCATCCGGAGCCGGAGACCTATTTCAAGCTGGCCCGCAGGCTGATTTTCCGGAAGGGAACGGACGCCCACCGCTATAAATACGCGGCCGCGATCTTCGAGGATTACGGCCTGGTTTCACCCGCGTGGCGCCCGCAGCTGCTGGCGACCTCGGTTTACTATCTGAACGGCTCGCAGGATCCCGACTCCAAGCTGATGACGCAGGCCCTGGCGGCGGTCAAAAAGGCCTGAGCGGCTGGTGTAAGGCGTACAAACCGGACTTGTAGGAATGGGCTCGGCGGCAGCCAGGCCTGGCCAAGACTTTAGACAGGTCGGCGAGGCCGCCGTATGTCCAGTTGCGTGCTGGCCTACGACGAGCGTGACTTGCGGAGCCGGGACTTCTCGATCGCGCGGTCGATTATGGGGCGGGCCCTGGCAAGGAGGTTTCGGGCCCACTGAAACTCGGTCGCCAGCACCCCCAACCCAGCGGGATGAAGACGAGGGCCGGCCCCGGCGTCACGATCATGAGGACGCCCCCAGCAAGAGGGTGCCGCCCACGACGAATACTCCGAGGCGCCAGGCCCGGCGTAGCCAACGATCCCCAAGTCGATGCATCCCCTCACCCGGCTTGCGCTTGTTTCAAAGCGACATGGTCACGGGACGCCCCGGCGGGCGACTCCGCACAGGCTGGCCCTTCCTTCCTCCTCGGTGGAAGTTGCCCCCCACCCTGGAAATCGTACGCAGTCGACGCGCGTGGACGAGTCGCCTCGGAATGCGAAATCCGGAAAAGACGTCGAAAGCGGGCGAGTCGCAGACAATCCGCGCGACGTGCACAACTTTTCGCACTAAGGCGTCTGGGGGCGGCCTATAATAAAGCAAATACCTTGAGAATTGGGGCGGTTTTGCGGTCAGCGCTTGACGGAAGGAACTTGCTGATCGCGCCGGCCCGGCCCACGCGATTCGATACGCTTCACCTCGTTCCGAGTCACTTCTGCACGGACGGATTGGCCGTACCTAAAAACCGCATTCGCACTCGCAGGCATTCCACTTGCATGGTGGATCCCGGCGGGAGGCGACCCGCCTCGATGTGTTCCTCGAACGATCGTTCGGAGAACTGGGATGCGGTCTTTAGAGCCACGGCAGGATTCGGTTGATCCGGCACTCGGACACGAACGGCGGTGGCTCGCGCACTATCCCGCCTGTGTGCCGCACACGCTGAAATACCCGGCCATTCCCGCGTTCGGATTGCTCGAACACAGCGCCGCCGAATTTCCCGACCGTGCCGCCTGCGTGCACCTCGATCATCGGACTACATATCGTCAGCTCCGCGAATCGGCCCGTCGCACGGCCCATCGACTGGTGCAGTTTGGCGTAAAGCCGGGCGACCGCGTTGGCATTCTGCTGCCGAACGTCCCCGAGTTTCTGTCCGCGATCAACGGGATCTGGATGGCGGGCGCCTCCGCGGTGGCGATGAGTCCGCTGTGCGTCGCGGAAGAGATCTCGTCCCTGGTGGCGGCGACCAACTGTCGAGTTGTCATTACGCTCGACATGCTGGCGCCGCTCGTCTGGGGCGGCGATCAACAGCCCGAGATCACCATCCTGACGTCGCTGAAAGGACGGCTTTCGGGCTGGAAGCAGTTCGCTTATCGCGCCGAAGCTTTTCGTCGCCGGCTGCTCGGCCTCCGCGGGCGAAAGGGTCGCGTCTATTGGTTCGATCGAGAGATCGCGCAGGCGAATCCGGACTTTGACCCCGTCCGCCCCGAATCGCTCGACGCGCCGGCCTTTCTTCTGGCCACGGGGGGCACGACCGGACGACCCAAGGTCGTTACGCTCTCCCACCGAAACCTGGTCGCGAACGCCACGCAGATCCACGCCTGGGCCGGCACTCAGATGGGGCATGACTCGGTGCTGGCCGTGGTCCCCTTCTTCCACAGTTATGGCCTTTCGAGCTGTGCACTCGCGGGCGTATCGATGGCCGCCACGATCATCATCCACCATCGCTTCGTGCCGGACGTGGTGGCTCGATTGATCGAGCACCACCAGCCGACCGTCATGCCGGCCGTGCCGGCAATGCTCGTCGCGCTCAACGACCTGTTCAAGACGCGTCCCGTCCGGCGCGGCTTGCGGTACTGCATTTCGGGCGGAGCCCCGCTCGACCAGCAGGTCGCGACGCAGTTCGCCGACCACACGGGAGCCATCGTTGTGGAAGGCTTTGGACTCTCCGAGGCCAGCCCCGTCACTCATATCGGCCCGCTCGACGGGACGGCCCGCGCCGGCACGATCGGACTACCTGTTCCCGACACCGACGTCCGGATTGTCGATCCGCACGCGGGGCTCGAGGAGCTGCCGCCGGGCCAGGTCGGCGAGTTGATCATCCGCGGACCGCAGGTGATGTTGGGCTATTGGAACGATCCCGAGTCGACCGCCCGCACCATTCGCGACGGGTGGTTGTATACGGGTGATCTCGCGGTCGAGGAGGAAGACGGGTGCTTCCGCATCGTCGATCGCAAGAAGGACCTGATCATCACCTCGGGCTTCAACGTTTATCCGAGCGAGGTCGAGCCGGTGCTCCGCTGTTTCCCCGGAGTGGCCGACGTCGTGGTGATCGGCGTTCCGAACCGCGAGCGCGGCGAGCTCGTCAAAGCGGTGGTCGCGCTCAAGCCCGGGCAAGAGATCGAGCTGCGAGAGCTTTGGCTCTACTGCGATAAACATCTGGCGAAACACAAGCGGCCGCGCGTGATCGAAATCACGGGCAACGAATTGCCGCGGAACTTTTTGGGCAAAGTCTTCCGAAGAAAGCTGCGCGAAGTCCCCGACCCCTCACAATCCTGAAGACATGGCCACCTTGATCGCGTATTGGAATGGTTCGACGAGGCGGGGCCTGCTGAAGTGGCTCGCCGGGATCGCAGCTTGCCTGGCGCCCATGGTGTGGCTGGCCCTGAATCCCACGGCGGCGGTCCGCATTCTCGAGTGGGGGCTCTCGCGGAAACGCTCAAATCGCCAAACCTCGACTGTTGCACAACCCCGCAATTTGCGCCCGAAGACCGCGGCCGTCGATGGCGCGTCGCGGACCGTGGCTCCGACCGCGGCGCCTCCGCAGACACCCGAAAGTTCCGGCGCGCTCCAGCCGGCGATCGTCGCGTCGATCGCGGCGCCTCGAATCGCCAGCAACGCTGCCGCCTTGAATCGGCAAATGGCTTCAGCCAATTCCGACCTGCGCAATATCGAGTTGTTGCAGTCGGTGTGCGATCTGTTGAAATCGGGACGCGAGCGATTCGGCCAAATCCCCGCCTACCGCGCGACCTTCAACAAACGCGAGCGGATTGGTTCGGACATCACGGACCTGACAACGCTGGAACTCAAGGTGCGCCACCAGCCTTTTGCGGTCTACCTCAAATGGCTCCAAGGGTCCGGCGTGGGAAAAGAGGTCCTCTACGCCGACGGAGAGAACAACGGCAGCATGGTCGTGCGGTTGGGAGGAGTGAGGGGGCGGCTGATCCCGGCCTTTAAGCTCGACGTCGACGGCCCCCTGGCAATGCACGAATCTCGCTATCCCGTTACCAAGGCCGGCATTCTCGGCCTCGCCGATTCGCTGATCGCGCACCGCGAACAGGAGCTGCGAGAGCAGGTCTACGCCCGTGCCCGGCGCGAGCCAGATGCAAGCTGCGACGGCCGTCCGTGCGCCGTGTTCCTGTTCGAGTTCGACGACAAAGACCGTTCGCCGGACTACCGCAAGTCGATCCAGTACCTCGATCGGCAGTGGCACGTCCCCCTGCAAGTCGAGAACTTTGGTTGGCCTGACCCCGGCCAGCATCTGGAAGGCGCGGCCCTCGACGAGGCCACCCTCATCGAGTATTACAAGTACTCGAACATCGTCGCCGACGGACGTCTCACCGACGACGATTTCAACCCCTCGAATCCTGAGTATCGGTTCCGGCGATAGGCGGCGGGCAGTGCGATGCCAGCCTATTGCCGCCAAATCGTACAATTCGAGGGGAAAGAGCCGCGCACGAAGTAAGCGGCGTATTAGGCAGCAGGCTGACCGCGTTGGCTGCTCGTTGGGTGCACGCAGTTAGCCTGCATGAACCGCCCCCGGCGGACCGCTTACTTCGTGCGCGGCTCTTAAGAAGCGCGATAGGAGGTAACAACCATGGAATCTCCGGTCATTGTCGGCGGCGTGCGGACCCCTTTCGTCAAAGCGGCGGGAGCCTTCAACTATGTTCCCGCGCAGGAGCTGGGCCGGCTGGTCGTCCGCGAGTTGTTGGAGCGACTGAATCTCGACCCGGCCGCCATCGACGAGGTGATCACGGGAAATGTGGCGCCCAGCGACGCTCCCAACGTCTCCCGGGTGATCGCCCTGCGGGCTGGGATCCCGATCGATCGCGTGGCCCACACCGTCAACCGCAACTGCGCGAGCGGCCTCGAGGCCGTCACGCAGGCCTACGAGCGCATCCGAACGGGGCAGGCGCAAGCCGTGATCGCCATCGGCGTCGATTCGATGAGCAATATCCCGCTCCTGTGGACCAAATCGCTCACCGATGACTTTTTGGAATTCAGCACGGCCAAAACGGTTTGGAACAAATTACGGGCGCTGGCCCGCATTCGGCCGCGGGATCTGGCCCCCGTGATCAGCATCAAGCAGGGGCTCACCGATCCCGTGTCGGGCATGATGATGGGCGACACGGCGGAAAAGCTGGCCCGCAAGTACGGCATCAGTCGCGAAGCTCAGGATCTCTTTGCTCTTCGCAGCCACCAGCGAGCGAGCACCGCCTGGAACGAAGGCCGCCTGACCGACGAGGTCATGACCGTCTATCCCGACAAAGCTAAGGGGGCAGTCGAGCGCGACATCGGCCCCCGCGACAACCAGTCGCTCGAATCGCTCGGCAAGCTCAAGCCGTACTTCGATCGCCGTTGGGGAACCGTGACCGTCGGCAACTCGTGCCAGGTGACCGACGGAGCCGTGGCGCTATTGCTCATGACGGAGGAGCGGGCCCGGTCGCTGGGATTGCCCCGCGTGGGTCGGTTGCGCGGATACGCATATGCCGGCTGCGATCCGTCAGTGATGGGGTTGGGACCCGTTTATTCCAGCAATCGCGTGCTGAAAGCGACAGGGGTCCGCGTGAGCCAGTTCGACCTGATCGAGATCAACGAAGCCTTTGCGGCCCAGGTCCTGGCCTGCCTGAGGTGCTTCGAGTCGCCGCCGGCTGCTTGCATCGGAACCGATGGGGCATCCGCTTTGGGCCCGATCGACGAGAACAAACTGAAC
>Ga0187781_10003070_pt1 | contig 12608 bp, 9 predicted proteins | sample 0715_SJ02_MP02_2_FD_132447 | JGI IMG/M metagenome (GOLD analysis project Ga0187781, IMG submission 132447) | Tropical peat soil microbial communities from peatlands in Department of Meta, Colombia - 0715_SJ02_MP02_20_MG | ecosystem: Environmental > Terrestrial > Soil > Wetlands > Peat | place...
TCCGCTGCTCCGTGGCAGGCATCGAAGAGTGCGTGATTTCGTCTCTCGTCTTGACGTATTTGTACTCTCGGACCGTGGGGATGACCTCCCGGCTCGGAAGCTCCAGCTCGACCACCAGCTGCTGGGAGGCAACCGAATACGCCACTCGGTCCTCTCGGGGTCGCTCGAACGGCCAGTAGGCCGCGGCGAGTACCGCTTCGAAATACTCGGTCACGGCGTCGGGATCACCGGCCGCGTATCGCTTCTCGAGGTCGTCGACCGCCGCATGCTGAAGCGGCCGTCACTGCCCTCAGCTCCTCGAGGTTCTTGTCGAACGCAGCCTTGCCTCCGCAAGAGCGCGCTGGCGTACTGCTTCCTGCGCCTGGAACTGCTGGGTAGCCTGGGCGTAGTTGGCGTTGATCTGCTGCACCTCCTGTTCATGGCGCTGCTTCGCGTTGTGGAACAGTTCGCCGACTCCCTTTGGAGGAGGTGGGTACACGGGCGGAGGAGGCGCTGGGACTGGTCTTGCGAGGTCACCCGGTTCGAAGTTCGGAAGACACGGGGTCGTTTTCATCATGGCGAAGGCGAAGGCCTGCCGCTTCAAGGACAACGCAAGCAGGCCGCCGAGCGCCCCGAGGTAAGACGTCAGCTCGCTGTTCTCAGCCTCGGCATGATGTTGCTTCGTCGTCCGCTCCTGCGCGTCCCGAGCACGCTCGCCGGCGGACCGTTCGCGCGCGGCCGCAGCCTGCGCCCGGTCAACCCGTTTGGCTTCGACGAGCACACCCCGAAGCTGCTTCTTGTCCCAGCTGGTCCTGGCGCGGCAGTTGGGGCAATTGATCGACAGAACTCCTTGACCCGTAGCCGATCCAAAGAACCTGCAAACCTGGCGGCACTTTCGGCACCGAAGCAACCAGACGTCGTGCTGGCATGCTTTGCAGCGGAAGCCGCCAACACCTTCTCCCGCCTGCTGCGGAGACCCGCATGGAGGACACTGAACCGTGAGATCGCGACCCCCCGGTGACCTCCGCTGTACTGAGTACCTACGCTATCGTCCGCGGTGATTACGGCTGGAAGGTCGTCGTGAGGGGAGGTGCACGACGCCTTCTCCTTATCCCTTGGGCTCTGTTGAGTGGCACGAGTAGGTGCCCGAACGGCCCGAGGAACCGCCCGCCCGCAGCCTGGGCACTCTCGCTACACCCGCTCCTTCACCCACGCGTGTCGGTTCGCACACCGGAGTTGGGAATCCCCTCCCACGCCCCTCCCAATCACGGTGGCAAAAGGCGGATAACGTCGGTTCCGAGCGGTCAAGCACGTAGGGTCTCTACCAGCGCTTATATGCTGATCAGAGGCCGTTTCTGCTAGCGCCCTCGGCAGGACTCGAACCTGCGCACCCGGCTCCGGAGGCCGGTGCTCTATCCGCTGAGCTACGAGGGCGGGATGCGAGAGCGACGCACCGTGCACCAGGCACGCGCCAGCTCGGCTGCTTGCATGCTACCCCCACTTCGGCCATCCTCACTTGTGCCATGAGCGTCGCCGAGGTCCTCGCAGAGTCCATCGTCATCGCGCTGAACGGCCTCGGGGTCGAGGCTCGGCTGGAGGACGTGCATCTCGAGCGGCCGGCCCGTCCTGAGCACGGCGAGTACTCCACGAACGTCGCCCTCGTCCTCGCCAAGCGAGCCGGCCGCAAGCCGCGCGAGCTGGCCGACGAGCTCGCCGCCGCTCTCGAGGCGAGCCCTCCCCGCCACGTCGAGGCCGTCGAGGTCGCCGGACCGGGCTTTGTCAACTTCCATTTGCGGGCGTCCTGGCTGCACGAGGCCCTCGTCGAGGTGGTCACGCAAGGCGAGTCCGCCTACGCCGCCCCCGACCTCGGCCACGGTGAGCGGACCCAGATCGAATTCGTCTCGGCGAACCCGACCGGCCCTCTGCACGTCGGCAACGGCTGGTTCGGCTCCTACGGCGACGCCCTCGGGCGCATCATGAGCCGGACCGGCTGGGACATCAGCCGGGAGTTCTACGTGAACGACACGGGCGGGCAGATTCGCCGCCTGGGCGAGAGCGTCCTCGCTTTCCGCCGGGGCGTCCCGCCGCCGGACGACGGCTACCAGGGCGAGTACGTGCATGAGATCGCGGCCGTCTACGACGGCCCGGAAGACGTGACGCAAGCGGGTCGTTTCGCCGCCGAGCGCATCCTCATGAACATCCGCCAGACGCTCGACCGCCTCAACATCTTCTTCGACGAGTGGTACTCGCAGGCGTCCATCGAGGAGAGCGGCAGGGTCGCCGCCACGATCGAGGAGCTGCGCGCCCGCGGGCACATCTACGAGGACGGCGGCGCCGTCTGGTTCCGTGCGACGACCTTCGGCGACTCCCGTGACCGTGTGCTCGTCAAGTCGGACGGCGACACCACCTACCTGGCGGGCGATCTCGCCTACCACCGGAACAAGTTCATCGAGCGCGGCTTCGAACGCGTCATCGACATCTTCGGCGCCGACACCCACGGGCACGTCGCCAGCCTGCGCGCCGGCATGGAGGCCCTCGGCGTCGACCCGAGCCGTCTTGAGGTGCGCATCGGCCAGATGATCTCGCTCGTGGGCGGGCGGATGTCGAAACGCAGCGGCAACTACGTCCGCCTGGACACCCTCATCGATGACATCGGTGCCGACGCCACACGGCTGCTCTCCCTGCTGAGCTCGATCGATCAGGCGACCACTCTCGACCTCGACATCTTGAAGGAGCGCTCGGCCGAGAACCCGGTGTTCTACGTGCAGTACGCCCACGCCCGCATCGCCTCGATCGACCGCGTGGCCGCCGATCGCGGCATCCAACGCCTGCCGCTGTCCGAGGTGGATCTGGGCCTGCTCGAGCACCCGCGGGAGTTGGACGTCCTGCGTGCGCTCGTGGATCTTCCTCGGGTCGTCGAGGAGGCAGCCGTCGAACGGGCTCCCCACAAGGTGACGAATTGGGTCCGTGCCCTGGCGGGTACCTTTCACGGCTTCTATCACGACTGCTACGTGATGGGCGAGGGCATCCCTCCCGCCCTGACCGAGGCGCGGCTCTGGCTGGTGGAGGCCGCCCGGATCGGCCTCGCCATCGGGCTCGACCTGCTGGGCGTGGGCGCGCCGGACGAGATGTGAGCGATCTGACCGTGAGCTCGGGGAAGCCGGCCTCTGGCAGCGACCCGGAGTCGCCCGAAGCCCCCGTCGCCCGCCATCTGCTCCCGATGACCGCCTCGCTGGCTCCGTCGGGCTCTCTCGCCGTCGGCGGTGTCGACCTCGTGGCCCTGGCGGAGGACGTCGGCACGCCGGTGTTCGTCTACGACGAAGATCACCTGCGGGCGCGATGCAAGGAGGCGGTGGCCTGCTTCGGGAGCGGCGCCGTCGCCTACGGGACCAAAGCCTTCCTCTGCAAGGCGATGGCCGCTCTCGCCGTTGAGGAGGGCATGCTGCTGGACGTTTCCACCGGCGGGGAGCTGGCTGTTGCCCTGGCGGCCGGGGTGAGGGGCTCGAGCCTCGTCTTCCACGGCAACAACAAGTCCGTGGCGGAGCTGAAGGCGGCCCTGGCGGCCGGCGTCAGTCGCATCGTCGTCGATTCCTTCGACGAGATCGAGCGCCTGGCCGCCCTCTCCGATGCCGGCCTGCTGGGGGCGGGTGTGGATGCCCTCGTTCGCGTCACCCCCGGCGTGGAGGCGCACACGCACGAGTACGTCATGACGGGCCAGGAGGACTCGAAATTTGGCTTCAGCCTCGCAGAGGGTGCGGCCGACCGCGCCGTCGAGGCGCTCCGCACCGTGGCTGGAGTGCGCCTCGTCGGGGCGCACACTCACGTCGGCAGTCAGATCTTCAGGGTGGACGTCTATGCACGCGTGGTCGGCGTGCTGGCGCCGTTCCTCCGGCGCCACGGGCTGTGGGAGTGCTGCGTCGGCGGCGGGCTGGGTGTGGCGTACCTCAATCGAGAGCACGCTGCGTCGCTCGCGCAGTGGGCGTCCGTCGTGCGCATCGCGTGTGCCGACGCCAACCTGCCGGCCGAGGTGCGCGTGACGGCCGAGCCCGGCCGCTCCATCGTGGCGACGGCGGGCATCACGTTGTACCGCGTCGGCACGATCAAGTCGCTGCCGGGGTTGCGGACTTATGTCGCCGTGGACGGCGGCATGAGCGACAACCCGCGGCCCGTCCTGTACGGGAGCGGCTACGAGGCGTTCCTGCCCCGCGAGCCGGGCGCGGAACGGCCGCGGCCGGCTCGGGTCGTCGGCAAGCACTGCGAGTCGGGCGACATCTTGGTGAGCGACGCCCGCCTGCCGGCCGACCTGAGGGTCGGCGACGTGCTCGCGACGCCCGTGACGGGCGCCTACGGCTGGTCGATGGCCTCCAACTACAACCGGGTCGAACGCCCGCCCGTCGTGTTCGTGCGCGGCGGCGAGGCGCGCGTCGTCGTCCGCCGCGAGACCGTGGAGGATCTGCTTCGCCTCGATGAGTGATCGTGATCGCCGCCGCCAGCGCTCCTTTCGGGGGGCCGATCAGCGTCTTGTACCTTGGTGCACGTGAGTCCACCTGAAGAGACGCCAGACACCGTGCTCCGTGTGGGAGTTCTCGGTTGCGGCAACGTCGGCTCCGCCTTCGTCGCCCTCGTGGACTCGGGTGCAGCTGCGATCTCGGACCGCACCGGGATCGACCTCGAGGTGACGCGCATTGCCGTGCGCGACCTCACCCGCGAACGTCCTGGGCTCGACCGCGTCGCTTTCGAGAAGCGGGTCACGACCGACGCCCACGCCGTCGTCACCGATCCCGAGATCGACCTCGTGGTCGAGCTGATCGGCGGGGTGGAGCCGGCGCGGGCCTTGATCCTGGCGGCGTTGTCCGCCAAGAAACCCGTCATCTCCGGCAACAAAGAGCTCCTCTCCACCAACGCCGGCGAGCTGACGGCCGCGGCCGAGTCCGCCGGTGTCGACCTCCTCTTCGAGGCCTCCGTCGCAGGTGCCATCCCGCTCGTTCGCCTGCTGCGGGAGTCGCTTGCCGGCGAGCACATCGTGCGCCTGACCGGCATTGTCAACGGGACGACGAATTACGTGCTCACGAGGATGAGCGAGGAGGGCATCGGCTACGACGAGGCCCTCAGGGAGGCGCAGGCGCTCGGCTATGCAGAAGCCGACCCGACGGCTGACGTCGAGGGCTACGACGCCGCCGCCAAGGCGGCCATCCTTGCCGGCATCGCCTTCGATGCCGACGTGCGTGCCTCCGACGTGCACCGAGAAGGGATCACGGGCATCGAAGCGAGGGATATCGCCTTCGCCCATCGCCTCGGCTACGAGGTGAAGCTCCTCGCCGTGGCGGAGCGGTGCGGTCAGCCCGTCGACGGAGAGGGAGGAGACGAGCCGGCACCCTCGGTCGCCGTACGGGTGCACCCGGCGATGGTGCCGGCGGATCACCCTCTCGCCTCGGTCCGAGGCTCGTTCAACGCCGTGTTCGTCGAAGGCGACGCGGCCGGAGAGCTCATGGTCTACGGCCGGGGCGCCGGCGGCCGGCCGACGGCGAGCGCCGTCCTCGGAGACGTCATCGATGCTGCGCACCACGTGCGCGAGGGGAGCCGCGGTCGGTCTGCCCGGCGACGGTCCACGCACCTCCGCCCGATCGCCGAGCTGCACAGCCAGTACTACCTCACCCTCGACGTCGCCGACCGCCCGGGCGTGCTCGCTGCTGTCGCCTCCGTCTTCGGCGAGCACAATGTCTCCATCCGCTCCATGGAGCAGACCGGCTTCCACCGGGAGGCCCGCCTTGTGTTCATCACCCACATGGCCCTCGAGGCGGACGTGGCGGCGACGCTCAGCGAATTGCGGGGGCTGGACTCGGTCGAACGGGTCGGCTCGATGCTTCGGGTCATCGGACCGGAGCCCGCCGGCTCGTGAGGGGCCGAGCTGGCACAGCGGAGCCGGCGTTGCGTCAGTGGCGAGGGGTGCTCGAGGAATACCGCCCCTTCCTCCCGGTCACGGAGGCAACCCCTGTCGTCACGCTGCAGGAGGGCGGCACGCCCCTGCTGCTGGCGAAGCGACTCTCGGAGCGAGCCGGCGCCGAGGTCTGGCTGAAGATCGAAGGAGCCAACCCGACGGGGTCCTTCAAGGATCGCGGCATGACAGTCGCCATCTCAAAAGCAGCAGAGGCGGGAGCCGAGATGGTCGTCTGCGCCTCCACTGGTAACACCTCCGCCTCCGCGGCTGCCTACGCGGCCCGAGCCGGCATGCGTTGCGCCGTTCTCATCCCCGAAGGCCACATTGCCCTCGGCAAGCTGGCGCAGGCTCTCGTGCATGGAGCAAGCGTCATCCAGATCCGAGGGAATTTCGACGCCGCCTTGCGCATCGTGCGCGATCTCCCCGGACGAGCGCCCGTCACGGTCGTCAACTCGATCAACCCGGATCGGATCGCCGGCCAGATGACCGGCGCCTTCGAGATCGTCGACGTGCTCGGCGACGCTCCGGACGTCCACTGCATCCCGGTTGGCAACGCCGGGAATATCACGGCCTACTGGCGGGGTTACTGCGTGTACAGGGCTGCAGGGTGCTCGACACGCCTACCACGCATGCTCGGCTTCCAGGCGGCCGGGGCGGCTCCGATCGTGATGGGCAAGCCCGTTGAGGAGCCGCAGACGATCGCCACGGCGATCCGGATCGGCAACCCTGCTTCCTGGTACGGCGCCACGGCGGCCGCCAGTGAGTCCGGTGGGCGCATCGAAGCCGTGACGGATGAGGAGATTCTGGAGGCCTACGGGTGGCTGGCCCGAGAGGAAGCGGTGTTCTGCGAAGCGGCCTCAGCGGCCGCGGTCGCCGGTCTGTTGAAGTTCGGCGTGCCGGCGGGCTCGAGAGTCGTCTGTGTTCTGACGGGCAGCGGCCTCAAGGATCCCGGCCTCGCCATCGATCAGGTGGCGGTAGGGGCCTCGATCCCGGCCGAGACCGCCGAGGTGCTCTCGGCGCTCGGCTTTTGAGCCGCGCGAACGGCCTCGGTTGCAAAAGCGGTAAACTTCGTCTGGTGCCGTTGGGCGGTGCGGGGGTGTTGTTGCCCGTTCCGATGTTCGGCGCTAGCATCACAATGTCTTCCTCGTCGTCGCGGAGGCGGCCCCACAGCAGTTGCTCGGGGCAACCGAGGGCGGGCGGGAATCGTCGGAGTTATTCGGTCTGCACCCTCCATTGCGTTTCCCTTCCTCTCCCGATCGTGCCGACAGAGCCGAGCGCCCTTTGATCCCGGAGCCAAGCCCGAGGCAAGTCGGAATAGGCCGACGTGCCTCAGGCATCCGTTGCCGGTTCCAGTGTGGCGCCGATCGAAGGCGAAAGCGGAGGCGGGATGCGTCTCCGCCGGGGGTGGGTGCCTCCGCGCACACCCCGTCGAAGAACCGGCGGGGAGACGAGGGGTCGTCCTGCAAGACAATCACCAGCAGACCGAGTCTCAAAAAGAGAGGAACTCGATGAGCGGAGAGCAGCTCGAACGTTCGATCCTGGAACGTAAGGAGCGCGAGGAGCTCAAGGCGATCGCCACGGCGATGTCGCTCGAGCCGGGTGCCCGGTTGAAGAAAGCCGATCTCGTCGACCAGATCCTGCGTGCCGCAGGCGTCGAGGTCGACGCGGTGGCCAATGGGGCGCACGGCGGGTCTTCGCCGTCCGGCTCGGCGCCCGAGGAAGGCACGCCGGCTGTCGTCGTCGCCTCGGCTGCGCACGAGGCCGACGCGGCCACCAACGGCAAGGCCGCCAAGCCGCGGGCCACGCGTGCTCGCACGGCCAAGGCCAAGGCGCCGGTAGAGGCCGAAGCGCCCGACAGTTCTGTCGGTTATGAGGAGGGGCCCACCGAGGGCGAGTCGCCTGCCGAGGCGTCGACGGGGCGAGCTTTCGCCCCGACCGGTCGTGAGAACGACGCCACCGCCGATGGTCTCGACGCCCCCCGGTCGAACGGCTCCGGCGTCGTGGCCGGTGCAGCCCGGTTCGTCCATGAAGACGCCTTCGAGAACGAAACTCTCACGGAGCGACCGGAACGCCCAGACCGCAGCGACCGCGCCAGCAACGATCGCGGCGGCAACCAGCAGCAGACCCGGCATCAGCGGCAGCAGGGCGGCGGGCAGGGTCTGGGCACCCAAGGCGGCGGAGGACAGGGCCAGCAGAATCAGAACGCCCCGGTCGAGGCGGGTAACCGGCGGAGCCGCCGCCGCCGCGGCCGCGATCGTGTCGACCGTGAGCTGCAGGGTGGGCCGCAGGCGGATGCGCCCTTCTCGGGCGAGCTCGTGCCGGTCAAGGGTCTGCTGGATCTGCGCGAGGAGGGCTACGGGTTCCTCCGCACGAGCGGTTACCTGCCGAGCGTGAAGGACGTCTATGTCTCGGTCAGCCAGGCGAGACGTTTCTCGCTGCGCCGCGGCGACGCCATCGAGGGCGCCTGCCGCCCCGCCGGCCCGAGCGAGAAGTACCCCGCCCTCTTGCGCATCGACTCGATCAACGGGATGTCGCCGGACGACGCAAGGGAGCGGCCTCGTTTCGAAGACCTGACGCCCTTGTTCCCCGACGAGCGGCTGCGGCTCGAGAACCGGGAGGATCCGACGAACGTCACCGCCCGGATCATCGACCTGATCTCACCGATCGGCAAAGGGCAGCGAGGGATGATCGTCTCGCCCTCGAAGGCCGGCAAGACGACGATCATGAAGCAGATCGCCCACTCGGTGGAGTTGAACAACCCCAGCGTGCACCTCATGGTGCTGCTCGTCGACGAGCGACCTGAAGAGGTCACCGACATGCGTCGCTCGGTCAAGGGTGAGGTCATCGCCTCGACCTTTGATCGCCCGGCGGACGAGCACACGGCACTGTCCGAGCTGACGATGGAGCGGGCGAAGCGCCTCGTGGAGATGGGTCGTGACGTCGTCATCATCCTCGACGGCATCACGCGTCTCGCCCGCGCCTACAACCTCGCGCAGCCTGCCACCGGTCGGATCATGTCCGGCGGTGTGGATTCCGGCGCTCTCTACCCGCCGAAGAAGTTCTTCGGGGCTGCCCGCAACGTCGAGGAGGGTGGGTCACTGACGATCCTCGCCACTGCCCTCATCGAGACCGGGTCGAAGATGGACGAAGTCATCTTCGAAGAGTTCAAGGGGACGGGCAACATGGAGCTCCGGCTGGACCGCAAGCTCGCCGAGCGCCGCATCTACCCGGCGATCGACGTCAATGCCAGCTCGACCCGACACGAGGAGCTGCTCTTCGACCGGTCCCAGCTGCAGCAGGTCTGGAAGCTCCGCCGGGTCCTCAATGCGCTCGGCGCCGAGGGGAGTGCCGCCGCCGGCCTCGAGTTGCTCGTGGACAAGATCAAGACGACGCGCTCAAACGACGAGTTCCTCGCCGAGATCGCCAAGGCACCGACGCCGTCCAACTGAGCGGCATCAGCCCGCAAGCCGCCGAGAGCGCGTGTTACCTAGCTAATGGAGATCGCCATGAAGACCGACATTCACCCGAAGTACGGCCCTGCCAAAGTGCACTGCTCGTGCGGCAACACCTTCGAGACCCGCTCGACGGTGCCCGATCTGCACGTCGAGCTGTGCAACGAGTGCCACCCCTTCTACACGGGTAAGCAGAAGCTGGTGGACACGGGTGGCCGCGTGGAGCGCTTCGAGCGCCGCTACGGCCGCCGCAAGGGCAAGAAGGCCTGAACGCCCAGTCCCCACCTGCATGGCACCGCCCGTCGGTAGCCTGCTCAAGTGCTCGAACGGCTCCCGCAATTCGAGGCCGAGTACGAAGACGTACTGAAGCGCCTCTCGGATCCCGACCTCGGGAAGGATCCGCGCGCCCTGCGGGACCTCTCTCGCCGGCGAAAGGAGCTCGAAGCCGTTGTCGACACGATGCGGGCGCTTCGCAGCGCCATGGGTGACGTGAGCACCGCCCGCGAGATGCACGCCGAATCCAGCGGCGAGGAGCGCGACCTCGCCATGGAGGAGCTCGATGCTGCCAATGCGAGGGTGGCCGAGCTGCAGGAGAAGCTCCGGATGCTCCTCCTCCCCAAGGATCCAAACGACGGCCGCAACGTCATCGTCGAGATCAGGGGCGCAGAGGGGGGCGAGGAGGCGAACCTGTTCGCCAAGGAGCTCTTGGACATGTACCTGCGCTACGCCGAGCGGCGCGGCTGGCGCGTCGAGGTGCTCGACGCCCGTCCCTCCGATCTCGGCGGGATCGACTCGGTGACCTTCGTGGTCAAAGGAGAGGACGCCTGGCAGAAGATGAGGCACGAGGCCGGCACCCACCGGGTGCAACGCGTGCCCGTGACCGAGTCGCAGGGGCGCATCCACACCTCCGCCGCCGCCGTGAACGTGCTGCCGGAGGCCGACGACGTGGAGATCGACATCGACCCGAACGACCTGCGCATCGACGTCTATCGCTCCACCGGCCCGGGCGGGCAGTCCGTGAACACGACCGACTCCGCCGTGCGCATCACGCACCTCCCGACCGGGGTGACGGTGGCGATGCAGGACGAGAAGAGCCAGATCCAGAACCGTGCTCGGGCGATGCAGGTGCTGCGTGCCCGCTTGTACGAGCAAGAGCGTGCCAAGCAGGAGGCCGCCATCGCCAAGGAACGGCGCGCCCAAGTCGGCGCGGGCGGGCGTTCGGACAAGGTGCGCACGTACAACTACCCGCAGAACCGCGTAACCGATCATCGCATCGGGCTCACGCTCCACAAGCTCGATCGCGTCCTGCTCGGTGAGCTCGACGAGCTCGTCGACGCCCTCGTCAGCGACGAGCGATCACGACAGCTCGCCGGCGAGCAAGGCCGGTGAGCGACCCCGAAGTCAGCCTCAGCTGCGGGCCGAGCTGGCGGAGCGTGCTCGCCGAGTCGGCCCGTGCTCTCGAGGATCCGCGGGAAGCCGGCTGGATCGTGCAGCACGCCTCCGGTCTCGCCAGGCCCACGATCATGAGCGCGCTTGACGCCGCCGTCCCCGCCTCGGTCGTGGCGCGCATCCAGGTTCTCGTCGAGCGCCGCCGGTCCGGGGAGCCCCTGCAGCGGGTGTTGGGTGAGTGGGGGTTCCGGGGAATCGAGGTCGCCGTCGACGGGCGGGCGCTCGTGCCGCGCCCGGAGACCGAGATCGTCGTCGAGCAGGCGCTCGCCCAGCTGGAGCTCGCCGGCCCTCCCTGGCGCGTCGTCGATCTCGGCACCGGCTCCGGCGTCATCGCTCTCTCGATCGCCTCGGAGCATCCGTCCGCCCACGTCTATGGCACCGACGCGTCGGGGGATGCGCTCTGCCTGGCGGAGGAGAACCTCGCCCGCCAGCCCGACCACGTGCGGGCACGCGTGCAGCTGCTCGCGGGTGACTGGTTCGCGGCGTTGCCGTCGGGGGTGGCCGGCAGCATCGCCGTCGTCGTCTCGAACCCTCCCTATCTCGCAGAGGCCGAGTGGCCGACACTGGAGCCGGTGGTGCGCGACTACGACCCCTACGAGGCGCTCGTCGCCGGCGAAACCGGTCTCGAGGCCATCGCGGTGCTCGTCACCGAGGCGCCGAGGTGGCTGCGACCCGGCGGGGCCCTCGTCCTCGAGATCGCCCCTCACCAAACTGACGCCGCCCTCGCCCTCGCCGCAGGCGGTGGCTACGCCTCGGCGACGGTGGTCGACGACCTTGCCGGGCGTCCACGAGTCCTCGTGGCGAGAAGAGGCGCATGATCGTCAGCGAGGCCGAGGCGCTGGCGGCGCTGGCTGCGGGCGAAGTCGTCGCCATCCCGACCGACACCGTGTACGGACTCGCCGTCGATCCCTCCCTGGCGTCATCGGCCGGCCGCCTCTTTGCCGTGAAGGGCCGGCCGGAACAGCTGGCGCTTCCTGTCCTCGTCGCTGACAGCATCACTGCCGAGCGGCTCGGCGTGATCGACGGAGGCGCCAGACGGCTCGTGGAGCGGTACTGGCCGGGGCCGCTCACCCTCGTGACCTCGAGACGGCAAGGCGTGACGTTCGATCTCGGCGGCGATCCCACCACCATCGGCCTGCGCTGCCCGGCGCACGCGCTCGCGCTCGTACTGCTGGGGGCCAGTGGCCCCCTTGCCGTCACAAGCGCCAACCGGCACGGGGCGCGGCCGTGTCGCTCGGCAGGCGAAGTGCAGGTCGCCTTCGGCGCGTCACTGCCGGTGCTCGACGGCGGGGAGTGCGACGGCGAGCCCTCCACGGTGGTGTCGTTGGTCTCCGGATCGGTCGCCTGCCTTCGCGAGGGGGCCATCGGAATGAACGAGATCGAGCGGGCCTGGCGCGATGGCGCCTCTGCCGGCGCTTGAGGGAGGAGCTCGGCTGCGGCTCAGCTCTTGCGGGCCGGCACCCAGCGGAAGCGGCGCACACCGACGAAGAGGGCCACGGCGCACCAGATCGACATGGCGCCGACGTCACCCCATTTGATGCCCGAACCGTGAACCAGCGGGTCGAGGGCTGCGAAGGAGGCTTGCACGAACGGCCTCACGGGGAAGTAGGCGGCGATCTTGGTCAGGATCGAGGAGGACGAGAGGGGGAAGAACGTCCCGGAGATGAACATGAGCGGCAGGTAGATCCCGTTGACGATGGCCGGGGCGGCGTCGGCGTTCGGGATGAAGGCGGTGATGGCGATTCCTATGGCGCTGAAAGTGACAGACGCGATGCCGACGACGACGACAA
>Ga0187781_10003072_pt1 | contig 12606 bp, 9 predicted proteins | sample 0715_SJ02_MP02_2_FD_132447 | JGI IMG/M metagenome (GOLD analysis project Ga0187781, IMG submission 132447) | Tropical peat soil microbial communities from peatlands in Department of Meta, Colombia - 0715_SJ02_MP02_20_MG | ecosystem: Environmental > Terrestrial > Soil > Wetlands > Peat | place...
GAATCCGGTAAAATGGACAGTTTGACCTGGACTCTCCCTTGATTCCCGATTCCATTCTGGCGGTGTGCGAGATTGGTAAGCTGGCTTCTTGGGTCGGCCCCAGAGGCATTGGACCCTACATCCGGCAGCATTTTCTCGACACGACGTTTCGCGGACTGTACCACGTCAACGGATTCGATCTGGCGCTGCTGATCCCGTATTTTGTGGTGCTGATTCTACTCGCCGGGTATGGGGTGCACCGCTACATTCTCGTCTATCTCTATTACAAGCATCGCCAGAACCGCACGACCGAACCGGCGGAAAAGTTCAAAGAACTGCCGCGAATCACCGTGCAGCTGCCGATTTTCAACGAGCAATACGTAGTGGAGCGACTGCTGGAGGCCATTTGCAAACTGGATTATCCGCGGGAAAAGCTCGATATCCAGTTGCTGGACGATTCGACCGACGAGACCGTGGACGTGGCCCGCGTGCTGGTCGAGCGTTACGCCGCGCTGGGTCATCCCGTCAGCTATCACCACCGCACTACCCGGGAAGGCTTCAAAGCCGGTGCTCTGGCGGAAGGCATGAAGACGGCGAAGGGAGAATTCATCGCCATCTTCGACGCTGACTTTACTCCGCCGGAAGATTTCCTGATGCGCATTATTCACCACCTCGCCGATCCCAAAATCGGCATGGTGCAGACGCGTTGGACCCATATCAACCGGAATTATTCCTTCCTGACCGAAGTGGAAGCGATTCTGCTCGACGGGCACTTTGTGCTGGAGCACTCGGGGCGGGCGCGTACCGGGCTGTTTTTCAATTTCAACGGCACGGCAGGAATGTGGCGCCGCCAGGCGATTGAGGAAGCCGGGGGCTGGCAGCACGACACGCTCACCGAAGACACGGATCTCTCCTATCGCGCCCAACTCAAGGGATGGAAGTTCATTTACCTGCAGGATGTGGAATGTCCGGCGGAGCTTCCGGTAGAGATGACAGCGTTCAAGACCCAACAGGCGCGCTGGGCCAAAGGCCTGATTCAGACCGGAAAAAAAATTCTGCCGCAGGTCCTGCGCAGCGACGCACCGTTCCACAACAAGATCGAAGCCTGGTATCACCTGACGGCGAATATCAGCTATCCGCTGATGATCATGCTTTCGGTGTTGCTGCTGCCGGCCATGATTATTCGCTTTTACCAGGGCTGGTTTCAGATGCTCTATATTGACCTGCCGCTGTTTATGGCTTCGACCTTCTCGATTTCGAGCTTCTACCTGGTGTCGCAGCGGGAGTTGTATCCGCGCAGCTGGCCACGGGCGCTGCTCTATCTGCCGTTTCTGATGGCGCTGGGGATTGGGCTGACCATCACCAACACGAAAGCTGTGATCGAGGCTTTGATCGGCAAGCAGAGCGCGTTCGCCCGCACGCCCAAGTACCGGGTCGAGTCGAAGAAAGACAAGGTGGGCGCCAGCAAGTACCGCAAGCGGTTGGGGTGGGTGCCGTGGGTGGAGATGTTGATTGGTGCCTACTTCGCCCTCACCGTCTACTACGCGGTGGACAACGAGAATTACATCACGGTACCGTTTCTTCTTCTGTTCGTTGTGGGGTATTGGTATACGGGCTTGATGTCGTTGCTACAGGGCCGGTTCGGCGGCGCGCTGCAGACGACGACGCACACCAAGCCGTTCCCGGTGGGTGTGTAATCCCGGTTGCGGCCAAAACGGACTTTGAACTTCGCTGTGGGATCGGGGAACCTTTTCAGCTGGGGACCATCTAAACCGAGAACAGGGAAGCAACATTCTCTTCGACCGCTTGATGGAGGAATAGCCATGCGGTTCTTTGCCACGACTGTAATTTTGCTTGGGCTCTCCGCGTTCGCGTTAGCCGGCGAGAACCTCAAGCTGAATCCCCGGCTGGATTACACCAGCGACAGCGAGGACGGGCCGCTGATAACGGGCAACAAAATGGAGGCGGGCGCCGTGGCAGGCAAGACCGCCTACATCATCCTGTACCAGGAAGGTTGCTACAACTCCAAGCGACAGGCGCGCCGCACGGTGAGCTTGTACGAAAAGTACAAGGGGCAAGTGCAGTTTGTGGTGATTGATCTCGACCGATATCTTTCGTCAGCGCAGCAGGGGTTGCGAAAGAAGTATTTCCACGGCATCATCCCGCACGTGGTGGTGCTCGACAAGTCGGGTGCGGTTCTCTACGATGCCGACGGCGAGGTCGACGAAAGCGTAATTTCGGGGCTTCTGGACAAGGCACTACAGTGAGCTTGGTCCCAACTCGATGCCTCATTTACAATCCAGTCGTGCAAGATTCTCATCTGATCACGCGGCAGGGATGAGGAATTTTCGAAAGGAGGATGCCATGTTCCTTTCGCACAGGATTTTCCGCCAGGCTGCGCTCGCGTTTCTTCTGTTGTTTCTTCTCAGTTGCGGTTCGACCCACGATTCCGGAGAATTCTACGTCCTGGTCTCGGCGAACCTGCAGATCCCTTATTGGAAGACGGCGGGAGCGGGATTCTCGGCTGCTGCGGCTCAGATGAAAGTGCACTCCGACATCGAAGGGCCGGAAACCTTCGATCCCAAGTCGGAGCGCGACGCTCTGGACCAGGCGGTGCAGAAAAAAGTGACCGGCATTCTGCTGGACGTTACCGACGCCGTGCTGCTCAAAGACGGCATCGATAAAGCCATTGCGGCTGGTATTCCCGTCATCACTATTGACTCGGACGCGCCGTCGAGCAAACGGCTGTTTTTCATCGGAACCAACAATTATCAGGCGGGGCTGATGGGCGGGCAGCGCCTGGCCCAGGAACTGAAAGGAAAGGGCAATGTCGTTGTTTTCACCATGCCCGACCAGCCGAACCTGCGGGAGCGCCTGACCGGCTACAAGGCGGCGCTGGCCCGCACGCCCGACATCAAGATCACGCGCGTGGTCGATATTCAGGGTGATCCGCGCATCGCCTTTGATACGACCACCCAGATCATCGGCAAAGAGCGGGACAAGGTGGATGGGTTTGTGTGTCTGGAAGCTCAGTCGGGAAAGGATGTCGCCAGCGTGCTCAACAGCTTTCACGTCACCGGGAAAGTGGTGATCGCGATGGATACTGATCAGGAGACACTGGATTGGATCCAGAAGGGCGGGATCGCAGCTACGATTGCGCAAAAGCCTTACACCATGGCCTTCGTCGGACTGGAAATGCTCGACAATCTGTATCATCAGAAACCGCCGATTTTAGACAGGGATTGGTCGAAAGATAGCTTGGCGCCAATTCCGGATTTCGTGGACACGGGTTCGGCACTGATTGATAAATCCAATGTCGAGGCCTTCATTGAGGCAGGAAAAAGTCTTACCTCTGCGCCGAAGTGAACGCCGCACCTTTTCTCATTCAACCCGCGCGCCAGAGGAGCAAAGATGAGGAAGCGCTGCCGTCCAAGGCGGAGGATCTAGAGGAGATGATGGCGGAGAAATGAAATGGCGAAACAGCACTTTTTCTTCAAGCTGATCCCTCCGCGCGCGACCTTTCCCTATGACATCACCCCAGCGGAGCAGCGGTTGATGGACGAGCACAGCCGTTACTTCGAAGAACAATTTGCCGCTGGTCGGTTGCTTCTCTACGGCCCGGTCATGGCGACGGGCGGCGCTTTCGGTTTGGCCATCCTGGAAGTCGATGACGAAGCGGATGCGAGGCGATTTGGCGAAGCGGACCCGTCAGTGAAAGGCGGGCTGAACCGCTTTGAGTTTTGTCCCATGCGGGTCTCAGGCGCGCGCGGCAAAACATCTTGAGGCTTCTTAGATTCGATTCGACCGGATTCTTGCGATTCCATCATCTTCGAGCGAGAGTCTTGGAGACGGCGCTACGAAATGTATTCCTTTATGTACTCGTCTCTTGTGTGCGCCAACTGGCGAACGTCGCCGTCGAAAATGACTTTGCCATCGCGCAGGATCAGGAAGCTCATGGGCACGTCACAGTACTGGCCCCGAGGCAAGGCCCGCAGTTGATTGGTCCGTGGGTCGAATTGATGCGTGGCCATGGTGAAGGCATCCTGCAGGCGGTGCGTCACCAGCAGGGAACTGGTCTTGGAAACATCCCGCTGCTTCATGATCAACTCCACGATCGTATTGGAGGTGACCGGGTCGAGACCGGCGGTCGGCGAATCGTAGAGCAGTAATTCCGGCTGAGTGATGATGGCGCGGGCAATGGCCACGCGGCGCCGCATCCCCCCTGACAGTTCGGAAGGAAACAGATCGAGCGTGTGTTCGAGTTCAACGAAACGCAGGGCCTCACGCACCCGCCGGTCAGTCTCGTCGTCATAGACTCCCTTTTCCTCCATCAGGCGAAAGGCCACGTTCTCGCGCACCGTAAGGGAATCGAAGAGCGCGCTCTCCTGAAAGACCATGCCGAGATGGGCGCGCATGGGAAACAGATCGAGCTCCCGCATGCGGGTCACTTCGTTGCCTAGGACGCTGATGCGTCCGGAATCGGGCTGCAGCAGGCCGAGCGCCAGCTTCAGGATGGTGCTCTTGCCCGCTCCTGCCACGCCAAACAAGGCCTTCGTTTCTCCCAACGGAAGCTGGAACGAAACCCCACGCAAGACTTCGTTTTCTTCGAAGGAGATGTAAACGTCATCGAACACGATGGCAGATGCGGACGGCTGCGCCGGCATGGACGATACGGTGTCGGAGGGGAGCGTGGGCGCGGACATGGACTATTTGTACGAAAGCAGCGTGATTAACAGCTTGGTGACAAAGAAATCCGTGACCAGAATAACTACCGACGCGGCTACCACCGCCTGCGTAGTAGCGCGGCCGACGCCCTGCGTACCACCGCGCGCAGTCATGCCGTAATAGCAGCCTATGGTCGCGATGATGAAACCGAACAGAACTGGTTTCAGCAGTCCCATGAAGACATCCTGAAACACCAGCGACTGCCAGGCATTGTCCCAATATTGGCGGGCGTCGAGGTTGAGGAACAGCTTGGCTACCATCAGACCGCCGGCCAGTCCGACCATGTCGGAGATGATGCTGAGAAAGAACAGCATGAAGACCGTTGCCGTGACCCGCGGGGTCACCAGTTTCTTCATGGGATCGGTGCCGAGGGCGCGCATGGCGTCAATCTGCTCGGTGACAACCATGGAGCCGAGTTCACTGGCCATGCCCGAAGAATTCCGCCCGGCCACCATCAGCCCGGTAAGCACCGGGCCCAGCTCGCGCACCATGGAGACGGAAACCAGTTGCCCGATCAGGGTGATCGAGCCGAACCGCTGCAGCGTGTTTGCGGTCTGCATGGCGAGTACGCCGCCGGTGAAAAAACCGGTCAGCACCACGATGGGAAGCGAGCCCACGCCGACCAGATCGGCTTGCTGCACCATGTCTGCAAAATAAAGCGGCTTGCGAAACAGATTGGCCACCGACTGCGCAGCCAGCAGGGTGTACTCCTGAACCGACTGGACTTTTCGTTTGGCGAACTCCGTAGGCGAGATCAGTTCCATACGATGCGGAAAGCCCGGCTCATGTGAGTCCGCGCTTGAACGAAATATAACAGAAAGCTGCCCGCTATCAGCTGCCCGCTTTCAGCAAAAACCATCACGTGACCGGCAAGGGGCCCGCGAGCGCCACCGACCGAAAGTTGGATCTGGCGGGCGAACAGTACATAGGGCTGAGGGCTGACATCTGATAGCTGAAAGCTGACAGCCAGTTATCCCCGGCCCTTCTTCTTGACCTCAATATTGAGCCGGCGGATTTTCTGGTTGAGGGTGGAGAGGGGCATGCGGAAGCGCTCGGCGGCTTCGGTCTGATTCCAGTTACAGCGTTCCAGCATATCTGTGATGACGCGGCGCTCCACATCTTCGACGATTTCGAACAGTGAGGCGTCTGGCGCCGAGTCGAGCATGGCAGAGGCGGAGCCGCGCCCCAGCATCGAGTCGGGCAGCAGATCCACGGCGATCTCAGAGCCGGAAGAGAGCACCACCGCCCGCTCGATCACATTTTCCAGTTCGCGAACGTTGCCCGGCCAGGAATAGGCCATCAGCGGGCGCAGAGCTTCGGGCGCGACCCGCGGCACGGGGCGGCCATTTTCCTCCGCGTATCTCTTGAGGAAAAACTCCACCAGCAGGGGAATGTCTTCCTTGCGCTGGCGCAGCGGAGGCAATTCGATGGTGATCACGTTGAGCCGGTAGAACAGGTCCTCGCGGAAGCGCCCTTCGCGGACCATCTGGCGCAGGTCAATGTTGGTGGCCGCGATGATCCGCACATCGACCTGAACTTCCTGAATCCCGCCCAGGTGCATGAACCTCCGGTCCTGCAGCACGCGCAGAATCTTGGCCTGGGTTTCCAGCCCCATGGTGGCGATTTCGTCGAGGAACAGCGTGCCTTTGTCGGCGACCTCAAACAGGCCCTTCTTGGAGGCGATGGCGCTGGTGAAAGCTCCTTTGACGTGGCCGAAGAGGGTGGACTCGAGCAAGTCCGTGGGCATGGAGCCGGTGTTGACGGGAACGAAAGGCTTGTCGCGGCGGGGAGAGTTCAGGTGAATCGCCTTGGCAATGATTTCCTTGCCGGTGCCGCTCTCGCCCTGCAGCAGCACGGTGGAGCGGCTGTTCGCCACTTGCGCGACCAGGTCGAAGATTTTGAGCATGGGCTCGCTCTTGCCCACGATATTTTCGAAGTTGTAGCGCTGTTTGAGGGCGCGCTTGAGCTGGACGTTTTCTTCTTCGGCGCGGCGCCACCCTACGGCAGCCCGCACGTCAGCCAGCAGCTTCTCGTTGTCCCACGGCTTCTGGATGAAATTGACGGCCCCGGCCTGCATAGCGCGCACGGCGTTCTCGACAGTGCCGTAGGCCGTGATCATGATGACCGGCAGGTGCGCATCGCGGGAGTGGATATCCGCCAGGATATCCATGCCATCGCGGCCGGGGAGGGCCAGGTCGAGCAGAAGCAAATCAAAGGGACGCTCCCCGATCTGAATCAGACCCTCTTCGCCGCTGGACGCGGTCTCGACTTCGAAGCCCTCCATTTGCAGCAGGGTTTCGAGGGATTCGCGAATCTCGGCCTCATCGTCAACGATGAGCACCGAGCCGGCCGGCGACGGACTGCCGTTCACCGCTCCTCGCGAAATGACTGCCGCTTCAGACATGGACCGCCTTCCTGCTCAGGGGAAAATCGAGGGCAAACGTGGTGCCCGCTCCAGGGTTGCTTTCCACGCGAATCTTGCCCGCATGTTCTTGAATGATGCCGTAAGTGACAGAGAGTCCCAGACCCGTTCCTCGATTTTGGCCTTCCTTGGGCGCCGTCTTGGTAGTGAAGAACGGGTCGTAGATACGCTGGATGTGCTCGGGAGCGATGCCTGAGCCAGTGTCGGAAACCCGCACCCCAACGAAGTCGCCATTGCTTGTTTCCACCCTGAGTGTGCCTCCGTGGGGCATGGCGTCCTTGGCATTGAGAAACAGGTTTAAGAAGACCTGCTGCAGCCGGCCTGCATTTCCCTGAATGGGCGAGAGCGACGGCGTCAGATCGGAATGGACCTGGATTCTGGCCGTCTTGAACTGGTGTTCGAGCAGCGCCAGTGTATCGGAGATGACTTTGTTGACGTCCACATCGGTGAACTCAGTGCCGCTGGTGCGCGAGAAGTTCAGCAGGTTGTTGACAATCTCCGAGGCCCGGAAGGTTTGACGCGTGATCTTTTCCAGCAGCCCGGATTTTTGCGGGTCGCCCTGCAACTGCTTGGCCAGCATCTGGGTGTAGGAAGAGATCACCGCGAGGGGAGTATTCACCTCGTGGGCCACGCCCGCGGCCAGCAAGCCGATGGAAGTGAGCTTGTCCGCCTGGGAAAGCTGGCTCTCGAGTTCCACCCGGTCGGTGATGTCGTCCATGATCACCAGCCGGCCGACAACCTGGAACTTGCGGGTGACCAGCGGGGCGATGGCAACATTGAGCGTGCGCATCTCGCCGGCGGGCGTTTTCAAGCGGAATTTGTACAGGTTGTTGATGCCGGCGTTTTGCCGGACGCGGTAGAACTCTTCGACGAACTCCGCCGGGAAGACGTTGCCCAGCGTCTGAGTCAGCGTCTGCCACCGGGGCATCGCGTACATCACTTCCATCTGCGCATTCCAGCTCTCGATGCGGTCTTCCATGTCGAGCGCCATCACGCCGACGTTAATCGACTCGACGATATTTTCGTTGAAGTCCTTGAGGCGCTCATACTCGGTTATCTTCTGTTGCAGCGAGGCGTACAGGCGGCTGTTCTGAAGGGCAATGGCGAGGTACCCGCCCAGCGTTTCCAGCAACTCGACGTCCTCGCTGGAAAGCAGGTCACCTTTGGTGGTTTTTCCCAACCCGAGAACCGCCACAGTTCTCTGCTGCGCGCGGCACGGGATGTAATAGTTCAAATCCAGGCGGGCGATCGCCTGCTGCGATTCCTCGGTTTCGCGCGGAACCAGGTGAGTGTTCTCAAAGAACAGGTGTCCGGCTTGCTCCGGCCGGCGGGCGGTCAAGAAGCTGAGATCGAGGCTGCCGGGCACCACCATGCCGGACGACCTGGCGAGATCAAACCGCTCCGGCTCTTCGCCCGTGTTCAGAAAGATGGCGAGACGGTCCACGGCCAGGGTGCGCGACAAACGTTCCAGGACGGCAGAGAGCAGCGCCTTCAAGTCGGGTTCGGAGCTGAGTTCGCGCCCGAACTCGAGCAACGTGCGGCGGTAGTCATAGCGCGTGCGGTAGAAGAACTGATCCACGCGGTCCTGAATCCACTTGCGCACCGGATCAAACAACAGCGCCGTGACCACCACGGCGAGGATCAATCCCGTGGCGCCGGTAGTCGGTTTCTGCATCTGCACCAGCCACGCCACGCCCGCCACCAGGGCGAAGTACATGCCGGCCACGGTCGCGGCCGCTAGCGTGTAAACCACGCCACGCTTGAAGATCAGGTCTACGTCCATCAGGCGGTAGCGGAAGATAGCGTAGCCGAAAGTCAACGGCAGCAGGCCGAGCGAGAGCACCGACAGCTTGATTGCCCAATCCGGCAGCCAAGCCATGGCGTGGGGAAAGACGAAAGACGGGACGTAGAGGAGCGTGTAGGGCGCGATCGCCAGTATCGTGCCCCGCGTTACCCACTTGAGCTGCTGGCGCAGAATGGTGGTACTGGCGTGGCGGTAGCTGTGCCACAGTGCGGCAGCGGCCAGCAGAAAGAACACCGCACCGTAGGAAAAATCGAGGCGGTCCATGCCCAGACTCAGCCGTCCTGTTGCCTCAAGCAGGCGCATAGCTACCAATCGCGTGGCCAGCAGCACTGCGCCGGGCACATAAACCAGGCTCAGCACCCACGGATGTTTGCGTACAAAGTCCCTTTTCTCGGGGAAGGTCAGGACAAAGTGCAGGAACAACGCCGGCTGCAGCAGCCAGGCGATGATGTTGCTCCACAAGACCTCCAAGTCAAAGGCATCCAGCTTGAAGGAGTAATGGAACGAGTAGGCGATAAAAGAAACCAGGCAGAAGATGTAAAGGTGCGTCGAACCAGGTGCCGTCCAACGGCGCAGCAGAACGTAAACGCCGATTCCCAGGTAGATCAGTGCGATCAGCCGCAACCAATTATGCAGATCGCGGTCGGGAGCGGGAATCAGAATGACAGTAGAATCGAGTTGAACCGAGTGGCGGACCAGCGAGTATGTCGCCTTCGAGTAGATACCATCCCGGTAGAGCTGGCCGTTCAGTCCGGCCGTGTTCTTGACTTCCTGGCCATTGACCGAAACCAGCTCATCGCCAGGCTTGATTCCCGCCTTGGCGCCGGGGCCGTCAACTTTCACCTGGTCGGCAACCAAGCGGCCACTCCGCTCCTCCCATGTCACGCCATCGGTAGGGGCGGCGACCCTCCGCTCCGCCTGGAAATTGAAACCCGCAAACACCACCGCGCCCAGAGTGAGCAGAAACAGCAGCACGGCTATGAAGGTAGCTTGGCTTTCCCGGTTCATGGGCACTGACCCCGCCCTTTCGGGGGGCTGGAGAAGCGGGGCTATAACACCCCGCTCGTCTTCAATGAGCAACTTCGCTGCCATGCCCGGCCCCGATCAGGGACAGCTAAGTCCCGCAGACAAAACCACTTCCACGATTATAGATGCATTTTCAAACGGGGACTATGCCTTTTGGGATATTCCTGTGGGATTTTGTATCGATTTCCCCTTGATGATCTTGCACTTACGCGGAATGGCAAAAGCAAAACCTCGGTGCCGTAGAGGAAAGTTCCGGCTTTCGTAGGCAGGTTCCAGAATTGAGGAAGCTCAACGGCCTGGGAAAACACGGCGCACAAACAATTGTCAGGAGTTGAATCGGGGACGATGCTAGCCTGCTTTGCGCTCCTCATCGAGTAGATTCTTCGGCGCCTCTTCATCCCAGTCAAACGCCAGCGTTCGTGCCGAGGTCTCGACTGGTTCAAGTTCGGGGATGTCCTCGGCTGACGGCGCCCCCATTTCGACGAACTTGCGCGCAGACACCAGCACGCGGCTTTCCAGCGATCCCACCGCTTTGTTGTAGGATTCGACGGCGCGATCCAGGTTAGCCCCGACGGCTGTAATGTGGCCGGCCATATGGCGCAGCCGGTCGTGGAGTTCCTTGCCCAGAGCGCTGATTTCATGGGCGTTGCGCGCCAGTTTTTCCTGATTCCATCCGTAGGCGACGGCCTTGAGCAGCGCGATCAAAGTTGTGGGCGAGGCCGGGATTACCTTTTGCAGAACGCCATGTTCGATCAGGCCGGGATCCTGCTCGAGCGCGGCGCTGAAGAAGGTTTCACCCGGTAGAAACATCACCACAAATTCTGGCGTGGACTCGAATTGCTCCCAGTAGCTCTTGCCGCTGAGGGTTTTCATGTGCTCGCGCACCTGCCGGGCGTGAGCGGCGAGGCAGCCGCGGCGAGCCTCTTCGTCGGTGGTTTCGAAGGCGTCGAGAAAAGCCTGCAGCGGGGTTTTCGCGTCCACCACGACATTCTTGCCGCCGGGCAGTTTGACCACGAGATCGGGGCGCAGGCGGCCGCTTTCGCCGGTTACCGTTTCTTGTTCGGCGAAATCGCAGTAGGGCAGCATTCCGGCAATCTCGACTACACGCCGCAGCTGAATCTCACCCCAGCGCCCGCGGACATTCGGCGTGCGCAAGGCGCGCACCAGATTGCCGGTTTCGGAGCGCAGCTCAGTTTGGGTTGCAATGAGAGACTGAACCTGGGCCTTGAGGTCGCCGTAGGCCTCGCCCCGTGCGACTTCCATCTGTTGAATCTGGGCGTCTACTTTGCTGAGGGAGTCGCGCACGGGAGCGACCAGATCGGCAACCGCTTTCTGCCGCGCCTCGAGATCACCCTTGGCTTCACTCTGAAACCGCTTCAGAGTCTCCTGCGCGATCTGCAGGAACGAAGAATTGTTGCTTTTGAGAGCGTCGGCGGCCAGGGCTTTGAAGGCATTTTGCAGATCATCGCCGGCGCGGGTAAGCAGTTCAATCTTCTCAGCGCTGGTTTTTCGCTCCGCATCGAGGGCGGACTCCAGCCGCGCACGGCTCGCGACCAGTTCTCGCTGCTCCGCTAAAAGCCGCGCCAGATCAGCCTTTGCGGCGGGCAGTTCCTTTTCCAGTAACGACAGATGAGCTTTCAATGCGGCCGTGCCCGAACGCAGTACGAGCCACGCAAGCAGGCCACCCAGTAGCAAGCCAAGGACCGCACTAATCCCGAGTTCCATAGAGGCAGGCAACTTCTCACCCTCCGCCCTGCCTCTAGCCTAGCACTCGCGGCAAGTTTGAGCCCGAGCCATGGAACCGGCTAAACACTACCGCGGACTTGGTAGTGTCGTGGCTTGACTTCTTTCACCACAGAGTCACGGAGTCACAGAGAAGACCTTGAACCTGCCAGAATCAGAAGGGGAGGGTTTTGCCAGGCGGTTGGGCTTCTCCGTGTCTCAGTGGCTCCGTGGCGAAAGAACTAAGTTTAGAACATTACCGCAGATTCTTTCGCACGCTCATCCGTGATTTTCTGTGCTACGCTTGCCCCTGCTCTCCGTCAGGCGGTTCCGCGCATGGAATCCACGGCCCCAGTCCGGCCACCTGAGATTGGCTCGCATCAGGTTCGCGTCGGCACGGCCGGTTGGTCTTACAAAGACTGGGACGGCATTTTCTATCCCCCGGGCATGCGCAGCCGCAAGATGCATCCGCTGGAATATCTGGCGCGCTTTTTCGACACCACGGAAATCAACACTTCGTTCTATGGGCCGCTCAAGCCGGAACTCGCGAAACTCTGGTGCCGGAAAGTCGCGGCGGTGAATCCTGGATTTCTGTTCACGGCCAAGCTCTATCGAGCCTTCACGCATTCACCGCTGGCGGTGATGGAACCGACTTCGGCCGCGACGATTCGTCCTACGGATGAAGATGAAATTCAAACGCGAGAGGGTCTCGACGCACTCGCCAATGCCGGAAAGCTAGGTGCGCTGCTGATTCAGTTTCCCGTTTCGTTCAAGAATACTTCCCTGAATCGCGAATATCTCGATCGGCTGCTGCGGCAGTTCATCGAATATCCCCGGGTGGTCGAGGTGCGGCACTCCAGCTGGAACGATGCCGTAACCCTGGCTGCGTTCACCGAGAAAAATGTCGGCTTTTGCAATATCGACCAGC
>Ga0187781_10003074_pt1 | contig 12598 bp, 8 predicted proteins | sample 0715_SJ02_MP02_2_FD_132447 | JGI IMG/M metagenome (GOLD analysis project Ga0187781, IMG submission 132447) | Tropical peat soil microbial communities from peatlands in Department of Meta, Colombia - 0715_SJ02_MP02_20_MG | ecosystem: Environmental > Terrestrial > Soil > Wetlands > Peat | place...
CAAAATCCCAAAATGGGACGGCCGGCGCTCTGTTTGTGCGACCTTTGCGAGAGGGCGAGGATTTTGGCTTTGCTGTGAGGCTAGTCCTTTACAGCCCTGTCGGTAATCTCCAGCCCCTTGTCAATGATGGCGAACGCCTCACGCAATTGCTGCTCGTTGATGCACAGCGGTGGGTTGGTAAAGAACGTATTCCACCGTACCAGCGTGTACAAGCCCTGCTCGCGGAAATAGCGCCCCAAAGCCGCCATCTCCTCCGATGTGCCGTTGAACGGAGCCAGGGGCTGCCGCGTTTTGCGGCTGCGCACCAGTTCCACAATGCCGAATAGCCCGATCGAGCGCACCGCCCCCACCGACGGATGCTTCGCCTGGAGCTCCGCTCCGAGCGCCTTCATCACCGCACCCATCTTCTTTGTGTTTTCAATGAGCCGGTCTTCTTCGTACACGCGAATCGTGGCCAGCGCCGCAGCGCATCCCATAGGATGCGAGTTGTACGTCAGTCCGCCGTAGAACACTTTATCCTGGAAGTGCTGCGCAATGTGATGGCGCATGCCGACTGCGCCAAGCGGGAGATAGCTTGAAGTCAATCCCTTCGCCATCGAAATCAGATCGGGCACAACCTTCCAGTGATCCACCGCGAACCATTCGCCGGTGCGGCCAAATCCTGCCATAACTTCGTCGGCGATCATCAGGATGCCATACTTGTCGCACAGCTTGCGCAGGCCCTCGAGATAGCCGTCGGGCGGAATCAGGATTCCGTTCGTGCCCGTGACTGGTTCCAGAATGAAGGCGGCGATCGTTTGCGGGCCTTCGAGTTGCATCGTCTCCTCGATCGTGGCGAGCGAGGCATCGGCCGATTCCCATCCGCGTTCGATGCCGTGATACGGATCGAGCACGTGCACCACCCCCGGTATGCCCGGCTCGGCGGCCCAGCGCCGCGGGTCGCCGGTAAGGGAGATGCTGCCGGCTGTCGCCCCATGATACGAGCGGTAGCGGGCGATGATCTTGTGTCGCCCAGTGAAAAACCGCGCCAGCTTGATCGCGTTTTCGTTGGCTTCGGCGCCGCCGTTGGTAAAGAAGAACGTGTCAATGTCGCCGGGGCAAATCTCGGCGAGCTTCGCACCCAGCCGCGCGCGCGGCTCGTGCGCCATGAACGGATTGGCGTAGCAGAGCGTCTCTGCCTGCTCTTTGATGGCACGGATGACGCGTTCATCCCCGTGGCCGATGTTGACTGACATCAACTGGCTGTTGAAGTCGATAAAGCGTTTGCCCTCGGGAGTCCAAAAATAAATGCCCTTGGCCTTGGCGACCGGGATGGGATCGACTTTCGCTTGTGCCGACCACTCGTAGAGCGTGTGCTTCCTGGCCAGATCAACCATTTCCTGCCCGGACATCTTTTCTGCGGGATTAACGACGGTAGTAGTCATAAGTTCCTTTTAGAGATCATTTCACCACAGAGGCACAGAGGCACGGAGAACACCTAAAGAACAATTCTTCTGATTCCTCTGGTCAGCACTGGTGTGTTGAAATTGATTAACAACCCAACATGTTTTTCCGAAAGTTTGAGATAGGTCAACAATTCTGCCTCATGAACCGGCAGGAGAGCTTCGACTGCCTTTAGTTCGAGGACAACCTCTTGGCGAACAATTACAACGATCTTGTAGCCGCAACTGAGGTGCAGCCCCTTGTACGCGACTGGCAAGTCAACCTGCCGCTCGAATGACAGGCCTCTGAGGTGCAACTCGTGACAAAGGCACTCTTCATATGCGGACTCGAGCAAACCAGGGCCGAGAGCACGGTGCACCTCGATAGCGGCACCGATCATGGGCGCAGTCCGAGGATCTTTCTCGTCCTGCGTTTCTCTGTGTCTCTGTGCCTCTGTGGTGAGAATTCTCATTGCATCAGAACTTGCGTGAGTGCTCCTTGGCCCAGCGCTCCACGACGACTTTCTTGTCGGTGTAGAACTCGATCGCGTCGCGACCCTGGCCGTGGAGGTCGCCGAAGAAACTGTTCTTCCATCCGCTGAACGGAAAATATGCCATGGGCGCGGCGACGCCAATGTTGATGCCGATATTTCCTGCCGGCGCCTCATAGCGGAAGCGGCGCGCCGCCGAACCGCTCGACGTGAATAGCGACGCCTGGTTGCCGTAGGCGCTGCGCTCGAGGAAGGCCAGCGCGTCATCCAGATTGTCGGCATGAACCAAGGTGAGCACCGGACCAAAAATTTCCGTGTCGGTGATCTCGCTCGTCGCTGGCACGTCGTCAAGGATGGTCGGCTTCACGAAGTTCCCTGATTCGTATTTCGGAATCTTCGCACCTCGTCCGTCGAGCAAAACCTTCGCGCCTTCCTTTTCGCCGACTCCGATTAAGTGCTCGACCCGTTCCTTGCTCTGCGGTGTGATCACGGGCCCCATCTGTACGCCCTCGTCGAGGCCGTTGCCGACGCGGAGTTTCGAGGCGGCGTCGGCGATCGAATCCCTGAATGTTCGCTGCGCCTCGCCGATCGTTACCACGACCGATACGGCCAGGCAGCGCTGCCCGGCGCACCCGAATGCGCTGTCGCTGATGATCTGCGTAGCCATCGGCATATCGGCATCCGGTAGAACGATCACGTGGTTCTTAGCTCCGCCCTGGCACTGGCAGCGTTTTCCCTTTTCCGCCGAACGCGCATAGATATAGCGCGCCACAGGCGTAGAGCCCACAAAACTGATGGCGCGGACTTTCGGATGATCGATGAGGGCGTCCACCGCCGCCTTGCCACCGTTGACCAGACTGACCACGCCTTTCGGCAGCCCGGTCTTTTCGAGCAGTTGATAGATGTAACGCATGGTCAGCGGCACGCGCTCGCTGGGTTTCACAATGAACGTGTTGCCGGTGGCAATCGCGTAGGGCAAATACCAGAACGCGATCATGCCTGGAAAATTAAACGGCACGATGGCCGCGACCACGCCGAGCGGCTGGCGAATCATCATCTCGTCGATGCCGCGGGCCACATCTTCCAGGTTGTAGCCCTGCATCATCATCGGGATGCCGCAAGCCACTTCCACATTCTCGATGGCCCGCCGCATTTCGGCTTTGCCTTCGGCGAAGGTCTTGCCGTTTTCCAGCGTGATGATGCGGGCGATTTCGTCAATGTGCTCTTCCAGCAGCGTCTTGAGCTTGAACAGCGGCTGGATGCGGTCCTCGGGCGGAGTGCGGCGCCACTCAGGAAATGCGGCTGCGGCAGCTTCTACGGCGGCGTTCACGTCAGCCGCATCGGCTAGCGGAACGCTGGCCAGGACCTCGCCGGTGGCGGGGTTGACCACATCGCGCCATTCCGACGCATGCGATTCGGCCCATCGGCCGTTGATGAAGTTGGTCAGTCGAGTGATGGGAGGTGCGGCAGTGCTCATCTGAAATGCCTCTGCGATCGTGAAGAATACTGATTCATGCCGTTGAGGTCATCGTGAGAATTCCCTGCGACAGCATCCATGATATACGCGAGCGCGGGGTGCTATGCTCCCTCGCTGCGCTCGGGATTTCGGCGCGCGGCTCAAACGCCGCGCAAACGTCTCAACTTCGACTGCGGTTGCTCTTCGCTCCTCACGCGAAGAGCAATCCTCGCTCAGGATGACAGAACTTCTAAACTAGTTGGGCGACCACGCCCTTACGGTCACACACTGCGGCAATCGCGGACTCCAGCACATCGAGCGCTTCGTCCATTTGCTCGTTGGTGATGACCAGCGGCACGAGCACGCGAATCACGTTAGAGTAGGAACCCGCCGTAATGGTGATCAGGCCATGCTCGTAGCAGTACTGCGTGATTTTCTTTGTCTCATCGGCTGCCGGGACTTTTGTTTCCTGCGACTGCACCAGTTCGATGGCCTGCATGCCGCCCAGGCCGCGCACGTCGCCGACGATCGGCCAGCGGTGCTGCCAATCGCGAGCGCGGCGCTGGAAGCGGTCGCCAAGTTCGCTGGCACGAGTCAGCAAATTCTCGCGTTCGAACAAGTCAAGTACCGCCAAAGCTGCCGCGCACGACAGCGGATTGCCAGCAAACGTTCCGCCGAGGCCGCCAGGGCCGGGAGCATCCATGATTTCGGCGCGACCGGTCACGGCCGCGAGCGGCAGCCCGCCGCCAAGCGACTTCGCCGTTACCAGAATATCCGGCTCGATGCCATAGCGCTCGCTGGCAAACAGCGCGCCGGTGCGCCCGAAGCCAGACTGGACTTCATCCGCGATAAAGAGGATGCCGTGCTTGTGGCAGAGATCAATCAGAACCTTGAAATAATCCGGCGGAGGCGCGATGAATCCGCCTTCCCCCAGAACCGGCTCGGCGATCACCGCAGCCACTTCTTCGTTCGCCACCACGCGCTTGAACGTATCTTCCAGATGGCGCGCGCAGTACAGATCGCACGACGGATACGTCTTCGAATACGAGCAGCGATAGCAGTAAGCGAACGGTACCCGGTATACCTCGCTGGGAAAGGGCGCAAATCCAGCCTTATAAGGATGAGTCTTCTGGTAAGCGCCAGCGTCATCATGGTGCGGCCGTGGAACGCATCTTCAAAGGCAATGATGCCCGGCCGCTTGGTGTGGGCACGCGCGATCTTGACCGCGTTCTCGACCGCCTCGGCGCCGCTGTTCACGAAGATCGTTTTCTTGGCGAACTTGCCAGGAGTCACTTCGTTCATGCGCTCGGCAAGGCGGACGTAGCTCTCGTAAGGCGTAACCTGCACGCAGGTGTGCAGGAAGTGATCGAGCTGGTCTTTCACAGCTTGGACGACGGCGTCGCGCCGATGGCCGACGTTGAGACAGCCGATGCCACCGGCGAAGTCGAGATAGCGGTTGCCGTCAACGTCTTCGAGCCAGGCGCCTTCGGCTCGCGCCACGTAGATGGGCGTACCGTGAGAAAGGCCGCGGGGCACGGCTTTCGCGCGGCGCTCGGAAAGGGCCTTCGATTTCGGGCCGGGGATGGGAGTGCGCAGTTGAATGGTGGACATCGGATCAGTTCTCAGTTCTCAGTTCTCAGTTGTCAGTTCTCAGTTATCTCATCGCAGCCAGTCAGTGCTGCATGTTTTGGCAACTGAGAACTGGGAACTGAGAACTGCTTCTTAGTACCAGCCGATCGGCGCTTCGTTCAGATTGATGTGAACCTGCTTCGTCTCCAGATATTCTTCGATCCCCCACGGGCCGAGCTCGCGGCCGAAGCCGGACTGTTTGAATCCGCCCCACGGCGCCTCGACGTAGGTGGGCTGCATGTGGTTGACCCAGACGATGCCGGCGCGCAGAGCCTTCACCGCGCGCATGGCCTTGAAAATGTCGCGCGTCCAGACCGCGGCGGCGAGGCCATACGGAGAATCGTTGGCAATCTTCATGGCGTCTTTTTCATCTTCGAATGGAATCACGGCGGCAACCGGGCCGAAGATTTCTTCGCGGGCAATGCGGGCGCTGTTCGAAACGTCATAGAAGATCGTCGGCTGAACGTAATAGCCCTTGGCTATTTTCTCCGGACGTCCGCCGCCAGCAGCCAGCTTGGCTTCCTTCTTGCCGATGGCAAGATACGAATTGACCCGATCGTATTGCTCCTTGCTCACCAGTGGCCCCATCTTGGTTTCGCGTTCGAGTGGCGGGCCGAGTTTGATCTTCTTCGCCTTTTCGGCCATGGCCTCGACGAAATTCTTGTAGATGGACTTTTGCACCAGGATGCGGCTTCCCGCCGAGCAGACCTCGCCCTGATTGATGAAGACGCCGAACAGCGCGCCGTCGATGGCGGCTTCGAAATCGGCGTCGGCGAAAAAAATGTTAGGCGACTTTCCGCCGAGCTCAAGCGTGACGCGTTTTACTGTGTCGGCCGCCTGCTTGACGATGATCTTGCCCACAGCTGCGCTGCCCGTGAAGGCAATCTTGTTGACGTCGGGATGCTGCACGATCGGCGCGCCGCAGGTTTCGCCGAAACCCGTGACAATGTTGACCACGCCGGGTGGCAGACCGCAGTCGGCAAAGTGTTTGGCGAATTCAAGCGCGGTGAGCGGTGTCTGCTCGGCCGGCTTGAGCACGCAGGTGCATCCCGCGGCGATTGCGGGCGCCAGCTTCCATGCCGCCATCAGCAGCGGATAGTTCCAGGGAATGATCTGTCCCGCCACGCCGACCGGTTCTTTCAGCGAAAGCGACATCGCGTTGTCAGGAACCGGATTCACGGAGCCGGTCACCTTCGTCGCGAGGCCGCCGTAGTATTCGAAGCAGGTCGCGACATCGTTGAGATCGTACTCGGCTTCAACGATAGGTTTTCCGGTGTTGCGGCATTCGAGTTCGGCAAGCGCGGAAAGATGCTGCCGAACCTTGTCGGCTAAGCGGAACAGCACCCGTCCGCGTTCCTGAGCGGTGGTCGACGCCCACGGGCCGTCTTCAAAAGCTGCCTTGGCCGCCGCGACGGCACGGTTCACATCTTCGGCTGATGCGTCCGGAACTTGCGCGATGAGTTCTTCGGTCGAGGGATCGTAGACGGGGAATGTCTTCGCCGAATTGCTCGCGACCCATTCACCGTTGATGAACATCTGGTAAGTCTTCACGTCGGTTTTGACTCCGCCGGGCATAACATCCTCCAGAACATTTCAGTGCGCCGAACTGCGTTCGGCGGATACCGGCTCTTCGGCCGTCCCAAGCAGAATTGCTTGCGGCGCCTTGCGCCGTCCGTAAACGAAGAAGAAAAATGCGGCCAGGCCGACGAAAAACAGCGTGCCGCCGATCATCCAGATTTCATACGACCACAGCGACGTGATCTGCTGCGCCGGGAAAAATACCAGTGCGATGCCGAGAATGGTGGTCAGCAGGCCGCTCAACCCGGCAACGAACAGCGTGCCTCGGCCGTACTGGCCTTTGGGAGCGGATTCGGTGACGGCGAACCTTACCAGAGCTCCAAACATGTAAACAAATGGCACGAGCTGAAGCACGACTGCCAGGGAAAGCAGCTTCTGAAATGTCTCCTGCACTCCGGCACCGGCAAAATTCAGGATGACCAGAACTGCAGAGACGATCCCCTGGACAATGAGCGCAGCGTAAGGTGTCGAATAGCGCGGATGCACGTTGCCCAGCCAGGAAGGCATGTAGGAATCGAGCCCGGCAACAAAGGGGATACGCGAACAACCGCCGATCCAGGCCGAACCAATCCCCGCGATCGACAAGCTCAGCATCAACGCAAATGGAACAGTCACCCAGCTCAGCCCGACTTGCCCGGCCATGTGGCTGACGGCCTGCACAACGCCCTGCAGGATATTAAAGTTTTTCCCGATAGCGATCAGCAGCGTCAGCGTTGCGCAAACATACAACGTGCCGGAAATCACTCCGCCCCAGGCAACCGCGCCGGGCAGAGTGCGGCGAGGGTCCTTGATTTCGTCGCCCATGACGGATGCGAGCTCCAGGCCGACAAGGCCGAAGCAGATTACGCCGAATGAGTTCAACACGAACTTGGGATTGGCGGGGATGGCGAAATCGGCAGCCGTCAGCCTGGTTCCGAAATGTGTCCAGATCACAACGCCCAGACCGATCAACAGGGCGGCGGCGACGAAGGTTCCAACCGCACCGAGGTTGTTGATCCACTTGCCGACGCCGAGGCCGAGAATGTTGAACAGCGTGAGCAAAGCCAAAAGCGTGAGCGAAGTCGTTGAAGCAAACAGCTTGTTATCGGCCAGTCCTTGATGTCCGGGGCCCAGCACGTAAACCGACACGCCGACGAAATACAGCATCACCGTCGGCACGTAAAGCATGTTGTTGGTCCAGTAGCACCAGCCGGAAAGAAACCCGTGGAAATCGCCAAAAACCTCCTTAGCCCAGAGATAGACACCGCCCTCGCCGGGATAACGGTGGGCGAGTTCGATGACCGCGATGCCCTGTGGCCAGAAGAACAGCAGCAAAGAGATGATCCAGAGCCAGACGGTGACGCCGCCGTTAGCCGCGATGGACGGAACAACGTTCAGATTAAAGACGGCGACGACAAACAACAACACCAGATCCCGCCGCCCGAGGGCGCGGACCAGGTGAGGCTGAGCGGGTTGGGTGGTGGTGGACAAGTTCTGCTTCGTGTCGGCCAAAAAGCAGGTTCCTCACTCCGGCTTACGCCGGGGTTCGGAATGACATCAGGGCTAGGGGTTAGTCCTCAGTCTGCTTGCGGCGAGACTGATCCCTGACCCCTGGCCCCTGATCCCTGGTTTTCTAATGCGCCACTTCGGCCGGGACGCGTTCGCTGCGCTCCTGCTGGGCTTTCGCCAGAGACGCGGCCATATCGTCGAACGCCGCCAGATGCTTGTCAATGTCGGCTTCGGTGTGTTGAACCGAGATCGTCCACTGCTCATCCCACCAATAGGGCTGAGGCATCACGCCGCGGTTGACCATGCCAAACCAGTAGTGCCGCCAGAGGTCGACGTCGATCACGGTCCAGTCGCGGTAGTTGACGATTTCTTTCGGATAAAGCATCAGCGCGCCATTGGCGCCGGCTTGCGCGATATAAGCTTCGAGGCCGACCTTCGCGATAGTCTTGCGATAGCCATCCGCCAGCTTCTTACTCAGTTTGTCGACGCGAGCATAATTCTCGCGGGTGAGGACTTCGCGGAATGTGGCTAATCCTGCAGCCATCGAGACGGGATTCGTGTTATAGGTCCCACCGTGAAAAACTTTGTGCTGCGAAATGAGGTCCATCACCGATTTGCTGGTGCCGAAAGCAGCCAGCGGCAGGCCTCCCCCGATGGACTTCGCCAGGCAGATCATGTCAGGAGTAACGCCGAAATATTCACTGGCGCCTCCCCAGCATAGTTTGGCGCCGGTTTTTACTTCGTCGAAAATCAGCAGCGCGCCGTTTTTCGTGGCGATGTCGCGCAAGCCTTTCAGGAAGCCGGGTCGCGGCATGCACAGGCCGACGTTCATCAGAATTGGTTCAAGAATGATGGCGGCGACTTCACCCGGATTTTCTTTGAAGCGGCGCTCGACGGTCGCCAGATCGTTGAAGGTGGCGACGAGCACGTTGGCCACTGCAGATTTCGGCACTCCAAGACCGCCGGGGACTGAGGTGGGCGCGTGGATGTCGCCGTAGTCCGGAGCGTGCGGCTTCACGCTGACCAGAGCGCTGTCGTGCAGGCCGTGATAAGCGCCTTCGAACTTGACGATCTTGTCACGCCCGGTGGCAGCTCGCGCAAGTCGAATCGCGTGCATGGTGGCTTCGGTCCCGCTGTTGCCGAAGCGGCACATCTCGACCGGAAACCGGTTGCAGATTTCTTCCGCCAGTTCCCATTCCATGTCGTGCGGCATGCCGAACATGGTGCCGGTAGAAAGCCGCTTCTCAACTGCCTTCATCACGGCGGGATGGCAGTGCCCGGCCATCAGCGCGCCGAACGTCAGGTTGTGGTCAATGTATTCGTTGCCGTCAAGGTCGCGGAACTTGCTGCCGCTGGCCTCTTTCACGAAGATCGGCCACGGGTCATACGCACGGTAGTTGCTGGCTACGCCGAGAGGAATGCGCTTGAGATTCTTCTTGTGGGCTTCGGCGGACTTAGGAGTGCGGCGCTCGAAGGTCGAGAGCTCCTTCTGCAGATCAGCGTACATCGATATTCTCCGGGATAACTCAGGCCGGCGGTTTCTTTGGGCCGCGGGCCATTAGATTGGCCGGGCGGCCGGAGCCGCCCGCTTGATTGGTAATTCCAGTCTACTCTCCGCCTAGAAAAAGAACTTCATGGCGAATTGAAACAGGCGCGGATCGCCGGCCTGCGTGATCCTGCCAAACTCGGTTGGACCATCGGAAAAGTGGCCATCCGGATTGGAAAAGTTGGTCCGGTTGAAAACGTTAAAGATTTCCGCCCGGAACTGCAAGTATTTGGTCTCGCTCAGAGGGATCTTCTTGTGCACAGAAAAATCCCAGTCCTCAGTCCCCGGCCCGCAGCAAATCGTGCGTTGCGTGCCGTTGTTGAACTGGCCCAGCGGCGGATCCTGAAAGTCGGCTGGATTGAACCAGTACCCGGCGGTAGAAAGACCAAGCGAGCTGTAAACGTTCTTGGGGTTTAGTTTCGTGAATGGAGCCACCAGACTTGGCGCCTCGGTACCCAGGAAGAACAAGCTGTTGATCAGTTCGGTATCGTCCTCGGTGTCAAGACGGATTGGAAATCCGCTCTGGAACTGTGTAATGCCCGATATCTCCCAGTCGTCCAGCAGCTTGCCCGCAAATCCCGAATATTTGCGGATGGGCAACTCCCAGTCGTAGCTGATGACGAACCGTTGCTTGGCGTTGAAGATGGAAAGGGCGCGGCTGGCGCGGTAATTGAAAGGATCGAGCGTTTCTTCAAAGGTCGAACCGTTGTCGATCGACTTGCTGAACGTGTAGGCCGCCTGGAATTGCAGGCCGCGAGAAAAGCGCTTTTGCAGCATCATCTCCAGCGCGTTGTATGCGGAGTTGGCGATCGTATCTTCGGCGAAGATCTCGGTGAAAATCGGGATGCCGTCGGCGGGGCAACCCACGCTACTCGTGGTAGTCCCGTTATAGGGGCCCGTATAGGGGTTGCAGTTGGGCGACGAATACGGCCGCAGACCAACCAGATTGAGCCCGTTGGGCGCTACGGAGCTAATCGAGGTGCCGGCGGGAATTACCGCTGGGCCGTTGGGGCCGTAGGGAACGTGGAACCCGCCCTGGGGCGCGACGGCATTCGGCATGATCGTCCACTGCGAGTCCTCGAACGTGGGAGCGCAGTTGGCTCCGGAACCATAGGACGTCACGTAAGGATTTTTTATGGAATTCGGACTCTCCGCCGCAACGCTCATGATGTCCAGGCAGGTCTGCGGAGTGGAGGGATTGATGTCATGGGACGCCAGCAGACGATGTCCCTGCGATCCGACATAACCGATCTGCAACATCGTGCTCGCGCTCAACTCACGCTGGATGGTCAGGTTGTACTGCGTGGTGTCCTGCGTGCGGAGGTGGGGCTGGAATTCGCCATACAGAAGAATCGGGCGGAAGAATGACAGGTCCGTCGGCTGATTTTTCGTGGGCGTGATGATGCCATTGAAAGGATTCGGCGCCACATAGTCAGCCTGGTTTACGAACGGGGTATTGAAGAAGACATCGGAGAGGGAGGAGCTGCCGCCGAACGGGGGCTCGGCGCCGAACTGGGCCATGACCAGTTCTTCAATCGGATTGTAGAAAATTCCCCAGCCGGCACGGATGCTGGTCTTGCCATTGCTTCCGAAGAGTTTTCCCAGGAAGCCGCTCTTGAAGTCAGGGCTGTACGCCAAGCCAATGCGCGGGGCAAAAGCCTTGTAGTAAGTCGCGGTCATTCCGGCGGGAACTCCGGGATCGCCGGGAACGACCAACCCGGTCGGGGTAGTTCCGGTGCTGCCGCAACTGGGATTCGGGACAGGATAAGGAGTTAACGTCGTCCAATACGTAGAGCTGGTGGTGATGCCACACGGATAAACGGTGGAATTCTCGCCGGGGCGGAAGGTCTCGACGTGACCGCTGATGTCCACTGGCGGCGGGTTGAACTCCCAGCGCAGGCCGTAGTTCAAGGTTATATTCGGTCTGATTTTCCAACTGTCCTGAACGAAGGGGTAGACCGCCGTGCTGCGGACATCCTCGCGCTGGCCCGAGCCTTGAATGTAGCTGTCGACCAGACCGAGCATGTATTCAGCATAATTGTCGCCGTCGCCGGGGACGATGGCATTCGGTCCGGTGTTGTTGAAAGTGTAGTCGCCGTTGATGTCAAAGTAATAAAACTGGTCGAAGCGGGCGCGACGAACGTCGGTGCCAAACTTGAAAGTGTGGTTGCCTTTCACCCACGTGAGACTGTCGGACCATTGAAAGCTGTTGCCCACCTGAGGAAGCGTTCCCTCCCAGTTGTTCCCATATTCCGCGCCGCCAGATATGTCGGCGTAGGGAACGCCGGTGAGAGATGCAGGCAATCCGGGAGTAATACCGAGTTGGGGACTTGTTCCAAACTGTCCTTGAATTGAGTTGGCTCCGACGCTGGAGTCGGAAGTGCCAGTGAAGCAAAAGGCGGTCGCTGCGCCGGTGCAGGAGGAAGTGACCGCGCCGGTAGTCTGCGACTTCAGAAAGCCAAGCTCACCCTCGCGCATATAGGTGAATTGGGCTTCGTTGACCAGCGAATTGCTGATGGTCCAGGTGTGGGTGAAATTCCATTGCTGGTAGCGGAGATCGTTGTAGTTGCCGAAGCCAGGAACATTAGCCCCGGATTGCTCGAACGTGTTGTAGGGCTGAAGCTGAACGCCGTCGTTGAAATAGTAGTACGCGGTCAAGCTTTGGTGATCGTTAATTCTATGGTCGAAGCGGAACGTGAACTGGTTCGCATTGTCAGTTCCGACCGGAACCGCCTCGTACCCGCTCGGCCCTGAGTTCGCGGCGGGGACGAATTGCTGCAACAGGTTGACCGCCACGGGGTCCATACATGCGGTCGGAATCTGGCCGAGGGGAAACACTGGCTGGGCGCCGGCAGTGGGGGTGATACCCGGCACGAACTCCCAGTCAATGGTAGGTGTCCCGGAGGTCAAATCGGGTGTCAGATTGGCGATGCCGCCTTGGGGCAATCTGAGGGCCGCGTCACAGCCCGGTCGTCCATCCAGAGCGTTC
>Ga0187781_10003075_pt1 | contig 12594 bp, 8 predicted proteins | sample 0715_SJ02_MP02_2_FD_132447 | JGI IMG/M metagenome (GOLD analysis project Ga0187781, IMG submission 132447) | Tropical peat soil microbial communities from peatlands in Department of Meta, Colombia - 0715_SJ02_MP02_20_MG | ecosystem: Environmental > Terrestrial > Soil > Wetlands > Peat | place...
CGCGAGGCAATGACCACTTCGGCTGGGACAACGAATTCGAAGAAACTTCGGTGGACGTTCAGGCGTTTGCCGTCGATCGATATAAGGTCACAAATCGCGAGTTTTTGCGCTTCGTTAAGGCAGGCGGCTACGAAGAACGTTCGCTATGGGCGGAAGGCGACTGGGCTTGGCGGACGCAGCACAACGTCCAGCATCCGGGATTCTGGATATCGGGGCACGGCCGCTGGCATCTGCGCACGATGTTCGATGAGATCGACCTGCCGCTCGACTGGCCGGTGTACGTGAGCCAGGCTGAGGCCAGTGCCTACGCGCGCTGGGCCGGCAAGGCGCTTCCCACAGAGGCACAGTGGCACCGGGCCGCCTACGGCACGCCGGCTGGCAAGGAGAGACCCTACCCGTGGGGATCGAAATCTCCCGAAGGCCCGAAACACGGAAACTTCGATTTTCGGAGCTGGGATCCGGTGTGCGTCAATGCGTTTCCGGAGGGCCGCAGTGCCTTCGGCGCCGAAGACCTGCTGGGCAACGGGTGGGAATGGACGTCGAGCGTCTTTGAGCCACTTCCCGGATTCGAGCCTTTCCCCTTCTACCCGGGCTATTCCGCCAACTTCTTCGATGGCCACCACTACGTAATGAAAGGTGGCTCGCCTCGCACTGCGGCGTGCATGTTACGGCGCTCGTTCCGCAACTGGTTCCAGCCGCACTACCCGTACGTTTACGCGGGATTCCGCTGCGTCAGTAACTGAGAAGGTGGAAAATCGGTTTAGCTCAGCGGCTCTGCCGCCTGCCTTGCGGAAAGGCTCAGCCTTTCCGCAAGGCAGGCGGCAGAGCCGCTCCCGTAGAAGTCGATTTTCTCACGGCTTCTGACCGTGCCAGGAGCTCTTCATGATCACACACGCCATTACTGCCCCCCAGCTGACCGAATTCGCGTCTGACGTCCGCGCCGGGCTGACAAAGGCTGGCCAAAAAGAGCTGCCCTCCAAGTATCTCTACGACCGTGTGGGCTCGACGCTGTTTGAGGTGATCGGCCAGCTTCCCGAGTACGGTCTGACGCGCGCGGACGAGCGCCTGCTGCGGCGACACGCGCGTGAGATCGTAGCCGGACTTCCGCGCCCGGTGGCCGTGGCCGAGTTGGGAAGCGGCACCGGCAAGAAGACGCGCTGGATTTTGGAGGCACTTTCCAACCCGCATCGCACCTTCTACTACCCCATCGAGATTTCACCCACGGCGCTCGCCGAGGTGCAGCGCGAACTGGGCCGGATGGATTCGGTGAGCATTGTGGGTCTCGAACGCGAGTATCTCGATGGCCTGCTCGAAGTCGCGGCGCGACGCCAGCCCGGCGCGCACCTGATGGTCTTGTTCCTGGGAAGCACGATCGGGAACTTCGACCGCCCCCAAGGCGTGAAGTTCCTGCAGGAAGTGCGGCGCATTCTCGCTCCCGGCGACTCGCTGTTGCTCGGCACCGACCTTGAGAAGCCTGTGCCGCAGTTGCTGGACGCCTATGACGATCCGCTGGGCGTGACGGCGGCCTTCAACCTGAATCTGCTCGCCCGCGTCAATCGCGAACTGGACGCCGGCTTCAATCTGCGGCGCTTTGCCCACAGCGCCCGATTCAATCCCGAGGCGCGGAGCGTTGAGATGCACCTACGTTCCATCGAGCGCCAGACCGTCGAGATCGCCCGCGCGGGAATCACCGTCGAACTGGCCAAGGACGAGACCATCTGGACGGAGAGCAGCCACAAGTATGCCGAGAGCGAGGTCGACTCGATGGCCGAGCAGTCGGGCTTTCGCTGCGACGCGCAGTGGATCGATCGCGAGTGGCCGTTCGCCGAAAGCCTGCTGATTGCAAAATGATCTGGGCGTTCGCCTGCGATCACTAAATCTCCTTGACCATGCGCACGACGGGCAGCGATTCGCCCTCGGCGAGCGGCGCGTCGACGCTCTCGAGCGCGGTGTATCCCCTTGCGCGATAGAATGGGACGCCGCTGAGCGTCGCACCCATCTCAAGGCGCTTGAAGCCCGCCGCTCGGGCCGCCGCCTCGCACACGTCGAGTATCATCGTGCCGATTCCCCGCCGTGCCCACTCCGGGCGGATGAAAAATGCGCGAATCTTCCCGGCATCGCGCCCCGGATCGAGCAGATCGTCCTGACGGGCACGCCACTGGTCGCCGCCAAAGAGAGTTCGCCGCCGGCTCCACCCGCCGCACCCGACAATCCGAGCTTCCGTGCCTTCTGATGTGGCCTCGGCGGCAAAGTACGTCCCGTCCGCGATCAACTGCGTATCGACGCCGTACAGATCCCTCAGTGCCAACTCGATCTGCCGCGGTGAGTAGTCGCGCGCCTGCAACCCGCGCACCGACGCCTCGATCACCTCACACAGCGTGGGGATGTCGGCCATACACGCCTTTCGGATGCGAATATCCATGGCCGTATCGGACAATCGGTGGAGTTGAAAATCCGCGCTCACAGACGTTGCCGGTAGAATAGTGAGCGCGATTCTGGCCTAATCGCGGACCCGCGCTGCCACAGGCTATTCTAGTGCTTGAGCGCGGTGGTGACGACATGAAAGACGATGTCGCCACCCGCGCATAATGCTGTGACAGAGGGTTGAATGAGCCTGAAAGATAACTTGCCTGTCGCCTCCGATTTGGACGCTTATCCAATCGGGCGTCCACCGGTTAACGAGCTTCTGAATTTCATGCGGAACATGGCCATGACGGCCAGAACATTGATCTCGGTTCGGTTACTGCGGAATGGCCGAGTTCAATTTGCCATCGAGCAAGCCGATATCCCGGCGCAATGAGGCTTCTGCGCGCCCCGCCGACGGAGATCGACAGCTGAACGCACCCACCACAGGTTTGCCGGTTCAGCGGCGGTGGATCAGGCGCATAATGTCAGGCCAGAACTCCTGCAGTAGATTGACGGGCAGACTCAGGATAATCTGTTCGCTTGAGTTGCTCAGGGTGTACGAGAGTACCTTGTAGTGGCCGGGGAGCCAGGCCGTGGAGACCGCGGTCGAGGCATAGTATGCTCCGAGATTCGCGACATTCGGTGTGGGGTGTCCGGAAGAGTTATAGGTGAGGAAACTGTAGGCTATAGCATGGCCAACACGACGCTTGAAGCCTGAGTTGCCGCTCGTAATGTAGCGGACATCCTCATGCAGGACGTAGGCTACAGGCGCTTGAAACGTTCCCTGCAACATGGCGCTCACGGTGCGCGTGCCCACGCGTTTGCCATAGCCGCGAAATCCGCCTCCCCATTGCGCCGGCGAACCGGTGGCCTGATCCAACACCAGCGCGGTGAAGAACGGTCCAAAATAAGCGCCCACGGAGAAAAAGTTCATTTTCCAGTAGATCTGCCAGCGCTGCTCGCCCGTCAGCGGCATGTAAGTTCCGCCGGATGAAACCAGCCCGGTGACCGGATTCACGTTGACCTTCCACGGGCCTAAAACTGGAGAAGACAGATCGGCGGTCCCTGCCTGATCCTTGTCCTGAGCGGCTGCGGAATCCGCAGTCTGTGTGATCGGCGGCAGGTCAGGCGATCCGAAGTACGACTCGGGCAGGGACGTCCGCTGGTAGTCCGAGAAACCAGACTGACCCTCCGATTCACCCCCGCCCGCAGGAATCTGACCAGAAGAGTTCACGGCACCGAACAACACCAGGACGCTCGCGGCTGCTATCGTTGGCGTGAGGAAGTACTTGTTTTCACTCATGGCACTGGTGAAAAACTTCGAGAACCTTAAACTAGCCGGCCGCACCCGACATCTGAACTTGCGCGCCCTCTGACATGGCTTCTGCGGCAAAGGACGTCGCCGCCCACGAAGCTGTCACCGCGTGGGGAGGCGTTCCTTCAGCTGGCTCTTAAGGGCCTCAACCTGCGTTTCGGAGATGTGCGCCTCCCCGTCGAGCACAAGACCCAGGTTGCCGGAGCCCGAATCCTGGAATTCAGCCCTGTCAATCGCGGCGATGTTCTGGGCGGCGGGCGGCACCGTAAGCGCTCGGTCGGTGCCCCTTTGCATGGCGGAGAGGATCGCGTTCTTGAGCTTCTCGCGCAGCATGTTGCCGAGAGGCCCGGAGCGAAGCAACTCGCCGAGAGAGCCATCCGCCTGGATCGATTCCACCTCCGCTGCCAGCCGCAGCGCCTCATTACCTTCCACCGCCGGGGTGAACTTCATCTGGATGGTGCCATTGCCGGCGACCAGCTTCTGGGCTTTCTGCTTGCCGAACACCTTGACGCAGGTGTAGTGCTCGTAGTGCAACTGCACCACGGCCTGCATGGACGGCTGCGCCGGAATCAAGCTGGCGTTTTGGATCGCAATTCGATCGCCGCAGCGGTCATCCTTGTTCAACTCGGAACCCAGAATCGCAGTGAGGTTTTGCTGGAGACTGGAAAGGTCGGCCGTCAACTCCAGCTTGAGAAGAAAACCGCCATGCTCTTGCGTCTTGATTGAAATCACCCCGGAAGCGATGACCACCAGCGGTTGATTCTCGATGGTCACGGGGATTCTCGCGGGAGGGATCCTGAAAGTGAGGTCTTCCGCCTTCGACGGTATTGCCAGAACTGCGAGGAGCAGGAGGGCGAGGAACGGACACGGGTAGAGATACCTTTTCATCGAACGGCCATTCAGAGCCAGGCCGGCTTCGGACCCTTGCCATAATGCGTCACGAAACTTTAACATTCTCGTGCGCGAACTGTTCATGATGCGATGTTTCAGTCAGCGGCCTCGGGGGAAGCCAGCCGCATTCCGTCAACGCCTCAGCGGGTGACAGCGCGAGCTACAGACATTTCATCGAAGTGCGCCCCTCCCTTTCATTGGATGGTTGCCGTTCGACTTTTTCTGGTTCTCCCGAGCTTCCGTTGTCCAAGCGCAGTTTGCAACCGTATCTGTTTGGGTCGGGAAACCCCCTGCTCCAGACTGAGGCAGTCCCGTTCATTGTACATGTGCGCCTTGTGCGGCGGTGGGTCAAACTTTCAGCAGGCCCACGGCATAATTCAGCAAAACCTGCCGCAAAGTTCCAAAATCCTCAGGAAGGATGAAGCTACCATGGCACCAAACTAAATCGCGCGCGGTCCGCACCGGTCACCGATGGCCCGGCGTCAAGGTGACAGATGATTTGCGGCGGGAGTCCTCCATGGCGGGCTCCCTGAAGGACCGGAAACTGGAAACCAAATGGCGGCAAGCGCCCTTTATTCGGTGGCAGGAATCGCCTGGGGCGGACTGTTGCGCAGCGCGACGTAATCCGCGTCTTTGCTGATCTTGGCGAAGTCGGGATCGTCGTCGAGCTGCTTCGTGTTGTGGAATCCCTCTTCGAAAGCCCGGCGCAGGTAACTGATCGCTTCGGGGGCGCGGCCGAGCGAAGCGAATACCTTCGCCATGTAAAAGAAATAGTCGGCATCGACCCGGCGCGGCTGCACCACGGTACCCGTAGTGGAGTGCTCATACAAGATAGTGGGATCCAGCGTAAGGGCGGCGCGATACTCTCCCACCGCGAGGGGGAATTTCTTCAATCGCGTGTAAGACGTCCCCAGATTCATGTGGAACGACGCGGAGGTGGGCTGGAGCGCGATGGCGTGCTGGTAGTACTTCACCGACTTGCTCACCTTGTTCTGCAGGAAATAAGTTGTGCCCAGGTTGTTCCACGCCTCGGAGAGATCGGGGTTGAGCTTCAAGGCTTTCTTGTATGACTTGCGGGCTCCCAGATAGTCGTCTTCCTGCTGGAAGGAAATTCCCATCTTGTTCCAGATAGCCGCGGCGCTTTCGTTGGAGTTGTTCTGGCGGAGAGCGCGCGTATAGTAGTCAACCGCGTCCGCGTAGCTTTTGCGCGCCATGAAGATGTCACCGCGCTGTTCCGCCGTGAGATCGGTCTTGGCCGGCTGCTGCGCAGCGGCGGAAGGCGGAGTAAGACCCTGCGGCTTCGGAGCGACGCGCGCGCCTACGCTGCCGAGACTTGCAAGATACAAACACAAGTAGAGGCTGGGTACCGCCTGCGTGAGACTGTACATGGCACACCCCCCTTTTCAAAGCCGGACTGGCGTGCTCCTGATCGCCGACGGCCGGCTCCCTCGACCCTGCATTATTCTACTCCTGATTTTGGGGATCAGATTCATTATTTGGCGGGTTGGTAACAGAGCCGTCGGACTGGTCGGTTTTCGACCCTCCTCGCTTGAAAATGGAGAAGAATCGCTTGACCGGCCCCGGTTTCTTCTTGAAGGTGGCGGACGGCGGTTGCTGCGTACCGTCGGCAATCGAACCGGGTGCGGGCGGCTTTGCGGACGCCACCGAAGGAGGCGCGGCGGGCTGTGACTGGGACCTGGCGGCTGTGCCTTCTGCCGAATTTAGCCCAAGAATCCGGCTGAAAACGTCCTTGATACCGCTGAGAACGGGCAGCTTCTCGCGAGGCTCGGTGCCTGCTACGAAAACCTCCTCCGGCGAGGCAGCCAACGGGACGGGATCGCCGGGAGGCGTCGGCGGCAACTGAATGGACGCGGTCACCAGTCCGTCGGGCTCGGGGAAGTCGTGCGGGTTCCGATACTCGGGAAGTTGGGTCGCCGTCTTCATGAAGTCGGTCCAGACGGGCAGGGCGGCAACCCCGCCGGATAGCCCGATATCGTGGTCGTCGTCATAACCTACCCAGACGACCGCCAGCAGGTTCGTGGTGAAGCCCGCAAACCAGGCATCGTGGGACGTGCCGGTCTTCCCCGCCGCTGGCAGGATAAATCCGCGGCTGCGCACGCCGGCGCCGGTGCCATGATCGATCACGCTGCCCATCAGGCTGACCATCTGGTAGGCCACCCGAGGGTCCAATGCCTGCCGCTCAGTGATCTCAGGCTGCCACAGGACGTTTCCGGAATCGTCGCGCACGGCCAGAATCATCCGCGGCGCCTCATACTTGCCGGAGTTGGAGAAGATCGTGTAACCGCCCGCGATCTCCATGGGAGTGGCGTCATAAGAGCCGAGCGCAAGCGCCGGGGTCGCCAACAGATCGCGGTTGATTCCGGCCGCCACGGCAAGGTCCTTGACTTTGTCATAGCCGATCATCTGGGCCAGACTGACCGTGGCGCAGTTCAGCGAGTACGCCAGGCCTTCCCTGAGGGTTACGGGGCCGTGGTATTCCTCCTTGTAGTTCCGCGGCTCGTAGACCTTGTTGTCGAATTCGAATGTCGTCGGCTCATCCATCAAAATTGTGGCCGGCGTCACCAGCGGCTGTGAGCCATCCACCGCGGAACTGAGGGCTGCCGCGTAGACAAAAGGCTTGAACGACGAGCCGGGCTGCCGCTTGGCCAGGGCATGATTCAACTGGCTGACGCCGTAGTCGCGGCCTCCGACCAGCGCTCTCAACTCGCCCGTGTGAGGATCGAGCACCACGAGCGCCACCTGCGGCTGATTGGGCGGACGCGGCGGCGCTCCTTTCGGACGCTGACGCTTGTCGATCGTCTGATCCACTTCCGCAATTCCGTCCCGCACCGCATCCGATGCGGCGCCTTGCAGCCCAGGATCGAGCGTGGTATAGACGCGATAGCTCTGTGACAGCAGATCCTGCTCCGAGAAGTGGCCGAGCAACTCATCCTTGACCAAGTCGACGAAGAACGGGGCCTGGCTGCCCTCCACGTTCTGCGGCGCAATAGCGAGCGGAGCGGCAATCGCCTCTTCGGCCTGATCCCGTGTGATGTAACCGTCCTCCTGCATCTCGTGGAGGACGTAATTGCGAACCCGCACCGCCTGGGTTAGGTGGCGATAAGGCGAGTAGAGGTTGGGACCCCGGATCAGCCCGGCGAGCAACGCCGCCTGAGGCAGCGTCAGATTCTTCACGTTCTTGTTGAAGTAGGCCTCCGACGCGGCGCCGAACCCGTCGATCGAAAAACTCCCGCGCTGTCCCAGGTAGACCTCGTTGGCGTACAGTTCGAAGATCTGCTCCTTGGTCAGCCGCTGTTCCATTACCAGCGCCAGGAACATTTCCTCGGTCTTGCGCCGCAGGGTCCGCTTGGGGGTCAGGAAGAAATTGCGCGCCAGTTGCATGGTGAGCGTGCTGCCGCCCTCCCGCCGCTCCTCCGCCATCAGATCGTGAAATGCGGCCCCAAAGATCCGGTAGACGTTGACTCCGTGGTGCGAAAAGAAGCGCCGGTCCTCGGCTGCAAGCACGGCGTCGACCAGCACCGGCGGCAAGTCCTGATATCGGATGACCCGGCGCTTGGTGCGGCTGGCGTCAAAGAGCGTGGTGACGGGCTGCGGCTCCAGCAGGTATTCGTCTCGCTGGGGTCCGGCACTGTCGTCCGTATCTGGATTCTCAACGGCGATCGAGGCGATCTTGCCACCGGCAAATTCCACTGTTGCGGGGCTCTCGGCGGGCGGAGTTCCGGCAAAATACGAAAGCGGTCCGGGCCGGATCTTCAGCCGGTCACCGTCGAGCGTATAGCTCCCAACCTTGGAGCCACCGCCTTCGGAGTACAGGCCCAGACGCAGGCGCGACGCCACCTCGTCGGCCGTTACTGCCTCGCCCACCCTGATCGACGTCGGAGCCGAAAACACCACTGAGGCCCGGTTGAAGACCTGCCCGCTCAGGCGGGCGTCGATCTCGCCGCTGAGTTCCTTGTAGCCATAAACGAAGAAGGTGGCGGACGCCACAAACAGGCAGATACCCGCGTAGGTGAGCCCGCGGCGCCAGCGGACGATTTTGCGTGCCACGAACCGTGTGCCGCGACCCAGCCGGCTTGTCTGGGATGATCTCAAAGGCAGCGGATTCCTCTTTCATCAGTACGCCCGGCTGATCACCGAGGGCGTAAAGTGCAGGTTCCAGGTGAGAACCTCGAGGTCCACCGGAACCCTGTAATCCAGTTTGATGCTCAACATACCCGAATCGCTGGTAACGCTGACTTGCTCCGGCGATACGGGCAGGCCCAGCCCACGGGCGTACTCGACGACGTCGGCCTGGATGGCGCCCGGCGCCTGGTTCTCGGCAGTCGCCCGGACTCCCTTATCTCTAATATAGTCCGCAAGTTGGCTGCTGTGGGAGTAGACGGGAAACACTCGCGCGCAGATCAGTAGGAGGGCGCCTAAAATCAGAAAACCAAGAATCGGCTTGAGGATCGCTGGCCCGCGATCGCGAAGCGGCATGGCTCTCCCGGGTTCCCCTTCCGGCCGCCGGGGTGCTAGCTGAGGAGCTGCTCTTTCAACGTCTGCACCGCCTTCTCAAGGCTAACATCCTGCACCTGCTTTGTCGAGCGGACCAGAATTTCCGCCTGTCCCTGCTCGAATTTGCGGCGCCCCAGCGTCAAGCGATAGGGCACGCCGATCAGATCGGCGTCCTTGAACTTCACGCCCGGACGCTCGTCGCGATCATCGAAGAGCACCTCGACCCTCTCGGCCTGCAACTGGCGGTAGAGTTCTTCGGCGGCTTCGCGCAACGGCGCGTCGTCCATATTGGCCGCAGTCAGGACCACCTGGAAGGGCGCGATGGACTTCGGCAGGAACATGCCGTCCTTGTCGTGGTTCTGCTCGACGGCCATTGTAAGGATTCGTTCCACACCGATGCCATACGAGCCCATCACGATCTCCACTTCCTTGCCCGCCGCGTCGAGCACATTCGCGTGCATCGCCTTGGTATAGCGACGGCCCAGCTTGAACACGTGGCCCAACTCCACCGCCTTCACCAATTCGAGCGGCTTGCCGCACTTGATGCAGGGATCACCCGCCGCCACGGCGCGCAGATCGCGGTACTCCGCCTGGAAGTCACGGCCGGGCGTCACGTGGCGCAGATGCATATCGTCCTGATTCGCGCCCGTCGTCATGTCCCTGCGTCCTTCGAGCGCCTTATCGGCAAAAATCCTGACCTTGCTCAATCCCACCGGGCCGAGGGATCCGAGGTGCGCGCCGTGCAGCTTGAACGCCTCATCGGGCGTGGCCGGACGAAACACGCCTGTGCCCAGAACGGCCGAGAGTTTCGTCTCGCTCAGCTCGTGATCGCCGCGCATCAGGATGACCACCGGCTCGCTTTCCACGATGTAGACCAGCGTCTTAATCATGCGCTCCGGACGATCGCCCGTGAATCGCACCAGGTCCTCGATGGTCTTCTGGCCGGGCGTGGCAAAGGGCTCCGCCGGCGCGTCTCCCGAAGGATCTTCGACCGGCGCCAAAGCCGAGACAGCCTTTTCGAGGTTTGCGGAATAGCCGCAGTCCGAGATCGCGATGAAATCCTCGCCGGCTTCGCTGGGTGCAGCGAACTCGCCAGAGACCGTTCCGCCCATCATGCCCGAAAAGGCCTCGACGAACAGGGCGCGGATGCCGCAGCGCTTGAGGATGTTGGTATAGGCCTGGACGTGCTTGTCATAGCTCACATCGAGGCCGGCATCGTCGAGGTCAAACGAGTAAGAGTCTTTCATGAAGAACTCGCGCAGGCGCAGCAGGCCCGACTTGGGACGCGGCTCGTCCCGGAACTTTGACTGGATCTGATACCAGATCTGCGGCAGTTGCTTGTAACTGCGCAGCTCGCCGCGCGCGATGTTGGTCATCTCCTCTTCATGCGTGATGCCGAGGCACAGGTCGTGGCCGGCGCGATCCTTCAGCTTGAAAATCACATCCACGGCGTCCCAGCGTCCACTCTCCTGCCAGAGTTCGGCGGGATTCATAATCGGCAAATGAAATTCCTGGCCGCCGATGGCGTTCATCTCCTCGCGGATGATCTGCATGATCTTCAGCAGCGACCGTCGCGCCAGCATCAGGTGGGCGTAAATCCCCGCCGAAACCTGCCGCACATAGCCGGCGCGCAACAGCAGGCGATGGCTGGCCGCTTCGGCTTCGGCAGGCACCTCGCGCAGGGTAGGAATGAACGCTTGGCTCCAACGCATTTCGATTATCCTTTGGGGTCGCTTGAGCTGAACGGATGAAGCCGGGCCGGGCGCTCAGGCCACCAGGGAAGTCAATCAATTGTTGGCGAGTGGCGGCGGGGTTGTCAAGAAAGAGTGCCGCCCAAGCGTCGGCCTTCATCGATCGGCCATTCGCACAAATTCGGGGCTTTCCACGACAAAACGGCCGATTTAAGCTCATTTCGCGGTGTATAAGTTTTACACGATCAACTGATTCTAAAGGAGATGGTTGTCTCGTTCCTCGATTCGGGCACTTTTTCCGCAAGATGCCTTCGAATTCACAAAAACTGCCTGCTGGGCGGCTTGGAGGAGTTGACTGACAGCGCGTCCGGACAATCGTCAGGTCTGACAACATCTCTCTGTTTACTATATTGTACATCAGAACGGCTCAATGTCAAATTCTTTTCTGGCGGTCTAGTCCCGATTCGCCGATTCCAAGGCGGCGGCCTGGCTCCCGCACTCTAAGGCGCCTTCGGCGCTGCCAAACCTGGGCAGGCGACGGCGAGGCGGCTCCAGGTCCGCTACTGCAGCCTGGCGTACTCGGCCTTGCCCTGCTTGTAAATCGGGATATCGGGGTCGGCGTCCTTCCAGAGGGCGAAGAAATCCCGGTAGGCGGCGCGGGATTTCGCGAGTGCATCGGGCTGCGCCATTCCCGGCGTATTTCCCTCTGGTCCGGCGGTGTTCTCCGGCCGCTTTCCAACGAGATGCTTGAGCAGTCGAGACAGGCGGCCCGGCGAAGAAGTCATAGCGATCCCGGCCTCAAGGGCGTAGGCCCGGGCAAGGCCCAAATGTGCCAGCGCTCCCGTCCAGCAATTCCAGACCAAGCCGCTGTGATCGAGAATCTTTTGGAATTCGCCGGCGGCGGCCGCGCCGTCTCCTTCCGCCAGGTACGCCTGCCCGCGAATGTAGGTGGGATAGAGGCAGGAAATGTTGGTTACAAACTGAATCCCACCATACTCGATGGGCGGCAAAGCAGGCTGCAGGTCATGGATGGCCGCGGCCGCGTTCTTGCCATCGAGAGCTGATTGCGCGCGAATGGCCGGGAGCCACAGCGATTGCACCTGCGTGTCAAGTGGGTATCGCCTGTTCAGGTCTTGAGCCACGGATTCTGCTCGTGCCGTATCACCCGCCATGGCATAGGCCAGCGCCGCTTCCACGGCCACGCCCTGGCTGGCGGGATCGAGCTTGAGTCCCGCCTCCGCTGCCTGCCGCGCTTGCGGGAAATTGCCGAACGCCGCTTCGCGCAGCGCGGCATTCTCGAGCCAGATGGCGCCATTCTCCCTGCTGTCGGTTTTTACCGCCGAATCAACCGACCGCTGCGTCAGTTCCCGGGCTTTCGCCACATGGCCATCGTAGGCCTCGGAGTCCGAAACGAGCGAAAATCCCATGTTTTCGGTTCGCGAGTTGGCCACAAACCACTGCTGCTGCGCCGCCATCGCGGCCGCGTCGCGCGCCAGAAAAGCAAGGCCATAGAGCGCATTGTGCGCGATGAAATCGTCCAGCCTTCGCGCCTGCATCGCCTGAATCGCCTGCCGGGCCTGGTCAAACTGCTGGGAGGCAAGCAGGTAATTGGCGAGGGCCTCATACGGGGAGCGCGAATCCGGTTGTAGGCGCTGAGCCTGGCGCGTTACCTCAATCGCTTTTTCGTACTGCCCCTGAGCCGCGTAAACCGTGCCTAAACTATGGAACCCGCCGGCGTTTCGCGGGTAGCTTTCGGTCATTTCCTCAAAAACTTGC
>Ga0187781_10003076_pt1 | contig 12590 bp, 13 predicted proteins | sample 0715_SJ02_MP02_2_FD_132447 | JGI IMG/M metagenome (GOLD analysis project Ga0187781, IMG submission 132447) | Tropical peat soil microbial communities from peatlands in Department of Meta, Colombia - 0715_SJ02_MP02_20_MG | ecosystem: Environmental > Terrestrial > Soil > Wetlands > Peat | place...
ATCGCGGCCGCATTTGCGTTCGCGTTCAGCATCGGGGCCCACTACACCGGCGCGTGCATGGGGATGCCCTACGCGGCGGGGGCGATTCGCCCGTGGCATGCGCTCCTGCTCATGGCACCGCTCGCGCTCGTCGGCGCGGCGTTCGCGAGCGGACGGGTCGAGGCGACCGTCGGCCACGGCATCCTGAACGGAGGGACGGTCGAGCTGGGGGTAGCGCTCGCCATCGTGGTGGCTGCGCTCGTGCTCACGAGCCTCTACAACCTCGTCACCATCCCGACGTCCACGATCCAGATCCTGGTCTTCTCGACGGTCGGCGCCGGGCTCGCCGCCGGGATCCCGATCGAATGGGGAACGATCGGGTCGCTCGTCGTGCTGTGGGCGCTCGCGCCGTTCGCCGCCTTCGGGCTCGGATTCCTCTTCGTGCGCCTCGCGGATCGGTTCCGCCCGTTCCACTCCGCTCCAGCCGCAGGCTCGAAGTCGCCCCTTGGGAGCGCGGCGGTCGCCGGGCTCGTAGGGGTCGGGTGCGCCGCGTCCTTCGCGATGGGAGCGAACGACGTGTCGAACGCCTCGGGAGCGCTCATCATGACCGGCGTGTTCGGCCTGTTGCTCGCCGGCGTGGTCGGGGGCCTCGGCCTCGCGCTCGGTGTCCTGACCTGGGGCCGCCCGCTCCTCCAGCGCGTCGCCTTCGACCTCGTCGAGCTCGACCCCCGCATGGCGACCGCGTCACAGCTCGCCCAGTCGACCGTCATCCTCGTCTCGGTCGCGTTCGGGTTCTTCACCTCGATGAACCAGGCCCTGGTCGGGGCGATGGTCGGCGCGGGGATCGCGCGGCGACGTTCCACGGTCCTGTGGAAGCCGATCCGCAGCATCCTGCTCGGCTGGTCGGTCGGGCCGGTCTCGGGGGTGGCCCTCGGCTTCGGGCTCGTCTGGGCCCTCGTGCACACGCATCTCCTCTAATCGGCGCGAAGGGGCAAGGTTACCCGGCCCTCCCCGCTCCTTTAAGTAACCTAAGGTAATTGAATAGAGTGAGGTTACGATCATGACCGATCCGGTTCGCTCCGTCGTCCACCGCTTTCCCGGCGTCCCCACTCTCGAAGGCGCGGGCGTGAGGCTTCGCCGTTCGTTCTCGAACAACGAAGTCCCGCTGTTCGACCCGTTCCTCCTCCTCGACCGCTTCGGTTCGTCCAATCCGGAGGACTACCTCGCCGGTTTCCCGTGGCATCCCCATCGGGGGATCGAGACCGTGACCTACGTCCTAGATGGACAGGTCGAGCACGGCGACACGCTCGGCAACGCCGGCGTGATCGGGTCGGGGGACGTCCAGTGGATGAACTCCGGGAGCGGGATCATCCACCAGGAGATGCCGAGGCGGAGCGAGGGGACGATGTCCGGCTTCCAGCTCTGGGTCAACCTCCCCGCCGAGCAGAAGATGTCCGTACCCGCCTACCGTGGACTCACCCGGGCCGACTTCCCCGAAGTGACGACGGACAACGGCAGCCGCGTGAAGGTGGTCGCGGGTACGTTCGGCGGGACCGAGGGCCCGGTGAAGGGGATTCCGGTCGACCCGACGTACCTCGACGTGACGGTGCCGAACGGTGCGTCGTTCGAGCTGACCCCCTCGGTAGGGCACACTGTGTTCACCCACGCGATCTCGGGGAAGGTCCGCTTCGATGGCACCGACCCGGACCCGGTGACCTCGGGAGAGACGGCCCTCTTCGGCCCCGGTGGGCCGGTGCGGGCGACCGCGCTCGAATCCGATGCCCGCTTTCTCCTCGTCTCGGGCCGCCCGCTCCACGAGCCGGTGGCCTGGTACGGCCCGATCGTCATGAACACGCAGGCCCAGCTCGTCGAGGCCGTCCGAGAGCTCCGCGGCGGGGAGTTCATCAAGCACCGTCGTCCGATCGTCGAGGAATAGAAAGCCGGGGGGTCCGCCGCCGACCGCGTACGCGTCGGCGACAACTTCCTCCCCGGTCGAGCCGGCCCACCTCGAACCCTTGGGTCGCCCGAAACGCCAGTGTTACGTTTTCAAAAAGCGGTATAACGTTAAATCCTCCCGGCGCAGGTGCGGGCGTGGCGTCATCGACCCTCCCGGTCGGGGTCGTTCCTCCGGGGAACCCGTTCACCCTCGATCGGAGGGAGAAGCGGGGCGCGACGATCCTCTTCACTCTGATCGTGGCGGCCACCGCCTTCGGTCTCGCGGCCACGTTCATCATCGGGCGGACCTGGGGGATCTTCATCGGACTCGGGATTCTCGCCTACACGCTCGGGCTCCGCCACGGGGTGGACGCCGACCACATCTGCGCGATCGACAACACCACCCGCAAGCTCCTGCAGGACGGTCAGAAGCCGTACACGGTGGGAACCTGGTTCTCCCTCGGACACTCCACCATCGTCATGGGGATGCTCTTCGGGCTCGTCGTAGCCGCGCGGTTCATCATCAGCACCTACCCGACGTTCCAGTCGGTCGGTGCGATCGTCGGAACCGCGATCTCGGGCGGGTTCCTCTACATCATCGCATTCATCAACCTCCTGATTTTCTGGGAGGTCTACCTCATTTTCAAGCAGCTGCGGGCCGGTTCGCTCGACAACGAGCGCCTCGAGAAGCAGCTCAACAACCGCGGTTTCATGAACCGCTACTTCAACTGGTTGTTCAAGTTCGTCAACAAGCCCTGGCAGATCTACCCGGTCGGCGTCCTCTTCGGCCTCGGGTTCGACACGGCGACCGAGGTCACGCTCATCGCCATCACCGTGACGGTCGGGACCGCATCGGTCGGATTCCCGCTCTGGGCCGTGCTGATCCTGCCGTTCATGTTCGCCTGCGGGATGGTCCTCACCGACACCTCGGACGGGGTCAGCATGCGCTACGCCTACGGCTGGGCGTTCGCGAAGCCGATCCGCAAGGTGTTCTACAACCTCACGTTGACGTTCATCTCGGTCATGGTGGCGTTCATCATCGGCACGATCGAGGTCCTTGGGGTGTTCGCTTCCGAGTTCAACCTCACGGGAGGACCGTTCGGATTCTGGAACACGATGGACTGGCTCAACAACTCCGCGGGGCCGGAGGGCATCGACGTCTGGGGGTGGGTCGGGATCGGCATCGTCGCGCTGTTCATCGGGACCTGGCTCATCGCGATGCTCATTTATCGACTCAAACGGTACGAGGAGATCGGGTTCGGCCCCACTTCCGGCGATAGCGGAGGATCGAGCCCGGCCGGCTGATCCAAACGGAGACGAGACCCACCGGACCGGACCGCCGGTCTCCGCCGAAAACCGTTCGAAAGGGAAGCCATCATAGGGGTGGGTCGGATGGCCGGCCCGTGGCGAAGGGCGTGGTCCGGCTCGGGCTCTCGATGGAACCGGAGCTTCTCGAGGCTCTCGACCGCTGGGTCGAGCAGCGAAACTCGGCGAGCCGATCCGACACCGTCCGAGCCCTGATTCGAAAAGAACTGCGGGAGCGGGAGCTTGGAGACCCCGAGGCGGACGCCGTCGGCTGCCTCATGCTGCTCTACCGTCACGACACGCCGAACGTCCTGCGTCGCCTGACCGCGGCGGAGCACCGCTGGGGCGAGCACGTCCGGTCGACCACCCACGTCCACCTCAAGGGGGACGCGTGCGCCGAGATGATCCTCCTCGTGGGCCACCGGCGGGAGGTCGAGCGGGCCGCCGAAGACCTGCGCGGCGTGAAGGGAGTCCGCGACGGCGGCTGGCTCGTGAGCACCCCGACGGTCGCCGGGGGCCGCACGGGCCACCGTCACCCGCACGGCGGTCACCGGTGACGGTGTCCCGCTCGGGGCCGGAGGATCGGGTCGCCCGGACCGTCCTCGACCACTGCCTCGAGGTCCGGCGCGGCGAGACGGTCACGATCGAGACGTGGGACCACGCGCTGCCGTGGGCCCGCGCGTTCGTGCTCGAGGCCCGGCGCCGGGGCTGTGAGCCCACGCTCGTGGTCGAGGACGAGGAGGCGTTCTTCCGCTCGCTCGCGCAGCCCGGCTCGCGGAGGGTCCCGAGCGCCCCGGCGGCGCTCGCCGAGGTGAGCGACGCGTACGTCTACCTGCCCGGGCCCGAACGGTTCCCCCGACTCCTTGGCCTCTCGAACGACGACCTCGCCGCAGTGGTCGGGCGGCACGGACCGGTCTGGTGGCGGGCTGCCCGCCGCGCGGGGCTCCGGGCCGCCCGGGTCGCGGTGGCCATCGCGACCCCGACCGCGGCGGAGCGGTTCGGGGTCGACAGGGACGACTGGCAGCGCGAGCTCGTCCGGGGGAGCCTCGTGCCCCCGCATCGGCTCGCCCTCTCCGCCGAGCGCCTCGCCTCACGTGTCCAGCACGCGCGACGGATCCGGGTGCGTCATCCGAACGGGACCGAGCTCGAACTCGAGCTCCTCCGCGTCGCCCCGGTCGTGGAGGACGGGCGGGTCGACCGGGTCGATCGTCGTGCCGGCCGGGTCTGGACGCAGATCCCGACCGGGGTGGTGGTCGCCCTCCTCGCTCCCGGTGTCGCGGAGGGGGTCTGGGAATCGAACCGTCCCACGTTCGACCGGTTCAGCGACCCGCCGGTGGCGCTCGCAGCCCGGTTCGCGTTCCGGCGCGGGCGCTTGCGGGAGTACTCGTTCGACCGGGGCGGTGCGCCGTTCGCCCGGGCGTATGTCCGCGGCGGTCGGGGGCGGGACCTACCGGGGGCGGTCACCTTCGGGATCAACCCGGCGATCCGCCACGCTCCCGAGGTCGAGGAGATCTCGGCCGGCACGGTGGGGCTGTGGCTCGGGGGGAACGACGCCCTCGGCGGGCGGAACGCCTCGCGCTTCACCTACCTCGCGACCCTCTCGGGGGCGGACGTCGACCTGGACGGAGAACCGCTCCTCGAGGAGGGACGGTACGTTCCTCCCCGTGGGTCCCTCTCGTCGGGGTCGACCTCCTCCTCCGGCAGGTAGCGCGGGGGCACCGAGGGCGCGCCGCTACGGGGCGCTCGGGGCCGCATCCACCCGGCGGGCGAACTCGCGCAGCAGGGCGCCGGCCACCTCGAGGTGCCGTGCCGACACCTGCTCGACGTTGACGCCGATCGGCACGGCGAGACCCTGGGACCTCGCCGCCCGAGAGACGTCCTCCCAGACCGAGAGCGCGATCTCGATGCTCCGGCGGGGGGCGTCGCTCTCCTCCCCCTCGAGGATCGTTCGCTCGGCCGATTCGGGGAGGTCGGCGCCGAGCCAGCGGACGAACTCCGCGTCCTCGTCGTCGGCGATGGGCGCGACGCTGAGGAGGACCGCCGCGGGTGGGATCGATGCCTGGCGGCAGAGAAGGTCGTACTGGGCGAGGACCCTCCCCGCGGCTTCCGAGTCGAAGAGGAGCTGGGTCGTGAAGAACGAAGCCCCCGCCCGCGTCTTCGCGAGCATGCGGTGCGCCTCCCCGACCCGCTGGGGGATCGCGATGTTCCCGAGGGTGCCTCCCGCGGCCGCGAAGATCGGCCGACAGACCTGGTCGGCTTCGGCGACCGGGGGTCCGGGGTAGGGGATGTACCGGCTGCTCCCGCCCACGAGGACGACATGCCGTAACCCGGCGGCGACCGTCTCGCGGGCCCAGCGCTCGACGGACGGCACGTCGGGGAGGTGGGCGACCACCTTGTTCGGGATCACCTCCCGACCCGTCCGGTCGGCGAGGGTGCGCGCGTACAACCGAACGTCCTCCGACCGGTAGTGCGGCTGGCCCTCGTGGTTCTCGTCCACGAGCTCGGGGATGTCGAGGGCGTCCAGACGGGGGACGTCGGAGACGAGCCGGACGACCGCGGCCATCCGCTCCTCCGCGCGGTGGGCCGGCGTCCGGGCCGGGGACGGGACCGGCTCGAAGAAAAGCGGGGCGGCGCGCAACGCCTCGGACAGGGAGCGGGTCATGGTGCGGAACCGTCCGTACGGTCGGGGGCGGCCGGCGAGATAAATCGTTGTATCCTCGGCCGGGTTTGCAGGGAGCGCAACCCGCGCTCACCGGGAGCAATCCGAGGGGCGGACCTTCCCGCCGACCGAGCCGTCGCCTCGTTCACACCCGGTCTGCTCTACCGGCGGGCACCGACGGCGAACGGCGGGAGGAGTCTTCTTAACCTTCGGACCCAGAAGTCACGAGATGGCGGCGGCGATCGAGGTCAACGGCCTCGTCAAGCGGTACGGCAGCCTGGCCGCCGTGGACGGGATCGGGTTCACCGTTCCGAAGGGGAGCGTCTTCTCGTTCCTCGGGCCGAACGGCGCCGGAAAGACCACGACCACGGAGATCCTCGAAGGTCTGCGTCGTCGGACCGAAGGGGAGGTGCGGGTGCTCGGCCTCGACCCGTGGACCGAGGGAAAAGCGCTGCATCGCCGCATCGGGGTGATCCCCCAGGACTTCCGGTTCTTCGACAAGATCACCCCGAAGGAGGCCATCGAGTACTACCGAGCCCTCTTCGGGACGAAGGCCGACCCCGAGACGCTCCTCACCCAGGTGGCCCTCGCCGACAAGGCCCACGCTCGGTTCGACACCCTCTCGGGGGGACAGAAGCAGAAGCTTGGGCTCGCGCTCGCCCTCACGAACGACCCCGAGATCTGCTTCTTGGACGAACCGACCACGGGGCTCGACCCGACCGCGCGTCGGGCGATCTGGGCCGTCATCCGGACGCTGAAACGCGAGGGGCGGACGGTGTTCCTGACGACCCACTACCTCGAGGAGGCCGAGATGCTCGCCGACCAGGTGGCGATCATCCATCACGGGAAGGTCATCGCCGCAGGGAGCCCGGCGGAGATCATTCGCGAGTACGGTAAGCCCGCGCGCATGACGGTGGAGGGGAGCCCGGCGCTCGCCGCTTACCTGCGGATGAACCTCGGAGCGTCTGCCGTCGAGGAGGACGGCCGGGTGTCCGTCACGCTCACGAGCAAGGGGGACGCCCTGAAGATCCTCACCGCCATCGAGGCGAGCGGTCTCCCCTGGACCTCGTTCACGACGACGCAGGACACGCTCGAGGACGTCTTCGTCCGGCTGGTCGGCCAGATGGACGAGGGGGCGCTCAAGTCGGAGGGCGCGCGATGAAGCTTCGCAACATCGGGGCCGATTTCCGCATCGTCTCCCGCACCTACTTCCGCAACCCGGTGGCGCTGTTCTTCTCCCTGTTCTTCCCCATCATCCTCATCGCGATGTTCGGCCTCATCTTCTCGGCGGCCTCCTCGGGCGCGGTGACGCTCGCGGTCGTCAACGAGGACCACGACTCCCCGGCGAGCGTCGAGTTCCTCGCGGCGCTCAACCACACCGGGGTCGTTTCCGCCCAGGTCGTCAGCGTCTCGGTCCAGAACTTCTCCTCGTTCCTCGGCCAGAACGACTACTCGACCGGTCTCGTCATCCCGGCCGGGTTCCAGAGCGACGTCGCCAACCGGACTCCCGTCAACCTGACCCTCTACACCGACCCGGAGGATGCCTCCTCCGCCGGCCAGGTCGAGGGAGCGGTGCAGGGGGTCACCGCCGCGTTCAACCTGCAGGCCGTCTGCGGCGGGAAGAGCTGCGCGCCGGTCGTCGGCTTCACGACCGCGAACGTCGGGAGCCCGGTCTACAAGTACATCGACTATCTCATTCCGGGGCTCATCGGCTTCGCGATCCTCACGAGCCCGATGTTCTCGATGGTCGACATCGCCGCCTCCTACCGGAAGGACGGGATCTTCCGCGAGCTCTCGCTGACCCCCCTCACCCGGGCGGAGTGGCTCACGGCGCGGGTCCTCTGGTACGTCGCGATCACGTTCGTCACGGCGGGGATCATGATCGGCACGGGAGTGTTCCTGTTCGGGGCGCACGTGACGCTCACCCTCGGGGTGCTGCCGTTCCTCGTCATCGGCCCGTTCTTCTTCGTCTCCCTTGGGATGCTCGCGGGCTCGGTCGCGAGGACCCCGGAGAGCGCCGCCCTCATCGGCAACATCATCACCTTCCCGATGATGTTCCTCTCGGGCACCTTCTTCCAGGTCTCCAGCATGCCCCCGGGCCTGCAGGCGTTCGCCCGGGTGCTGCCGCTCTACTACGTGATCGACGGGATGAACCAGGTGATGCTGTTCTCGAACACGTCGCGAGCCCTCCTCGACCTCCTCGTAGTGCTCGTCGGTGGGGTGGTCGTGTTCCTCGGGGCGATCCGACTGTTCAAGTGGAGGGACGAGTGACGGACGCCCCCGGCCCGACCCCGGTCGACAAACACGAGTTCCGGGGCCTGATGGGCCGCTGGCCGACCGGAGTGTCGGTCGTCACCGCACGGGACGGGCCGCAGGACGCCGGCCTCACCGTGAACGCCTTCCTCTCGATCTCGCTTTCTCCCCCGTCCGTCCTCGTGAGCCTGACCCAGGACGCCGACACGGCCCCGGTGGTCGAACGGACCGGCCGGTTCGCCGTCAACCTCCTCGCGGCCGACCAGCGGGAGCTGAGCGAGCGGTTCGCCCGCGCGGTCCCGTCGGCGGAGAAGTTCGCGGGGGTCGCGTTCCACCGCAGTCCGAGCGGCATCGCCCTGCTGGACGGGACCCTCGGGGCGCTCGAGTGCCGCCTCGTCGCCCGCACCCCCCAGTTCGACCACATCCTGTTCGTGGGCGAAGTGGTCCGCGAGGAGGTCGGCCGGGAGACCCTTCCCCTCGTCTTCTTCCGCTCCGCCTACGCGGAGGCCGAAGGGACCGACCGGCTCCACCTTACGGCGCGACCGAAACCCCCCTCGTCGCGGCTTTAACCTCCGCCGTGGGTAGTGGGTCGATGGCGCCCGCCGAGCGTCGTTCGAAGGTCGCGATCGTGGGGAGCGGCCCCGCCGGGCTCACGGCCGCCCTCTATGCCGCCCGGGCGGAGCTGAAGCCGCTCGTGATCTCCGGGGTCCCGGCGGGGGGTCAGCTGCTGATCACGACGGACGTCGAGAACTACCCCGGCTTTCCCGAGGGGGTCCAGGGACCGGAGCTCGTCGATCGGATGCGGCGGCAGGCCGCGCGGTTCGGCGCGGAGTTCGTGGACGACAACGTCCTGTGGGTCGATTTCTCCCGCCGCCCGTTCGTCCTCGAGACCGGAACGAACGGCAAGGTCCTCGCGGAAGCGGTCATCGTCGCGACCGGCGCGAACGCTCGCTGGCTCGAGCTCCCGTCCGAGGACCGGCTGAAGGGCCACGGGGTCTCGGCGTGCGCGACGTGCGACGGGTTCTTCTTCAAGGGAAAGGAGCTCGCCGTGGTCGGCGGCGGGGACACCGCGATGGAGGAGGCGCTCTTCCTCACGAACTTCGCCACCCGGGTCACGATCATCCACCGGCGCGACAAGTTCCGCGCGAGCCCCATCATGCTCGAGCGGGCGCGAACGCATCCGAAGGTCGCCTTCCTGCTCGATACTACGGTCGAGGAGGTCCTCGGGCGCGAGACCGTCGACGGGCTGCGCCTCAAGAACCGAAAGACCGGAACGGTGACCGACCTCAAGGTCGGGGGCCTCTTCGTCGCGATCGGCCACGTACCGGCGACCGGGGTGTTCCGCGGGGCCCTCGACCTGGACGGCGAGGGGTACGTCCGGGTGCACCAGGAGACGCGGACGAGCGTCGAGGGGGTGTTCGCCGCCGGGGACGTCCACGACCGACACTACCGCCAGGCCGTCACCGCCGCAGGCTCGGGATGCATGGCCGCGATCGACGCGGAGCGGTGGCTCGCGGAGCGGGAGGCGGTCGCCGGCGGGACGGCTCCTTCCCGCGCCGCGGCCCCGACCGTTCCGCGGCCGGGATAGCCTTTAATAGCGTGCTACCCGGTGGGAACCGAGGTCGGGGGATGCCTTCGAAGAAGCACCTCCACATCGAGTCGTCCGGACAGCTGTGCATCTACTGCGGGGCGTGCGTCGGGATCTGTCCCCTCAACTGCATCTACCTGGACGAGACCCGCATCACCTTCGACGAGAAGGTCTGCACGCGCTGCGAGATCTGCGTGAAGGCCTGCCCCGTCGGCGCGATCGAGATCGGCTGACCGCGGGAGGGTGCGATGCCCGTTCCGGACCTGAAAACGGACGTCCTCGTGATCGGCGCCGGGCCGGCCGGCAGCATGACCGCGAAGTGGGCCGCGAAGGCGGGCGCCAAGGTCCTTATGATCGAGAAGCGCCAGGAGATCGGGAGCCCGGTGCGCTGCGGCGAGGGGATGAGCAAGGCGTGGCTCCCCGACGTCGGCATCAAGCCCGGCCGATGGATCAACGTCGAGGTCGAGGGCGCGCGCATCTACTCGCCGAGCGAGAAGGTCTTCGAGATCAACGAGCGGCACGCGGGCAACGAGGTCGGCTACGTCGTCGAGCGGGACGAGTTCGATAAGCAGCTCGCGATCGACGCCGCGAACGCGGGCGTCGATGTCGTGCTCAAGACGGCGGCGACCTCCGTCCTCAAGGAGAACGGCCGCGTCGTCGGGGTGAAGGCGAAGCGGTTCGGCGAGCCGTTCGAGATCCGGGCCTCGGTCACGATCGGGGCGGACGGGTTCGAGAGCCAGGTCGGCCGGTGGGCGGGGATCCCGACCAACATCGCGATGCGCGACATGGACACGTGCCTCCAGTACCGCATGACGAACGTCGACTGCGACGTCCGCTACTGCGACTTCTTCCTCGGGAAGGTCGCGCCGGGCGGGTACGTCTGGGTGTTCCCGAAGGGCGACGGGCTCGCGAACGTCGGGATCGGCGTCCAGGTGAGCCAGGTGCAGGCGATGGCGGACGCCCGAAACCTCCTTGACCGGTGGATCGACCACCACCCGGGGTACGCGAAGGGCAAGAAGATCGACATGGTCGGCGGTGGGGTGTCGATCTCGGCGCCGCTCCGCCAGACGGCCGCGGACGGCATCATGCTGGTCGGCGACGCCGCCCGCATGATCGACCCGCTCACGGGCGGGGGGATCGCGAACGGCTGCATCGCCGGGAAGATCTGCGGGAACGTCGCGGCGGAGGCGGTGCATGCCGGCACCCCGACCAAGGAGTTCTTCCAGAAGTACGAGAAGGGCTGGCGCGCGGTCCTCGAGGAGAAGCTCTACCGCAACTGGCTCGCGAAGGAGAAGCTCGTCCAGCTGAGCGACGAGACGTTCGACAAGGTGATCGACGCCCTCTCGGGCGTGCGGCTCGAGAAGCTGAGCGTGCACAACATCCTCAAAGCGGTCCACGAGAAGTACCCCGAGGTGACGAAGGAGTTCGAGGCGTTCCTCTGAACCGCCCCGTCGCGACCGATGCCCGGACCACCGAACCGCCCGCCCGAGAAGAGCCCCGAGGCGCCGCCGACCCCGCCGCCGCTCGAGCCCCCCGAGAAGAAGGTGCTCCGCCGGCTCGTACCGACCCACGTCACGCTCCTGCTCGACACCTGGAAGGGCGCGCCCAGTCCCGAGCTCACCGGCCCGTACGGGAAGGCCGCGGCCACGTTCGCCGCCGGGGACTACTCGGCCGCCCTCTCCGCGCTCGACCTCCTCGCGGTCCGGTTCGCCGAGCCCCGTTGGCCGACCCTACCCGAACCGTTCCGCCTCCTCCGCGTCCCGATCCACGCCCCGGTACCCCCTCACTGGGACCCGGACCACAAGCTCGCCCCGACCGAGAAGGAGACGAAGCGGGCCCGCGCGGCGGCCGAGGAACAGCTCGCGCTCGGGCGCGGCAGCGTCACCTGGGCCACCGCCCACGGCATCGAGACGTCCGACCTGGCCCCGAGGGTCGAGTCGGCGGCCCAGCACCTTTCGGACCCCACGGGACTCGCCGCGTTCTACGAGGCGATGGACGCATTCTGGACGACCCTTGAAAGCCGTCTTCCGGCGCCGAAGGGCAGCGTGGCCCGGACCGCACCGGCCCCCGCCGCCGGGGCCGAGGAAGCGTAGGCCCGCGTGACGGAAGACCCGCCGAAACGGACGCGGCGAACGGTCCGGCGCGGGGAGGGCGAGGTGACCGAGTGGCCCCGCGGGCTGGTCGGCTACGTGCCCTCCGGCGCACCGGAAGGTTCGCCGTCGCCCGAGGAGGACCGGGACCGTAATCGCCTCCAGCTGGCCGCGCGTCTGCTCGCGGTCCTTCGGTCCGAGGGGCATCCGGTGGACGGACCGCTCCAACGCCTCCGCGAAGCGGAGCGTGCGTTCCGGTCGGGGGACCGGGAAGGCGGCCGGCGGAAGGTGGACGAGGTGCTCTCCGAGGTGGAGGCTTCCCGACCGAGCGGCGGACCGGGGAGAAAGCGCCTCGCTTAAGCCGAGAGGGAGCGTCCGCCCGCGCGATGCCGCCCCCCCGATTCGGGACGTTCTCTATCGTGGCCTACGAACGCGAGACCGCGACCTGGGCGGTGGCGGTCCAGTCGAAGTTCATCGCCGTCGGCGCGGTCGTGCCGTTCGCCGAGGCGGGAGCCGGGGCGATCGCGACCCAGGCGTTCGCGAACGTCGCCTACGGACCGAACGGACTCGCGCTCCTGCGCAAGGGGCTTTCCGCGAAGGCCGTGGTCGACCAGCTGACCCGGGACGACCCGGGCCGGGACGAGCGCCAGCTCGGGGTGGTCGATGCGAAGGGGGGATCCGCCGCGTTCACCGGACCGAAGTGCATGGAGTGGGCCGGGCACGAGGTCGGCGACGGGTTCGCCTGCCAGGGGAACATCCTGTTCGGGCCCGAGGTCGTCCG
>Ga0187781_10003078_pt1 | contig 12588 bp, 11 predicted proteins | sample 0715_SJ02_MP02_2_FD_132447 | JGI IMG/M metagenome (GOLD analysis project Ga0187781, IMG submission 132447) | Tropical peat soil microbial communities from peatlands in Department of Meta, Colombia - 0715_SJ02_MP02_20_MG | ecosystem: Environmental > Terrestrial > Soil > Wetlands > Peat | place...
ACCTCTGCGCCCGCGTGGGCGCAGGGGGTGCGCACGACTTGCAAACGATTCCATGTCCGAACTCGTTTCCAGTTTTCAGCACCTTGGCGCCTGGCGCGATGCGCTGGCCACCTCGATCGACAAACTGCGTCGCTGGCTCATTGCGGGGCAACTACTCGACCCGGACGCGGCGCGTCGTCTGGACCTAGCGCAAGATCGCCTGGCGGGCGACAAAATGGTCATCGCCTTCGTTGCCGAGTTCTCTCGCGGCAAGTCGGAGCTGATCAACGCGATTTTCTTTGCCGATTACGGGCGCCGCATCCTGCCGTCGTCGGCCGGGCGCACTACGATGTGCCCGACGGAACTGATGTACGACGAGACCTTGCCGCCGTGCATACGGGCCCTCCCAATCGAGACGCGCGCGCGTCTGGGCAGCACCAGCGACTTTAAGCGCTCGGCCGTGGAGTGGCGCGTTTTCCCGCTTAACACCGATTCGACCGAGGGCATGCTGGACGCTTTCAAGCTCGTCGCCGAAACGGTGCGCGTGTCGGCCGACGAGGCAAGGATGTACGGCCTGTACGATCCATCCGACCCGGACCAGAGCGCCGCAATCGATGCCAGCGGCATGATCGAGATCTCCCGCTGGCGCCATGCAATCATCAATTTTCCGCACCCCCTGCTGCAAAGCGGCCTGGTGATCTTGGACACGCCAGGGCTCAACGCCATCGGTACCGAGCCCGAATTAACTCTGTCGCTGGTGCCCAGTGCGCACGCAATCTTGTTCGTGCTTGCGGCCGACGCGGGCGTGACGCGCAGCGATCTGGGGGTATGGCGGCACATCGTAGGTGGTGAATCGGGCAGCGGCAATCACATCGCGATACTTAACAAAATCGACGGGCTGTGGGATCAGCTAAAGAGTTCGGACGAGATCGATGCCGAAGTCCAGCGCCAAGTCCAAAGTGTCGCCGAAACGCTACACATCGACGCCGCGCGGGTATTTCCAGTCTCGGCGCAAAAGGGTCTTGTCGCCAAGGTAACGCACGATGAGCAACTGCTCCAGCAAAGCCGGCTGCCCGAACTCGAGTCGGCTCTGGTGGAGCTTCTGGTGCCCGCCAAACGCGATCTGGTACGCAAGCAAACTATCGCGACGGTCGAGCGTATCGTCACCGAGGTGCGCCAGACCCTGACTGCGCGCGAGCGCAGTCTTGTGGAACAGCTATACGAGCTGCGCGCCCTACAAGGCAAGAACCAAAGCTCGATTGAACGCATGCTGATGCGAGCGCGTGGTGAGCAAAAGGAGTTTGAGGAAAACGTGCGCAAGCTTTTTGCGACACGATCGGTGCTCGGGCGCCTGGCCGACGAGGCCTACGGGCAGGTGCGTCTGGATGCCTTGCGCAATTGCGTCCTTGCAACGCGCGAGAACTTGCGCAAGGCGCGACTGACGCCGCAATTTAACGCCGTTACGCGCGAGTACTTTGAGCAACTGCGCAAGCTGCTGCGCCAGTCAAATGCATCTTTGGCGGAGATCGAGCGAATGATCGTTGGCGTGCAGCGACTGTTCGCCGAGCAAGTTGGCTGGAGCCTGCCTCCGCCGATGAGCTTCTCGCTGGACACCTACATTGCCGACGTCGACCGGCTGGAAGCCGCGTACCGCAATCATTTTGGCACCATCGCGATGCTCACCCGCGACAAATGGTCGTTGATCGAGCGATTCTTCGATACGGTGGTGGTCAAATCGCGCTCGATCTTCGCCGCCGCCGAGCGCGATGCGGAAGCCTGGGTGCGTTCACTGTTGCCGCCGCTGGAGATGCAGGTGCGCGAGCAACGCCAGCAGCTGAAAAAGCGCACCGAGTCGGTCTCGCGGATCCGCGACGCGCAGGGCTCGCTCGATGAACGCATCGGCCAGCTCGAAGATGCGCTGCAGCAGGCACAGGGGCAACTTGGCGAACTCAAGCGCCATGCGGATCGGATTTGCGCGCCGGCCCATGAAACCTCCGGCACGGCCGCTTATGCCGAGGTAACGCCAAAAGCAGCGGCGTTGCCGCTTGCAACGCGCCTAGTCACCGAGCCGGCGGCGCCAGAACAAACCGAGACCGCCGGCGCAGAAGACTTTTCCGCATCGTCGGACTCGATCCCGGAGCCAACCTCGCTAGACGAGCCGGACACGCAGCTTCGGGCGGAAACCTGAGTCCTGCTGCACAGGCGCAGTTTGCGCCGGCGCTAATCGGCTGGCACCGCGCGCATGGGCGCCACAACCTTCCGTGGCAACAATCGCGCGATCCGTACCGTATCTGGCTTAGCGAAATCATGTTGCAACAAACGCGCGTGGCAACCGTCATGGACTACTACCCGCGTTTTGTACGACGGTTTCCCGATTTGCGCAGCCTTGCCGGCGCCTCCTTGCAAGAGGTCTTGCAGCTCTGGGCTGGCCTGGGATACTACGCGCGGGCGCGGCTGGCACACGCTTGCGCCCAGCTGCTCGATGGCCAACACGGCGGGCGCTTTCCCAGGACCGCCCAAGCCCTGGAGCAGTTGCCCGGTATCGGCGCCTCGACCGCAGCGGCGATCGCAGCTTTTTGCTTTGATGAGCGCGTGGCGATTTTCGACGCCAACGTGCAGCGCGTTCTGGCCCGACAGTATGCCGTATCGGGCGATCTGAAGCGTTCGCAAGTTCGCAACATGCTCCGGCTGCATGCACGCGATTTGCTGCCGCCGGCCGATCAGATCGCTCCATATACGCAGGCGATCATGGATCTGGGCGCACAAATCTGTACCCGCACGCGCCCGCGTTGCACACAGTGTCCGGTCAGTGGCCCGTGCCTGGCCCGAAAACAAGGTCGCGTGGCGCAACTGCCGACCCCTTCACGACGCGCTTTGCGACCCGTACGCCGCACGCACATGCTTGTTGCCTTGGCGGGGCAAGCGGTTTTTCTTGCGCCGCGCGCCACCTCCGGGATTTGGGGCGGACTATTGAGTCTTCCCCAATTTTCCACCCGCAAGGAGCTTTTTCGAGCCGCCGAAGTGCTGGGCACGGGCCCCCCGCCGCAAGCGCTCGCTACGCGCATGCATGGCTTCACCCATTTCACCTTGGCCATCACGCCGTATCTGCTGCGCCTGCCACGGCCCCGCCAGCGCATAGGCGCATCGCCCGGGCACTGGGTCGAGCTCAAGCAGGTCCGGACGGCCGCCGTGCCCGCCCCGGTGCGAACGCTGCTGCGCGAACTGGGCGATGGGCAAGGCACACGGCGGCGGCCAATCGGCGTATCACGCGCCCGAAAACGAGCCGCCGCAACGAGCCTTCGGTAGATCGCGTCGCGCTCTCAACGGTTAAGGCTGCGGTGGCGGGCTAACACCTGGGCATGACCACCAAAGCGAGCGGCCAGTTTCTCAACAACGTACGGTGAGCGGTGCTGCCCGCCGGTGCAACCGATCGCAACCGTCAGGTACTGTCGCCCATCTTCGATATAACTCGGGAGCCATTTTTCGATAAGGTGCGCGATGTCGTCGATCATTTCCCCGACCAGGCTGGAGCGCTCCAGGAACGCGGCAACCGGGGCATCCAGGCCCGTGAGGCCGCGCAGGTCCGATTCATAGTGGGGATTTGGCAGATTGCGGACATCGAAGACCAGATCGGCCGCTACGGGCACGCCGTGCTTAAACGCGAAGGACTCAAAGGCTAGCGTCAATTTGCCGCGGCCCCCGTCAACGAAGGCGCGTACCCAATGACGCAGCGTGTTGGCGGCCAAGTCGCTGGTGTCGATCAGGTGCCCTAGCGCATACAGCGGTGCGAGCAACTCGCGCTCCAACTCGATGGACTCCTCCAAAGTCGGCTCGCGCGCATCGATCGAGCGCCGCGCCGGCAATCGCTTGGACAGTGGGTGGCGTCGGCGCGTCTCGGAAAACCGCTGCACGAGTGCCTCCGTCGACGCCGTCAAAAACAGCACGCGAACATCGATACCCGTTTCACGCAATGCTTGCAGCACGAGCGGCACACCGGCCAGTGTGGCCTCCGAACGTGCGTCGATCGACACGGCAATGTCGGCGTGACCGGTCTTGGCAAGCAATTCGCACACTTGCCCGAGCAGCGGAGATGGCAGATTGTCCACGCAGTAAAAGCCGATGTCCTCCAGCAGACGGATCGCGACCGATTTGCCCGAGCCGGACATTCCGGAAACCAGAATTAAGCGCATGTTGTGTCGCCAAGCCAATACGACCGTTGCGCCGCAGCAGATGCGGCATTAGAGCACGGGGCTGCCACGCTGCTTTGCACCCGGCATCGACAAACCGCAACCGGCAACCAACAGCACAACCGATCGACAAAATGCCCCGCGGCCTTGCGTAACCGTGACCGCAGGTTGCCGCGTACAGCACTCACGAGTCCATTGCGCGGCGCTGCCGGTCCAGAAAGTCTTCCATCGTGTCGATGCCGCGCAATTTGAGTATGGTGTTGCGTACGGCCGCTTCCAGAAGCACCGCGAGGTTACGTCCGGCCGCCACCGGGATGACCACCTTATGTATCGGCAGACCCAACACCGACTGGGTCGATCCGGCCAGCGGCAATCGCTCCATGGTATCGGCGGCGCTTCGGCGCATCAGCTCCACAATCAAGCGCAATTTCATCTTCCGGCGCACGGCGGTCTCACCAAATATCGCCTTGATATCGAGCAAGCCCAGTCCTCGCACTTCCAGCAGATTCGACAAAAGCGGCGGACAACGTCCCTCAACGGTATCGGGTGCCACGCGCGCAAAATCAACAACATCATCGGCCACCAGTCCATGGCCGCGACTGATCAGCTCAAGGCCCAGCTCGCTCTTGCCCAGTCCGGATTCGCCCGCGATCAGCACACCCATTCCCAACACATCCATGAATACGCCGTGCATGGAGCAGTGCGACGCCAAAACTTTGGCAAGATAAATGCGCAGCACATCGATCACCTCGGCCGATGGTCTTGGTGTTGCGAATACCGCCAATTTGGCCGCTTCCAGGGCGGCGAGCAATTCTCCCGGCACCTTGCGGTCGTCGCATATGATCAATCCGATGGGCCCACCCTCGATCAGCTCGCTCGTAAAGTGATCCCTTCGGGACACCGCCATGCCGTCGATGTAGTTGGCCTCCAGCGCGCCGATCACATGGATGCGGCGCGGGTGTATCAAATTCAAGTGGCCAACGAGCTCGGAAGCTTGGACGCCCTGGGCGCCAGGCTCCGGCAGTGGCCACATCGCCTGCTTGTCACCAATGATCCAGCGCAGATCCAGGGCCGCCTGATTTTCCTCGAACAGCGAATTCAGAGTTTGCAAGGGCAGAGTTCTCCGCCGGGCGGACGCAGCATGCGCAGCCGCAGTTCGCCCTAGGCTGCAGGTCGAATCGGCTCCCACGCGTAGACGCGGTCGCGGACGGCTGCCGCCGTCGGTTCCGACATCAGTCCGTAGCGCAGATCCCGATCCGATAGCATTTGGGCGAGCTCGGAGAGCACCTCAAGATGCTCTTGCGTTGCGTTTTCCGGGACAAGCAAAGCCACGAGCAAGCCCACGGGACGGCCGTCGGGAGCATCGAACGGCACCGGCGAACTTAGCCGGATGATGGCAGCCATTGCGTTCTTCAGACCCCGGACACGTCCGTGTGGGATGGCAACGCCCTGGCCCAAACCGGTCGAGCCCAGCGCCTCGCGGGCGGCCAAGCTTGCGCGGATTTTGCCCTGGTCGATCCCGCTAGCAGCCGAAAACAGCGCCGCCGCAGCATCCAGCGCGGCGGACTTGTCACTGGCGTCGCAATTGACCGCGATATTTGCCAGCGGAAGCAACTTCGACAATTGACTCATCGGTGCGAACCTCGGCCCGCGGATGCCAAAAGCGTCGCACGGCGCAGGGTCGGTGGCGCGGCAGTATACGCGTCGCCGAATGAACAACCGCTGCGCCGCCGACCCCTGGGGCTTTCGTTGCGATCGCGCAACAGAACCGGTTCGGGCTAGGCATAGGACAAGTCAAGAGCCTCAGTCGGCCTCCGACGAGCGTTGGTGCTTTAGCGAAGCATGCGGATAGTTTTTCTTCATCCGGTCCTTGTGCTTGATGACCTGCCGATCGAGCTTATCCATAAGACAGTCGATAGCGGCGTACAAATCCCCGTCAATGGACTCGGCATGTAGAGCCGAACCACTGACCCGAATCGTAATTTCTGCTTTTTGCTGCAGTTTCTCCACTGATAGCTGCACATCGGCATCGATGACGTGATCAAAATGCCGACGGACCCGTTCGAGCTTCTCCTCAACGTATTTTCGCAACGCGGCGGTGACTTCAAGATGGTGGCCGTGTATGGCGAGTTTCATGCGTTTCCCTTTCTGGATCAGGCAATCGGTGAGTCAGACTTTTATATGGTCTTGCGCAAAGCGGCGGTAGGGATTTGCATCAGTTCACGGTACTTAGCAACCGTGCGACGTGCAACCACCATGCCTTGCGCGCCGAGCAGTTCTGCGAGTTTGTTATCCGACAGGGGGTTGGTAGCGTCTTCGGCCTCGATGAGCTGTTTTATGAGTGCGCGAATCGCGGTGCTGGAGGCTTCCCCGCCCGCATCCGTGGCCACATGGCTGCCGAAGAAATACCGCAGCTCGAAGACGCCAAAGGGGGTCGCCATGTATTTGTTGGAGGTAACACGCGAGATCGTCGACTCGTGCAGACCCAGGGTTGCGGCAATTTCGCGCAGCACCAGCGGGCGCATCGCGATGGCGCCATAAGTGAAGAATCGGCTTTGGCGATCGACAATCGCCTGGGCCACGCGCTGAATCGTTTGAAAGCGCTGGCGTAAATTGCGAATCAGCCAGCGCGCTTCTTGTAGCCGAGTCGACCAGTCGCCGCCGGTGGCGGCGCCCGCAACACCTCCCTGCTCCCGGTTACCGGCTTTGATACTGACCGCGGCGTGTTTGCCGCTTTCGTTTTTCAAGATGGCAGCGTAGGCTTGGTTCACCCGTAAACGTGGAACAACATCCGGATTCAGCCGCGCCGCCCAGCGGCCAGCAACACGTCGCACGAGAATATCCGGTATTACGTAATCCGGCGTCGATGAACCAAAGCCTACGCCCGGATGCGGATTGAGTCCACGGATCCGTTGGTGCGCAGCACGCAACAGTGCCTCGTCCGCATCAAGAAGTTTTCGCAGTTTCCCAAATTCCCTTGCTGCAAGCAAAGGTAAGTGCTTGCACACAATTTGTCTGGCTAGCAGCAACTCGCATCGCTCCGTCTGGGCGCCATTGGGGCCAAGGGCCTGAAGGCGCGCATCGAGCTGCAAGCGCATGCATTCGGCGGCGTCCCTGGCCCCAACGCCTGCAGGGTCAAAGCTTTGCAGCAAACGCAACGCGGTGAGCAACTCCTCACGGTCGACTTGCGCCTCGCTGCCACATAGCTCAAGGAGCTCCTCCAGCGAGACCCCAAGATAGCCGCTGTCATCGACCGCATCGATTAGCATCGCCACCAAAGCGCGGTCGCGCTCGGTCGCTGCAGTCGACGCGAGCTGCAGCCGCAAGTGCTCACGAAGACTCGGCGGGGTCGTCGCCCAGTCTTGTGGGCCTTCCGTGGACTCTTCGGTGCCGGCCGCGGGGCCTCGCGAATCCTGGCTCCATGACCCAAGCTCCTCGGCGCTGTCTTCAGCGCCCGCGCTGAAATCGGCATCCTCGGAGGAGGCGCCCCTGGCCTCGGCGCCGGCCTCCTCGCCGCCCGAGGGCGCCAAAGCGCCCGAGGGCGGTGGGACAACGTAGCCCTCGCTGCTCAGACGCAAGTGACTGCCTAGCGGATCGTCCTCGCGCTCGAGCAAGGGGTTTTCCTGCAGCGCCTGCTCGATTTCCTGGTTCAGCTCCAGCGTCGAGAGCTGCAGCAGGCGAATGGACTGCTGCAGCTGTGGCGTCAAAGCCAGCTGCTGCGTCAGGCGCAGGTGCACGCCAGTTTTCATGTTGGCAAACGCTGGGACCGTGACGCACTGTGCGTGGGCAGAAGGCAGGACACGAACATTTGGCGCCTACATCCGAAAGTGATCGCCCAGATATACGCGCCGCACCGACGGATTTTCGACGATCTCCTCCGGACGGCCTGCCGCCAGCACCTGACCCTCGTTGATGATGTAGGCGTGATCGCAGATGCCTAGCGTCTCTCGCACATTGTGGTCCGTTACCAGCACGCCGATGCCACGCTGTTTGAGAAATCGCACAATGCGCTGGATTTCGATGACGGCAATTGGGTCGACCCCGGCAAAGGGTTCATCGAGCAAGATAAACCGCGGCCGTGCCGCAAGGGCACGAGCAATCTCCACCCGACGGCGCTCGCCACCGGAGAGGCTAAGCGCGGGGTTGGTGCGGATCTCCTGAATTTGCAGGTCGCCCAGTAATTCATTCAAACGTGCCCCAATCACGGTGGGCGAAAGTTCCTGCCCGCGCTCGTCCATCTGCAGCTCGAGCACCGCCCGAATGTTCTCCTCCACGGTCAATTTGCGAAAAACGGAGGCCTCCTGCGGAAGGTAGGAAAGGCCCATGCGTGCGCGCCGATGAATCGGCATGTGTGCGATGGAGCGCCCGTCGAGCGTGATCGAGCCCGAATCAAGCGGCACCAAACCTACGACCATGTAAAAACAGGTGGTCTTGCCCGCGCCATTGGGACCGAGCAATCCGACAACCGAGCCCGACTCCACGCTCAGCGATACGTCCTTGACGACCTGGCGCCCGCCGTAGCGCTTGGCCAAATTCTCGACCACGAGCTCGGCCCGATGCGTCGTTTGGGCCGCCTCCGCCGGGCTTTGCAGCTCCTCGGATGCCACCAATTGAGCCGCAGGGCTGGTTATGCTCAATGCGTGCCCTCCGGCGGCAGCGCCCGTTCGGTTTTAAGGGAGGACGCGGGTGCTGCAGGTGCGGCCGCCGGCGGGGCGCTGCTGGTCGGTGCGATGCGCATGTGGACGCGGCCGGCCGGAGCTTCCACATTGCGTCCGTCCACCTCATAAGTCGAGCGGCGCGCGTCGTAAACGATGCGCGCGCCGCTAAGCTCATCGCGTAATTCATCATTATCAAAGCGCTTGACCAGTGCGCGCCGGTACAAAAACACCCGATCGCTTTTGTCGTCATACTCGATGCGCTCCGCATAGCCGTCGAGCGTCGATTCCACGCCTTCGCGCACCGGATCACGCCGTTCGTGAAAGGTTGCAAGCTCCTCCGGAGCCGCGGTCACGACATAGAACTGGTAGCCCTTTTCGTCCTGGCGATGCTCCATTCGATCGCCCGTCAGGCGCATCGTGCCCTTGATCAAAACCACGTGCCCGGTTAGCACTTCCACCTGGTGCAAGTCATCCAGTGTCGAGTGATCGGCCGTCACATTGGCCTCCTTCTCCCGGTCCGCGCGCTCCGCCGATGCCGGCAAGCAAAGCAGCGTGCCTGCCAGCAGACACACACCCGCCGCCAGGCCAATGCCGCGCGCTCGCACCATCGCCCCGGATCGCGTTGGCATCATCGATGGCTCCTGGGCGGGAACGTACCGATAACCTCCGAGTTCAACTCCACTCGTCGCGCGATGTTGTCAAAATCCATTCCCCGCGAATTCATGACCATCGCGCCACTTTCAAGTCGCACTGGCTGGTCGGTCCAGAAGTGATCCTCGTCGGGAATCGCGGACAGCTCCTCGGTCTGCATTGTCATTGCCTCCCGCTCGGCGCTCGCTGCGCGGGTGACCACGACATTACCGCTCATCTGCACCGTCTGCGCATTGTTGGTAGCGTGGGCATGTAGCGCGGTGGCCTGGACCTGGGGCTGGTCCGAACGCAAGCTCAGGATGCGCGGTTTGTCCAGATCCACATCATCGCTGTTGCCAAAGTGGGTCATGCGATCCGCAAAGAGCCGATAGCGCGCCCGGCCGAGTGCATCAAAACCGGTCAGCGCAATGTCCTGCGCAAAAAAATCCACCGCGCCAATGCGCCCGGTCTCGGTCGTAGCGCCCCTTCGCAGCGTCTGCGCGTACCAATAGCTCGTGCCCAGTACTGCCGCGACCAGCACGATGGCAAACCAAGACGCCACGCGCTCACCCATCGACAACTCCCGAAACCGCGGGCTGCACTGCCGCCCGCAATAGGGGATCAAACCGTCGTTGCGCGGCCAGCACCAGCCGCGCCAAATCGCGAACCGCGCCTCGGCCACCGGGCGAGGGCGCCACCCAGTGCACGCGGCGCTTGATTTCCTCGGGCGCGTCGGCCACCGTGGCCGCAAAACCCACCACGGCGAGCGCGGGAAGATCGGGCCAATCATCGCCCATATACGCGCACTCGCGCTCGCTGACCGCGGCTTCGGATAGCAAGCGCTGTAGGCCCGCGTGCTTGTCGCGCTGCCCTTGCAGGACCTTAGTAATTCCAAGATCGCGTGCCCGCGCTGCGACAATCCGTGAAGAACGACCAGTGACAATTGCCACCTCGATGCCCACATCGCGCAACAGCTGAATTCCAAAGCCGTCGCGCACATCAAAGGCCTTGAGCGCCTCGCCGCGCGCGCCAAAATACAGTCGACCGTCGGTAAGAACGCCGTCGACATCAAGCGCCACAAAACGCACGGCGTTTGCGCGCCGTGCTAACGCCGAGGCGCTCAGAGCCGCCATCAGATCACCTTTGCCGCCATCAGGTCGTGCATGTGCAGCGCACCGATCAGGCGTCCCTGCGGATCAACTACCAGCAACTGGTTCTTGCGCCGCGAATCGAGCAATTGTGCGGCCTGTGCCGCCAGCGCCTCGGCGCGAATCGTCAGCGGCGTGGCGGTCATGACATCGGCCACCAGCGTCAAGCGCACGTCGGCACCGCGCTCGAGCAAGCGGCGCAGATCGCCGTCGGTAAAAATTCCGGCCAACTGCCGATCGGCGTCGACGATCGCGGTCATTCCCAGCTGTTTTCGGCTGATCTCATGCAGTGCGTCCATGACGCTCGCGCTGCGATCCACAGTCGGCAAGGCATCGCCCGTGCGCATGATGTCGGCCACGCGCAGCAGCAGGCGCCGCCCCAGCGCACCGCCCGGATGCGAACGCGCAAAGTCCTGGGTGCCAAAGCCACGTGCATCCAGACAGGCAATGGCAAGGGCATCGCCAAGCGCGAGCATCGTGGTCGTCGAGGAGGTCGGCGCCAAGTTCAGTGGACATGCCTCACGTTCGACACGGCAGTCCAAATGAACGTCGGCGGCCAGTGCCAGGGCCGAGGTCTTCGATCCGGTGATGGCGATCAGCGGCGTGCCTTCGCGCTTCAAGATGGGCACGATGGTCATCAGTTCCGGAGAAGAACCCGAATTTGAAAAGGCAAGAAAAACGTCCGCGGGCGTAACCATTCCCAGGTCACCATGCGCTGCCTCCGCGGCGTGCACGAACATCGCCGGTGTTCCCGTCGAGGCCAGCGTTGACGCGATCTTGCGTCCGATATGCCCGCTTTTGCCGATGCCGCTGACAACAACGCGTCCGCGGCAGCTCAACAGCAAGTCCACAGCGTGCAAAAACGCTGCGTCCAGGCGCTCCCCCAGGGCCGCGACAGCCTGCGCCTCGATTTCAATGACCGCGCGCGCGAGCGCCAGCGCCGACTCGCCCGAAGGCGCTCGGCCAGCAAAGGATGCCGAAATTGGGGTCGCGGGTACCTTGTTCATCGCTGCAGCAGCAGGGCGCCGATGATACTCTCGGGGTGCCAAAAGCTGGCACGGGAATTGCAGTCCACGGCTTGTTCCTTGTGCAGATTCTGCCACCCGACCGCCGATGCCCACCGCGCTTGAAGTCACACTGTTGCTGCTGGCCGCCTCGGTGATTGGCGTGGCCGCGGTTCGACTGTTTCATCAACCTCCGGTTCTGGGCTACCTAATCGTAGGGATCGCTATCGGCCCCCACGCGCTGGCCCTGGCGCCCGATACCGCCGAAACGCGCCATTTGGCCGATCTGGGAATCGTCTTTCTGATGTTCTCGATCGGGCTGGAATTCTCCTTTGCACGCCTGCGCAGCATGCGCAGCATCGTGCTGGGCTTGGGCATCTCGCAGATCCTGCTCACCATTGGCGCCACCTTGTTGGCCGGCCTTTTATTTGGCGCCTATTTCGGCGTGGGAATTCCGGGCGCCTTTGCATTGGGTGCTGCACTGGCGATGTCCTCGACCGCCATCTTGATGCGTCTGCTGGCCGAGCGCCTGGAGCTGGACAGCGATCATGGTCGACGCATCGTCGGCGTGCTGTTGCTGCAGGACTTGGCCGTGGTACCGCTGCTGGTCATCGTTCCTTCGCTCTCATCGGCGCCGGCGCAGATGGGAATGGCCGTCTTGCTGGCCGCGGTCAAGGCCGCAGCATTGCTAGCGATCTTGTTGCTCGGCGGACGGGCGCTGCTGCGGGCCTGGCTTCACTTGGTAGCCCGGCGCCGTTCTCAGGAGCTGTTCATGCTCAACTTGCTCCTGCTCACGCTTGGCTTAGCTTGGCTAGCTGAGCGCGTCGGACTGTCGCCCGCGCTCGGCGCCTTCCTCGCAGGCATGCTGCTTTCGGAAACCGAATACCGTCATCACGTCGAAGAGGATATCAAGCCGTTTCGCGACGTGCTGCTCGGATTGTTCTTCGTGACCATCGGCATGCTGCTCGATTTGCGCGTCGTC
>Ga0187781_10003080_pt1 | contig 12585 bp, 8 predicted proteins | sample 0715_SJ02_MP02_2_FD_132447 | JGI IMG/M metagenome (GOLD analysis project Ga0187781, IMG submission 132447) | Tropical peat soil microbial communities from peatlands in Department of Meta, Colombia - 0715_SJ02_MP02_20_MG | ecosystem: Environmental > Terrestrial > Soil > Wetlands > Peat | place...
GAGGCTTACGCCAACGCTTATCCCGCCTTCAGGGCAACCTCCGCGGTGAATCTCCTGCAGGCCCAATTGCGCCAGGCGCGCGAAGTTTCAATCGACCAGCGGCGGAACGTGACGGTGACGTTTCAAGGGACATCGGAACTTGTAGCGGTCATAGTGGGAATCAACGGCGCCTCCAACACGACCTTGTACGATTACTTTCTCCCGGAAAGACTGTCGTACGTGCTTGAAACTGGGGTTCCGGACGTGCCCGCACCCGACAACTATGGTAACTCGTACGCTGTCAGCTACGCCTGCCCCGGCAATACTCTTCCCTGCACCATCACCTTTCAGAGCGACGGGTCGGTGCTGGATGGCTCGGGCGGTTCGACCAACGGTGGCATTTTCATCGGCATCTCCGGACAGACTCAGACGGCGCGGGCGGTAAAGATTTTGAGCGCCACGGGAAGAATCAAAGCCTGGTCCTATAACGGAAGTGCGTGGCATTAGCATGGATTCTATAGACACAGCGACTTCGACCCAGTCCAACGAGCGTGGCTTCACCCTCCTCGAGGTGTTGATTGCGATGGTAATTCTGGTTACCGGCCTGATGTCCATGGCCTATGGAATCGGGGTGGGACTGGCCGTGGTGCAGATGTCCACCATGGACACTATCGCCCGCGAGAAGGCCCGGGAAGCCATGGAGGACGTCTTTACGGCGCGCGACACCTTCAGCATTGCCTTTACCCAGATCTGCAATATCCCCACGAGTGGAAACAATCCCAACAACTGCCTGTTCGTAAACGGCTTCGAGCCCATGTACACGGCCGTCAGCGGCTTGGTGAACACCCAGGCCTCAGTGTCAAATGCCCAACTCGAAACGTTTGTGACGCCCGGGCCGGACGGCATCCTGGGGACGTCGGACGACGTTACTTACAATCTCACGGGTTTTCAGCGGTCCATCTCGGTGACCTCGCTTGCCTCCAGCGACGGTTATACGGCGCTGGCACAAGTTACCGTGACGATTCAATATAACCCACTGCCTTGGCTCTCGCGCACCGTCACCGTGGTCACCGTGATGTCTCCCTATGTCTGAACCTCTTCACAATTCGATCGCGCCGAAATCTGCCGCGGGGTTCAGCCTCGTCGAGTTGCTCACGGCCATGACGCTTTCCCTGCTAATGTTTGCGCTGACGTTCACCCTCGTTCAACAGCTCGACAATACCGCGGACGTCGTCGGCAGCACGGCGGACGTGAACGAGAATCTGCGCGCGGCAGTGAACATGGTGTCGCGCGACCTTTCGACCGCCGGGCAGAACATTCCCGCGGGCGGCATTCCCCTTCCTTACAGCGTTCCTCTCGGCGGCACGGGTGCGTCTGCGATCAAAGAGATCTACCCCTCCGCAACAAACTTTCCCACTCCCTCCGGGAGCACCTTGACCATGCCCGTGATTATTGCCGGCAACGGCCTGGGGCCATCGCAAGGCAGCGGCAGCACCGCGATCTCGACCGACGTGGTCACCATGATTGGAGTCAATCAGACTTCGAGCTTCAACCCCACCACCGTGACCGCCAGCCCAACGTTTACCTCCGCCTCCGCCACCATCACCGTCTCGACGACAGCGGCCGGGTATGTCTCACCGGGACAATTGATCATGCTGTCGAACATCAATGGCCAGTGCCTGCTCGCGCTCTCGTCAGTGAATACCTCGACCGGCGTCCTCACCTTCACGCATGGCGACACCACCAACGACGTGATGGGGATCAACCAGTTTCCGACCTACTCTGGATCCGGCGCAATCACCGCGGGACCCACCAGCGGCAGCATCCTGGGGCTCGAAACGGCGACGACGAACAACGGCACAACAACGTATAGCTGGCCCACCGGTATGACAGCCTATCCCGTCTCGATGATCACCTACTATCTGGACAGTACGACTCCGGAAAGAAATCTCACCAGGCTGACGACCATGGGCACGAGCGGGTGCACGAGTGTTACCTGTACGAACGTGGTGGCTTTAGGCATCGACGTCATGCAGATTCTTTACAACCTTTTCCCCGCGGCGACCCTCAACGGTGTGACCTCGGACCCGACGGAGGATCCCTGGCCGACCACCGCGGATCCCAGCAATAGCCCCAACAACATTCGTAAGGTAGTCGTCACCATGATTGGCGAAACCAACCACAAAAACTTTGCGAACAGTCAGTGGTATAGCCGGGAGATCAAGAACGCCGTCACGATTCAGAACTTGGATTTTTCCAACCAGTACGGTACGTCTTCGTCGTCGACGCAGATGACGCAAAACTGAGGAACTCTCGTCTTTTGAATCCAGCCCCTCTTCCCTCTCACTGGGGAGAGGGAAGAGGGGGAGGGGAGTTGGGGTGAGGGGTGGTCAGGGAAGAAGCCAAAGAGGAAGTATGAAAAGAGGCACCAATCGGGAATCAGGGGCCGCGCTTATTGTCGCCATGCTCCTCATGCTGGTGTTCACCATCATGCTGATCGGGTTTTACTACATCACCAGCGGCGAGCAGAAAGTCGCGTGGAGCAACCGGGATAACGAGGTCACCTATTATTGGGCCATGGCTGGGCTCGAGCAGATGAGCAGCCTGATTGCCGACTACTTCTCCCACACCGCAACGCCCGTGCCCAGCACCATCACCACCTGGGTAACGACCGCTTCCAATTTTCAGACCTACCCCACCACCATAGGCACCTCCGGCGTTCCCCTGGTCACCGGTACCTACACGCTCTACTGTGCGGCGCCACCCACCTCAGGCACCTGCGATGTGAATACCATGACGCTTTCCGTCTGTTCCACCGTCGGCAGCACGCTGGGATATTGCGTCGGACCGATCGGAGGCAACGGCCCGCTGCAAGGCCTCGAGGGCCTCATCGCTCCCTTTAAAATCGTGGTGGTGGCGGATGGCCCCAGCAACACGGAAGTCAAGCTGACTCGGACGGTGCAGGAAGTCGCCGTACCCATCTTCGAGTTTGGCATTTTCTCCGATAGCGACCTCTCCTTTCATGCCGGCGCCAACTTCGCCTTCGGAGGCCGCGTGCACACCAACGGCAACTTGTATTTGGCGGAGGATGGCGGCAGCACGCTCAACCTCAACGATCACGTCACCGCCGCCAAGGGCATTATTCGGGAGCAGCTCGTCAACGGGTACACCATGGCGACTTTCCCGAACACCTGTTCTTCTTACACCAACTCCTACTGTGCCTACGTCAACGTGTTGACTGCCTCCAACGGCTGCCCGTCGGGCACGACGGGGTCTCAAACCGGAAACTGCCTGACCTTGCAAAACAACCAAGGCAGCGTCGAGCAGGGGCCGGGAAGCCCCGAGAATCCCGGATTCTCCGGTCCGCCTTCTTCGCCGCCTTGGAAGACCCTTTCACTGACCACCTACAACGGCTACATCAAGGATGGGACGACCGGAGCCAAGGTGCTCAACCTGGCCATCGCGCTGCCCGGCATCAACTCCCAGCCCATCTCTATGGTCCAGCGCCCGCCGGTCGGCGAAGCGCAGACCAGCGCCCTCGGCATGGCGCGCTTCTACAATCAGGCTAGCCTGCGCATTCTGTTGTCGGATACCGCGAGTGATATCAGTAACTTGCCCGACATCGACACCACCGTTCAGCCGTACCCCCTTGCCGAATCAGGCAGTTCGGGCATGTCGAACACAATTCAGCGCACCATTAGCTCGAACGCCTACTACCTTCCGGCCCTTAGCCCGCTTCAGCCGCCGCTCGCCGAGTCGCTCGGCTCCTCCACCGACTCCGACTACATGACTGCCGCGGGGACGACTACGCTGGGTGGATATATCAAGATCGAAATGAACCTGGCATCGTCCCCAGGAACGTGGAAGGACGTGACTGAGGAGATTCTGGCGCAGGGAATCTCGCGCGATTTGATGACCCCGACAGTGGAGGTCGACCTGAACAGCGGCGGGTCACTGGCTGCAGGCAATACCTACTACTACGTCGTCACCGCCCTGGGACCTTGGGGTTTGAGTGGGGCCACGGCGGAAACCCTTGGCATCGAGTACGGTCCCTACACCACCACAAGCTCGTACAAGACGATCAACATCACCTGGAATTCGATATCCGGCGCGACCAACTACAAAGTCTACCGAGGATCGAGTGCTGGAGGCGAGACCGGGTACGTTCAGTACGCAAATACAGTTACGTCCTATAATGAGACCAACGCGGCGCTGACGTCGGGCTCAGTTCCGAAGAGCACATCCATCGTGCACCTGGAAGAAGCCAGGCCGGGGATGGCCGCGCCGACTCTTACCACCAACACTACCAGCGGAAATTTAGCGTCGAATACAGCTTACTATTACGCAGTCACCGCGCTGGGCCCATGGGGGGAAAGCGCGGGTCTGCAGGCCTCGCCCATAACAACCAGCTCCAGCGGCAGCCACCGCGAAGTGGTAGTCAGTTGGAACGCCTTCCCGGGCGCCACCGGTTACAACGTCTATCGTACAACCAACACGGACGCCCAAACCTCCGCGGGGGTATTCACCGGAGCTGGTAATGGCTGCATTAGTTGCCCTGATACTGTGGGTGCGGGCACGACGACCTACACGGACACTGGATCGGGAGCGATGACGGCTCAACTTCCTCCGGTTGTCACACTCAACTCGGTGACGGCCGCTGAGTATGCTCCGAATTTCCTTCCCATCAACATGTACGACGCCCGCGAGGGGGAGGTGCGCGACACTTCCGGCCCGACGACCACGTCCCTGAACGGCATCATGAACCTCGTGGAAGTCGACGTGGGCAATCTTCAACAGTGGTTTGCCGGTAATATTGCGACGAGCGGCGTCTACGCCTATAACGGCCCCGACGCCCTCAACAACTCCGGCTACATCCTTTACACTTCGGATCGCAGAATGAACTGCATGGACGGGAAATACGATCTTGAGGGTACCTGCGCATCCAATGTGGTTGCCAGTGGTGTCTCCACAGCCGGCGAATCCGCTCAATTCGGGAATGAAGACATCATCAACCAGAGCAACTCGAGTGGCGCTCCCAATCAGTCGTTGGACACTGGGGAGGATGTGAATGGCAACGGGGTCCTTGACACCTATGGTGTGTACGCGCATCCTATCGCCGCCCCATCAACCACCGTCACCCCTAACGGCACGAACCAGTCCGGCACCTGGAGCGCCATCTTACAGTCTTTATCCGATGCCGCCACAACTCATCCTGCCTTCGTGCGCATCACGGGCGCCCAAGCGCAGAAGAACAGTGTCGTCCTATTCCGGCGCGCCCTCCGCTTGGTGGACGGCACGCTGGGCAATTTACCGCCCCTCTCGGCCGCGCACCCTTCCTCAGGGTCAGCTTGCTCCGGCGGCACGGGGGGCGGATTCACCGTGGTCTCTGAGAATCCCATCTATGTTCTGGGGGATTTCAATTCCAGTGTGGCCAACGGATTCAACGATAACTTTCCCTTGTGCCACGTGCCCGCTTCCGTGCTGGGTGACGCCGTGACCCTGCTTTCCAATGCCTGGCAGCCGGGCGCTCTGGCTTCCAACGTGGCGCAGCCAACTAATCCCAGTTACACCTCAGGAGATGCAAACGACTTTGCCAATCCCACCAATCCCGGCTGTTCCAACTCACGTTGCGCCACCACCACCTATTACCGGATGGCCGTCATGGCAGGAAAAACTATCCCCTTCCCGGCTTACAATGGCACCACCGCACTCCTCAGTTGGGGAGTTATGGACACCGGAACGGACGGCGGCGTTCACAACTTCCTTCGTTACATCGAGGACTGGAGTGGCTCGACCCTGAATTACGAAGGCTCCTTGGCCAGCTTCTACTATTCTCAGCAGGCCACCGGGATTTACAAGTGCTGCAACACGGTCTACAACGCGCCCACCCGCAACTACGGCTTTGACACCGATTTTCAGAACATCAGCAAACTGCCCCCCGGCGTGCCCCGCTTTACCGACGTCAACGCCCTCTCCTACTACCAGTCCATCCTGTCCACCCAGTAGAGCTGGTGCCAGGTGCCGGGTGTCAGAGGCCAGGTGTCTCGTTATGATTCCCGCCCTCTCGTAATGATTCCCGCCCTCTCCCTTGGGGAGAGTGCCCTCCCCTCTCCCCCTTGGGGGAGAGGGTGTCCCGCTGCCGGCGCTTTCATCAGCCGGAGCGGGACGGGTGAGGGGGTTCGTGGGATTGCGCCCTACTCGCAGCCCGGCCTCACCGGATGCGCGCGTAACCCACCAGCGCCGCAAGCAGCCTGCCGACATCGAAATTCACATCCTGGAAGAGTTTCCGTAGGCCGCGTTTCCGCTCTGCCGGACTCGAAGGCAGGAATTTCTCAGCCGGAACGTAAAACGGATTGTCGCGCACCAGGGCGCCTTCCACCCACAAGTGCCGATGCACTGCGATGGCGTTGAGCAGGTGATGGGGCGAAGTCTTTTCAAGATCGTACTGGCAAAGCGCGAAGCTGGGATATTGCTTCACCTGGTAATTGAGTAAGGCGTGAAACTCAAAGAAGTGGTGCATCGGGAAACCGAGTGGCGCCGGCCACAGCCCATCCTCGAGCCATCGCAACGATGTGGCGGCGGCTCGCTCCGCCTCCCCGAAGATCGCCCGGGTCCACTCCTGGAGGGACTGAAGGCTGTCCAGCCCGTGGTGTAGCCGAAAGCTGCCGTCGCCGACGTGACGATCAACGTCAAGCGAAAGCTCCCGAAGCCGGCGGAGCATTTCCGCCTGTTGATCATCCGGCGCCAGGTAGACACACAGATCCTTGCCTCGGAGTCCTTCCGCCAGAAAGGGCATGGCGTTGAATGCTGCCTCGCGGCCCCGGTAAAAAATGGCGACGTGCTCGTGTCGGCGGAGCGGAAATCCACCGGTCAGGTCGGCAATCGGCGGCATGGCCACGCTAGACTCCAGCAACCAGAATGTGACTTACGGGGGAAGGGATGTCAATGCTAACCCAAGAGGCGGGCAATCTCGTCTCGAGCCGGAACCCGAAGCCGGCTGGTGCGTCCCTTCCGGACCACTTCCACGCCTCCGGCTGCATCCGTCACCTCACCAATGACCGCGGCCGGCACGCCATGGCGCAGGTAAGCGCGAAGCAGTTTCGGGGCGGACTCGGCGGTGGCCACCACCAGCAGGGCTCCCGAGGCGATCAAGGCCAACGGATCAAATCCCAGGACTTCGCTGAATCTGCGAGTTTCGTCCAGAACCGGGATTCTATCGACCCAGACGCGCAATCCCACACCGCCGGCTTTGGCCAGTTCGTACAGCCCCGACGCCAGTCCTCCTTCCGTCGGGTCGTGCAGCGCGTGGATTTCGCCATGCCGCTGCGCCAGCAAGGCTTCCTTGACAACGCTAATTCCGGGCCGGTCGAGCAAGCCGCGCGCCCGGCGAAGCGTTTCCGCCGGCAACCGGAGCGCGAGCGCAAGACGCTTTTCGCGGGCCAGGATGGCGGTGCCCTCAATGGCAATGCCTCGCGTGAGCAATACCAGGTCGCCCGGCCGCTGGCTCTCCTTTCGAATCAGCTTGGATTTGGCGGCCTCGCCGAGCATTTGCCCGACCACAATGGGACGATCGAGGCCCCAGGTAACTTCGGTGTGGCCGCCGCACAGGATTACGCCTAACTCCGCGCAGGCCCGCAGGGTCTGCCGGAATATGCCTTTCACCAGCGGCAGCGAGGCGCTTTTTTCAGGCAGCAACACGGTGGCGAGGAACCAACGCGGACGCGCGCCCAGCGAGGCGATGTCATTGGCGTTGATATGGACCGCGTACCAGCCGATCCGTTCCGAGGTGAAGGTGATGGGATCGGTCTTGGCGACAAGGTAGGTTGCCCCCATGTCGATCACGGCCGCATCCTCTCCGAAGCGCGGCCCCACCACCACTCGCGAGTCTCTTGGCACTTGACACGCAGCCAACAGTCCTTGGACAATGCGTGGGGGTAGTTTTCCGGGTGGAAATACCTTCATAGTGTGGTGAGTATAACTCTCCTGGGCCAGTAGTAGATCAAATCGATAAGGCAGCGGCTGTCCCGCGCACGGAACGCCAACGGGCGGCACGATGCTGGCTCGACACGGGGCGGACTACAAATGAAGATCAAAAAGGCGACCAAGAGATACGAGTCATGGTTGGGCGAGCGCCTGAACCTCATTCCGGCCGACTTGAACCTGAAGCATTCCCGGATGGAGGAGGGGCCGTTCCCTTTTCTGCGCGCCACCTATTATCGTTGGGATCAAATTTGGCGGGAGACGCGTGCCGACCTCGCGAAGGCGCCCCGAGTCCTGGCCGTAGGCGATCTGCATGTGGAGAATTTCGGGACGTGGCGCGACGTGGAGGGACGCCTGATCTGGGGCGTCAACGACTTCGACGAAGCCTTTCCCATGGCCTACACCAACGACCTCGTCAGGCTCGCAACCAGCGCGCACCTCGCCATCATGGCCAACCATTTGACCCTGGCCGCGCCGGACGCGTGCAAGAGCATTCTGGCCGGCTACGTGGAAGGTCTCGAGGAAGGCGGCAAGCCCTTCGTGCTGGAGGAGAATCACAAGTGGCTGCGGGAAACCGTCACCGGCGAACTTCGCGACCCGGTGCATTTTTGGGGGAAAATGCAGTCCTTGCCCACGCTCAAGGGCGAAATTCCCAAAAGCGCCCGCAAGGCCCTCGAGCAGTTGTTGCCGGAACGAAGACTGATCTATCGCATCGTCCATCGGGTGGCGGGCTTGGGGAGCCTGGGCCGGGAACGGTTTGTGGCCCTCGCCGACTGGGGGACCGCCAGGGTGGCGCGCGAGGCAAAGGCACTGGCGCCTTCGGCTTGCGTCTGGGCAAACGAAGGTAAAGGCCCCAAGAAGCTATTCTACGACGCGATCATCACCGAAGCCGTCCGCGTGCCGGACCCCTTTGTGCGTCTGTGCGGCCGCTGGATCATACGCCGGTTGTCGCCCCATTGTAGCCGGGTGGAACTGGCTGCCCTTCCCAAAGAGCGCGATGAAGAACGATTGCTGTTCGCGATGGGCTTCGAAACGGCCAATATCCACCTCGGAAGCAAGGACGCCATCAAGGCGGTGAGGCGCGACTTGGGTAAACGAAAGCCCGACTGGCTGCACGAAGCCACGCGTGAAATGGGCAAGCTGGTGATGAAAGATTGGGAGGAGTGGAAAAGGACTTAGTCAGGCCACGTTGAGGAAGATTCCGGAATAATCCGAAGTGCTCAAGTGCAGCGCTACGTCGCGCAGAGCGACAAAGAACTGCTCCACGTATGCGACGTGGAAATTGCGCTCCTCTTGTAAGTCCGTCAATTCCGAAACAAGCACTTCGAACAACTTCTCCGCCGAGTCAAACGACCCCGGGCTGAGGCGCATGGCTTGTACCGCTTCGAGGGCGCGCGCATAGGGAAGTGCGGGCGCCGACGGTTTAGCAGCTTGCGGATCGAGCCTGCCTTCGCTGGCTCGTTTCATCTCCTTCAAAAGCTCAACTGCCTGGGTAATAACGCGGCGGTCGTGATCCGGTACTTTCTTGTGAAGTGTCACTTGGCGAAGGGACCTGGCGATCTCGTCAGCCAGGAGGGCCATCCGCAAACTCTGCGAAGAACGCTGCCGACCCATGCTTCTGACCATGCGATCCTCCCCATTCTCCCCTGTTACCTGAAATACGGGATGGCGCACAAGGCGGCGAACCCGGAACAGGAGCGTATAAAGCCGTAAGTAGCCATAAAAATAAGGCTTTATACTCACCAATTAATAGATACTCAAGTATATACCTTCGCGCCCGCCTGTCAATCTCTTTTTTTTCTCGTGGTGAATTTGCCTGTTAACTCAGCGAGCGATCGGATTCCTCAACCCGCCGAGCCCGGCTCGAGCCTCAACTTGGCCCTTTCGGCTTTCGAGTCCCCCCTTAGTTCTAGCCTATAGGCTGGCTGAAGGAGGGAGCGAAGTTGCGCGGCCAGGGTTTCTTCTCGCGGTAGGAGCGGGCCAGTTCGAGGTAAATGCCCAGGTCCCGGTCGAGGTCGGATTGGGTGCCGTCAAAATAGAAATTGCGAATGGGGATGCCCCCGTACTCCTTGCTGACCTTGGGATAGATGGCCTCGCTCACGATGCCGTTCATGCAGGTGAAGGGGCTGATATCGATGACCCCGTCGGCGCCGTGAAGGGCCAGGTAAGCGGCCCTGCCCACGCTCAGAACCATCTCACCCTGCGCCCCGCAGACCGGCAAGTAAGGCCAAGCAAGACCGATGACCTCTTCGACTTCCGGCTCCTCGTAACCTACGAAGTCTTCGTGGAAAGGGGCGATCAAGGCGTGCTCGTCGGAATGCTGGATGTAGGAGCGCAGGCGGGCCTTCAGCATATCCAGCGAAATGACGCGCCCGCGCAGGCGCAGCTTGCGTTCCTGCTCGGTGTTAGTGTAGGCCACCCATTCGGCAATGTGGCTCAGGCAGCACTCGGCCCCGTAGCTCTCCAATTTGCGGATCAAGTCTTCGTTGGAGAAGGTATTGAGCCGGCAAAAGATCTCGCCTACCACCCCGATGAGCGGCGTGTCGGGGTCGTATTGGGCCGGGACGCGCCGGAACCGCTCGCGGGCTCGAATCACGGCTTCGACCAGACTGAGCAACTGGCAGTCCATGTCCCCGCAGCTTGACTCGAGGGTTTGGCACAAATCCTGGAGCGATGCCTTGAAAGTGTGATCCGCGGCGCCCGGGCTTGTCTCGTAGGGTCGAGTCTTGAGCAAGGCGCGGTGAATCGTGTCGGCGCAAACCAGGGCGCGCCAACCGCCGCGCATGAAGGCGTTAGTAATGTCACCCAGGTCCGCGTAGCCGTTCTGACTGGTGGGGGAGAGAACCTGGACATCGCCGTACCCAGCCTCGCGCAAGACCTTCTTCAGGAAGGGCGCGTACTGTCCGAAGCGGCACGGCCCCTCGGCGGTCGGCATGAAAAAGGCCGCGTGCGCCGGCCGGAAACCCGGCGTTTCGATGACGCGCAGGAAATCGCCCACCGTGACCTTGGCGGGGTAGCACTCGTCGCCGGTGGTATATTTGCCTCCCAACTCGCGGGTGCGCTCGTTCGAGGGCGGGGTGGGTTGCGCATCAATGCCCAGCCAGCGAAACGTGGCGGCGAAGGCCTCCGAACTGCCTTCCGCCATGGTCGGTATGTAAACCGTCTTGTCCCAGAGGGGATGGCCGGCGTCAATGCGGCGGCTCACATGACGGTGGTCGAAGAGGGGCATCGCAGAAATCCTTTGCTGTCGAGGTAAGCTTCGCAACGGGTGATAAAGCCGGCGTCATTGGAGTGACCGTCGAACTGCAAAACTAGCGAGGGTTTGCCCGCAGCGTCATTGAAGAATGACTTGATATAGGAGTCCGGGCCGCACTTGAAATTGGAGATGTAAACCAGGTGCAGGTTAGCATGGCGGCGAGCCAAACGCGCCGCCGCCAGGATGCGCCGACCGGAATTCCAGTACATATTCGAGTTGACATCGCTGATGTCTTCGGAGTCCAGGGGCAGAAAATCCATGGGCAAAACATTGACGCCGTAAAGCGCCCGCAGCTTGCGGAGGATATCGCAGTTGACGCTCCGGTCGTAGAGGTTGTAAGGCCGCCCGACCAGCAGCAAGGCCGGCTCTCCGCTTGCCTGGAGTTGCGCGAGAGCCTCCGCGCCGGCCTCCAGCACAGCCTCCGTAAAAGCTCCCTGGGCGGCATACGCCGCGGTGACGGCGCGATCGCTGCGCTTGCGGGAAATGCCGAGGGTGCGCGCAAACTCCGCCAATTCCCTTTCCACGTGCTTCCTCCCGAAGCGGAAATGCACGGTGGGAACTAAAAACTTGGTGCGCATCGGTTCCACCTGCGGCGCCGCGCGCACGACAAAGGGAAGAGTCTGGTTCCAGGGGCAGAGGTGGGAATCCACACCCTCCGGCGGCGCTTCCGAATTGACGATGTTCGGAAGCAGCAGGTAGTCCACTCCCTGGTCCAGCAGGTCCAGGACATGCCCGTGCGCCACTTGCACCGGGAAGCAGGGCTGGGCGACGGCGGACTCTTCGCCGCGGGCCGAGATTTTACGGTCCGTGGAGGCCGAGAGACTGACGTTGAAATCCAGTTCCTGCATGTAAGCGCACCAGAAGGGGAAGCGGTCGTAATAAAACATGGTGCGCGGAATCCCGACCGTGCGTTTCGAGCCTCGCGCCGGCAGCAGCGCTTCCTCGAGCAGCTTCTCGCGATATTCGATCAGGTCCTCGAGAATCGGCTTGCGGTCGGAGCGCGCCCGCTTACGGAATTTGTCCGAGCACTGGTCTCCCCAATAGGTGCGTTCTCCCTCGATCGTAAACTCCTTCATGTCGCAGTAATTCGAGCAGGCGCGGCAGACAAAATCCCGCACCGTGAACTGGACCTGATGGAGGTCGTAGCCGCGGAAACGGCTGGCCTGGCCGGAGTCTTTCATCCGTTCGCGCGCGATCAGCGCCATGCCGATGGCGCCGATCACCCCGTTGTGCGGGGGAACAATGATCTGCTTGTTCAGAACTTGGGAAAAGGCCGCCGCCACCGCGTCGTTGTAAGCAGTCCCTCCCTGAAAAAAGATCACGTTGCCGATTTTTCTGCCCCGCACGACGCGGTTCAGGTAGTTCAGCGC
>Ga0187781_10003081_pt1 | contig 12585 bp, 11 predicted proteins | sample 0715_SJ02_MP02_2_FD_132447 | JGI IMG/M metagenome (GOLD analysis project Ga0187781, IMG submission 132447) | Tropical peat soil microbial communities from peatlands in Department of Meta, Colombia - 0715_SJ02_MP02_20_MG | ecosystem: Environmental > Terrestrial > Soil > Wetlands > Peat | place...
CGAAGGCAACTGCCATAACAACAATCCATTTCCCGCGGGAAGTCAGGCGGGGATGTCTGATGACAGGTGAGCTGAAATGTGGGATCGCCGTCAAGGCATCAGCGGAAGTAAGAGGCTTGTTCAGTCGTGGGGTACGAACCAGCATATACACGACAAAACAGAGAATAGTTATAAGGAGCAGACCGAGTGCGATTAGCATTTTCAAGATAGCTACCCCGCGCCATGCCTTATTGCTGTGATCTTCAACGTTAATGGTACTGGCAGCGCTTTCGCAAGCCCGTTGCGACATCGTTTCACGCAGATGAAATGTCGAAACCGGGACACGACCTAAGGGGCACTGCAAGGTGAAGTCCTATCAACGCTTCGCCCGAGTGACCGCAATATCACGCATAGCGGATGTCGCCTCTGCAGCTCGGACAGCGGACGCAATCTGACAAAACCGACCCAATATAGGTAGTCAACCCTGCTTTCGGCGATACTGATCTCAACCAGCAGCAGCTGCCGGTGGAAGCGGGACATGCACCCATGGACTACGAATAAACCGTCCCTGAAGCATAGAGACGTTTGCGGCTTTAGCTTCGAGTCCACGGGTGCGCCTTCGAGACCGCCGGCGTCAGATCAATAGCTTGGAGTCTCCAAGGCACCGAGTTTGCGGCCGTTTGCGGCGTAACACCGCGACTTGCTCCAGATGGCGAGGCAACTTGATCTGCGCGGCAAGAAGCTTGCTTCGAAAGGCCAAGTCTCCCGCAATTGCCCTTGGGAGGCGCTTCGTCTGCGCTGAAGCCTGGAATGGATCGCGGTCATGTTTGTCTCTCCCTATCATGGAATACGAATCAAGCGCAGTCGTCACGGGATCAAACCCAGCGCGGCCTACGCGCACAAAAACATCGTTGCCCAGGCGCAATCTCGATACCAAAGCGCGTTGAGGCAGCATCGGATCACTCGCATCGGAAATCGCGATTATTGGTGGCGTCGCCGTCTCGTGACGCTCGTGGTCCGTTGCCAAGCGTTCCAGGCTTTCTTTGGTCGGGTGCGCCCTTGTGGCCCTGTCCGCAAGTAAAAGCGTAAGTCGGCTGGTGCCGGTGCCGTCACAGCACCCAAGGATGGCGACAAGATTCGTTTCAAAGTGCGCGAACCTTCTTGACTGCGCAGGTCTATTCCCTTAGGCGCAATAAGGCCTGTCAAGCAACAGACGTAACGGCGTGTAAATCTGGCTGCAGCGGTTCGATTGTTTGTGCTGTAGTAGTTCGATGCGGTGTTTTCAACGACGCGCGGCTAGGCGTGCTTTCATTTCCGATTTACGCGTCCCCCACGTCGGCACCCAGCGCGCGGCAATCACCATCCCGATTCAAAACCCGATGTGGCTTTTGATCGCCGTCTTGTTTGCAATCTGGGGCGTAGGTTTATCGACTGAGGCGCAAGCGCAGAACTCCGACAAAGCACAGAGCCAACTGTCGCCAGGGTCCAGCCGGTCCCCAGAGGCTCCCGCCGCCGACGCAGCACCGGGTTCGCCTGCGGCCTCGCCCGAAAGCGCGTCGGGACAAATACAAGTGACACCCGGCGGTGCGCCCGCGCAGGCTACGCCGCCGGCTGACGGCGCGCCGGAGACTGCGCCGCCGACCACTCTGCACAAGCGACCTGGGCGTGGCCGGCGCAAGCCGGCGCCGCAAACGGGCAAGGAGAAGCAAGTCGAGAAGCCGGAACTGGAGCCCATCGTTGTCGAAGGACAGCACGTTGAGCCCGATGTCGAGGAACGGCGCAATTCAACCGCGGCCAAGATGGTCTTTGGCCGCGAAGAGCTCGACCGCTATGGCGACACCTCGATCGGGGAAGTGCTCAAGCGACTGCCCGGAATCACGATTTACGGTCGACCGGGTCGCGGCGGTGACATCCGCATGCGCGGACTTGGGCACGGCTATACGCAGATCCTGATCAACGGTGATCCGGCCCCGCGCGGCTTTTCCTTCGACACCTTGGCTCCCGAGGCGGTCGAGCGCATTGAGATATATCGGGCCCCGCTCGCCGAGCACAGCGCTCGCGCGATTGCCGGTACCGTCAACATTGTGCTGCGCGAGGAACTACGAAAGAACCAGACCGAGGTTCGGATCACCGCAACTGAGGAGAAGGGACATGTTCAACCCGGCGTCTCGGTACAAAAAAGCGATACGGTTGGTAACTTTGGCTACAACTACACGCTTAACATTTTTGGACGCAATCAGGGCAGCGAGGTCTACACCACGACGACCGGTGTGAATCTTCCGGGCGGCAGCCTGTTTTTGCTGCAAAACCAGTTCGACGACAGCCGCACGACCGGTGAAGGCATCCATTTGACCACGCGTTTGACCTGGCGCTTCGACGGCGGCGATCAGCTCAATCTGACACCTTTCATCATGCAATCGCGCACGCCGACCCGGGGCTACAGCCTGCTCAACCAGCCTGTGCCCGGCCCGCAAGTGCCGCCGAATCCACTCACCGAGCAACCCTTTTCTATTGCCGACTGGGTCACGGAAGCTGACAACACGGTCGGCCGCCTCGCCGGCGACTGGACACACCCATTTGGTGGGGGCGTCAAACTCCGGGTGCGGTTCCTGTTCGGCTTGGCATTAAACGACGGGACCATGCAAGAAAGCGAATACGGCATCCAGAACAACGAGTTGTTTAGTTCGACGAGTATCCACGATCGCACGATCAGCAATGGCGGCAAGCTGACCGTCCCGATATACGGCGGCGACGACATCGTTAGTGGCTGGGACCTCGAATACGTTTCGCGCTTTGAGGACGCCGTCAACCTACAAGATGGCGTGCCGCAACTGGTTGCCTTCGGCAGCGACATCGAGGCCGGTGTGCTGCGTCTTGCGGGCTACACCCAGCGCGATTGGAACATCGATCCGGCCTGGTCGGTATACACCGGGCTACGTTGGGAAGGAATCACGACGAGAAGCAGCGACGCCCAGGTCAACGTGCACAATGAAAGCGGCGTTTGGAGTCCGATCTTGCAGAGTTTATGGAAACTTGGCGACGAGCAGGCCGAGCGACCCGATGAGATTCGCCTCGCCCTGTCGCGCACCTATCGCGCGCCGACGCTAAATAATCTCGTTGCGCGACCCACGCTATCAAAGCTCTACCCGGTAAGCGGTCCCAATACGCTGGCCAGCCCGGATCAAATCGGCAACCCCAACCTGCGTCCGGAGGTTGCTTGGGGACTGGACGCGGCCCTGGAGCGCTATCTGAACCAGGGCGGCATCATCTCGGTCAGCGCGTTTCACCGCAGCATCGAAAATCTGATGCGCACCTCCACGAGCCTGCAAACGGTTTCCTGGTCCGCGTTTGAGCGCTGGGTCAGTCAGCCCCAAAACATCGGCCAAGCGCAAACCAGCGGCGTCGAATTGGAAGCTAAATTTCGCCTGGCCGAAGTGATGAACGATGCGCCACCGATTGATATCCGTTCCAACTACAGCCGTTTTTGGTCGACGGTGACCGAGATCCCGGGTCCGAACAACCGCCTGGACCAACAGCCGAAGCAAACTGCGAACCTCGGCTTAGATGACCGGTTGCGCAGCTTGCCCCTCACCCTGGGATTTAACTACAACTGGACCCCAGCATTTCTCGTGCAGGAATCACCCACTCAGCTGTACGGACAGGGCCCCAAGCGGGTCCTCGATGGCTATGCGATGTGGATCTTCAATCCCAAGGCCCGGTTTCGGTTGTCGATCTCCAATGCTTTGCATCGCAACTATGAGACGGCAAATACGGTGGTTACACCGATGCCTCCTGGGGAACAGTCCGAGGACGCAGACGCGGTGGCCTTGACCTACACCGCAATTTCGGCGCGGCTGGAGATCAAGTTCTGATATGGCCCCGCTGCTGGCAATTGTTTGGGTTGCAAAATGGGGAACAAAAAAGACTCCTTCGGATACGCGTAACGCGGTTACCACCGTGCAGGAATCCGTGCACAAGCAGCCCGTTTCTAGTTGCGCGGCTCGGTTATTGACCTGAGTTGCTCTAAAGTGGTTCACGGACCAGAAAATCAAAGGCCCTCACATTAACTAGTCCGATCCCTTTACGGGAAATAATCAGATCGAGAAAGCACGAGCAGGCTATATCGAACCGCTCTGCACGCCTTCTCTGCATTGCACGAACACGAAGCGCTTGCGGCGATTCTATGTCGCGCGCATTGGTCCTTTTTGCCAAGGCTAAGATCCGCAACTGTTGCTTGAACTTACCCGATAGACTCCAACAGGAGGCCGTAGCCTCGAAGATCATTGCAAGTGAACCGGTCAGAAGACCACGAAAATGCCGTTCCTTGGACTTTTCACATCGTCTTCTTTTCGTCGCGCGTGCGCCTGGCGTACGCCGCTTAGCCTGCTCGGGGCGCAAAACAGGGCATTGGCCTGACAGTTCGCTGGTGCCCGCTGTCCGAAGCGCTCAAGGCCGCCACCAGCCTAAGGGCGCTGCGGCACCGTCCCATCGGGAGACGGAGATTTTTCCACTGCGGCACAATGTTTTTCGTCGTGCACCGCCTCTAGCTCTCCCAGTCGGACGTGCGCACTTTTGGTCGCGCGGGATTTTTCAATCGTATTTCCAATTCCCAAATCCCCGAAAAATGACATGACCGACCGGAAATCGAACTCGCTCTCCTTGTCAACGTATGCGAGGAACCCCTCGCACTTTGCGATCTCCAAATTAATCTCGCGACATGTCAAATTCTGCCGCTCGTAATCTGTAAGCTCGATCTGTCGCCCGTACATCTTTGTGGCGCAGCCGCAGAGCAGAATCGAAAGTGACAGCAAGGTGCACCTGAAAATGCGACAAAAATCCATGATCTGCTCTTCGCCTCGATATTGGCCGCTGGTTGTTCCTCAGCAAGCATCTTCAAATAAGCAGTGTAGTGCTGAAGCGAACACTTCCATATAACGCCACCGGGTCAGCTGATTCTCGTTGCTGTGGCTGAACATCGCCAGAAAGACCGCCCGCGCCCACCTCAGGATTAGACTCTCGGCACGCAAAACCGTGGCGTTACCCGTGAGAAGTTTGCATTTCTGGCAGGCGTTGACTCGATATGCATCTAGAGACCCGAGCACGGATCCGGCAAACAGGCGTCCCAATGTTAATTGGCATCGCCCCATTGCCTTGGGCTTAGCGGCGACCGGCCTCGTCGGCGAAGCTGCCAACCGCCAACCGTACCCCCTAGGGGTTACGCCCTCTGGACGAGCGGTCTCGAGAGGATTGGACCGCAGCGTTGAATTTCCACTTGTGGCCCTGCGGCGACAATGGTTAGGTGGTTCGCGGTACTTCTGCAATCGGCCGCATCGCGGCCATTGCGTCTCATTGCTGTTGGCGGGCGTCGATTGCTGAACCCGACCCTAAGCCACGATCAACGGTACCGGAAAGCGGCCGTCCATCATTACGCAAAACCGCAGGTCGAGCTTTCATACAAGTTCGACCCATCGAAGACCTGAGCTTGAGTACGGCGTCGAACGCGCCGCAAAGGAAGTTGCAGACTTATTCTCGCGGCCGATCGCTTCGTTGCGTCATCGGAAGTGAGACTGGCTGATATGATGCGCCGCGTTTCAGAGAAGGAAATTGGTGATGGAAACTTTGGAACACTATTGGGAACTCACGGGCACTGCGGCGATCACGCTCTTGGGTCTCCTGTTTGTCGTAATCACGCTTGGTGCGGAACGCCGCAAACGCGGCGACGAAGGTCTGCTCCCTGTTTTTCTTACGCCCACACTTGTACATCTCGGGGTCGTTTTTCTGATGGCTTTAGTCGGACTGTCGCCGGAGCGCGATTCCCTCGTCCTGCCGTTCGGGCTCGTTGGACTCGCGGGCCTCATCTACAGCCTGACCATTACGCGGAAGGCAATACGCGCAGAGGCGGGCATCGACGCTGTGGTCTACCACGGCGTCATTCCAGCTCTTTGTTATGCAGGAATTGTCGTTGCCGCTTGGCCCGGTGCGGTGTCCCTCAAGCAGGCGACTCTCGTTTTTCGCATTGACTCCGCGCTATTGCTCCTTGTAGGAATGCGGAACGCTTGGGCAGCCGCTGTCGATATCGCGGGACGAGAGCGTCAATGATCTTCGACATGATTATTCGCCAATGGCAGCTGATCGCCGTCCACGAAGATTCGTCGCTGTCAGCTCTCGGCCTTGCTCACCGACCGGTGTTCAGCGCATAGTAGACGTCGGAAGCGCGGCTGATCGCAAATCCTTCGACTGCGATCAATGCGAGGGGTCACCGATACCGGCCTCAAATCGTCGCTCCCGGCCCCAACCGAAGATCCGGCCTTCCGCAAGGCGGACGCACGCGACTGAGAAAAGCCCATCTTGTCTCCGTCGGAGTTTTCGCACAACCTGGACCCCAAGCGGTCAGCCCAATTCCGCAAAGCGAACGCCCGCAGCTAACGACAGCGGACGCCTAGCATCCAACGCACCACGCTGGGCGAAGCGGCTTCGCTACATGCTCGACGAGCGCCGAAGATTGGGCTGCTCATCCGGTTGGCGCGGGTGCCACGAGCACCCGCTCCGCTAACGCCGTGTCCATGTATTCCGTTAGCGCAGTTAGCTCGCCGTCGTCGCTAAATTCGCAAACGTAGCAATAGTCGTTATCGTAGCGGCAGCCCGATTTTGTTTCCACGTTGCCTTTGCATTCGACGACGACGATATTGTCTTCCGCAATCATTCGCCGTGCGAAATTGCGATACGTCGTTGCAAACTGCGCAAACAGCGGCCGGAAAAGCTCCGCCCGCACGACGGCTTTGCCATGCCAGCTGCGCGCCCAAGGTCCTTGGCCCTTAATGGTCCAGACAAAGTCTTCACTCATTGCGTCGACAAACGGCCGACCATCGCCTTCGGCGAGCGCAGCAAAGATCGCCTCCATCTTGGCTTTGTTTGGGTTCATATTCATTTCGTGCTCGTTCTCCTGTGCCATCTGCGGCCGACAGATCCTGGAATTTCCTTCGGGCGCTGGCCAGTCCGGATCCAACTGTCGTAGAAGTCGACCTTCCTTTCCAGCAACGCCAGGGCGTCCTGCCACTGCTCTATCGTCTGTCGCACTCGCATCCGATGTGCCTTGAGAAAATCTCGGCGCGCTGCCAAAGTCTTGCGCCCCTGTACGACCATCGCAGCGTATGCCTGCATCTCCTTCGTCGACATACCTGTTAGGCGCAGTTTGTCCAGGAGATCCAGCCAATCAATATGAAGCCTGTGAAACACGCGCCGGTTGCCCCGATCGCGCTGCACCGCCGGCAGCAAACCGATCGATTCGTACCAGCGAATTGCGTGAACCGTGCGCCCGGTGTGGCGTGCCAGCTCGCCAATCGATAGCGAAGCTTCCTCCTGACGCATACCGGATGTCTGGTTCGAGCGCATGGCACAAATTAGACAACCTTGAGTGCACTCGAAGTCAAGTCACTTCGTCACTGGGGGAGGAGCAAAAGGGTAGATTTGTGCGAGCTCCGTCGACGATCCCCTCACCCCAGGACGGTTTCTTGCTCGCTTTGATTTGCGATGCGTGGATCGATCATTCGACCGCACATGGCCATGAAGTGCAAAAGGCTAGGTAGTTCGCATTGTTTCCGCAATTCGTCCCATCACCGCCGTGGCCCCCCGGCCGCCGGTAGCGGCCGTCTTTCGGCAAACCCGAGCCCCGAGAGAAATGAGCGCGCCCGAATGGCGGTCGCTGGATTTCGCAAAAAGCGAACATCGGTGGAAAAAATTCGGGTGTCTTATTTGTATCTGTCCGCTACCCCGCGTATTACAAGCCGCCGCTTAGCCGCCCGCTCCGACGCATCCATCGGTTGTTGCATAATGACATCGAGCGCGACCACGAAGCCGAAAATGACCGTAAAGAAGTCGATCGTCAACGCCGTGATGTAGGCTGCGGCGCTGTATTGGAGGCCTTCTAAAACGTAGCCAAGCATCGCCAGTGTTACAGCGGCGCCGAGTACAACGAAGACCGCGAATATTGCGGGTGGCGGTCCTTTGCCGACCACCTTGCGGCGTCGGCGCGGATAGGTGACCTGAAGAGACAGCATCGGTAACGCGAAAAGCACACCAGAGCCTCGCCAAATCCACGTTTCCTGAATGTCGTAGAGCGCAAATAGCGCCGGCAGCAGCGCTGCTGCCGTCAATACGAAAATGTGCGTCATGATCGTTTTTGCAAGGAATCTGTCAAGTAGTGACAACCCTGCTCCAGCGGCCGGTCGAAGGGTCAACAAGAGCGCCGAGAACCCCGCGAACGTGATCATTAGGGTCGCCAATGTGTACAAAAGGGTTGCACCTTTGACTTCCATGTTTTGCTCCACCTAAGAGCCAAGTTGGTCTTGGCGCGTCCTTGCTTTTACGACGAGAATCGTTATCGAGCTGCTACCCCAATCGTGAACACGTATGCCGTAGTCGTCAAACTTTGCCCGATATGTGATTAAGGCATCCGGACAATCAGACTGGGACTGGCAAACATCACACGCATGTTCAACTTGGTCTTGGATTCGCTTGCAGCAATGCTCTTTTATGTTTTCGGGACATGCCGCGAGTTTCCGTCGGTTCGCTTTTAAGAACTTCAGACCCTTGCAATCGTTCGTTCGGGGCAGAAAGCGATACCTGCAAGATTGCAGTTAGACCGAACGGACCGAAAAGCGTCCTTCATGATTTGCTCGGAGGCATGCGTGGGGAGCCGTTGCCGCTTGAGCCGCAGTCCGGACAAATCTCCTGCGTCCGGAGCCACTGCAACAACCGACCACGAGGTTGATTCGCCGCGCGCCACAACCATCGGGACCCGCAGGCCGGACAGCGGACAGTCAAGAAAGCTATCGCGACGCTAATCGCCAAGATGCACACGGCCAGAACAGCACAAAGCGCAGATTTGTTGCTGGCAAAGGTATGAAAAAACGGAAAGGCATAAATGGCGATAGCAAAGACGATGCCCGTCGTCATTGCACGCACCTTCCACGCTTGACCCGTTCGACTGAGCAGAGGTCCGTAATTCACGACACGCTACCGACAGAGTTTAAGGTTTAGTTCCCGGTACGAGTCGCTCCTGATTCCCCGGTTTGGTATTGGGTTTCGCATGACCGCAATACCGTCGGCTGCGGACGTTGGCGGTTTTTCGCCCATCGCGGGGCAAATCCAACGTTGCCGACCCAATTCAGGCATCGCGGACTCCAAAGAGCGGCCGCTGCTGAAGCGCTTGCCGTTCATTCAATTTCAATCGGTATTATTAGTGTGTTTGCGCGCAAGCGACCATCGCCAAGTTGCGCTCGGAACGAGCGACAGCCGGCAGCTTGAATGGCTCACCCTTCATTGACACCGGGCTCCAAATTGAGCGGGTTGGATTTGCAAGATCTCCACCGTATACGTGTAACGCCCGTGAAGGCCTAAGGTCCGGATTGGCGATGCTATGAATCGCGTTGGCCGTAAGAGAAATGACGGCCGGAACCGTCACTTGCCTTCGCTCGTACTCCTCAAGTCCCATGCATGGCAAATTTCCGCTTTAGGTGTAAATGCGCCCGCGTCAAAACGATTCGCGCGATACGCTCGCCGCCTCAACCGCTTCGCGGCTGCGCAGGGCGGGGCGCAGTTGCTTGGCATCAAATAGCGGCAGCTGATCGGTGATGTGGCTCGAACCCGGACGTGAGAAGTTGCCATAGGTGAGAAGGGCGCGTGCCTGCGCGCCTGTGGGCGTGAATTCCACCAATTGCACATACCCGTCGCCGCCGTAGGACCATAGGTGCACGTGATCGGGCGCCGGAAATGGCCAGACGGTACGAATGGGCCCAAAGACATCATCGGCGCCGCTTAGCGGGTCATCGGAAACAGGGATTGGGACCTGCATCGTTGGGTCACGGGTCGCTAAGACGGTCCTGTGCACATTACCCCAAGCCACGTCGAGCGCGCCGTAGGTCTGTTGCACTCCTGCCGCCACGCCAATTAGTGTTTGCACTGCGATTGTTGTCTCGGCTAGTCCCTGAGGTGTATGCAGAGGGTCGGCAGGGTTATATCCGATCCGAAACTGCGGATAAATGAAATAGAGCGGGAGTGTCGTGTCCTTCGGGACGGCCGGGTTGCTGGCGTACGCGTCATACCAAGCTTCAAATAAGAAGGCGCCTCGACTTCCTGCGTCCGCATTATGGTTCCATCCAGCCAGTACGCCAGCCGCAGCGATTGCGGTCGGATCTCCCGATTTTTGCGCAGCCTCGAGCAGATCCGGCAGCAGGCGATCGGCCAAAAAGAGGCGAGTTGACATCTTGCCGGCCAGCACCTGATCGGCACTGAACTGTTGCCGCGATAGAAGAAACGTTGCACCGTGTTGTGGCCTCAGGTCCATTTCTTGCGGAGCGATCCAGGCGGGGTAATCGTTGTAGAGCACGGTCTGCGGAAAAGTCGATGTCCACGGTGCGTCGTTGGCGTTCTGCACGAAATTGCCCGGCGGGTCGATGGTACGGGGCAACTGGTCCCAAGGGAGCGTTTCGGTCCAGAGGGTCTCCGAGGTGTCGCCGGGGATGATTCCGGCCCAATCGTAAAACGTGCCACCGGGTCGCACGGGCTGAAGGCCGCCGAACAAGTACATGATGTGCCCATCGCGGTCGGCATAGATGACGTTAAAAAACGGCATCTGCAGCGCCGAGTTGGCAGCAATAAATTCCCGCAAGTTATGCGCTGTGATCATGCCCCAGTATTGAGTTACCGGGGAGGGAGCTTCCAGCCCAGCAACTTTCAGTGCCAAGGCTTTGTTGCCGCGCTGCGCGATCAAGGGTCCGTGTATGGAGCTCAAGATAGGAAAGTTTTGCACCGCGAGGCTGCCGTCGGGCTGCAGGATCTTTATGCTGCCGATTTGCTGTTGTAGTTGTTGCGATTGCCCATTCCAGAGGTACGTGGTTGGCCCCGTGAGTGTGATTTCGTATAAGTCGGCATTCTTGATGGTGTTGTTGGTGTGCGTCCAACCAATGTCGTCGGTGTAGCCGATTCCCAAGATCGCCGAACCCGGGAAAGTCACACCCTCGGCATTGAGGTCCGGCGAATTAGGTTCGCCGACAACAAGGTTGGCCTCGAACCATTGGTAAATGCCCAGGCCCAAGATCGGCTGGTTGTTTCCCCAGGGAAGGTGGGGGTTCCCGACCAAAATGGCGTTCCCGTCCTTTGAACGACCTGGAGCAATCGCCCAGCCGTTGGATCCGTTGCGAGCTGCCTGCGTGAAGCGCAAAGACGATGCAAGCGTTTCACCCGGGACCGTGCTGGCGATCTTGCCCGCCTGCCATTCTGCGAGCAAGGCGGGAACATTGGACTGCTCGGATTGGAAGGTGAATGTAATCGTGTTCTGGAAATTAGCCAGAAGGTCTTCCGGTAGAACCGGGAGCACCTTCAAGAAGAACGGTGAAATGGTATTGGCATGCCCGGCCGCATATTCGTTCATTCCAGCCGCCGCTGCCTCAAGGTATTCACGTTGCAACGCGCCGCCAATCGAAAGCCACTCGCGGGCCCGTTCCGGGATTCCGAACGTGTGAACTTGGATGTCATTCGTGACATTCGCGTTACCGGCGCCAGGTCCAAAATACTCTGCTGACCTGCCGCGCGCCTGGGCTAGGTTACCGAGCAGCGTTTCCGCGTGCGCCTCCATCTGCGCATAGCCGAAACCGCGAATCACGGTGGGGATGTCTTCGCCATAAATGTGTGGAATCCCATAGGTGTCCCAGAGGATTTCCCCACCATGGCAAGTCAGTGGCACAAACAGGGCACAGGCGCCCGATACGAACAGACTGCGTAGTCGAAGTCGCGATGCGAACATGACCTTCTCTCCCTCGTTTGCACTTATGCGTGGCTGCGGTTCGTGAACGGCGAGCAAAACCTATTGCTGGGATTTCGTCTTCTTCGCCCCCGCGCCGGAGTCTGGAAACGTTTGGGACTCGAATCCCTGCTGCGCATTTGAGATTTTTTCGCTACGACCGTGCTGCGCAAGGATTACCCACGTTTGCTTGGCATTGGCCTCAAACGCGGCCGCGAACTCACAAACAATATTGCGTCCGGAGCGGACGCGGGGTCAAGGGAAATTGCTGGCTGACTTTATGTGTCAGCCACCGGGAAGTGGGCGAGCTGCGCCATCATCGAGTTGCCTGGCCTTCGGTACCTGCACTTGCGTCGTTTGCGTTTGACTTTCACAAGCGGCCACTGTCTAACGGAATTTTGCGCCGCAACGCAGGGTCTGGCCAGCAAAATTGGACCAAGAAGAGTTACGGACGTGCTCGATGGACGAGCGGAGATTGGTGTGCGGAAACGAGTAAAACAGCCGCAGCACTCGATATGCGAAGACTTCAAAGGCATTGGGCTTCAGGGATCGCTCCGCTGGTGCTCCAACGTCGACAGTCACCGAAGGCTCCCTCTCTAGGGCTTCCGCGGTGCAGAGGCAGCGGCTACGTGACCGAGAGCCGATTTGAATGCCCGAAGTGGACAGCACGCAACCGCGTTGCCGCTAATTTCACATAACCCAACAAAACCCTTATCCAACCAAGGCCGTTACAAGGTAAGGCTTGCTCAAGGATGGCGGCGATACTGAGGGTTGCGGACACGATGGTGCCATGCCCATCACAGTCG
>Ga0187781_10003082_pt1 | contig 12582 bp, 12 predicted proteins | sample 0715_SJ02_MP02_2_FD_132447 | JGI IMG/M metagenome (GOLD analysis project Ga0187781, IMG submission 132447) | Tropical peat soil microbial communities from peatlands in Department of Meta, Colombia - 0715_SJ02_MP02_20_MG | ecosystem: Environmental > Terrestrial > Soil > Wetlands > Peat | place...
CCCGCAGACACCCCATAGGCGAGCAGCCGCCCGTCGCGGCTGGCGACGTAGCCCGTCACGATCCCCTCGGGCGAGAGCGTGTTGGGGTCCACGCCGATCGAGCCGCGCGCGCCCGTATCGGGCGTCACGTACAGCACCGCCTGGTCCTGGTGGCCGGAATTGCGCGTGTAGAAGTAGCGGCCGCCCTCCGTGAAGGGAACGCCGAACGCCTCGAAGTCATAGAGCGCGGCGATTCGCCTTGCCAGCCTCGCGCGCAGCGGAGTTGCGGACAGGTAGCCCTGGGTCAGCTTCGCTTCGGCTCCGACCCAGCTGCGGGTCGCCGGCGAGTCGAGATCCTCGAGCCAGCGGTAGGGGTCGGCGACCGCGGTGCCGTGATAGTCGTCGACCACGCTGCCGCGGGGCGCCGGCGGGTACACGAGCGTGGCGCCCGCGAGCGCCGCGCAGCCGATCGAGGCGAGCAGACAGCCGCTCAGAGGTACGGCCCGAGGTGAATGTTGGCGCATGTGCTTGCGGGCATTGTGCCGTAAGATCGCCCCATGCCGCAGCACATCGGCATCGTGGCCTGCTCGGCGGAGGGCGCGGCGCTCTGCTACCGGACGGTCTGTCTCGAGGGCGCGCAGTTCCTCGGCGAGTTCGATCATCCCGAGGTGTCGCTGCACAATCATTCGCTCGCGCGCTACATGCGCTCGATCGACGCCGGCGACTGGCCCGGCGTCGCGGAGCTGATCCTGTCCTCGGCCAACAAGCTCGCCCGGGCGGGCGCCGACTTCCTCATCTGCCCGGACAACACACTGCACCAGGCGTTTCCCTGGGTGCTGCGGCGCTCGCCGCTCCCGTGGCTGCACATCGCCGAGGTGGTAGCGGCACAGGCGGTGGAGCGCGGCTTCCGTACGCTCGGCATCACCGGCACGCGTTACCTGGTCGACAGCGAGGTGTATCCGGAGAAGCTCGCGGCGCGCGGCCTCAGGTACCAGCGGCCCGCGAGCGCCGAGCGTGCCGAGATCAATCGCATCATCTTCGAGGAGCTGGTGTGCGGGGTGTTCAAGCCCGCGGCGGTCGCCTATTTCCAGGGAGTGATCGCGCGCATGAAGGATGCGGGCTGCGATGCCGTGGTGCTCGGCTGCACCGAGATCCCGCTGATCATCGACAACGGCAACTCACCGCTGCCGACCCTCGACTCGACGCGCCTGCTGGCGCGCGCGGCGCTGCGCCGCGCGACGCAGCGCACGGCGTCCTGACGGCGGTGAGCCCCGCCGCCCGGCCACGCCCGCCCGCGGCGGCCCCGGGGCGGCCGCCCCGGGTCCCGCGCTCGGGCTATTTCTCTTTCTTGCTCTCGAACTTGAAGGACACGTTCACCCGGGCGCGATAGGCGCGCACCTTGCCGTTCGCCACCTGCATGTCGAGCTCCTTGACCTCGACGATGCGCAGGTCGCGCAGGCTCTTGGCGGCCTGATTCACCGCGGCTGCCGCCGCCTTCTCCCAGGACTCGCTGCTGGTGCCGACCAGCTCGACGATCTTGTAGACGCTCTCGGCCATGGCTTGCTCACCTTTCGTCCCGTCGCGGGGACACTCTTGTTTTCACGGCAGTGTGCTCTTTCCGCACGCTGCACGCCATGTGGGAGCAGGCCGCCACACCGGCCGGCGCACCAGCGTGCTCTTGCCGAACAGCGACTCGATCAGGTCGACGGCCAGCACCGCGGTCTTGTTCTGCTCGTCGAACGCCGGATTGAGCTCCGCCACGTCGAGCGAGGCGAGCCGGCGTGTGTCGGCGATCATTTCCATGCACAGCTGCGCCTCGCGATAGGTCGGGCCGCCCGGCACGCGCGTGCCGACGCCAGGCGCGATGCCGGGGTCGAGGAAGTCGACGTCGAAGCTCACGTGCAGGTGGGTATCGTGGTCGAGTCCGGCGAGCGCCTGCTCCATGGTCGCGCGCATGCCCATCTCGTCCACGTGGCGCATGTCGAACACGTCGAGGCCCTGCTCGTGCAGGAAGCGCTTCTCGCCGTCGTCGACGCTGCGGATGCCGATCTGGCGTACCCAGGACGGCTGGATCGCGGGGGTGCGGCCGCCGATCGCGGTCAGCTCGCGCGGCCCGAAACCGCACAGCACCGCGAGCGGCATGCCGTGTACGTTGCCGCTCGGCGAGAGCTCGCTGGTATTGAAGTCGGCGTGCGCATCGAGCCACAGCACGCGCAGCTTCCTGCCCTGCTCGCGGCAGTGGCGCGCGACGGCGCTGATCGAGCCGACGCCGAGGGAGTGGTCGCCGCCGAGCAGGATCGGCAGCCGCCCGGCGCGCAGCTGCCCGTAGACCGCCTCGTGCACCAGCTCGTTCCAGCGCAGCACCTGCGGCAGGTGCCGGTAGCCGTGCTGCGGCGGTTGCCAGGGGTTGCCGGGGCCGCTCAGGTTGCCGAGATCGACGACGGCGAGCTCGCGCTGCCCGAGCGCCGCGGCGAGGCCGGCGACGCGCAGCGCCTCGGGCCCCATCGAGGCCCCGCGATCCGCCGCGCCTACATCGGTGGGTGCGCCGATCAGGCTCGCCGTGCGTGCGCCGCCGCTCACGCCGGCACCTCGAGTGCGGCCGCGGACTTCACGCCCCTCCCGGCCAGCAGGGCGAACAGGTCCTTGGGATCCTCGAGATCCGGGACGAGGTCGATCTGCCGCCCATTACCGCGCTCCTCCTGGTGGATGCGCATCAGATAGCGCAGCGAGGAGAAATCCTCGAGCGCAAAGCCGACCGAGTCGAAGATGGTGACCTCACGCTCGCTCGCGCGCCCGGGCTTACGCCCGGCGAGCACTTCGGTGAGCTCGGTGACCGGGAAGTCGGCCGGCAACTGCTGGATCTCGCCCTCGATGCGCGACTGCGGCTCGAACTCGACCACCACCCGCGCGTCGCTCCGGCGCAGGATGTCGGCATGCAGCTCGGTCTTTCCCGGGCAGTCGCCGCCGACGGCGTTCAGATGCATTCCCGGGGCGATCATCGCAGGGGTGAGGATCGTGGCGTTGCGCTTGTCGGCCGTCACCGTGGTGACGATGTCGGCACCGGCCACCGCGGCGGCCGTCGAGCCACAGCGCAGCACCTCGAGGCCGGGCAGACGCAGCCTTGCGAGGTTGCGCACCAGCTTCTCGGTGGCGAGCGGATCGGTGTCGAACAGGCGCAGCTCGCGGATGCCGAGCAGGTGGTGGAACGCGATCGCCTGAAACTCGCTCTGCGCGCCGTTGCCGATCAGCGCCATCACCCGGCTGCCGGGCCGGGCCATGCGGCGCGCGGCGAGCGCGGAGGTGGCCGCGGTGCGCAGCGCCGTGGTAAGCGTCAGCTCCGACAGCAGCAGCGGATAGCCTGTCTGAACGTCGGCGAGCACGCCGAAGGCCGTCACGGTCAGCAGGCCCACTGCCGTGTTCTTCGGATGGCCGTTCACGTACTTGAAGGCATAGAGCCGCCCGTCGGACGCGGGCATGAGCTCGATGACGCCGACCGCCGAGTGGCTCGCATGGCGGGCCGACTTCTCGAACTCGCTCCAGCGCAGGAAGTCGCTCTCGATCTCGCGCGCGAGCTCCTCGATGAAACGCGCCGTGCCCCGGCGGGACACCAGCTCCTGGATGCGCTCGATACCGATGTAATCGACCATGACTGCTTCTCCCAAGTGCGCGCTGGTAGTCGAGCCATCGGCGCATGCGATGTCCCTCACCGCGATAGTTAGGCACTTGCCTAACCATTCGCCCAAGGGACCATGCGCCGCCCGGCCTCCTCTCGCTCTCCGAGCATGGTCGGGCCACCGCGAACCAAAATAAAGACAGAATCCTGTACATAAGTTGCACCTTAATGACCAAAACGCCACCAATTATTGGCGATATGTGCTATTAGTAGGTCGATGGACGATATCGACCGACAGCTGATCGGGCTGCTGCGCAATGACGCCCGCGCCTCGGTCGCCTCGCTCGCCAAGTCGCTCGGAGTCGCCCGGGGCACGGTGCAGAACCGCATGGCGCGTCTCACCGCCCAGGGCACGATCGTCGGCTACACGGTGCGGCTGAAGCCCGACGTCGAGGAGCAGCGCATGCGCGCCTTCATGACCGTGGCGGTCGAGGGCACCCAGGTCGATGCCGTGATCCGCGCGCTGCGCGGCGAGCCGGCCGTAGCGGCGCTCTACAGCACCAACGGCCGCTGGGACATCGTCGCGGAGCTGCGTGCCGACAGCCTCGAGGGTTTCGATCGCGTGCTCGCGCGCATCCGCCTGATCGAGGGCATCTCGCAGACCGAGACCAGCCTCTTGCTCTCGACGTTCAAGTTCTAAGGAGCGCCAGCCAGTCGCGCTGCCGGTCGCCGAAGGCGACGAAGAACGGATTCAGCAGCCCCGCGCGCGTGTTGTAGCGGAGCGGCTGGCCGTCGAGCTCGACGACCATGCCGCCGGCGGCGACCGCCACCGCGTGGCCCGCCGCCGTGTCCCATTCGCTGGTCGGACCGAGGCGCGGGTAAACGTCGGCTGCGCCCTCGGCGATCAGGCAGAACTTGAGCGAGCTGCCGACGGCCTTGAGCTCATGCCGGCCGAGCCGCGCGAGGAACCCCTCGAGCGAGTCGCCGCGATGCGAGCGGCTGCCGACGACCCGCACCGGATCCGCGGCACGCGCGGCGACCTGCAGCGCTTGCGCCGGCGCCCCACCCGCCTCGCGCCAGGCCCCCTCCCCCGGTATGCCGCAGTAGGTGGTATCGCTCACCGGCACGTGCACGACCCCGAGCACCGGCGCGTGCGCCTCGATGAGCGCGATGTTGACCGTGAACTCGCCGTTGCGCGAAAGGAACTCGCGCGTTCCATCGAGCGGATCGACCAGCCAGTGGCGCGCCCAGTGCGCGCGCTCGGTCCAGGGCGGCCGGGCCGCCTCCTCCGACAGCACCGGGACGCCAGGAGTCAGTGCCGCGAGCGCGCTCACGATCAGCCGCTGCGAGCGCAGGTCGGCGGCCGTGAGCGGCGAGTCGTCTTCCTTGAGTGTCGTCGCAGTCTCGCCCTGCGCATACACCTCGAGGATCTCGCGCCCCGCCGAGCGCGCGATCGCGGCCACGCGCGCGGCGAGCGACCCGGGCGCCCCGCTCATGCCGGCCCCGTCACTCCTGATGCCTGCAAGTGCGCCACCACGAGATCGGCCGCCTCCTCGGCGCTGAGCCTGGTCGTGTCGATGCGGATCTCCGGGTGCTCCGGCGTCTCGTAGGGAGAGTCGATGCCGGTGAAGTTCTTGAGCGCACCCAGGCGCGCCTTGCGGTACAGCCCCTTGGTATCGCGGCCTTCGGCCACCGCGAGCGGCGTGTCGACGAATACCTCGAAGAACTCCCCCGGCCCGAACAGGGCGCGCGCCATGCGCCGCTCGGCGCGGAACGGCGAGATGAACGACACCAGCACGATGAGCCCCGCATCGACCATGAGGCGCGAGACCTCCGCTACACGGCGGATGTTCTCGACGCGATCCTGCGCGGCGAACCCCAGGTCCTTGTTGAGGCCGTGACGCACGTTGTCGCCGTCGAGCAGATAGGTGTGGCGCCCAAGCGCGGCCAGCTGCTTCTCGATGCGGTTTGCGATGGTCGACTTGCCGGCGCCCGAGAGTCCCGTCAGCCACAGTACGCAGGCCCGCTGGCCTTTCTGCCGGGCGCGCAGCTGCTTGTCGACGTCGAGCGCCTGCCAGTGGACGTTCTGCGAGCGGCGCAGCGCGAAGTGGATCAGACCCGCTCCCACGGTGCCGTTGGTGATGCGGTCGATGAGGATGAAGCCGCCGAGCGCGCGATTCTCCGCGTACGGCTCGAAGGTGATCGGCTGGTCGAGCTCGAGCTCGCACACGCCGATGTCGTTGAGCTCGAGACGCTCGGCGGCGGTGTGCTCGAGCGTATTGACGTTGATCCTGTGCTTGAGCGGCGTCACCGTCGCGGATACCGTGCGCGCGCCCGACTTCATGAGGTAGGCGCGCCCCTGCAGCATCGGCTCCTCGTTGAGCCAGACGATCGTGGCCTCGAACTGGTGGGCGACCTGCGGGGCGGCATCGGCGGCCGCAATGACATCGCCGCGGCCGACGTCGACCTCGGAGTCGAGGGTGAGGGTGACCGACTGGCCGGCAGCTGCCGCCCCGAGGTCCCCGTCCGCGGTCACGATGCGTGCGATGCGCGCCTCGCGGCCCGCGGGCAGGACGCGCACCCGGTCACCCGGCCGGATGCGGCCGCTCGCGATCTGGCCCGAGTAGCCGCGGAAGTCCGCGTTCGGCCGGTTCACCCATTGCACCGGCAGGCGGAACGGCTGATCCGCGAGCCGCTCGTCCACCGCAACGCTCTCGAGATGCTCGATCAGCGTCGGGCCGGTAAACCACCGCATGCGCTCGCCGTGCCGCGTGACGTTGTCGCCGTACACGGCCGACAGCGGAATCGGAGTGATCTGCGTGAGCCCCATGTGCGCGCCGAACGCGCGGTATTCCGCCACGATCGCCTCGAACACCGGGCGCTCGTAGTCCACCAGGTCCATCTTGTTGACCGCCAGCACCACCTGGGAGATGCCGAGCAGGCGCGCGAGGTAGCTGTGGCGGCGGGTCTGCGTGAGCACGCCCTTGCGGGCGTCGACCAGGATCACCGCGAGGTCGGCGTTCGAGGCCCCGGTCACCATGTTGCGTGTGTATTGCTCATGGCCGGGCGTGTCGGCGACGATGAACTTGCGCTTGTCGGTGGCGAAGTAGCGGTAGGCGACGTCGATGGTGATGCCCTGCTCGCGCTCGGCCGTGAGGCCGTCGACCAGCAGGGCGAGGTCGCGCTCGCTGCCGCGGGTGCCGAAGCGGCGCGTATCCTCGTCGAGCGCCGCGAGCTGATCATCGAAGATCACCTTGGACTCGTACAGCAGCCGCCCGATGAGGGTCGACTTGCCGTCATCGACCGAGCCGCAGGTGATGAACCGCAGCAGGCTCATGCGGTCGTGCGCCTCGAGATAGGCGCCGATGTCGCGCACCGCCGCTGACCCGGGACGCCGCGCCATCAGAAATAGCCCTCCAGCTTCTTGGTCTCCATGGAGCCCACCGCATCGCGATCGATCACCCGTCCCTGGCGCTCCGAGGTCCGGCTCGCGAGCATCTCGGCGATGACGGCCTCGATCGTGTCCGCGTTGCTCTCGATGGCACCGGTCAGGGGATAGCAGCCGAGCGTGCGGAAGCGCACTTTCCTCAGCTGCGGCTGCTCGCCGGGCTCGAGCGGCAGCCGTGCGTCATCCACCATGATGAGAGCCCCGTCCCGCTCGACCACCGGGCGCGGGGCGGCGAGGTACAGCGGCACCACGGCGATCTTCTCCCGCCAGATGTACTGCCAGACGTCGAGCTCGGTCCAGTTCGAGAGCGGAAACACCCGGATGCTCTCACCGGGGCGATGGCGGGCGTTGTAGAGCGACCAGAGCTCGGGGCGCTGCTGGCGCGGGTCCCAGCGGTGCTGCGCCGAGCGGAACGAGAAGATGCGCTCCTTGGCACGGCTCTTCTCCTCATCGCGCCGCGCGCCGCCGAAGGCGGCATCGAAGCCGTGAGCATCCAGCGCCTGACGCAGCGCCTGCGTCTTCATCACGTCGGTATGCACCTGTGAGCCGTGGGTGATCGGGTTGATCCCGCGCTTCAGCCCCTCCTGATTCACGTACACGATCAGATCCAGCCCCAGGCGCTGCGCGACCGCGTCGCGGAACTCGTACATGGCACGGAACTTCCAGGTCGTATCGACGTGCAGCAACGGAAACGGCGGCCGGGCCGGGTAGAACGCCTTGAGCGCCAGGTGCAGCATCACGGCGCTGTCCTTGCCGATGGAGTAGAGCATCACGGGCTTGTCGCACTCGGCGATCACTTCCCTGAAGATGTGGATGCTCTCGGCTTCGAGCCGGTCGAGGTGGGTGAGAGACTCGGCTTGACTCATCGTGCTGGACTCATCTCGGAACGGTAGCACCGGGCGCAGGCCAGAGACTGTAGGGCATTGTAATAGCCTTCGCGCACAGCCGGCTCGGGCACGCCGCAGCGCGCCGCGCCTGCGGCGAAGCGTTGCGCGGCACGCTGGAGATGGCCGGCCCGCCATGATTAACTGGCTGCCGTGAGCGGTACTCGCCTGGCGCTGATTTCGGGCTGTCTGTGGGGAATGCTCCTGACACTTCCCCCGGCGGTCGCCCAGATGCCCGGGCCCGCATCCCAGACCCCGCCGGCGCCGTCCGCGCCAACATCGCCGGCCCCGGCGCCGGCCTCCGGCTCAGCCGAGCCGCCAGTTTCCGAGGTCGTCGTGGAGGCGCCGGAGCCGCGCTTCGTGGCGAAGACCACCCGCGACCGGATCGGCCGCATCTGGGCGCCGGTGCTGATCGACGGCAGGGGGCCCTTCCGCCTCGTGCTCGACACCGGCGCCAATCATTCGGCCATCATTCCCTCCACCGCCGTAGCGCTCGGCTCGCCGGAGGCATCGACCGCCACCGTGGTCACCGGATTCACCGGATCCGCCGTGGTGCCGACGATCACCGTCGATCGCATGGAAGTCGGCGACATACTCCTCGGACCCACCCGGCTTCCGATCGTGCCCGACGTGTTCGGTGGCGCGCAGGGTGTACTCGGCAACGAGGGTCTGGCGGGCAAGCGCATCTTCGCGGATTTCGAGCACGATCGCCTCGAGATCGCCTCTTCCCGCGGGGAACCCGCGCACGTCGGTTTCAGCGTCGTGCTGTTCAAGGTGGTCGAGGGCGGCCTGCCGATCGCCGACGTCCGGGTCGGCGGCATCCGCTGCAAGGCCATCATCGACACCGGCGCTCAGGGAACCATCGGCAATCTGCCGCTGAAAGAGGCCCTGATGCGTCATCCGCCGCGCGACGCCAAGAAGGCACAGGTCGTGGGCGTGACGCTCGACGTGCAAAGCGGCGAGAACGTGGCGGCCCCTCAGATCGAGATGGGGGGACTGACGATCACCGGCGTGCACATCGTGTTCGGTGACATGTACCTGTTCCAGCACTATCACCTGACCGACAAACCCGTACTGCTGCTCGGCATGGATCTGCTCGGATCCTTCGACACGCTGATCATCGACTACCGCATGAAGGAATTGCAGATCCGCCTCACCCGCGCGTCGCTGCCGCCCTGAAGTCCCGCCGGGCTATGACGTGCCCCGGCCGCGCGGTCCCATGCGCAGGAAGCGCCGCCGCTCGTTCCACTGATGCCGCGCGTGCAGCCGCTCGGCCGGATCGCCCGTCTCCGGCGGCAGTGCCTGCAGCGCGCGCAGTGCGCCGGCGTGTGCCATGGCGATCGCCGGATCGGTCTGCAGCATGCCGCGGTAGTGCTCGAGGAACTGCTGCTCGGCCGGCCCGCCACCGCCCGTCAGCAGCTCGCGTACGTGCGCGCCGATCGCGGCGGCTTCGCTCTCCGGCAGATCGCGCGCCACCGCCAGCGCGTGATCGACGTCGGCAATCAGTCCGTAGAGCGGTTGCAGCCAGGCCCAGGCCGGGTCGGTCGTGATGTGCCTGAGGCGCTCGAGCGGCGAGGCAAAGGGCGCAAAGCGCCGCTCGGCCTCGAGCAGCGCGCCGAGCACGGTCTGCAGCGCCGTGCTCACGTCCCGCAGTCCCTCGAGCCAGGGGCGGCTGTCCGTCATGTCCTCTCCTCGAGCCAGCGGTAGTCCCAGTCGGCCAGCTCGCCGATGTGTGGCACGCTCAAGTCCGCTTGCCGGTAGGCCGCCAGCTCGCGTGGGTCGTGCGCGTAGTGCCCCTGGCGCGCAAAGATCGTCGTGAGCCTTGTCCCCCAGGCGCTCTTCATGGCCGCCAGTATGCGCAACTTGTCGTCGATCATCACGTAGTGGCCGGCGGGGTAGCGCCGCTCCACCGCGTCGAGCATCAGCTCCTTGTGCAGGTAGATCAGCGCCCGGCCCGAAACCGCGGCCCACAGTCCCGAGCGCTGCACCTTGCGCGGCTGGAACACCACGTCTCCGTCCGACAGCAGAACGGTCGGGCCGAGCTCGCCGCAGCGCGCGAGCGCCGCCAGCGCGCCGGGATACAGCCGCTCGGCGAAGGGATAGTCGATGAGAAACGCCGACAGCCGCAGCAGCTGCGGGTCGTCGAGGTTCTCGAGGCGATAACGCTGCAGAGCGCCGAGATAATCCGCATAGCCGAGCTCGACCCGCAGCTCCTCGAACAGCGCCCAGTAGCGATCGCGGCTCACGCGGCCGAACTCGCGTTCGAGGTACGCGCTCAGGTCGGCCTGCACGGTGTCGTTGTCCAGCAACGTGTTGTCCACGTCGAACAGGAAGACAGTTTGCGAATTTGCCACGTGCTTCACGTTCTGCCCCGCTGCACCGGGAGCAGTGTACGCTGTCGGGGAACGCCTTCATGCTTGGGGCGGTCAACCCTGCGCTCGGGAACGCGTTATCCGCGTTCGGGGCGTATCTTGTTCGGGAGGAACGCACATGAGATCTGAGCTGTTCGTGAGCCACGCCGCCCGGTGCCGCCCGCGGCTGCTCGCCGCCGCCGCCGTGCTGCTGCTCGCCCTGACGAGCTGCGGCGGCTACGGCGACAACTACTGCGACTGGGGATGCGTCACCGGCCCTATCGGCCCGCAACCCACGGTCAACGTTCCCAACTCCATCGCCATCGCCGATGTCAACGGTGACGGGGTGCCGGATCTCGTGGTCGCGACGACCGCGGATTCGGGAGCCCTCACCAACCCCGGCTTCGCCAACGTGATCCTCAACAGCGCGGCCTCCCCGGGCACCTTCGATTCCGGTGTCCAGTACGCCACCACCGGGACCAACCCTTCCGGCATCGTGGCCACGGACCTCACCGGCTCGGGCCATCTCGACCTCATCGTGTCCAACTCGGGCTCGGGGAGCATTTCGGTGTTCATGCACGGCGCGATCGCCGGCACCTTCATGCCCGCGGTCAACATCGTGACCGGCGGCCAGCCGAACCAGGTCGTCGCCGGCGACCTCACCGGCAGCGGCGCCAGCCTGGATCTCGCCCTGGCGGACAACAGCCCCTCGGGCAACGCGATCATCCTGGTGCACGACGCCGCCAATCCGGGCCAGTTCCTGGCCCCCATCATGCTGGCCACCAACAACTTCACGCCGTCGGTAGCGATCGGCAGCCTCGGCAACGGCACGATCGCCGTGGTCGCGGCGACCTACGACATCAACGGCAACAACGGCGCCGTCTACGTCTTCGTGGAGACCTCGGCCTCTCCGGTCACGTTCGCAGCCCCCGTGACCTTCCCCGCCGGCGCTCAGCCACAGGCGGTGCGAATCGCGGACGTGAACGGCGACGGCCTGCCCGATCTCGTGGTCGCAAACTACGGACCGGGATCCGATGGCACCGGCACGGCCGGCGTCTCGGTGCTGCTGCAGAACGCCGCCACTCCCGGGACCTTCGCGGCCCCGGTGAGCTATCAGACGCCCTTCGGCGCGGTCGACGTGGCGGTCGGCGACGTGAACGGTGACGGCCGGCCCGACCTCGTGGTCGCGAGTCTCGGCCCTCCCCTCACCGGCGCCGTATCGGTGCTGCTGCAGAATCCGGCGCCGGCGGCGGCCGGCACCTTCGGCACCGCGACCGTCTACCCGGGACTGGGGCAGCCGCTGAGCGTCGCAATCGGCGATCTGAGCGGCAATGGGCTTGCCGACATCGCGGTCGCCGATGGCACGAGCGCGACCGTCCTGTTCCAGAACGCGAACAGCCCCGGGACCTTCGCCAATCCCGTGCAGGTCGGCAACTAGTTGAATTGGCAGAAATCGCTTCCTGCGATTTCTGCCAATAAATTAAGGCTACCTCGCGCTGTAGCCGCGCGCATCCAGGCAGGAAACCATCGCGCGGCGGTAGTCGTCCGGATTGCCGGACTGCTGCCCCGCGCGCGTCGGGTCGAACCCCGTCTGGCCCACCGCCCAGCTGTGGCACTCGTAACGGTCATTCGCCGTCTGCTGGTCGCTCTGTCCGTTCCGAGGGTAGACGTAGACGTCGCCCGCCCCACTTGCGGGGGCCACCGCCGCCCCACCCTGATCGCCACCGGCAGCCGGCGGGGGCTCGGTCACCACGTAGCCGTTGTCCGCCGGACTATAGGTGTAATACAGATCGTTCACGTAGTAGTACGGCAGCCCACCCCACCAGAACGTGGCATAGCCGAAGGGAAGGAACGGAAGGAACCAGGCGAATCCCGGGTAGAAATAGCAGTGCGGCCAGAACACGCCGTTCCAGTAGCCACCGCCCCAATAGCGGCCGGGATAGTAACCGCGGCCCGGGAAGTAGACGCGGCCGCCGGCGAAGCGCCCGGTGGCGGCCAGGCTGGTGCCGCCGCGCACTCCCGCGCTATAGCCGCGCGCGCCTGCGTAGTGCGCGCCGGCCGCGTAACCGCCGGCGAAGGCGCCGTGGCCCGCGTAGTGCGCACCGCCGTAGTACCCCGCGTAGTGGCCACCGCTGAAGTGGCCGCCCGAGTAGTGTCCGCCGCCACCGCTGAAATGGCCGCCACTGAAGTGGGCACCACCCCCACCGCCATGGCCACCGCCGAATCCGCTGTGCTGTGCATAGCTCAACGCCGGCGCACCTGCCACCGCGATACCCAGCAGCAGGGCACCCAGCGTCCTGACAAGAA
>Ga0187781_10003083_pt1 | contig 12582 bp, 7 predicted proteins | sample 0715_SJ02_MP02_2_FD_132447 | JGI IMG/M metagenome (GOLD analysis project Ga0187781, IMG submission 132447) | Tropical peat soil microbial communities from peatlands in Department of Meta, Colombia - 0715_SJ02_MP02_20_MG | ecosystem: Environmental > Terrestrial > Soil > Wetlands > Peat | place...
CCCATCCATATATCGGCAAATTGTCGAACTTTCTTTGGGGAGGGGACAACAGCACCTTAGTACTAGGAGAGCCGATCAGCGCTCAACGGGCCACCCAAGCGCAGACCACGAGCGTGGCCAGTGTTAGCGTGGCAAAAATGGGGATGATCACCCGGCCCAGCGGACGGCCGCCCATAAAAACGGCAATCCCTCCCTTGACCAGCGTATTGCTGGCGCAAGCCAGGAGAATCGAGGCGCCGGCCGTGTTGGCCGACAGCACCTTTTCCTGAGCCAGTTGTGCGGCCGAGATCGTGAAGGCGTCCGGGTTGACCAACCCCGCGAGCCCCCCGGTGAGATAGATTCCCGAAGATCCCAAGTATTGATAGCCCGCCTTCGAAACCAGCATCACCACGGCAAAGATCAATGCGAACTTGATGGCGCTCCACAACTCCATGGGGTTCTTTAGATGCAGCGCCGCCTCGCGTTCGGTGGTCCTCCGCTCCCACAGGAAGATCGACATGCCCGCACCCAGTAAAAACGGTACGGCCATAGGAAGGATCAGCGGCCGTGCCAAGGGAGGAGCAACCACCACCGTCATGATATACATGCGGACGAACATAATCGTGGAGGCAATAGTTATTCCGAGGGCAAAGTAGCGGGCGAGAGACTCGCCTTCACTGCGAGCTTGGCCCGACATGCCGAAAGTGGCTGCGGTGCTGGAAGCAATGCCTCCCAGGACCCCCGTCACCGCGATTCCCTGCTTCGCACCCAGGAACCGCATGAGCACATAACCGACCATGTTTAAAGCGGAGATCAGCACCACCACCCACCAGATGAGCCGCGGATTCAGCACATTGAGCGGCCCGAAGGCACGGTTAGGAAGGAGCGGCAAAATGATGACACTGACGACGCAAAATTTCAGGACGGCGTAAAGCTCGTCCGCCTGAATCGATTCGGCCAGATGGTGCAGGGGAGCTTTGATGGAGAGTAAGAGAGTGGCCACCACGGCGAAGGTAGCCGCAGGGATGACGTATCCCAACGCCGAAAGCGCACCAAAGATGAACGCCAGCAACGCCATGAATTCCGTGGTGGCGCCCTTATTAGGCCCTTCGGACCTCACCAGATAGGCCGCCACGGCAACCGCGCTCACTCCCGCCAGGCCGACGGGCAGCAACCAATGCTCGCCTTGCTGGGCAGCCAAAGCACACAGGAAACCTAATAGGGTGATGAGCGGGAAGGTGCGAATGCCCGCGAACCAGGGAAGATCTTTGTGGGCGTGCTCGCGCTCGACGCCGACTAACAGCCCCATGAGCAGCGCCATGGCGCCATTAAAGGCAATGTGCGGGTTGGTCTGCATCAGATTGTAACTACCTGGGGAAGAAGTACATCAACCATCCCAGCACCACGGCGGTGCCCACAAACGCGCCAAAAACCTTGGCGCCGTAAACCAAGCGCTCGCGGGGCGTTTCCTTGGCCAACAGGCCGAACACCACCGAGGTCAGGAAAGAGAATATAACCAGAGCGGGAAAGTGTGTCAAAGCCATAATTCAATCAGTGACGAGTGACAAGTGACGAGTGACAAGCTGACAGACGGGTGCCGGGTGTCAGTCTCTAATTTCTAGTTTCTGATTTCTGCTTTCTGAATTCTGGCTCGTCACTCGTCACTGCTTTCTGCCCATGGCAATGTCAAAACAATCGAGCACCGCCAGGACGTTGAGCATGCCTGCGGCGACCAGGTAGGCGGTTCCGAAATCGGAGCTGACGTAAAACGGATCGCCACCTGAGTAACCGAAGAATCTGGCTGCCGGCATCGCCAAGCCCACGCACAATTCACCGTAATGACCCAGGACTTCGAGATAGGAAGCGGAACTGGTGGAGAAGAATTGCCCTTGCATCGCCAGTCCCAGTGCGAACATGGTAAGGATCGAAGCAAACAGGATCAGCGCCCGCCACGTCCTTTTCAACAGCAGGTGGCCCAGGCCCGGCACCAGCCAGGCCGCCGCGCAAAGGCGCACTAAAACGATTGTTGAGGGATGGACGCCAGCCGCCTGGGCCTTGGCGCTCGCAATTGCGTCCTCCGAAGCTTTTCCAGCCATAGTTCTTAGTCACGCGCTGCCTGAGGAAAGACAAGCCTCGCAGGGCAGTTTCCTTCTTAAGAAATTAGCACACCTCGATACGCTACGGCAAGGACGACTCACGATAACGAGAGAATCGGCACGACGGCATTTTGAATTTCCCCGGTCACGCGCGCGCCGGATTCTTCTACGACCACATTCACTTCGCTCCGCACCCCGAAGTCCTCGAGGTAGATGCCCGGCTCGATGGAGAAACAGATGCCGGGAATGATCTGGCGCGTATCGCGGGTCTCGAAGTTGTCGATGTTGGCGCCGTTGCCGTGCACTTCTTCGCCGATGGAGTGCCCGGTGCGGTGCACGAAGTTGGGCCCGTATCCGCGCCGGGTGATCACCTCGCGCGCCACGTCATCCACTTGATATCCGTAAATCGCGCGGCCGCTCTTCGTGGCAGCCTGAACAAAATCCACCGCCGCATCGCGCGCTTCCCGCACAATCTCGAAGATCTGCGCGTACCGGGACGGCACCTCCGCGCCCACGAAGCCTGTCCAGGTGATGTCGAAGTAAACCGCCCCCGGCCTGTTCATCTTTCCCCAAACGTCCAGCAGAACGAAGTCATTGGGGCCAACGGGCGCCGAATCCTCGCGCTCCGGCATGTAGTGAGGGTTGGCAGAGTTTCGGTTGACGGCCGCCACCGGACCCTCGTCCATGACCACGCCACCCGCCTCGAAAACTCGCCGCATGACCTGCTGCACATCGTACTCGCTGATCCGGCTTCCGGAGCGCGCCGCGTCCCGAATAGCGGCGAACGCCGCGCGCACGGCGTCGTGCACCACCTTGCCGGCTTCCAGGTGCGACGCCCAGGCGTCCGCGGACCAACGCGCCTCGAATAGTTGCACCAAGTCAGCCGAGGAAACCACCTCCACGCCGGCAGTCTTCACCAACTCAATTGTGCCCGCGTCAACCAACCCCACGTAAGGAATGTTGTTGAGCGGCGAGTATTGCATGGCGACCCGCCTCTTACCTTCCAGAAGCTTCTTCAGGCCATCGTGCTGTTCCTTCCACGACGAATACTGGATCTCCGTCCCTGGTAACTCTGCCAGGTTATGTCGCTCCACGCGATGAATGAGCTTGCTGGGGTCTCCCTCGGCGGGAATCAGGTAAAACCACCGCCGCGTGCACATGGGTGGATTGATCTTCAGCACCCGGTAGGCAATCGGATCGCGACGGTGATGGTCATAAAACAGCCACCCATCCAGCCCCTGTTCCCGAAGCGTCGTTTGAATCTGTTTGAGTTCCATGTTCCCTCACAGGAGTTGTCAGTCGTCAGTTGTCAGTTGCCGGCGGTGTGTGGTCCGCGGTCCCTCGATCACTTTAGCCGCTCTTTGCTCGTCACTGGTCACTCGTCACTGGTCACTGTGCTTTGAAAAATGGCTGCCACTGCTCGGCGCGAGGCGGCGCGGTAAGCAAGCTGACGCCGACCAGGCAGATCAACGAAGCCGCCAGCGCGGGATAAATCATGGGGACGCGCGCGTCTAAGCCGAAGATCTTCCAGGCCACCGCCGCCACAGTACCCGCTACGATCGAACTCAGCCCGCCGGCCGTAGTGGTCCGCTTCCAGAAAAATGCTGCCACGACGGCGGGCGTCAGGCCTGCTCCGTACACGTCATAAGCATAAACGGCCGTGGCCAGAACCGAGGGCTGAAAGCTCTGCGCCAGTGCGATGACTCCAAGGGCCACCACCGTAAGGCGCGAAAGAATCAGCAAGGTGCGATCGCTGGTGCGGCTCGACGACAATCGCTGGAAAACATCATGCACGACATTGGTGGCCGGCGAAAACAGGTAGTTGTTCCCGGTGGACAGCACCTTGGCGAACACCGCGCCCAGAAAAATGGCGCCCACCATCGGCGGCACTCCGTGTCGCGCCGCGTAGGGGACGATGCCCCAGGCGGGCAGCGCGCCGCTTTCGATGTCGTTTCGGAACAACACTCCCCCAACCATTGCCAGAAGTACGATGACGGTCTCCAAGAACAACGTCCCAACGATCCACCCCAGAACGGAAAGGCGCGCGTCGCGCTCGCTGCGGGCGGAAAAGAACTTCTGGTAAGAACTCTGATTCCCAATCATCAGCGTGAAAGTCGGAAAAAAGTAGCCGAGGACTTCACTCCACGTCATGCCGCCCCGGAGCGTGAAGTGCTCAGGAGGCAAGGCCGCGTGCAGGGCGCTCCACCCTCCCGCGCGGTGGAGCATGGCCGGCAAGGCGACGATGCAGCCCGCGGTGACGAGCAGCCCGATCGCCACATCCGTATACGCCACCGAGGACATTCCCGCCAGTGCCGTGAACAGAATAACGAAACCCGCAAGGATGAAGGTCCCCGTGCTCTGGCTGACTCCGAAGGCAAGATTCAGAATTCGCCCGCCGCCCCGGAATTGGTAGCTGACGATGGCAGTGTAGGAAACGATGATGCACAGTGTGCCCAGGACGCGCGCGATGGGGCTGTACCTCACCTCCAACAGGTCGGGGACGGTGTACTGCGCAAAGGCTCGTGCGCGCCCGGCGATGAAATAGATCACCAGCAAACCTGCCCAGCCTCCCGCCGGCAACCATAACGAGGCCAAGCCGCTGCGATAAGCGAACTCCGCGCCGCCAAACAGGCTCCCCGCCCCGATCCAGGAGCACAAGAGAGTGAAGACCAAAACCGTTGCCGAGAGTCTGCGGTCCGCTACCATAAAATCCGCATGGGTCTTGAGCTTCACCATGCGCGTCAAGCTCACCACCAGCAACACCACTACAATCAGGATGAGGACCGCAGCGTAGAACATAGTTGGTTGTCAGTATTCAGTTGTCAGCACTCGGTTGTCCGACGTCGGATGTCCGCAGCCGGCTGCACTTCGATCTCTAAGCCGGTTAACTCGAGCCATCATTCACAACCAAAGCCCAAACCAGGCTTCGGTGAGAGTGTACCACGGGCGGCAATGTACAGTCTTTCGTTCTCGCTGCCCGGTAGTGGTACAGTTTGAAGTAGCCGCGGCTTTATGCCGCCACCTGGCGAAGTGAACTCGCCGCTACAAATTCAAACTGTACCACTACCCTCTGCCTGGGCGCGGCTCTGGGTTGAGGCATGCCCACGTATCTGGTAGAGTTGCTGCGGTCACGATTGTGCGGCAAGCGGGAAGCAAGAGCCGCCATGCCAAGGGCTGGGCGGGCGTTGGTCGGGCGTGGGCGAACGACGCTGCGCCATTCGCTTCCCGACTTCCGAATTCGAACCAGGTCGTGATCAAGGCGGTGTGCCATGGTCCACAAACTCGATACGAACCAGCATCAGCTCACGGGCGCGCGGCAGAAGCGCGAAGAAGAAAGCCGCCTGCTGGCTGATCTACTGGAAACCTCGGACCAGCCGTTCGTTATCGGCTACCCGGATGGCAGCGTGGGCGTGGTTAACGCCGCCTTCGAACGCCTTACAGGTTATTCTCGCGAGGAACTGCGCAGCGTGAACTGGGCGGATGTCCTGACGCCTCCCGAATGGCGGGAAGTCGAGCGCACTAAAATCGAGGAACTGCAGCGCACGGGCCGCCCGGTCCGTTACGAGAAGGAGTATGTCCGTAAGGACGGTTCGCGCGTGCCCATCGAGTTACTCGTCCACCTCCGTAGGGATGACGAGGGGCAGCCGGCCTTCTACTATTCCTTCCTGACCGACCTCACCGAACGCAAGCGGACGGAGGGGGCGCTGCGCGAAAGCGAGGAGCGGCTTCAGGCGATTCTCGACGGTGCCACTGAAACAGCGGTGTTCGTAAAGGATGCTGAGGGCCGTTTCATTACCGCTAATACGGCATTTGAGAGGCTCCTCGGCATAAAGCGGGACGATTTGCGAGGAAAGACCGACTACGACCTCATCTCGAAGGGTCGGGCCGATACTTACCGTGCGGTTGATGCACAGGTTCTGAAGACAGGCATACCGATACAAATCGAAGAAACGGCTCTGCTGGCGGACGGGAAGGACCATGTTTTTCTGGCCAATAAGTTTCCGCTGTTTGATGCCAGCGGTAAGCCGTATGCGTTATGTGCCATCTCGGCTGATATCACACAACAGAAGAAAGCGGAAGAAGCGCGGCGCGAGAGCGAGGCCAAGCTTGCGGCAGCTTTGGCCAGCATGACGGACGCCGTTTCCATTTCCGACGCCGAAGGGCGATTCATCGACTTCAACGATGCTTTCGCGACCTTTCACAAATTCAAGAACAAAGCCGAATGCCTCAAATGCTGGGCGAAATATCCTGAGATTCTGGACGTTTTTCTTCCGGATGGCACTTTGGCGCCGCTCGATTTGTGGGCGGCGCCGCGCGCTCTGCGAGGTGAAACGGTGACGAACGCCGAATACACTCTGCGCCGGAAAGAGACCGGTGAAACCTGGGTAGGGAGTTACAGCTTCGCTCCCATTCGCGACAAAAACGGCGCCATTGTCGGGTCGGTGGTTGTGGGTCGCGACATCACCGACCGCACGCGGGCGGAGGAGGCGCTACGGAGGGCCCACGATGAACTCGAGGCGCGGGTCCGGGAACGTACCAAGGAATTGGATTTCGCTCTCCAGGCGCGGGAAGTCGAGCGGCAGCGCTTCAACGACGTGTTGGACATGCTGCCGGTTTATGTGGTGCTGCTCACGCCGGACTATCATGTGTCCTTTGCGAATCGCTTTTTCCGCGAACGCTTTGGCGAATCCCACGGCAAGCGTTGTTTCGAATATCTATTCGGCCGCACGGAACCTTGTGAGGCTTGCGAAACCTACACGGTCCTGAAAACTCAGGCGCCCCATCGATGGGAGTGGACCGGCCCCGATGGCCGTTATTACGACATCTCTGACTTCCCCTTTACCGACAGCGACGGTTCCAAGTTGATTCTGGAGGTGGGCGTCGACAGGACGGAGCGGAAACAGGCGGAGGAGGCGTTGCGCGACACCCAGGCCAAGCTTTCCGCGGTGATCGAAAGCACCGACGACCTGGTCTGGTCGGTTGACCGGCAATTTCGCATACTGACGTTTAACCGTGCGCTGAAGAAGAACATCGAGCTGACCTACGGTACCCAGGTAACCCCGGGAGTGCTGCCCGAAGATCTGCTTACCCCGGAGCGAGCGGCGTTGTGGCCCCCGCTCTATGAGCGGGCGTTGGCCGAAGGCCCCTACCGCGACGAGTATTCCCTGCTGGATGGCCGCACTCTGGAATTGAGCTTCAATCCCATTATCCGGGACGGAGGGACCACGGGCGTCTCCGTCTTCGGCAAGGACATCACGGAACGCCAGCAGGCGGAGAAAGCGCTGCAGGAAAGCGAAGAGCGTTATAAGAATTTCATCTCCCACAGCTCTGAAGGTGTTTGGCGCATCGAATTGGCCAAGCCCCTTCCGCTCGGACTCCCCGAGGAAGAAAGTCTGCAGTGGCTGTTCCAGCACGGCTACATGGCCGAGTGCAATTCTGCGTACGCCACCATTTACGGCTGTTCCGATCCGGCGCAGTTGATCGGGAAGCGCCTTGGGGATCTTGTGCCCCCTGACAATGTGGCCAGGGTCGAATCCTTTCGCTCCATGGTCAGCGGCGGCTTTCGCAGCCGCACCATCGAACTTCGCGCCCCTGACACTGCCGGCAAATTTCGAGATCTGCTGAGATCGGAAATTCCCATTGTCGAGAACGGCCTGCTGCTGCGGTTCTGGGCTATAACCCGAGACATCAGCGCGCGCAAGCAAGCCGAGGCGGAACTGCGCCGCCTCAACCGGGCGCTGCGCATTCTCAGTTCCAGCAACCAGGCGCTGGTGCGGGCTCAAAACGAGTCGCAACTGCCGCAAGAAGTCTGCCGCATCCTCGTCGAAGAAGGCGGGTATCGGTTCGCCTGGATAGGTCTGGCCGAGCACGACGCGGAAAAGTCGTTGCGACCCGTCGCCTACGCAGGAATCGAAGAAGGCTATTTGGAGGCGGTGAAACTAACCTGGGCCGACACTACGCTCGGACGAGGGCCCGCGGGAGTTGCCGTTCGGACGGGTCAACCCTGCGCTTGCCAGAATACACTCGACGACCCAATGTTCGCCCCCTGGCGCGAAGATGCAGTGCGAAGGGGCTACGCTTCCGTCTGCTCGCTGCCGATTGTTTTCGAGGACAACTCGATCGCGGTGTTGAATGTTTATTCCCCGGTTCCGGACGCCTTCGATGCTGCGGAAGCCAAGCTGCTCGCGGAATTAGTGGATGACCTCACCTTTGGCATGCAGGCTCTGCGCACCCGGGGCGAGCGTCGGCGGGCGGCCGAGGCCCTCCAAAAACATGCCGCCCAGTTGACCGAGCAGGCTAGAATCCTGGACCTTGCTCCCATTGCTGTCCTGGTGCGGGACCTGGAAAGCCGGATCACCTACTGGAATCGCGGAGCCGAGCAGATTTACGGCTGGACCGGGGCGGAGGCGCGTGGTCGCATCACCCACACGTTACTCCAGACCACGTTCCCGGAACCTTTTTCCGAAATGGAAGCAAAAATCTACTCTGGGGCGACCTGGCAGGGCGAACTCGTTCACCGCACGCGGACTGGAGAGCAGATCGTGGTGGTGAGCCGGCAGGTTCTGAGGCGGGACGGAGAGGGCCGGCCCAGCGGATACCTGGAAATCAACCTCGATATCACGGCTCGGAAACGCGCTGAGGAAGCAGTGAAGGCTGAACGGCAACGCCTCTACACCGTGCTGGACACGCTGCCGCCCATGATTTGCCTGCTGACGCCGGATTATCACGTGGCCTTTGCTAATCGCGCTTTTCGCGAGAAATTCGGCGAGGCCCTCGGCCGGCGCTGCTACGATTACTGTTTCGGCCGTTCCGAGCCGTGCGAATTCTGTGAAACGTATAACGTGCTCAAAACCCGCCAACCCCATCACTGGGAAGTCAACGGCCCGGATGGTAGCGTGATTGACGCGTATGACTTCCCGTTCACCGACGCGGACGGATCGCCGCTGATCCTCGAAATGGATCTGGATATCACCGAATCCAAGCGGGCGAAGGAAGCCCTCGAAAAGGCCAACGCCTACAACCGCAGCCTGCTTGAAGCCAGCCTCGATCCCCTCGTCACTATTGCGCCGGACGGCAAGATTACCGACGCCAATCGCGCCGCCGAGAAAATCAGGGGCAGGGCGCGCGAGGAACTTATCGGGACCGACTTCTCGGACTACTTCACTGACCCGGAAAAGGCGCGCCAGGGTTATCAGCAGGTGTTCAAAGAAGGCCTGGTGCAGGACTACGAATTGGAGGTCCGGCATTTGGACGGTTCCTCGACGCCGGTGCTCTACAATGCCGCAGTCTATCGAGATGAGAAAGGCGAGGTGGCCGGCGTTTTTGCCGCCGCGCGCGACATCACGACTCGCAAGCGGGCGGAGGAGGAGGTCCACAGGCTGAACGCGGAACTGGAGCAGCGGGTGCAACTTCGTACCGCGCAACTAGAAGCTTCCAACAAAGAGCTGGAAGCCTTTTCCTATTCGGTTTCGCACGATTTGCGCGCGCCGCTCCGAGCCATGGACGGATTCTCGCGAATTCTTCTCGAGGAGTATCGCGCACAGCTTCCCCCCGAAGCTCAGAAATACCTTGACTTTGTCCGCGGGGGCGCCGTCCACATGGGCCACTTGATCGACGCCCTGCTGGCTCTCTCGCGCCTGGGCCGCCTGGAGATCAAGAAGAGCCCGGTGGAAGTCTCAGCGATCGTGAAACAGGCGATCGACGATCTCGGGATGGAGTGGCACGCACGGGCTGTGGAACTCACGGTCGGAAAGCTGCCCGGTTGCGTGGCCGATCCTCTGCTGCTCCGCCAGGTTTTCGTCAACTTGCTTTCCAATGCGCTCAAGTTCTCGCAGAAGCAGGAGAAGGCTCGAATCGAAATCGGCGCCTGGCGTGCGAGTGAAGCGGTCCTGGGACAGCCACTCGGCGCTGTGCTGTCTGAGACGATAGGGCAGAAACCGAGCGACCCGCTTCAGGCTGCAGAACTGCGCCAAGCATTGCCTGCGCCGCGCACGCTGCCGCCCCTGCTCGATCCCGATTCCTGGGTCTATTACGTGCGCGACAATGGCGTCGGCTTTGACATGCGTTATGCCGAAAAGCTCTTCGGCGTGTTCCAGCGCCTGCACCGGCAGGAAGATTTCAAAGGCACGGGGGTCGGCCTGGCCACTGTCCAGCGCATCATTCACAAACATGGCGGCGTGGTGTGGGCTGAAGGCGAGGTGAACAACGGCGCGACTTTCTGCTTCACGCTCGGCTCCCCGGGTGGAGATTCCACAATCTTTCGCTCCGGAGAAGGGCTGGAACACTAGAAACTGTTTCAAAACCTCCTGTACCCGATTGCAACGTGGATTGTGGACTGCGCGCGAAGCGGTGCTCCCCGGAGGGGAGCAAGTTGAATCGCCGGGGGTAAAACCCCTTAAGCGTTAACCTAAGGAGGTCTCCCGCCTCAAGCCGCGTCAGCGGCGACGTCATTTAGCCCACGGTGCCAGCCGTGGTAGATGCAATGACCGCGCTCGAAATTCCCAGCCCCGTAGGGGTGACATCGGAATGCGCGCTGGGGATCTGATGCCGCCCCTGACGGGGCTAACCCCGCCGCCACGCGACCGTCCCCCACGGCTTCGCCGTGGGCTAAACGATGGCACTTCGCGGGCTTCTGGCAGCGCGAGTTCTTAAGTTAACGCCTATGGGGCGAAACCCTCGGACCGGACCACACGCCCCGCCTGCAGTCTTGGCTCCGCCGCTTGCCGATTCCGGTGAGCACTCAGAGCTCGATCAGAGCTGAAGATAAGTTCGCAGGTCGGGGTCGGAGCGCACTTTCCAGATGTGGCCGTCGAGCCAATAGTGGAGCAGACCGGGAGCGGCGAAGAAGGAGAAGATCACCTGATTGCGCAAGTTCACCGGCATAAAGGTGACTTGCTGTTTCAACACCAACCGTGGAACGACGTCAAAAACCACTGCGTAGAGTGCCGCGGCGGCGACGTAGACTATCCACCGGCTGTTGATCAATGTGGCCAGCCCGAAACGGCGCGCCTGGCCGGCGGCCACGGCGTACTTGTTCCGGTTATAGAACCATACCAGGCGGTGGTACTGCACGTTGTGAAAGATCGTGGCGGCGGCGTAGACGCCCAGCAGGGGCATGGCGCTGCGAAAGAGCAGGAAATTGACGGGGACGGCGGCGGCAAAGAGCGCCTGCTTCGGCCAGTTCAGCGATAGCCCCAGCCGCCACTTCTGAACCTGTCGCAGCAGGTAGCACGCGACGACCACCAGCGTGATACTCAGGAGCGTGTATTGGTAAATGGCCCCCAGGAGCGCGGGTATCGGAAAAGGGAGCAATTCGGCGGCCTCGCGGCTATGGAGCGGGTAGGTGAGGAAGGGATAATAGAATGCCACCGCAAATGCTACCTTATCCAGCTTCAGGTCGGTGGGACTGAAGTCTCGGTTCTTCTTCTTGTACATCATCATGAAGCCGTAGTGCTGCTTGAAGATGTGATAGTAGCCCCAGAGTTCGGTGGCCAATTCCAACCAGTCGCCGAGGTGGAGCAGAATCAAGACCGGCCCGACCGCGAAGAAAAAGGCAAGGCTTCCCCACAGCCATCGTCCCCGCCGCGCGCGCTCCTCAGCGTCGAAGTAGGTCCGCGAAATCGTGGCAAAGCCGTGCGTCTCGTCGAAAACGATGGCCCACACGGCCACCAGTAGCAATAGCGGGACATGCGTGAAACGCCACAAACCCCAGAAGGCGTACGCAGAAGCCGCCCCGCCCAAAGTGAACCACAGCAAGTCGGTTCGCTCCGATATGATCCAGCTCGCCTTGAGTGGCGCGGTTCTGGTTTTTGCCGGGACCTCGAGCACCGCCGAAGCCATGTTCGAGCCTCCTCGCCAAACTTCACTTGTCCTAGCCAAGCCCCATAACAAGTATAAAGATAGAACATGCCTGCTGGCAAACCGCTCGGGTTGATTAAGGTCCCCAGCGTGGTTTGCCGGGATAACCGCCAAATTGAAATGGGATAGGTAAACGCTAGCCCGTCGATTGGAAGTAGTCGGCGGCTGCTGGAGGTCGACTTACATCCCGCTACATCTCGTCGATGGTCACGATATCGGCTAGCCCGGAACAGCCATAGATTGCCGGTAGGATGCGATCCGGCGCGTGAAGGCGTCGCAATTGCGCGACTCTCTCCGTCCCCGCCCGATAAGCCGGCAGATACATTCGGCCCAACAACGGATGTCGACCCCAGGCGCCGGAGAGTTTGTCCGCGCGCTCTTCGGTGACCAGGAAATCGCTTCGGAGCTGGGCCGCCACTTTCTCGAGCGGCGCTCCTTCCGCCCACGTCAGGTAGGAAGATTGGTTCTTGGCATCGTCCTGGAGTAGCGCCAGCAACACGCCGATCTGCAAATCCTCGTCGGGCAGTTGCTCGATCTCAGTCACGCCATGGGCGATGAGAATGGCATTGTTGGCGATGCCCTCGTACAGGGTGCCGGATCGGGTGTTCATGGTCGGTACCGTGACTTCGAAGCCGGCCTTCCCGCGCAC
>Ga0187781_10003084_pt1 | contig 12581 bp, 13 predicted proteins | sample 0715_SJ02_MP02_2_FD_132447 | JGI IMG/M metagenome (GOLD analysis project Ga0187781, IMG submission 132447) | Tropical peat soil microbial communities from peatlands in Department of Meta, Colombia - 0715_SJ02_MP02_20_MG | ecosystem: Environmental > Terrestrial > Soil > Wetlands > Peat | place...
CGGTTCCATCCACTGCCAGCATAAGGGCCTTCTTCAGGAAGGGGTCGTTAATTTGCTCTAATTCCGCGTCGAGCGAAACGATTCCCTCCCGCCGCGCTTTCTGCGCGTACTCCACCAATTGATGAATGGTCGCGTACGAATCCTGTTCCGGGGTGACGAAAACCAATCCCATTTGCTGAATGGCGAGCCAGATAGTTCGTAGCGGAAACTGCAACATCACCGCGCCCAACGTGCCGCCGAAAACGATCATCGCGGCCGTGGGCTGCAGGATTTGGGCAAGATTGCCGCCTTCCAGCAGAAGGCCTGCAAGAATTCCTCCCACGGCCAGGACGATTCCGCTGAGGCTGGATTTGTCCACATTCATTTCTGCGGCTCCCGCTTGTTGGCCTCAGCATTCTCAACTTTTGGAGCGTGAGCGGCAGAGCCGTCCCACGCGAACGAGAGGCCTTGCAGAACAGATCGCCGAAACTCGATCAGCCGCAGCAGGACTTCCTCTGCGTTTTCCCTCACCACGATCTTTTCGCCCGTAATCAGCGTGATGAGCGTATCCGGGGATTGCTCGACAAACTTGATCAAGTCGGAGTTCACCATCAAAGGCTGATTGTTGAGCCGTGTAAGCCGGATCATGTTCTGCTTCTGCCTCTTCTTCGCATAGCGGCACATCTCAGCGCGAGATGGACAGGCCTCTGCAAGTAGCTATCGGCGTCGACCAGCGGCCGCTTCTCGTCCGCTTCCGCAACCGTTGTTACTTTGGAATTACGGTCGGCACGAAGTTTTCTTCTGCGGTGTGCTAAAGCAGAAACACAATTTGCCGATGAGAGCAGTGACGTTCGGGTTCCGTAACACGAACTGGAGCAGAAACTCCGCAGAGGGCCAATGCTGAGGAGAGCGGTTCCAAGAGTTTCAACAAAGAAACGGAACCAACTCACGCAAAGGAGAAACCACAATGCCGATTGGAATTCTGAATAATATTCCGTCTATCGAGGCGGAAAACGAACTTACCCTCACTAGCAATGCCCTCAACAACACGCTCGAGCAGTTATCTTCAGGTCAGCGAATCAACTCGGGCGCCGACGATCCCGCCGGGTTGTCCATCGCCAATGGATTACAAGCCAACGTCGCCGCCCTCACGCAATCGGTGGCGAACGCCAATGACGGCGTCGGACAGTTGCAACTCGCCGATGGCGCGCTGGCACAGGTGACAACCCTTCTTGATACCGCGGTTACACTGGCCACCGAATCGGCCACCGGCACGGTTTCCAACTCGCAACGCACTGCGATTCAAGCGCAGTATGCCTCGATCCTCGCCGAAATCAACCGCATCGGCACGTCAACCACCTACAACGGCCAGGAAGTGTTTCAGGGCGGTACGGCAACCAACCTTAACGCGGTAGTCAGCGGCAATAACGGTACCACCGCCCCGCTGACCACAGCGACGCCCCTCACCATTGGCGATACCACCACGGTCTCAGCCGGCGGCCAGACCTTTTCTTATACCGCTTCCGCATCGGGCACCTCGGACCCCAATATAGTCACGGGAAGCACGGGGAACCTTACGAGCGGCACCGCGCTCAACAACGGTACGGTTCTGACTCTGACCAGAGGCACGGGGGGCTTAACCACAACCTTTACCGTCGGCTCGGGCGGCGCAACCGTTGGCCAGTTGGAAGCCGCAATCAACACCGGCACAGCGCAGGGAAACATCACGGTCGGTGGCACGGACCTGACCCACACCGGCTATGCCGCCAACCTAAACGCGACCGGCAACCTGCAAGTTACGGATCTGAACAATAACAACGACCTGGCGGCGGCCTTGACCGGCTCATCGGTTGCCAATGAAGTCGCGACTACGGGGCAGAACTTCACGGCCACCACCAATCTGATTGCCAGCGGGGTCTTCTCCATTACCCGCGGAACCGATGTTGCACAATACACCGTCGGAAGCGCGGGCGCTACCGTACAGCAACTGATTACCGCCATTAACACCGGCACCAGCCAGAGTACGGGCTTGAACCAGGGCATTACCGTCGCGCAGCATGCCGGTGGAGCAGCCTCAACCGCTAACTTGACCGCCAGCTTGGTGAACGGGAACCTGACGATCGTAGACGGTACGGCGGGAGCGGACGGAACCCTAACCGCCGCGGAAACCGGAACGGTGAATACGAACACGGTTCTGGGAACGGTGACCACTCTGACAACTAACACGAGCCTGGGAGCGGGAGATGTGTTCACCGCCACCAGAAATGGGACGCAGGTTACCACCTACACCGTGGGATCTGCAGGCGCCAACGTGGGACAGTTGTTAACCGCAATCAACTCGGGCCAGTCGGTGCCCGGAACCAACGGCGCAGCCAACATCATAACCGTTGGCACCAGCGGCGGCGGCAGCGCGGCAAATTTTTCCGCGGCGCTGGTGAGCGGGACTCTCCAAGTCAACGATCTGAGCAACGCCGGTGATCTCACATTTGCAGAAAGCGGCCAGCCCAATACCAATATCGTTACCACCAACTCGACCGCTCCTATTACTGGAGCCACTACGCTCGCGCTCGGCGAGGTGTTTACCCTGACCCGAGGCAACGGCGTCACTGTGAGTTATACGTCTCTCTCCGCCTCTTCGACGGTTACAGAACTAATTGCCGACATTGCCAGCGGCACTACCGACGCGAACTTTACCGTCAGCAACAGCGCCAGCACTGCGAACAAGGGACTCACGGCTGCGGTCTCGAATGGCCAGCTCGTCGTTACCGACAATACCGGCGGCACGCTCAGCGCCACCGACACTCTTGGCACAGCCCTGGGCGGCACGGCTCACCCTCCCACCAACACGGACCAAGCGGTAGTGACTGGCACCTTTGCCGACAATGGCGAGCAACTCGTACTTGCCGGAAGCACCAACACCAACCCGATCACCGGTACCTTCACTGCCAACACGTCGACGCCGTCGACTGTACAGAGCTTGCTCAACGCGATTAACAACAACACCACCGTGGGTGCCAAGGCCACCCTCGTAAATGGCGTGCTTGAAATCACCGATCCTCTGGACCGCGGAGATCTCGCCGTCACCTCCACCGACCCGGTGCTGGGGGCTCCGGTAGCGGGCGCTCCCACCACCTTCGCCAACCAGACCACGACGTCGACGGCGGAAAACACCAACCAGCTTGTCGGCAGCGTCACCGGCCTGACCTTGACCTCAGGGCTGACTAACGGCGCCGTCACCTCCTTTACAGTTGGCGGAAAAACCTTTAGCTACACCGCTAGCGCCTCCTCGACGGTGGGTACTTTGATCAATGCCATCAACTCGCCCAGCGATACGGCCGGTTTACAGGCTTACCTGAACTCGGCGGGGAGCCTCGTGGTCACCGATCCCAACAACGACAACGATATCGCCGTCAGCTCAACCAACACCGAAACCGTGCTCGGAACTTACAGCAACCCACTTACAACAACCTCTGCGGCAACCAACATCTTCCTCAGTGACTCAACCGCTATCGGATCCAGCCAGATCGCGGTGACCATCGGGGGGCTTTCCGCGGCGGCGATCACCAACGGTAACGGTACGAATTCCGTCAACCTGGCTACCACCGATTTGAATACACAATCCGATGCCCAGGCGGCCCTGACCCAGATCAACCAGGCCGTTTCCAACATAGCCAGCACGCGCGGCACTCTGGGTGCCAGCGTCAACCGGCTCACCGCCGCCAGCAACGTTATCAACAGCCAGGTGCAGAACCTGACTTCGGCGGAAAACACCATTCTCGCCGCGGATATTCCCACCGCCGTGGCCAACCTTACCAAATATTCCATCCTGGAGCAGACCGGTATTTCCGCTCTCGCACAGGCCAACCAGCAGCAGCAGCTCGTGTTGAAGCTGTTGCAGTAAGCGCACGCGCAATACCCGGACTGAAGCGGATCGATTCCGCTTCATTCCGGCTTACCCTGGGATAATTTGTCATGAGCGTGAGCCCCACTCTCATATTGCCCGGTTCGGCCCAAGCCCAGGCCGAACAGGGACAAGTGCGCGTGGAGCAACCTGCGTCTCAGCCGCTTCCGGGAAGCGACCCGGCAGCGGAAAGGAGCAGCTCAGAAAGTCAACCTTCGCGCTCCAACTTGCCGCAGGATGAAGTCAAAGTGCAGATGGAGCCACCGGGAGAGATTGCGGTTTACAAATTCCTGGATCAGAACGGCACTTTGCTGTTGCAAGTACCGCCGCAACAATTACTCGATCTTGCGCAAGCGATCTATCAGGAGTTAGCCCAGGAAGCCGCCCCCAAAAAAGCAAGCGGCGTTGAAGGAGGTAACGACAATGGGCATTAGCCTGAATCCATCGACAATTCTTTCCGGCCAGGGCATCAATGTCAGCTCTGTCGTGCAGCAGATCATCAGTTCCCAAAACGGTGAACTGAACGTCTGGGAGAATCAAAGCACAACGCTGGCCACGCAAAACGGCGTGCTGACCAGTATCGAAAACGATCTCACGAACCTGCAGACCGCGGTTCAGGCGCTCGACACTCCCACGGGAGCTTTGACCGCCAACGCCGCTTCATCGTCCAACACCAACGTGCTCAATGCCAGCGTGTCGGGCACGGTTGCAGCCGGTAACTACAACGTAGACGTCAACAGCCTGGCCACGCAAGGAACAATTTATACCTCGGCGGTCGCCGGCGGCGCTAATGCGTCCTTCCTTACTAACGGTGCGACCACCGGCGACCTTCAACTGCAAGTCGGAGGATCGACTGGCCAGACCTACGACATCCCCATCACCCAAGGCAGCAACGATACACTCACGACTTTGGCCAGCTACATTAACAGCCAAAGTACGACCAATAATTGGGGAGTAACCGCGAGCGTCGTCACCGATGCCACCGGTTCGTGGCTGGAGATCGAGAGCCAGAACACCGGAAGCCCCGGCGCCCTTAGCATTGTCAATAACAGCAACACCAGCTTGAATTTCGCCACTCCGGTTGGGGGCACAAATGCTTCTCTCACCATCAACGGCGTGCCTTACAGCAGCGCGAGCAATACCGTCACCGGAGCCATTCCGGGCGTAACCCTGAGTCTTGTCAGCCAGTCGCCGGGCAACCCGGTTCAAGTCTCAGTCGGCCCGGATGCCGATCAGATCACAAACGCCGTCAACAACTTCGTTACTGCTTACAATCAGCTAATCAGTGACATCAACGCCCAATATCAGGTGGATCCGACCGGCTCTACGCCCGCGCCCCCATTGGAATCGGACACCTCCCTGCGCACGCTGCAATCGAGCATTCTGGCAGATGCCTCATATGCCTTGCCCAACGCAACCGGCACCAGCACGGTAAACGGCGGCCTCATCAACCTGGCGTCGCTCGGCATCAACATGAACAACGACGGCACGCTAACGGTGGGAAACAATGCCGCCGGCCAGTCTCTTTCCCAGATCGTTGCCGCCAACCCCTCGGCCGTGCTGAACTTCTTCCAGAACAGCTCCAGCAACGGTTTCGCGGACACGTTCAACGCGGATCTCACCAATCTCACGAACCCGACTTCTGGGCCCTTGAACGCCGATATTGCCCAAAATACGCAGCAGGAACAAGATTTGAGCAACAGCATTCAGAATTTCCAAACCCAACTTAGCACCGAGCAAACCGCGCTCACCTCGGAATTCGATTCCGTCAACGCATCGCTCGAGGCTTATCCGCTCACCTTGCAGGAAGTCACCGAAACCCTGGGCACGCTCGGTTCCGGTACTTCCACCACCGGCTCACTGATTTCCAGCGAACCGACTTTAACCTCAGGACTGTGACCTATGAACGTACGCATTTCTTATCGCGAAGCCGCCATTCAAGGCGCAAGCCCGGTGCGGCTGGTGATTTGCCTCTACGAACAAGCCATCGAAGACTTGCGCCGCGCACTTGCAGCTCTGGAAAAGAAAGACATCCCGGCGCGCACCAGCGCCATCAATCACGCCCATACCGTGATCGGCCAGCTGCAGGGCACACTCGATAGCGAACGCGGCGGCGAAGTGGCCAGGAATCTGCAGCGTTTCTATAACATTATCCGTTCCGGCCTCATCGACGCCCACTGCAAGCAATCCGCAGCCAGCTTGCAACAGCAAATCGCTCTGCTCATGCAGGTACACGAAGCCTGGCTCGAAGTCGAACGCGCAAGCGGCGCATCGCCCCAAGTCTCCCCCGAACTCGATCAAGCTCCGCCAGCCATCTCCCCTCCCGAGCCACCGCTCGGCGGTTGGAGCGCCTGATGACCACGATCTCTCCATCCCCCGCCGAGAATTTGCGCGATACCAATCGCCGCCTCGGTTCCTGGCTGGAAACCATCGTCGCTGTCCCCGGCCGAATCACAATCGCTCCCGAGTGCATGGCCGCGCTGCTTTCCGAACTTCTCCGTGCCGGCTCGGATCTACGCTCCCAGCCCATGCCTCCCAAAGGCATCGATCCCGCCTGGGACCAGGAACTGGACACCTACCGCCAGAATGTCGAACGCTTGCGCGATCTTCTTCCCTCGATCCACAGCCACTTGCTCGCCGAACGCGCTCGCATCGAAAGCCAGCGGGCGCGCGTCCGCGCCGCATCCGAGTGGGTTCGCGCCGCCCGCCAGACGCTGTAGCGAAGCGTTGATCGCAATCTGAAAGCGGAAGACTTGCCCCTGCGCTACGTGTCGGGTTTGGTGTCAGGGCACGGCTGCAGTCGTGCCCATCAGCATCAAAAGCGGAGAGCCAGTGAGTTTCAGCCCTCCGCTTATCTGAGGTATTGAAAGAGGTTCGTGTGCGCCGTCTGCGCCACCGCGTCGAGCGTGGCCTGCTCCGAGGTTTCCGCGGTGGTCAGGTTCGTCACCACAGCCGGCAGGTCCGCTCCGCCTTCGGTATTCTGCTGCTGCGCCAGTTGCGTCCCTTCCGTGCTCAAATAGGTTTGCTGCGAATTCAGCTCGCTCAGCGCGTTCCCGTAAAACACGCTTTGGCTGCTGATCGCCTGCGAAGCCGCGCTCAGTTCGTTCACTGCCGTGCCAATCAAGGTCGAGTCGCCCACACCCAAACCTGTGATCAGGTCCTGCACCGCCTGAAACATGTCCGTACCCTGGGAAGAAAATAGTTGCGTCCCCGGCACATTCGTTTGCACGGTGAAATTGTTGCCCAGTGTGACCTGGTTGATGCCGCCGTTTCCTTCGTAAGTCACCCCCGAATTGGAGGCGGGATTGAGCACATAGGGCTGCGTCTGCGTCGCCGTCCCGGCAAACACGTAGTTGCCCTGGTAGGTAAGGTTCGCCAGGCTCAGCAACTGGCTGCGTATGCCCTCGACCTGGGTCGCGATCGCTTCGCGGTCGGAGGAGTTCTCGGTGCCGTTCGCGCCTTCGGTTCCAAGCGAGATGGCCTGCTGCAGCGCGCTAATCACCGAACTCAGCGCCGAATCCGCATCCTGCATCTCTCCCTGTATGCTGCCAATCGAGCGCTGGTACTGGTCCACCTGCGAAGTCTGGGCCGCATTCTGCACCAGCACGGCCGCGGCCGCGGGATCGTCCGATGGAGAGTTGACGCTGAAGCCCGTTGCCAGTTGTTCTTCGTCTGTGTTGATTTCCTGCTGCGTCTGATTCAACGCGTCCAGCAGGTCGGGGTAGGGATTGGGATTCACTCGCATGGTGTGTTATCCGGTCAAGGTAGTCATTTGAATGACGGCGTACATCATGTCGTTGATGGTCGTCACCACCTGCGCCGAAGCCTGATAAGCGTCCTGATACTGCACCATGTTGGCCGCTTCTTCGTTCAGCGACACGCCGGAGATCGCGGAGTTCTGATCGTTCATCTGCTGCAGCAGCGCCTGCGAAGCGCTCTGCTCCGCCGATGCGTTCGACGTCATGTTGCCCACGTTGAACACAATCCCCGAATAGTAATCCGAAGGACTCTGCCCGCTGATCGGGGTCCCCGTGCTGAGCGCATACATCGCTTCCGCATTCCCGTTGCTGCCCGGGCTGCCGTCGGAGCTGGCGGCGATCCCGGAAGGATCGGTCATCGCCACCGAGAGGCTGGCCGCCGCGCCTGTCGTATTTGCCGGCGGAGGATTGAAAAGAGGCTCGTTCGTCGCCAGATTCCCGTTGAGATCGTAGCCCGTGGTCTGCACGGCATTGACCGAGTTGGCGATCCCGGCGGCCAGCGTGTCTAGTTGGTTTTCGATCGACGGAATGGCCTGATCCCGCGCCTGCAAAGTCCCGCCCAGCGACCCCGAGGTAATCTCGCTGGTGATGTTGTTGCCCTCGGAATAAACCTGGTGCAGCCCGGCGGAATTGGTCTCGGTCGTAAGCTGAAAACTCTGCAGCCCGGTTACCAGCGGCGCACCGTTCGCGGTAGTCAACGTGAGCGAGTTATCTGCGGGAATTTCCGACACGTCTACCAGCGTTGAAAGCTGATCGATGGCCTGCTGGCGCTGGTCGATGAATGTGCCCGCGTTCTGATCGAGATTTTGCAGGTTGATGATCTGCCCGTTCAGTTGCGCGATCTGTTGCGAAAGCTGATTGATCTGCGTCACCTGCTGTACCACGCTCAAATCGAGATTGCTCTGTTGCTGGCTGAGGCTGTTCGCCGTGTTATTGAAGGAGGTCGCCAGGTTGCCAGCAGCTGTGAGCACGCCCTGCCGCAGCGATAAATCCGAGGGATCGGTCGAAAGCTGGTTGATGCTGTTGAAGAAATTCGAAATCGAGGTGCCAATATCGCCCGTGCTGGTGGTGAAGTTGACCTGCGCCTGCTGCAACGCCGAGGTCAGCGCGCTGTACTGGTTTTCCGACTGCGTCTGCTGCGCAATCTGCGATTCGAGAACGGGATCGGTGATGCTTTCGATATTCTGCAGCGTCACCCCCGTGCCAAACGTAAGCTGCCCTACCACCACCGGATCGCTCGCCACTAGCTCCGGCACCTCGCGCGAATACCCAGGCGTATTCACGTTCGCCACATTGTTGGTGGTGGCTTCGAGCGCGCCTTCATCGGCGGTGAGCCCGCTCAAGGCGGTAGCAAGACTGGCGTTTAGGCTCGACATCGCTCAACCCTGCTTTTCCGTGTGGGACGCAAATGGCGCGCCTTGGCTGCGTACTTCGGCTGACCCGTAATTCCTCTCCGCGCCCGCCAACATGTTGGCTATCACCACCAGCTTGCGTTGTGCCCGCTTCAGCAGCGCCGCCTGCAGCCGCACTGCCGCGAGAACCTTCCACGCCCTCTGCCTGAGCTCTCCCGAAGTTTCAGAGTCACTGTCCACGCGCCTGTCCCGGGCAGCTTTCATGCGCCGAATTTCCAGCCTGAGACTGCCGCACAAACTCCACTGATCTTCCGTTTCGTGCCGGATACCGGCAAGATCGAGCGCAGCCAGCGCCTGATGGCTGCGGCAGAGGCTGGCTTCGAGCCGCCGCATCAGCTCCAGCCGGTCCGGCATGACGCTCCGCGAATCCGCATTTTCCCGATTCATATCACTGTTGGATTCTTTAAGGGCGATTGCGCTCACGCCAGGTTGTCAATGCGGTGCGGCGGCTGATCGTCTTGTTCCGCAGCATCTTCGGCAGTATCCGCTGGCGGCGCCGCGTCCTCAGGGTTATTGGCCGAATTTTCTTCGCTCTCTTGTTTCCGGCGCCGCTCCTTGCGCTCCTCCGCGCGTGGAGAAACCTGATTCTGACCCGCCGACACATCCCCCACCGGCGCCGTCTGGTCAAGCCCGAAACCACCGCCGATGCCGGACTCCGTCATCGCTCAGTACCGCGCGGCCCAAATCCGCCTTATGCCGCCAGCTTCACCGCCATCGTGTTCGAGAGCAGCGCCCCAGCTACGTCGTTCGCGCTGGGCTGGTATTTTCCCGAAGTCACCGCTTGCCGCAGCGCCTGCACCCGCTCCTGCCGGACTTCGGGGAGTTGCAATGCCTCGCCCACCAGCATCTGCACTTGCGCGTGCACGCCCGAAAGTTGCGCCTGATCCTCGCCCAAAGGGCTCGAAACTCCTGCCGCGGGAGCAGTATTCGCCTTGGCCGGAGTTGCGTTGTTTGCCGCCTGGCTCTCCGGAAGCGCCTGCGAACTGTTACTCGAATCGATTCTCATAACCGGTTCCCTCCGCCTGTACCGCCCTGCAATTCAACTATCGACAAACGGTTAGGAAACTTTAATTGCATCCGGCTTCACTCTTGCCCAATCTACCCATTCCGGATTCATGTTGTTCTATCGGCAGGATTTACGGAAACTTTAGCCCGCCGGAGAAGTATCTTCTAGCGGTCGTAACCCTCGACCACCTCTTACTTTCGTGCCTCCTCTTGTTCCAAATGAGCCGAGATCATGCGCGCAATTCCAAAGCCTCCGCCTGCCGCCACCACCGAGGCCAGGGCCTGCGTGCCCAGGTAGTTGTAGTTGTCTTCTCCGGCAGCCTCGGCGTCGGCGCCGGCGTTATCCCTGCCGGGAACGGTGGCGAAGGTTTTTTCGAGCGACTCCATGACCATGCCGATCAGCTGCGCCTCAAAATCCCGCGCCGCCTTCGCGCCCTTGCTCAACCCCGCCGTTGCCGGCGGAAGCAGCGGGGAAGCTGCAAGCTGGGGCAATGCCATGCCCGCAACGGTGCTCATCAGATCACCTCCAGATCGGCTTCGAGCGCCCCCGCCGCCTTGATGGCCTGCAGGATCGAAACCACATCGCGCGCCGTCGCTCCAATCGCCTGCAGCCGCGTCACCAAGTCTTCGACGCTTGCCCCTTCGCCCAGCGCGATATTGCGTGCCGGGCTTTCTCCGGCCTTCACCTGCGTATTAGGCAAGATTTCCGTTTGCCCATTCGACAACGGACTCGGCTGCGCGGCGGCATATGCGGTCGTTACCTCGACTGAGAAGGTGCCATGCAGAATCGAGACCGCGCCCAGACGCACATCCTGCCCCATCACCACCGTGCCCGTGCGCTCGTTCACCACCACTTTCGCCTTGCGCCTGACGTTGACTTCAAGATTCTCGATGCGCGCGAGCAGCGCCGGTACGTCGGGATTGCCCGATGCCGGAAGTTCTATCTCGACCCGGCGGCCGTCGACCACGGTTGCCGCCGAACCCGCCAGCTCGCGGTTGATCGCCTTGGCCACTTCCTCGACCGTGGTAAAGCTCGCCTGATTCATGAGCAAAGCCAGCTTGTGCAGCTTGGTCAGATCGAGCGAACTATCGCGTTCGACCAACCCTCCATTCGGAATCCTTCCCACGGTCGGATGGTTCACCGATTTCGCATTTCCCCCCGTGCCCGCGGCATAGCCGCCCACCACCAGCGGCCCCTGTGCCGCGGCGTAGACTTGCCCGTCGGCGGCGTAGAGCGGCGTCAGCAAGAGCAGCCCGCCCTCCAGGCTGCGGGCATCGCCGGCCGAGCCCACGATCACATCGAGTGCCGTGCCTGGGCGCGAAAACGGCGGCAAATTCGCCGTCACGAACACGGCCGCCACATTCTTGACCTGAACCGTCGTCTGCAGCACGCTTGGCGGAATCTCGACTCCCATGCGCTGCAGAATGCTCGCCAGCGTTTGAATCGTGAAGTACGTCTGCTGCTTGTCGCCCGTGCCCTTCAAGCCCACGACCAGCCCATAGCCGACCAGCGAGTTGTCGCGAATGCCTTCCACGCTCGCCACATCGCGGATGAGAACCCGATGCTGATCGCCGGGAGGGATCGCCAGCGCGGGAGCCGCGACTCGGGCAATTTGTTGGTCCGGGGAAGGCGGAAGCGATTGCCCGACCGGTGGCGAAACCGGAGGACTCTGGGCTGCGCCGGTCAAGACAAACAGTGGTAAAGCGAGCGCGCACGGGAGAAGTCTCATTCCAGAAAGTTTTCCGAATTCGAAAACCACCAAGGACACAAAGGGCCACAAAGGCCGCTCGGGGAGTTTCCCTTCGTGACCCTTCGTGCCCTTGGTGGTGAATCCAGCAGACCGCTGTCCGACGCGAATCATTCTTTTTCCCTTTTTCCAAAGCAGGTTAGAACCCCACGATGCGCAGCAACGTGCGCACGAAGATGTTGGGCTGGCGCGTGCCTTCGCTGACCACGCCCTTGCCCTTCACCTCGATCTCGAGATTGCCCACGCTGTTCGACGCGACCGTGTTGGTCGCATCCAGATCGCCCGGACGGACCAGGCCGCGCACGATCACGGTCTCGTGCTGCTCGTTCATCAGAATCTGCCGCTCGGCCTCGACGATGAGCGTCCCGGTCGGCAGAATCGCCGCCACCCGCCCGGTGAGCGTCGTGCTCAACGCGGTCGTCGAAGTCGCCTGCGATTTGCCGGTCAACACCTGCGTCGAATTGGGCGAAAGCAGGTTCGCGACCCCGCTGGTCGCAATATGCCCACCCAGCGCCGTGATTCCCGAACTGGCGTTGAATGCCCGGTTGGTCGAGACGTTGCCCGTATTGGTCGACGACAGGTTCTGCGAAATGTTGATGGTCACCAGATCGCCCACGCGCGAGGCCTTGTAGTCCGCCACCAGATTCGCCAGCCGCCCGTTATCCACCCACAGGCTGCCGAGCGAACTGGGCGCCATCGGCGCCGCCGCCCCGCCCATGCGCTGAATGTATTCGGCCAGCGTGTCTTTCTTCGGCCCGTTCTTTTTTTTCTTGCCGTC
>Ga0187781_10003086_pt1 | contig 12579 bp, 11 predicted proteins | sample 0715_SJ02_MP02_2_FD_132447 | JGI IMG/M metagenome (GOLD analysis project Ga0187781, IMG submission 132447) | Tropical peat soil microbial communities from peatlands in Department of Meta, Colombia - 0715_SJ02_MP02_20_MG | ecosystem: Environmental > Terrestrial > Soil > Wetlands > Peat | place...
ATTCTTCAGCTTGCCTTGCGCGCGCCGCCGCGTCAGCACGCCGTGCTCGAGCGTGGCGACGCCGGCCGAGTCATAGCCGCGATATTCCAGCCGTTTGAGCGCGTCGACGAGCTGCGGAGCGACAGGCTCGTGGCCAATGATCCCGATAATGCCGCACATCGGTGCAAGTACCTTCCCTAAGCTGAAACCGTAACGACAACCGACATCAACGTTGGATCGTGAAATCAGCGACTAAAGCATCGAATCTTAGTGCATCGTGTCACGGCTTACTGCTCCGGGAGGCGCCACATGAACCACTCTGTAACCGCGGGTCTTTAGCTCGGTTAGCAATTTCGGCAAGGCCGCAGCGGTCTGTGGCTGGATATCGTACAGCATCAAAACGCCTTTTCCCTTTTTCTCGACCGATGAAAGCGCACGCTCAACAACTTGATCAGGTGTTATGTTCTCCCAATCGTCCGCCTGGGCATCGATGCTCCATAGCATCAGATGTCGCGAGATCAAATAATCGTCCAGCGCCGGTGTGGTTTCCAAATAGGGAGCTCGAAAGAATGGAGCTACCATCGCGTTGTCGGGCAGAGCGGCGGCCGCGGTCGCTATCCCATCGGTGATTTCCCGTTTTGCCTGTTTAAGCGGTAGTTTGGAAAGATACCTATGAGACTCGGTGGCAGTCCCGATCGTGTGCCCCTCCGCGTAGGCGCGGCGCAACGTGTCGGTCGAATCCTTCACCATCGCGCCAACCACGAAGAAAGTCGCCTTCACGCATTCGGCGGCAAGGGCATCTAGCACCTTGTCGGTTTCGGGGGAGAGCGGGCCGTCATCAAAACTCAGGACTATTTCATGGTCATCGAGCGGCAGCGTTTGGGGAAACTGTATGGTGCCGATCTTATGCGACCGCACTGGGTCGGCTACTAATATCCTACTCGTCCCCAAAGCGGATGGATTGTTCTTGCAGTTACTCCCATTGCTGGCAAAACTCCGAGGTGTCGCCGCTCGATCGTGCGTTTCTGTGACTGCGGCGTCGACAGAGCCGGGCGCGTTTTTTCCAGACGGCAATGTCGCACCAGTTGGGCTCGTCTCGCGAGCGCCAGCTCGCAAAGTCGGCGCTACTGGATTCGGGGAGGATGCAACACTAGGAGGGGCCGCTTGGGACGAAACCGATACGGCCTTAGGTGCGGCTACCGCGGCTGGAACGACGTGAACGATCTTGTACCCGCGAATTTTCAGTTCTCGGAGCAACTTGACCAGGGCAGCGGATGTATGCGGCTCGATGTCATGCAAAAGCAAAATACCTTTGTGGGTCGCTTCAATTCTTTTCAAGGCCAGCGCGGCAACCTGATCGGCCGAAATCGGCTCCCAATCGTCAGCTTGAAAATCGATGCTCCAAACAGCGACGCGCCGCGAGCCAAGATAGTGCTCTAGCCGTTCGGTCATCTCTAGATACGGAGCTCGGAAGAATGGAGCTAGAGCCTTCGAGTCGCCAAGTGCGGCGATCGTTGAATCCATGCCCTTTTCAATTTCCTCTTTCGCCTTTCGAAATCCGAGTTTGGGCAGATGGGGGTGGGTCTGGGTATGGCTACCGATCGAATGGCCTTCGCTGTACGCCCTTCGCACGAGCGCTGGTGCCTCCCGTGCCATTTCACCCACGATAAAGAACGTTGCCTTGACGCACTCTGCCGCGAGAGCATCCAACACGTGCTCCGTGTACGGAGATAGTGGCCCGTCGTCGAAGGTGAGCACCACTTCGTGATCGTTGAGTGGCAGTGTCTCGTCGTAATCAACGGTTCCGATTTGAGAATATTCGCTCGGGTCAATCGCGAGGACACGGCTGGTACCGATGGCGTTCGGATTTCCAGGACAGTCCGCGTAAGCCGATCCGGTTCCCAGGATGAAGGCCAACACAAACCCGACTTTTATACCCCTTAGCATCACTGAACCTCTGCCCAGGCGCGCTCGGCGATTTACAAGACGATTGCGCCTTGTCTGTTTATGTCTGAACTTTGGATTTCCAGTCCGTGCTTGACGTCACGCTGTCTCGCGGGAGCGAGTGACTATAAGCCTGGGACGATTAAGTTCCATAGATGCATGTGTCGGTGGTAAAGAGGCTGTTGCTGGAGTTGTTTGATGTTCACTGCCGATGGAGACGCCGCATCTACCAAAGAGGCGATAGTGACAATCAGGCCCAAGGGGTGCGACGATAATTGCCGATGTCGGATCGAGTGTCTGCGAGATTGTTGCCGAGCCTGATCCGCATAGCGACGACTTAAAACTGAATCCAATTTTTCGAAAAATGAATTGGCGTCGATCGATACGGCGATCAAAGGCCCTTGGGACTAGTACCGGAACATCGGGTGCGATGGCTTGACGGATGCAGTTGGCTGACACAATGTCTCCATGTGGGATGGGAGATCTTCGTGCGGTCGGTGTTCACAGCTGGGTTAGTGGTGCTCAACCTGAGCTTGTCAGGATCTCCACTGTTGTCCGGGCAGATTGCTGCGGTTGCGGGAGAACCAACTGAGGTTGGGACTCTATTCGCTGGCCAAGATTCGCCTGCGCGAAGACAAGCGATCGCTTGGCGCCGGTCGCGGCCGCACGAAGCCTCTCTCATGGACTTCCTGGCCGAGCAACCTGTCGCGTACTGGTTCGACGGCACTGACGAGAGCGTCTACGAGTCGGTGCATAGCGTCGTGCGTGCGGCGGCGAAACACGCCTCAATTCCTGTCCTCGTTGCCTACAATATTCCTCAACGGGACTGTGGAGGTTACTCGGCAGGCGGAGCGCGCTCTGAACAGGACTATATCGCGTGGGTCACTTCGTTCGCGGATGCGATAAAGAATAATCGGGTCATTGTGATTCTAGAGCCCGATGCACTGGCGGACACACGCTGCCTGTCGACAAACGCCGAGAGTCTCCGCCTGAGTCTTCTTTCGCGAGCTATAACCATCTTCAAGCAAAGCACCGCTGCTGCGTCCATCTACATCGATGCCGGTAACCCTCATTGGGTTGCCGCTGAGGAGATGGCGACGCGCCTGCAACGTGCGGGAATCGAGCGGGCAGAGGGTTTCGCTTTGAACGTCTCAAATTTCGAGACGACGAAGGATAACGTCGACTACGGAACGAAAATTTCACGATTGCTCAATGGCAAGCATTTCGTGATTGACACTTCTAGAAATGGGCTAGGTTCTAATGGGGAGTGGTGCAATCCACCGGGTCGCGCAGTTGGAGAAAAGCCTACGCTGTCGACCGGACATGCCTTGGTGGACGCGTTTCTGTGGGTTAAAGTACCGGGTGAATCGGACGGGACCTGTCACGGCGGCCCAAAGGCAGGCGAATGGTGGCCCGAATATGCGCTCGGACTGGTCGAGAGAGCGTTCACCACTGGTGACTTGCGTCGACCGTAACCCGCACGGGCGAAATAATCAGCCGACGTTTTGCTGCGGCGCATCAGTTCACGTGAGATCGTGACCTGCGCTTCAAGCTGCTGCTTGCTTTTGTGAGGTGATTAAAAACGCCCTTTATTGAGCGGCGTTGCGCCAAAGACGTCCGAGGTACCCAAGAATCATCGCGGCTATCGGCGCCGCTGACCATACCATAGCGGTCCAGTAAATTTGGATCGGCTGTTCCGCCATAATAAGATCATCGTGAGGGCTCAACATGGCCAGGTTCAGCGCCGTCACCGCCGCGGTCATTGCCGTATAGATCCGTTCCCCGCAATACCCGGTCGCAATCGCCAGAATGACCGCGGGTATCGCGACTGCAAATTGTTCCACCGGCATAACAATCGCGAGTAGAGAAAGGATCAGCGCGATCAAGGCGATCGCCTTTACGGTCCGCGCCGGTCCAGCTTCTGACTTCGGCGTCCTCCCATCTTCCCGACTTGGAGCCCCCGCTATAGCGACGTATTTGCCCAACTCGTTGTGGTCCGTTTGTTGCTGATCGCGTACCTCTCTCAATCCGAGTTCGTGATCCTTGGCCGATAAAGTCTCCAATTTATCAGTCGATAGCCGGCTCAGTCTTGCGATTGGGGTCATGGCAGCGTGCTCACACAGAGATACTCGGGCTGGACGCTGGCGGACCCTCGGCCCCGGCCTGCGAGCCAAAAGTCACCGACCCAGCCCTGGCGAGCTTGTTCCAACCCTGTGCGTCGCCTCGAAGGCAGGACAACAACACGCGCAACGTGACGACATAGAGGATCTGTCTGTAACAGAACCTCTGTAACGGCAGGTACGCGAGCAGTCGGCGATCCTCGTTCGGTTCCAGGCTGAATGCAAACAATGCAGTAAGAGCATCGATCGCGAAGACAACCAAATATGCGCCAACACCCCAGCCAACGGACTGGAGACTATAGGTCGTTGGGTGCATGACCATGTCAAAGGTCGTCTCAATGACCGTCACCAAGAGGAAAAGGTCCATAGCGGGACTCACTAGCGGCAACAACACTGCAAACAGAATGATGCTCGGCAGCGAAAAATAAGAAAAACCACGAAATCTGAACTGAAACATCGTGTCGATGTGGCGATAACTAGCCTGCAGCGTCCCATAAATCCACCGAAACCGTTGCCTCATAAAGCCACGCCACGTATCTGGGGCTTCTGTCCAGGCGATCGCCTGCATCTCATGTTCAATCTTGTATCCGGCACGGTGAACGCAAAACGTTAGGTCGCAATCCTCCGCTAACGTCGCCGAGCTGTATCCTCCTGCCCGGACCACCGCTTCTCTTCGCCATGCTCCGATGGCGCCCGGAACAACGGTAATCGCGTCCAGCGTTACAAGTCCGGCGCGTTCCAGATTTTGGCTGGTTACATACTCAAACGCCTGGAGCTTGGTAACGAGGTTGATCCGGTTCCCCACTTTAGCATTGCCCGCAACCGCGCCCACCTTCGGATCTCCGAAATGCCGGGCTAGCAACCGGATCGCGTCTGGCTGAAGGAGCGTGTCAGCATCAATCATAACGGCAACCTCGGAGCGGATTCGCTCGAGGCCGAAGTTGAGCGCAGACCACTTGCCAGCGTTTGACTTAGTGAAAATGCGGACCCTTGAGTCATGCGCAAACGCCTTCCTGACGGCGGCCGCGGTGTTGTCACTCGATCCATCGTCCACAACCAGAACTTCGTGCAGATTCGGATAGTCGGATTGCAGTACACAATTTATTGCGCGGACTATAACTTTCGCCTCGTTGTAGGCCGGGACGATCACGCTAACGTTCGGCGGCTGATGGGAATATGCTTTTCGCGAATGGTGCTCCAGGAGCGCAGATACGATCAGAATCATGAAGCGGAGAGAAGTCAGTAGTATGAAGGCCCACACCGCGCCTACCAAAACCCGGCGGCCGAGTGACATGCCGTTGAAACCCAGCCTGGCCATCTCCACCCATCCCCGCTGGTCCACCGGGAGAGGAGTCGTTGGGCTTGTTCCCTGGCCGATCAACTCGGAAAGGGAGATAAAACGAAAACCTCTGCCCCGGAGTACATGGATGAGCTCGGGAAGAGCCTCGACGGTATTCGTACGATCGCCGCCGGCGTCATGCAATTCGACGACCGAACCCGCACCGTCCTCGGCTTGTTGGAGCACCCGACGAACGATTTCCTCTTTCGACGGCTTGTTCCAATCTTGTGGATTGAGATTGGCGCCGATCAGGAGGTAACCCATGCTGCTGCCCAGTTCGACAACATGAGCATCCTTCGCGGTTTCTGCCATATCGTCCGCTGCGTAAGGCGGCCGAAGCAATCGCACTGAACGCCCCGTAATCACCTGCAGTAGCCGTTGCGTGGCGTTCAATTCGAGGCGCACCAGAAAATCCGGCAATTTCGAAAGATTAGGATGAGTCCAGGTGTGATTGCCCAGTTCATTGCCTTCCTGAAGTATCCGCCGGATGGTGGCAAAGTGTTTGAGGGCCTGCCCGCCGGTTACAAAAAAAGTAGCTTTCACGTGCTCGCGGTTGAGAATGTCAAGGATGCGATCTGTATACCTTGGCTCCGGGCCGTCATCGAATGTGAGCGCGATGCTGCGGGGTAGGACTCCGGACGCTGCAACCTGCCAGGGTCGGGGCAACGTGCGGTATTCCTCCTCTAGGTCACCGGAAGCGCTCGTTGTGACGGTCCTCCGTCCGGACGTCGGACGCGATATGAAGCGATAAATTTCACCTTTCCCAACGACGTTGATTGAGTCGGTGAAATTGAGCTCTTCTAGCGTTGACGCCGCAGGCAGATTCAGAAACCCCTTGCGTTTGAACAAGCGCCACAACGATTCGTCTTCGGCCCCCAGCTCGAGTCCCCACAACGCTAACGCCTTTAGTGGTAACTGGCTCAGAAAGCGAATCTGATCCAAGCAAGTCACGGCATCCAAGAACCAAATCTCGTGCCGCTGACCGCTGGAATCAAAAAACTGCAGGTATGGATTTCTATTTCCTGGGTCGAAGCTGATCTCAGCACCTGGAGTAGCCGCCGCAAGCATCACGGACTTGAAAGAAATTGGCTGCAACTCCTTGCGATTGAGCCACTCCCTGCCAAAGGAGGCGACAGCAAAGATGAGTTTTTCCGAAGGAATCTCCGCGGTGCGGAGTGCCACAACTTTCCTCACCCAATTCGCAGGTGCGAGCGCTTGCGGTTCCGGCGCGTCGTCGTTAAACAGTCTCAAGATGGCGAAATCGCAGGCCGAAGCGAGCGCCTTGTAGTCAATAGCTGCATCGGCTGGCAAAAGTACACCGACTGTCTTTTTCGCTGGCAGAAGTAGCGCCTTAAGTTCGCTGAGCAGCCCGCGAAAATAGCGTACGTCTACTCCGGCAAGGTGGGAAAAGTTCACCACGACACCGTCGAATCCGTGCTTCTGCAACGCTCTAATGATTTCCAGCTCAATCTTCGATCGAAAAGTTGAGTCCGCCAACCGCGCAAAGTTTGCTTGCTGGTCGTTCTCGTCCGACAGCATCGCCAGAACTTGGAATGGGCGCGACCGCACAGCCCCTAGCGCTGCATCTATGTTGTTGCCCGGGTCCGTAGGTTCTCCCTCTTCGACCACGTTGCCAAGGGAATTGATGGTTAGCCAATCGCCTACGATCCCATCTAGGTCCTGAAGATGCCGGCTCAGCGCCGCTTGCGTCGTTTCAGATGTGCTATCGACGAACGCGAGTCGAAGTGGGGAGCTCGGGACGTCGGCGATTTGGTCTCTCGCATCGAAGCCAGCGCCGTCGTCGTACAGCTTCGTCGTGCCGCTCACCACCAGGCATAGTGCGAGCGGCAAGCAAGGAACCAATCTGCGGATCTTCGCCGCCAAACCGTTAGTATGCTGAGCGTCCAACAGTGAACCCATCATCTTTGTTCTTGGATCCAACTATTACGGCCCGAACCACAAACCGGTCATCGGTCGTTTCCGGCTTGCTGAGGGGAGCCAACCATAGTCTGCTGCAGGTTGTCAGATCGCTCAGGCAACACGCCCACCTTCAGGATGCTAAGTGCGAGGACAATCGGCAGCATGAGCAGGGCAGTTACGATGCTGATCAGGACAACACGCGACAGCCTCCAGCGTGAACCCGTTTCATCAAGGAATATGGGTTTGTCCGACATGACTGGTCGTTCACGCATTACTGACTACTCCTCGTGGATACGTCGACAGGCCGCTTGGGCGTTCAACAGGGAGGGTGGCATGGTTTGTTGATCAACGGGTATCCTATGGACGAAGGTCGGTGCGAGTTGAGTAGGCGACGCTGGTGAAGACCAAAGCCGCTCCACTCACTTGTTGGTGAGCTGTTTGATCAATGTTTAAGCGGCTGCGCGAGGGGAGCGTATTGACACCCTCACGACAGGACGGTGATACGAAGTGGCTGGTAGTTCGGCTCGGCTTCCGACGTAACCGTGCAACGAAACGGTACATGGTTGACCACATACTTCCGTATGTTGGAATTTGTGTATGTTGGAACTACGCAGGCATAGCGTTGCTCGCGTTAACACCGTGTTCAACACGATGTTGGGAAATCTCGGATGAACTTTACTCCATCTTAGGGAGTAATTGCGTCGGGCTCTCTGCACGGGCAAGCGGCAGAGCCGTTTAAATAGGAATACCGTTCTTAAAACTCGATGTTCAAGCCTAGATCAACGAAGGCTCCTGAACCAACCGAGCTGTCGCGCGCGTATCCGGCCGAAAGATCGACCTCAACCTTTCCAAATTTGATTTGCGAAATGGCGCCGCCAACGCGCCATTGGTTAAAGCGAGCGTCGCCGAACGCTATGACCTGTGGTCCGAAAAATATCTCGTTCCCAAAGATATCGTATCCAAATTTTACCGAGCTAAAATAGGTCTTAAAGGCGGTCCCATAATCGACCTCTCCTTCGAAAAGCGTCCTCGGAGTCGGATTGACCGTAAAGTCACTCCGCACCTTGATGCCGCCCTCGGTGCCGTGGACGGGATCTGTGGGGTCCACTGCTGACAGGATATCATTCTCGGCGCTAACTCCGGCGAGGAAGTTAATGTCGTAGTTTCTCCCTACAAATCCATAGCCGCCAAGAAAATCGCCAGTTGAGTAAACGCCGTTGACCATTCCGCCTTCCGTACCAAACTGGTACCAGCCAACGCCTCCCGAAAGATAAAGCCGTGGACCCGATTTCTGGAGGTCATTCGTCAAAGCAAACAACCCAGCAATCACGCCATCAGCACTATCTTTTCCAACCGACATCGATGGGATTGCGCGGATGGTTTTGGGTGAATCATCGTCATCCGCGGCCATCGCGCGCTTCCCGTAAGGCATGACCGGGATATCGGCGCCCAGGCCAGAACCATTGAACCTATAGTCAAATCCCACCTTGATTAGTTGCATTGTCTGCCTGATGTCTTGAGGCAAGGAACTGCCCAGACTGTCTGAGATCATAACCGGCCGCTCGCCGAAATTCATGTAATCGTATTCAACCCTGGCCGACCAGTTCTTCGAGAACAGGTACTCAATACCCACTCCCGCGGTCCAGCCGGGCCTTATCTGACTCCCTAAATACGTTTCGCCGGCAAATAGGTTTGTGACTGTGTCGCGGCTCCAAGCCAAGCCACCGTTTACGTAAAAAAGGGCGGGACCGATCGTGCTGCCGACACGACCAACGAGTGTCGCGAACCACTCTGGTTCCGCGCTACAAAACTCGGCAGCGCCGCATAAGTTGTTCCTGGTGTCCGCCCAATCGAAGTTGCCCTCGGCGCCGAAGACAAGCCCATCGATTTGATAGTTGTAACCCAAGTGGAAACCGCCGACCCAGCCGCTTACGTTGGCCATATCGGCGCCGAGATAAAATCCGGTCCACGGGTCCGCTAAAACCGGGCGAGCATTCGGTGCCATATCTGCTGCGCCAACGGACGCAATGCCGGCCCCTATGATTAATGCTCCCAGCGCTCCTATCAGCGAGCGCCTCATGATCCGTCCCCCATCCGGCAGGTGACCCATGGACGACGATCATCGCGGTATCTCTTAGAGGAACTGTTAGCGCCGCAATTCGCGTAGGGGCTTTTCCTAAGCTGTGGTTATTTAATCGCTGTCTATTCGGTTCGGTAAAGCAACCAATAAGACAGCAAGTAAACAAGGTATTTGTTAGCTCTCGTGCTTGGAGAATTAGGCTCGTTAGAGGGACGCTTTAAACGTCTCTTTATCAGCAGCTGCTCATCCGCTGGTGTCCGAATGGATGTCCACCGATCGTTTGAGATTAATTTAAACTCTTTGTTTGTGATCTGGCCACGATTGGCGTTTGTAGGGCTCTCGTTTGAGCGGCCGACACAAAATTTCAATGACGTCAGTTTCGCGATTGACGGAAGGGAGGTTTCCAAATGATTGGCGGTGCTGGTAGCGTGAATTAACTGAATGCGCCGCGCCAGCCATTTTATCCCGAATGGGGTTACCTCGCTCCCGCGCCAGGAGTCATTCGCATAGGGCGAATCGCTTTCGTGGCGACCACAATCGGCGCAACTGTAGGAGCAGGGGTCGTGCTCTCACTGCTCGTTGCCGGAATCGCTGACCGCCAGATCCTGTACTGCGCCATCGAGGGCCAATAGTGTTCTCTAAAGCGATAGAGTCTGCCGCTGGTCGAATTCAGCTCATCTGTTGGCAGAACGAAGCCAATTTCTTCCAGCCGTTTGCGGCAAAACCCGCCTACAGCTGCTGTCCGACGAGAAGGCGGGGGGCGCTCCGGAAAACTGCGAACCCGTCTGATCCGGCTGTGGCGTCTTCGATCGGTCCGAGCGCCCCAACCCCGACTGCAGTTGATCGACCAAGGCTGCTGCTTGATTTACTCCCCTCAAACGAAACAGCCTGATAAGAAGTGACAATCCTTCCTGCCCGGGAGTCTAACGTGACCACGGTGGTTGGAGGTGGTTCGACGAGCGAAGAAGCGGGTCGCTGGACAGTGGCTTCATGTCCCAAATGCGGAACCCGGATCGTGATGCACCGAACGTTGGATCCGCGCATCGATAGCTTCGGATTTGAGAACTACTTTCTTAAGTGCGATCAATGCGGTGTCTGGCTAATTGGTATCATCGATCCTTATGACGAGGCATTACTGCTCACTGAAATAGGAGCTTAGCCGACCGTGGGGCCCTCGGGCGAGCGTGCCAGAGTGGCTCGAGCTGAGAAAGCGCGCGCGTCAATGGCCTCGATCGCCATACTGACGGTCTCCTCTGCCGTCAATGAATCTACGTGGGTAACGGATTGAGCGATCTTCACCCTGTGTGGGCCCAGAGGCGTTGCATCTGATCGCTTGATACTTGCTCGCCACTTACCGGGCTCTTGTTGGAATGCTTGTACGACAAAATGCTTGTACTCCATGATCGATCCCCAATGTCCCACACCTCTCGCGAAAGTAGGGCAGAAAGAGTGCAACTCGCCTATCCCCTCGGATTGGGGGGCCGGGGAGGTCGATTAGCTCGGTCGTTTCGCCAGTCCCGCATGGGTTGCAGAATTCGTCAAATTTTACAGGGTACTAGCATTTTTCAGATTGCGATCTGCGCGGAGGTCCAAAGAGAAGCCCCGCGAACGGAGCAGTTAGCAGCTTTTTCGGGGGGCAGGGCGGCTCGGATCGGAGGCCATTTCGGTGTCGCACTTCGTCGCCCTATCGCTAAAGCGAAAGATTGTGTCGCAGGTCACAACGGCAATTGGTTGCTCAAACATATGCCAAACGTTCGGTCGAAAGAGGCGGCCGCGGTCGCGGGCATTGAGATAAACCAGGCGAGTGCCCAGCTGAATGGGGAAGATGGCGGCTCGGCAGAGCTGTATGAAAGATGCGGCCGCTCATAAACCCGACCCTTCGACCTGTGATGCTTGCCGCTTCAGCGGCGACGCAAAAGCGCGATCGGGTTTGCTACAGACAGCGAAGCTGATTAGTGGCCGTTCCTGTCACGCCACGACGGTCGATCTGGCAGCAGCCGGTGCTTCCTGTCCAAGGATCTGAGTGCGAATTGCATCCTCAATGCGAGACAGCGCACGCTCGCACTCCTGCGCACGCGCCTCGGCGCTCCTCGCACGCATTTCGAGCTGAGGTAGGCGGTTCTCCGCGGCTTGTACGCGAGCCCGTTCTCTCCTCAATGCTTCCCCAGCTTCTTGGAGCTTGAGATGGGCCTGCTGGATGCACGTCTCGGCCGCCTGTTGCTTTACCTCAAGGTCGTGAATGTGCCTTTCGGCAAGCTTTAATTTTTCATTTGCCTGCTCAGCAAGACCTCGAGCACGACTCTCAAATTCGGTGGCTCGATTCTCTATACCCCTGACCATCTCCGCAGCCTGATAGACAAGTTCCAATGCGGTTTCGCCATCTCTGGTTTCGCCATTTCTGCTGGTGGCGGCAGAAGCAACCGGAAAGCTCAAGACCCTATCGTCCAATTCGATTCGAGCCGAGTTGGAAAGATGATCCCGCATATGTTTGTTTAGCCATTCCAAGTTGTCCATTGTCGAGCCCTCGGTCTGCGAGATGACTAAAATGGCCTTAAGCCGCACAACATTATTGGACAAATGGTAAACAAGTCCTTTACGGAGAGCATTCTTGCTCGCCGCGGTGGCGCAAAAAGAAAGAGAAGGAGGAATCGTCTAGCGTCGCTGCGTGAGAAAGAGGCCAGCTGTTCACGCGGTAAGCACGCGCTAGCTAGGTGTGAGCTTCCCATAGGTTGTCCATCCGGCCCTTGCCGGGAGAAGCTGAAGTTGTCGAAGCCTCAGCAATCCCGGAGGACCGGATGAACATGCACAAGAATGCCCGACTGACGCCGCGCGGTCGAGAGCGGGTCGTGGCACTGGTGGCGAGCGGGCAGACGCCGAAGGCCGTCAGCGCATCCGTAGGCGTCTGCCCGCGAACAGTGGGCAAATGGCTGAAGCGATATGACAGCGAAGGTATCGCCGGGCTGAAGGACCGCAGCTCGCGACCCCATCGCCTCCACCGGCCGACACCGCAGCTGGTTGTCGAACGCATCGAGGCGCTTCGGCGTCAGCGGCTGACGGGCAAGGCGATCGCGGCTGAGGTCGGCGTCTCGGAGGCCACGGTGAGCCGTATTTTACGCCGGTTAGGGCTGAACAAGCTGAGTGCCGTGGAGCCGGCTGAGCCGGTCCGGCGCTACGAACGCGAGAAGCCGGGCGAACTC
>Ga0187781_10003087_pt1 | contig 12578 bp, 14 predicted proteins | sample 0715_SJ02_MP02_2_FD_132447 | JGI IMG/M metagenome (GOLD analysis project Ga0187781, IMG submission 132447) | Tropical peat soil microbial communities from peatlands in Department of Meta, Colombia - 0715_SJ02_MP02_20_MG | ecosystem: Environmental > Terrestrial > Soil > Wetlands > Peat | place...
CAAGCGGTAGCCACGGTACCCTCGATTCTGTTTTGTTGGCCCCGGCGACACCCCTGCCAATTGTTTCGGCCAGCCAAATCCAGATAAAGCCTAGCGCTTCGCGTGGTTGCGCGCCTGTGACTCTGGTCACGATTCCGTGTGCCGGCTGCCACACTCGGGCGCCTACTTATTGGATGATCTTCGCCGATCTCAGGGCGGGATGGTAAAAACATGAGCCGCGGAACGTGAAAAAATGTTCGATTAGAAAATGAGTTCTTGTTGGTGATAAAGGGCTTACGGCGATTTCTAATTGTTATCATGTTCGATTAGAAGTACGGTGGCGAGTGATTAGTGGCGAGTGGCTAGTTGACGAGATTGGCGAGTGGCAGCTATTCGGTGCGCACGGAGTTGGATGGGAAATTGGACAATGTGTGACGATTAGAAATTCGTAGCTCGCGGATTTTGTGAGACTTACGAAGAATTCTAATAACGGGATGTGACGATTAGGACCGCAGTGCTCAGTGGTTAGTGGCAAGTGACGAGTGAAAGGCAAAGGCGGCAGGAGGGAGAATCTTCCAGCGCACGGCGAACCCTTCGGAGCCCGCACAGCGGGTTTCTCAGGGCGAGAGGGCTCGGCGAAAGGCGCCTCGAGGGTAGTTCTCTGGGCCAATCCTTTGCGGCGGGGTTTCCGCCATGAAATCGGCGGACTCACACACCGAGTAAACCCCGCCCTTCCAAAGCATCCTCGCAATGCTCCGTGATCCTGCGATCCCATCATCCTGCATAGCCTCACATCCACCATGGCGCGAAAGGGAATTTCGGAATAGCTGTACGAAAGTACAGGTTTGGTCGAGGGTTCTAGGACTGGATTTTGTTGGTGGTGTTCGACCTGTACTTCAGCGCCGGACCTTGGAGAATCAAACGGGGCTGCTCGGTCTATGCAGTCCGGGATCGCCGGGTGATGTTGATCTGATCACTTCTTGCAATCTCACGGCCCGCTTCATCGCGAATTCGGAAGTACAAGCGATGATCGGTCTCGCCGAAGTACACTTCTGGGATTCGCCAGAAGCCTTGCGGATCAATCTCTGAGCTGCCCTGTGGGTAAGTCTTATTGGTGATCACGAAGCCCTTGATGAAGAAAGCCAGGGTGCCGCGGGGAAGTCCAACGACGCGGCCTAGGGCTTCCGCCGGAGATTCGTGGACTATTGTTCCCTCGACGGGCCGGGCCAGTCCGACTCGAACCTTAGGGTTGTCAGTATCAAGCCACTGACGGATGGGGGGAGGTGTCCATTTGAGGGCCGTGATGGTCTTGCGGAGCGGCGCGCGAAGCAGCGACAAGGCACCAAGGTTATAGGGAATTACGCGGCGATGCCTGAGATCGAAGGGAAGATCCGAGGGAGAATCTCCGGTGAGGATGATGAGGTGTTTGTTGATGGAGTGAGCCATTCCCATTTCATAGAAGACATTGGCATTCCGGCCCGTTGCGTCGGCGATGATGATTTGGGCGCGGCATATGGATTGCCACACTTCGTCAATGACGATGCCGTCGGAGTAAATGTCATCGGCCCGCTGGCAAATCAGTTTGAGATCTTTTTCGACAACTTTCTTGATGGTTTCGTAAACGGGACGAAATGCCGGCGCGAACGGCATGAGGACGAAACAGAGTTTCCGGTTGACGGAGCGGTCCAAGGCGAACATGGGAATCCTTTTGCGAATTGTAGCCCCGAGCGTGGACTTCCGAAAGGCTACGGACGGTGGGCGGGGTTTTAAGGCTGGATTTTGTTGGTGGCGTTCGACTTGTACTTCAGACACGAAGCTGTGCCGTAAATTATGCCGCAGTGACCCGGTTCGCTTCTTCCAGGAAATCAAGTGAGAAGGCCGGAGGAGAATGATATGGAAAATTAAAGGTCTGTCTCCGGGCTCATGAATAGAATAATTTGCATATCTATCGCCGCAATCATGGGCTGAGGAGTTCAGATAGTAAGGTCAAAATGGAATGTCGGAGAGCTCGTCTTTTATTTCACGCACTGTCGCGGCCGATTCAAGGTTTCCCCGATCCTCGAAGTGACGAATCCAGTCGTCTAGTCGGTCGAGAACCTTATGATCAATTCCGTCGTTTCCGCTCGGTAGCTCCAGCCATAAAGTTGAAAGATACTTCCGAGCCGAAGCCTTTAGCGGGGACGGACTCTTTGGGAGGCAGGCTTTTAGGAGCGCGTCCACCAGATCGGATATTTCACCTGCTTCGAGGTAGGCAGGCAGCCCCCCAATCGCTACTACGAGCTCAGTGCTGATGTCCTTCTGAATTCTGGAGAGTAGATGAGCTTTGACCAATTTTCCCTGTGGTGCGGATAAGTATTTAAGGTCATGAGCCCTGAAAAATGCAGTTTCATATGCGAACACCTTGTATTGGTCCTCTTCTTTCAGGATGGAAAGAAAATTCAGCGTGACCCTCTTCTTGGTCTCCTCCGGAGCAAGAGCGAAGGCTGAGCGGAAACAAGTCGCAAGCCTAGCCTGCCCTTCGAAGTCAGTTCCAGGCCCAAAATCCACGATTGAGTCAAGATCGAAGTATCGCTTCGGGATCGTTTTCAATAGCAGCCGTTCGATTTCATGTTCGGACATCTCCTTCAGCAAGTGAGTATGAATTGAAATCGCTGATTCGTCCCGTTCAAGCTTCTTCACGATTTGTTCGGCTGTGTAGCCAAATTGGGCTCTTTTTTTTACGGAGATCTCGTCCACAATTAATTGAAGTAATTCTCCTGCAACGATCGCAGCACTCTTGTTTGCGGTCTGGCCTAGTCGGACGGTGCGGCCTGGGTGGATTAGATTTCTATATTCACGGATAACGGTTGAGAGTGATGCAGTGTTGGGCGAAATTGCACCGTCCTTCTCGCAAGCAGAAATCAAATCGGCTAGCGACATTTTCAGAGGGTCGATTCCGGTCTTAGACTGGTGCTTGGTAGCCAATAAGTGATCAACAAGAAGAGCTTCCACAATGCTGCCCACCAGAACTAGGGAGGCTTTCCACGCCTGTCCGGCCAAGGATGATTGAAATTCGGAATAGTCTTTCGTGAGTGCTTCCCGAAAGCGATCATCGATTATGAAATCGAACTCAATCATTTCGGTGGGCCCTGCCTTTCCGTGCGACTGGCTCGGCAAACCGCTTTGTGCCAAAGAGAAAGCATATCACTGGAGATACTGGCCCGGTGGTTATATCCCGAAACGGAAGATTCGAGACTTGTGTATATTGGATGACAATACGGAGGATGGGAAGGCAACCGCACATCTCTCGTCCCTCGGCGATGCTCCCATTCGGCGAGCTCCGGGCAAGCGGGACGCCTATTGCGCGCTGCGAAGCGCTTCCCTTCACCAATCCACTCAGGCCACGCTTGCTGGTGCTCCCTCCTTCCGAGGGCAGACAGGGTAAACAGGCGAGTCCGGTAAAGATAACCGGACTGCAAAAGACGGAGATGACAGCAAAAAACAAAAGCGGGAGAGGGCGGGAATTGTTAGACTCGCGGGCGGCGGGAGGCGTGATTGGGCACCCATTCGAGAGGCGGAGGCGGAACCGAAAAGGAGAAGCGATGACCGAGCTTACACGAAACGCGAATGAGTCGGAGGAGCATTTCGAATTCAGGACTTTGTTGCAAGAGGCGAGGCCGATCGTGATCGGCATGTTCCCCGACCAGAAAAAGAAATGGGCGGCGGAAGATACTCTCGCGCAAGAGATTTCCGATATTCTCGCGAATCATCCGGAATACTACCAGGAGCTGGGAAGTGAGTTCGCAGGGATTTTCCCCGATCCAAGAGGCGAAGGCCGGGCAGCCGCGGGGCACTGAGCTGATCGAGCACAAATTTGCGGACGTCTACGGCGTGCGCTTGCATCGCACGGATGCGAGCGCTCGTCCCGCGAGAGCATTTGGGACGCAGAGAACCTGATGCCGAGCATTCCAAGACGAATACAGAAGCAGGTCCCTCGCTGTGAAGCGCCACGGGATGACAACGAAAAATAAAGGCAAATACCAAAAGCTGGCAAGGCGAGCCTCGTGATTACAAAGAGCGAGCCCTTCGACTTCGCTCAGGATAAACAACCTCCCGCAGTCCAAAGAACGGTGAACAGCCGGCGAGACACCAGCGCTACGTGGGCGGAGAGCAGGGGGAGGGCGGTGGCACTATCGCGGCGGAGCGAGGAAGTATGAGCCAAGCACAAACTGCGGCGGCAGATCCGATACGGCATGAGTATGCCGACGTCAACGGCGTGCGGCTGCACTACGCCGCGGCTGGGACGCTTGCCGCGGCAACCGGGGCGCACCCCGCCTACGCTGAAGCTTCGGCGCGGCAACCCGCCTTCGCCAAGGCTACGGCGCGGCCAGGGGAGCTCATCGTGTTTCTGCATGGGTTTCCGGAGTTTTGGTATGCGTGGCGGAGGCAGCTCGAGGAATTCGGGCGCGACATGCTGGCGGTGGCGCCAGACATGCGCGGGTACAACCTCTCGTCGAAGCCGGAGGGCGTCGAGCGGTACGCGGTCGCGGAGCTGGTGGCGGACGTTGCCGGCCTGGTACGGGCGCTCGGCGGGAAATCGTGCGTCCTCGTGGGGCACGATTGGGGCGGGGCGGTCGCGTGGGCGACGGCGATCGCGGCGCCGGAGGTGGTCGAGAAGCTCGTGATCATCAACGCGCCGCATCCGGGAATTTTCGAGCGCGAGCTGCGCGAGAATCCAGCGCAGCAGCAGGCAAGCCAGTACATGCTTTTGCTGCGAAGCCCGGAAGCGGAGTCGGTGATTGCGGCGAACAATTTCGCAATTTGGCAGGGCGGGATTTTGAACGACCTGGTGCGCGACGGGCACCTGACCGAGGTGGACCGCGCGGCGTATCTCGAGGCGTGGTCGCAGCCGGGCGCGCTGACTGGCGGGCTGAATTATTATCGCGCGGCGAAGATTGGGCCACCTTCCGGAGGGAGCGGAGTAGGGACGCGCGTGCCGCCGGGTATGGCGTCGCTCGAGGTGAAGATGCCGACGCTCGTGATCTGGGGCGAGAAGGATCCGTATTTGTTGACGGGGAATTTGGATGGGCTCGAAAAATTTGTGCCGCAGTTGCGGGTCGAGCGGATTCCCGATGCGACGCATTGGGTGGTGCATGAGAAGGGGCCGGTGGTGAACCGGTTGATCAGGGAATTCGTGCAGAGCTAAAAGTTGAAAGTTGAGAGTTGAACGCGTGGCGCCATCAGTTTTCGCCCCGTGTTCGCCTCAGGGCCTGCGAAAAGTTGTGATACTCTCCGGCGCACTTAACTGTCCCAGGAAGTCCACCTAGGCGGGACAGGAGTCCCTACACGAAGATGCGAAAGCTGCTGGCGGGAGGCTGCTCATGAGCGAAGAGACAACGCGCGCAAAAACCACAAGCGAAACAGAGAAGATGACAGATGCGCAGGCCCCGCGGGTCACGAGCCGGCGGAAATTCATCGGACAAGTGGGCGTGGCGGCGGGGGCGGCAGCGGCGGCGCTGGCGAGCCCGGCGTCGGTGGCCGCGCGCAAGACGCCGGCGGGCGGGCAGGAGGCAAGCAACGGGTTGGCGGCGAGCGTGTCGAATAGCCGAATCATTAAGGCGTTCGAGCTGCGCGTCGGTGAAGCGAGGGCGGACGCGCATGTGCCTCCAGCGATTAACGTTTCGAACGGCGATACCGCGCGTTATGCGGACAAGGGCGGGACATACACGAAGTGCCTCCCGCACGACGGCTTCGGGCGCGTGGACCTGGGAGCATTTGCGTTGTTTGAAAAGGGGCTCGCCACGGGGAAATTTTCGGACTTCGAAAATATTCCGGTGGGCGGTACGCGCACGCTGAACGGGCCACAGGGCGGGCTCGCGTTCGATTTGGAACGGCTCGATTCGGTGCAGTTCGGGCAACCGCAGGTCCCGCCGGCACCCGCAACGGCGAGCGACCTGAATGCGACGGAGCTGCTCGAACATTATTGGGCGTCGCTGCTGCGGGATGTGGCGTTCACGGATTATGGTTCGAATGCGCTGGCGGCGTCGGCAGCGGCGGAATTGAGCAGCCTGCCTACGTATCTGGGGCCGCGCAATGTGGCGGGGCAGGTGACGCCGGAGCTGCTTTTCCGAGGGGCGTTTGCGGGCGAATCGCTCGGGCCGTACGTGTCGCAATTTTTTGTCACGCCGGCGGCGATGGGCGCGCAGCCGATGGGCCAGCAGATGGTCAGCTATTTGCCGGACATTGATTACGGCGCGGATTTCGCGTCGTGGCTGGATATTCAGAACGGCGTGGACACGGGACTGCGGAACCAGATTGATCCGCAACTGCGATACCGGCGGAACGGGCGGGATCTGGCGGCGTTCACGCACGTGGACGTGTTGTACCAGGCCTACTTCACGGCGTTCCTCGTGCTCGCGGGGATTAACGGCAATCCGCCGGGAAGCTTCAGGCCGGGCGGCGCGCCAGTGAATCCGGGAAATCCGTATGCCAATTCGAAGATTGAAAACGGATTCGGCACATTCGGCGGGCCCGATTTTGCGGCGACGATCGGCGAGGTTGCGACAAAGGCGCTGAACGCGGTGTGGTATCAGAAATGGTTTGTACATCTGCGGCCGCGCCCGGAAGCGACCGGCGGGATCGTGCACCTGCTCAAGAGCGGGCAGGGAAGCGAGACGGACGTGAGGCTGAGTCCGGTGATACTGAATTCGAACGGGCTGCAGCAGAGCTTCGCGAAATACGGGACGTGGCTGCTCTCGCAGGCGTTTCCGGAGGGGTCGCCGGCGCATCCGGCGTACCCGACGGGTCATGGTACGGTGGCGGGAGCGTGCATCACGGTGCTGAAATTTTTCTTCGACGGGAATTTTGTAATTCCGAACCCGGTGGTGCCGACCGACGATGGGCTCTCGCTCGTGCCGTACACAGGCGCGGACGCGGGGCAGCTAACGGTGAATGGCGAGCTCGCGAAGCTGGGACACAACATCAGCTTCGGGCACGGGATTCATGCGGGCATTCACTGGCGGAGCGATACAGACACTTCGTTGCTGTTGGGCGAGGCCGTGGCGCTCAGCATTCTGCAGCACAAGGCGCGAACGTACAACGAACCGTTCACGGTGCAACTGACGAAATTCGACGGCACGACGGCGACAATTTCGAATGAGGGGAACCCGTAGGCGGAGTTCGAAACTCGCAGGTCGAGGCTCGAGGATCGAAATTCGGAGAACCTCAAACAGACACTGTTTGCCTGGGCACTTGATGTACACTCGGGCTGCACCGGGGCGGAAGGTTTGAGGGAGGAACGGAGATGAGAATACGAAAATGGTTGGTCCTGCCGGCGCTGCTGTGGGCGGGCGTGGCGTTCGGTCAGGCGGCGCCGAAGTCGGCGCATGCGGACATTGTCAATGCGCAAGGACAGAAAATCGGGACAGCGAAAATCGTGCCGTCACATGGAGGCGTGAGGATAAATCTGGACGTCTCGCAATTGCCGCCGGGCGTACACGGGGTTCACATCCACGCGGTGGGGAAGTGCGAAGGGCCGGATTTCAAGTCGGCGGGCGGGCACCTCAATCCCGAATCAAAAAAGCACGGGAAAGACAATCCCGAAGGTCCACATGCGGGAGATTTATTGAACATCACGGTGGGATCGAACGGCAGCGCGAAGACGTCGCTGGTAAGTGCGAGCGTGACGCTTGGCGACGGGCCGAATTCGCTTTTCCACGATGGCGGCACGGCGATCGTGATCCACGAAAAAGAGGACGATTACAAGACGGATCCCTCGGGGAATTCGGGAGCGCGGATCGCCTGCGGGGTCATTCAGAAGTAGCTCTCGCGCGCGGGAATCGCCTGCTCAGGAAGCGAAACTGCGCAGGGCGGATTGCTCGTCCGGGTAATCCACGAAAATCGTATGCAGGTTCGTGAGGCGAAGGCTCTCTCGCGCGCGGGAGCTCAGATCCACCGCACAGAGCTCGGCGCCATTTTTTCGCGCCGTATAAAGCGTGCGAACGAGCTGGCCGATACCGGAGCTATCGAGATAAGAAACGCCGTGGAAATTCAGCAGGACGCGCCGGCGGCCCTCCTGGAATAAGTCCACCAAGAGTTCATGAACGGCCTCGCCCTCGATCAACGTGAAGCGCCCTCTTACATCCACTACGGTTACATCACCCAATTGCCTGGTGCTGGCACTAAAACCCAATAGGGCCTCCCGGGGACTGGCGCGCAAATATTTTACAGCATAGCCGGTGAAATCCCGAATTGAGGACGAGGAACAAGGCGGAGGGATGTATCTGGGTCAGCGCCTGAGGAAGCTCTCGGAGAAGCGAGCAGTTGAACAACGGAACCTTAGGAAATCACCCGCTCAGTTCCGAAAGCCAGGAGTCAAGAATTTTCAGTTGATCGGCTGGAATATCGACGAAGGCCACGCCCATGCCCATACCGGGCTGAATATAAATGATGCGGCCCTTGGTCGAGAAGGTCCCTGAGTCGCGGGAGATCGTGAGCTGCATGGGAGTATCAACCGGCAAAGTATTCAGGACGTCCACGTAGCATCCCTTGCGGCTGATTTCAGAGATGCGGCCGGAAATGTGAGTGTCGGTGACGAGTTCGGTCAATTCCACCTGAGCGATAAAAGAGTACCGCGGCACTTCGCGCTTGTCGCGAAATGGCGGGCTCTGTCCTGAAGGCGCAGCAGGCGATCCACCCATCGTGAACACCCACGCTACTTGACAGCTTGGCATAAAGAGAAGTTATGGGCCAGAAGAGCGGTTTCGGGTGATGCGAAAAACATACCCTCTCCTTCCCTTTGGCTGTGAAGGGCAGGGGAGGAAGTGCGCGTCCAGGAAAATCGAAGGAAAGTCGAAGGAAGGCGCGCCGCAAGTTTGTGGAAAAACTCCCTATTTTGGGCTGAATTGAGGCATGAATTGGCTGAGAACAAGAGTTACGAAATGTTTCAAATCGGGAAAGCGCGAGGCGTCCTGCTTGGAATGGCAAGCAAGGCTCTTATTGTGCTAGGTTCTCCTAGTACTGAGGAGCTGAGACAATGGGCACGCCTGGGCGCCCGGGGGAACAGCTCAAAGAGATCCGCAACCGGCTCGGGGTGACCACGCGCGAAGTGGAGGAGCTGAGCCGCCGCATTGCGGAGGATTTCGCCAACCCGGAATACTGCATTTCAAACGCCTGGCTGACGCAGCTCGAGAACGGCAACTCCGTGCCCAGCATTTACAAATTTTTCAGCCTAAGCGCCATTTACCGCGTGCAGTTGTGGGATCTTTTGCGCATCTTCAACGTGGATGTGGACGCGATCCCCAAGTATCAGACCGGACTGCCGCTCCAAAATACACACTTGGTAAGCCTTGAGACGCCGGACCCGCGGAAGCTAATCCGCTTTCCGGTAAGGTTCGACCGGGGATTTTCACTGGAGAAAACCAGCCTCATCTCACGAATGGTGGAGATGTGGGGAGAAATACCGGCGGCGCTGATTCAGAAGCTCGACGTACGGCACTGCCATTACGGGTATATCGGCCTTGAAGACTACACAATGGATCCGATCCTGCGGCCGGGTTCCTTCGTGCAGATTGATACCGAACTGAATCAGGTGCGGCCGTCGGCATGGCGAACAGAATTCGACCGGCCCATCTACTTTGTCGAACTCCGCAACGGATACGCGTGCGCGTGGTGCGAAGTGAGCGGGTCACGCCTGACACTCCTGCCGCATCCGCTTTCCGCCTGTTCGGTCCGGCAATTCGCCTTTCCGGACGACGCGGAGATTATCGGGCAAGTGGCAGCGGTTGCGATGCGGCTGGTTCGACCCGGGGAGAAGTCCGAGAACGACTCTCTAAGATTGCCAAAGCGATCTTGAGATTGGAGAAGAGGAATTCGGCCGCCAGCGGATTGGTTTCCGCCGGGATGGCGACCTGGTAAGGCCTAAGGGACTTCCAAGCAGAGAGGAATTCGTAGGAATCCCTGCCTGTGGACAGCATGTAACCCTCAAGTTGGGCGACAATATCCTCGAGCGAAGAAGAGACCAGCTCGCGATAGGCCTCGCGATGAGAATCGGCGAGGGCTTCGCAGGCGGCTTCCTCCGAGAACCGGGAGGCGAGGCCATCGTGATAGTAAAGGCCGCTGTTGTAATCGCGGAGCGAAGCGAGATAGATGAGCCGGCCGAGAGGATTGGGGTATTGCGAAAGGGTGCGAAGCCGCAAGTCCCGCGAGGCCGCCCGGACGTGCTCGTGTCTGGAAGAAGGATTCACTCGGCCACCGCCTTCATGCCGCCGCTCCGTTTCCTGCCGAATGATCGGCTATGGGACTGGTTGCAGGCGCAAGGAATGCGAAGGACTGACCGGAGATCGCGCAAACGCGGATGGCAGCGGCAATCGTCTTCCCGGCGATATACGGTGTGGCGTAGGGCCCCCGGAGACGCAAGAGCAGCGCCAGCGCGCGGCACTGCAAGCGAAGCAGGGCAAAATCGAAAGCCAGAGCCAATTCCGTTGAAATCTTCAGATTGACGAAGTGGCGGGCGTGTCTGCGGTGGAAATGCTGCAGACAGATGAGCTGGAGCCGAATCTCGCCGACCCAATCCAGCGCGATTTTTCTGCGCTCTTCCATGAAGAGATTTTGGATTTCCACCGGGGCGTTCGCAGAAACATACTTCCAATCATTGGGAGAAAAAATGTTCTGGACCAGGTTCAGGGCCAGCAGGTCGAGCTGAAGGGTGTGCAAGGCGTCTCTGGCCTGCAAGAGCGCTCGCGCGCTCCCTTCCGCTCCCTCCGTACGCGGGTCCAGGACAAGCAGCAGCGCCAGAAGAGCCACGGCGACTACAAGAAAGAAAATCAAAGTGATCACGGCCGGGCTGTCCTCCCTACGTAAGAGCGCATCTCTTCGAGCAGCGCCTTCGTTTTCAGCGCGTTCGGTTTATAGTCGGATCCAGTCGGTCCGGGCTCCTCCGGCCTTGGATTCGGGTCATAGTTCCACAGGGCGTTCAACCAAATCGCAAGAGAAGCAAGGTAGGAGTAGGATTGAGCGTGTTGCCAAACGAGATCCATCGACGCGCCGGCATACGACCGCAACGCAGGGCTGACGACACTCACGGCAAGGAAGAGCCCGTATCCCTGGATAATCCCCCTCATATTCTTGCCCAGCGAGATGCCGTAATACCGGATGATCGCAAGCGCACCCACCAGCACCAGCACTTCCACAGCCCGGATATCTCGTTCCAGTTCTCCGTAAGTCGCGGCCGGGGACCAATGGGCCACAGTCTTAGACTGGAAGCCGACGAACAAAAAAACCGCAATGAAAAGTGCCCAGATAAACTTCCGCACAATTCGGTCCGCACCCGCATACGGTTGCAGCGTCTTTCCTGCAATTTCCAGCAGCACACCGTAGCCGACAATCAGCGTCGGAAACTGCGTCGCCCAATAAGCTGCCTTGTAATCGCCAGGGATGACATGGAGGGCCGTGTAGCGAATGATGTCCACCAGGAAAACGAACCCCAAGTACGAATAGAAGATGGGATATCTCCGGAGGAGGCCCACCCAGAAGCCGCGGCAAAGGATCGCGAATTGAAGCGCGGGCCCGGCCAGCGAGATAATTGCGTTGACCATGTACCGTCTATACATGGGCATACTACCAGAAATGCAGGGGGAGAGTGGAATCTTTCTCCCCCTTTGTAATTTTTAGCGGTCCCCCGGCGTCAGCCCTAGCTGCGCCAGGGCGGGGCTGGCTGGTTTCCATCGCGCCAGGGCGGGGCTGGCTGGTTTCCATCGCGCCAGGGCGGAGCCGGCTGGTTGCCGTCACTCAGTGCGGGACAGGCATGCCGGGCAATCAGGACGGATTTTGTCAGTGGAATCCCGGAAATCGCGAAACCGAACACCAAAAGGGACGCGACAATCTTGATCTTCATTGTTTTCTCCTTGGGACTGAACTCAGCTGGACTGAGCCCGGATGAACATAGGGGATTGGGGGCGCTTTTTCGAGCAAAGAGCCTCGTTTGCTCGGAATGCGAAGCAAGCCCAACCACAAAGAAAGTCTCAGGGAACAGCTAGGAAATTCGAGCTGACGAGGCCCGTAACTCCTGACGCAACTATTAGCAACCCGATAAAATCACCTGGGGGTTTCCGGTTAACGAGTATGAAACGTTTGCGGGACTTACGTATGGAGTTCCACTACAGAGTCTTGCTTTACTGGATGCGGGGCATCTAGCGCTTTTCATGAGCAAAACAACCGAAGAAGCACGCACCGGGGCAGCGGGAGTGCAACCGGAAGAGATTCGCAAGAATCTGGCGAAGCTCGACCGGAGGCAGTGGTGGCTCTGGTCCACCACAGTCGCAGTGCTGCTGTTGCTCACAGTCGGAGTGGCATCGTTCACTTTTCCGGCGATGCTTAGCCATGAGCAGGACACCTATTCCTTCTTCCTCAACCAGTCGGTGCGCGCTCTCGTGGGAATCGTGCTGCTTTTCAGCGTGTACCTGATTTATCAGCAAGTGCTCCTTCACCGCCTGCGCGGCCAGCTCGCGGAACAGATCGAATCCCTTGCGAAAGTGGAGAGCCTGGCTTCGGAGGTCTATAAGCTGGCGGCGCTGGACCAGTTAACCGGCCTATACAACCGGCGGTCCGGTGAGCAGCTGCTG
>Ga0187781_10003088_pt1 | contig 12575 bp, 9 predicted proteins | sample 0715_SJ02_MP02_2_FD_132447 | JGI IMG/M metagenome (GOLD analysis project Ga0187781, IMG submission 132447) | Tropical peat soil microbial communities from peatlands in Department of Meta, Colombia - 0715_SJ02_MP02_20_MG | ecosystem: Environmental > Terrestrial > Soil > Wetlands > Peat | place...
ATCCCGATCCATTGACGCACTTGATTGGGCTCAGAGCCCCAAGTCAAGAACAAATTGCCGATCATGCCGGCGGCGGCTAGCCACATGCCTTGCTGAACCCTGCAAGCCTGGAATTGCTCATACACTTGCTCGAGATGCGTCCGGCCAAGCGCCGCATCACTGACGGTGTGCGCCACGCCTGACCAGTACGACAGCCAGCCGTCCTTGGCGCGGATCGATTCGGGCGCGGCGTCAAGCCAGCGTGCGAGCGTTGGTAGCCGACCATCCCTAGCGAGCAGCGGAGCCTGCGCAAGGATCAGGCGCGAAAGAAGGGCACTATCGCCACAATCAAACGCCAGGATTGTGGCCGCCTCGAGCTGGCCACTTTGTTCTAGTGCCATCGCGGCCCGCCGTTTGAGCTGCGCAACTGCAGCGCCTCCCATCTGTTGCGCCAATCGGACCAGCAAAAACTCACGAAACAAGCGATGGAACCGATATGACGGCCCAGCTGGCAGCACAAGCCGCTCGATAAACAAGCGCTCATCAAAAAGATGAGCGAGCACCCCTGCCGCGTCCTCGCGTCCCGTAACGGCCGCGGCTGTTAAGCGGTCCATTTCCGAAAGCACCGCGCTGCGCAACAAAAAGTCCTCGCAGTCAGGTGGCGCGCGCCGCAGCACTTCCTCGGCAAAATAGTCGAACAATGACTGGGGCGCCGTAAGCACCTCCCCCGGAAGCCGGCCGATTTGCTCGGGGCCTGCGCGCAGCACGAGTTTTAAGCCAGCGACCCAGCCGTTCACATATTGGTTAGCGGCGTTGACGTCCGCGCTGTAGGTTGGTGCAACCAGCGCCGCTAGCTGTCTTGCCTCTTCATTTGTAAAACTTAGGTCTTCCCACCCGAGCAGCTCAAAGCCCGGATCGACGCTGCAGCGCGCCAGTGCGGCCGGCAGGCTGCCACGACTCAAGCAAAGCAGTTGCCCGCCGTCGGGTAGCGAATCGACCAGTGCCGGCACAATTACGCCCGCAAACGGTGCATCCAAAGGCACCGCGTGACAGTTGTCGATCACCATCACGACGCGCTTCGGGTACAGGCCGAACAGGAATTCAAAAAAACGCCGCGCGTACACGTCGAGCCCGGGGAGAAATTCCGGGGTTAGTGGTGGAGGACGCAGGTCCTTAGGACCCGCAAGCTGTGCGGCGGCCAAGCTCAGGTAATGGAACAGTGTCGCCGGATCGCCATCGCCTGCGTCAAGCGAAAGCCAAAGGCACTGCGACTTGCGCTCCTCGATCCAGCTCGATACCAGCGTGGTTTTTCCAGCGCCGGCAGGAGCCGCGATCCAGCTCCAGCGCATACCCGGTGCATCCAGACGCCGGAAGGCGCGTTCACGCGCCACAACAGCCTGCACTTGCGGCCGCGTCAACTTTGCGGGCAGCGCCGCCCTATTGGGTGCGAAGTGCGCCCTTCTCACGCGAGTGCTCGTCACGACGGCGCCACCATTGCCCTCCCTGCAGAACAAGAAAAACCTGCCGTAGGCGGCCAGTGAACTTCGGTCGCGGTACCGGTTAATTAGCTTATAGCCACTGCAAAGGGCGGGGTTTGCGTAAGTCGCGCGTAAGTCCCTGGTCCACCGGCGCGCCAATACGCCTCTTTTTCCCTCGTAGATTGCTTAGGGAAGCGTAATGGTAAGCATTTAGTAATTCAATAGGGAAGAAACTCCTAAGCGCTATTGGGCAACCGTCTTAGTACTGAGGTTTTTTTACTGGGTCCCAGCTACGACAGATCACGTACGAAGTTCCAGTGCTGATGAAGGCAGTGTTTTGCTGTTCGCCCGCGCTCAGCACAAAAAGCAATCGTCGACGCAAGCGCGACGTCGACCAAGTGGGACAAAAACTCGGTCGCAATATGGGTTGGCTTGGCAGCTGGCAGACAAGGCTCTGGCACAGGTGTTTATCAGATTTGAGACTGACAACCAGCAGGCAACCCCGCAGGCGAAATTCGGGATGTTCGAAGTTTCACTGATCTTTTGACGAACGAAGGGGTACTGCCATGAACCAAATTCTTACTAGATCGGCCTTGCCAGCGTTGTGCCTGTTTGCCATCGCCGCCCCTACATTGGGCGCATCCAGTGCAACGCCCACAGATTCAGCGAGCTTGCCAGCGAGCGTAGCGGCCATGTCGGGCAATGAACCCGGTTGGACAATGAGCTTTTTGGCAACTCCCGCGATAGCCGTGTCCGGGTATGCGGAGTATCCCCACGTCGTGCAGGTGCGCAACAAAGACGTGACCAACGTGATCGTGCACCAGCCGGTTGCCTGCGGCGAGCGCCTCAGGGATGCGAGCTTTGAGCTCGAGGGCAAATGGCTGCTATTGCGCTATTCCGCGCCCTACGAGGGCACTTGGAACAGCTCGTGCATTTCCACCGGCATGTTCGTGTTCCGCGGACTTCCCGCCGAAGACATTCAGATCGTCGCGCTGCCCGAACCGCTGCCGATTGCAGCCGCGTCCGCGCCGCTCAACGCCTCTTCGATGGGCTTTCTGGCGAGCCCCGCGGTTGCCGTTCCCGGATACCCGACGTACCCACACGTCGTTCAGGTCCGCAGTGGTGAAGTGACCAACGTGATCGTGCACCAGCCGGTTGCCTGCGGCGAGCGTCTGCGCGACGCGGCCTTCGAGCGCGAGGGAGACTTTTTGTTACTGCGCTACTCCGCGCCCTACGAGAGCACTTGGGACAGCCCGTGCATTTCGACCGGCATGTTCACGTTGCGTGGGCTTCCTGCCAACGACATTCAGCTTGTCGCATTGCCTGAGCCGGTGCCCGTAGAGCCGTCCAAGGCATCCGCCGATGTTCATCGGCTGCGGCTGGGCTTTTTGGCGACACCGGCAATTGCGGTGTCCGGGTACGCAACGTATCCCGACATCGTCCAAGTCCGCAACGGCGATACACTAAACGTTATCGTGCATCAACCGGTCGCCTGCGGCGAGCGCCTCACTGACTCGACTTTCGAACGCGAAGGCGATTACCTGTTGCTGCGCTACTCCACACCCTATTCGGGAAGTTCGGACAGCGCCTGTATCTCAACAGGCATGTTCGTAGTTCGCGGCCTCGCGCCGAGCGACGAGGTCCAGGTAGTAGCACTTCCCGAACCCTCGGCCGTTGTGGCGCGCAGATAGGTGCGCTGCGATTTAACCCGGGGCGCCCACCGCCGGAGCCCCGGGTCCATCGAAAACGCAGGCGGTCTATCTGCAGCGAAAAAAGCACCTTACCCCGCGTCGTTAATCGACAACTCCGGTCCAGTATTTTGCGCGGCGCGCGATCTTTTCTGTAAACCGCGCTGCCTGAACACGCGACGCTATTACGTTCGCGTTGGGTGGTCCTACAGGCCCCTCATCTGCCCTTGGGCGATGCCGCGGTTGGTTTTCGATCGAATGTGGCGTCACCGCACTGCCCGTAACGCAAAAGCCAGATGTCGGCTGTGGCAACGTCTGCCGGCTTCACCCTTCCCGGTTGGCCGAGGATTGCGGATTAGACGTTAAAGCGAAAATGCATCACGTCGCCGTCTCGCACGACATAGTCCTTTCCCTCCAGGCGCATCTTGCCCGCCTCCTTCGCACCCAGTTCGCCCTTGTGCCGCACGTACTCTTCGTAGGCGATGGTTTCGGCGCGGATGAAACCCTTTTCAAAGTCGGTGTGAATGACCCCCGCCGCCTGGGGTGCAGTAGCACCTTTCGCAACCGTCCATGCTCGCACCTCTTTGGGGCCAGCGGTAAAGAAGGTCTGCAGTCCGAGCAGGGAATACGCAGCGCGAATCACACGGTCAAGGCCAGGCTCCTGCATACCCATGTCCTGCAGGAACACCTGCTTGTCCTCGTCCGACAGATCGGCAATTTCCGCCTCGATGCGTGCACACACAGCCACAACCGGGGCGTGCTCGCGCGCGGCCCGGGCGTGTACTGCAACGAGCAGGCGATTGTCATCAAACCCGTGTTCCGCGACGTTGGCGACATACATCGTGGGCTTCATGGTCAGCAAGAACAGCGGGCGTAGGACAGCGCGCTCTTCGGGGTACAGGCTCACCGAGCGCGCGGGTTGCGCCTGGTTAAGTGCCGGCAAGATCTTTTCGAGCGCAGCGACCAGGCGCTGCGCCTCCTTTTTTTCCTCGCTCGCGGAAGAGGTCTTGGCCACCTTGGCGTAGCGATTCATCTGTTTGTCGACCGTTTGCAGATCGGCCAGCGCAAGTTCGGTGTCGATGACTTCTATGTCGTTGACCGGGTCGATGCGCCCTGCGACGTGAACGACATTGGGGTCATCGAAACAGCGAACGATATGGGCGATTGCGTCGCACTCCCTGATGTTGGCAAGAAACTGGTTGCCCAGACCCTCGCCCTTGCTGGCGCCGGCAACCAGGCCAGCAATGTCGACGAACTCGACGCTCGCCCCCAGTACCCGCTGGGGATGGACAATCTGCGCGAGAGCCTGCAGACGCGAATCGGGGACCTCGACGACCCCGACGTTCGGTTCAATGGTGCAAAACGGATAATTCTCAGCGGCGATTGCCGCTTTGGTGAGCGCATTAAAGAGCGTTGACTTGCCCACGTTGGGCAAGCCGACGATGCCACATTTGACAGCCATCGATGGGCCCCGCTTTCTACCGAAGCTGGTCGTTGCGCGACCGCGTTGCAAAAAGGATTCGTCCCCCGCGCCGTGTCTCCAGGCGAAGCAGGTGTTCACGGATCCCATCGCCCACCGAGATCTGGGGCATGGAAGGCGCCAACCGTTGCTCGGATTCGCGCTCAGCGATCCGGCGGTTTGCAATGCGGAATGCCCCTTCGAAGGAAGCTGCCTGCATGAGTGCTTCACCGAAATAAGCGCGGCCGAAGTCCGTCCATTCGGCTCCATCACGGCAGCCAAACGACGCCCGGTCCGCGCCAGAGGCAGTGATCACCATCGTGTCCGGACCGGCCAGGGGCGCGATGAATGCGCCCGAGAAACACGCCGATATGATGATTACCCGATAGCGAATACCCGAATCATCGAGCAAATCACGCAAGCGCTCGGGCGTCAGGTCTTCCAGAGTAAAAGGCGGCAGCGACACAATGAGGTGGTGATCGGCAGTGCCGTGGGAGGTGATGAACAATGCCAGCACATCCTCGTCGCCGTTCATGCGCTCGGCCACGGTGGCAAGCGCGCGCTGCAGCGAGCTTACCGTTGCAAACGGTTGCTCCTGCGGGTGCGCCTGGCTGTTCGCCAGCACGATACTGTGCGCGCCGCTGTCAAAAACGTCGGCCATGACTGCGTCCGCGCCTACCGCCTCCCGTAAAAACACATCTTGCGTGCCGTCGCCCCCGAAGCTGATCGTGAACAACTCCGTCACGCCGGCCTGTCCCGGGGTGACGGCCTCGAGCGCGTCCTCGAGCAAACCAAACTGGCTGTAAAGCGTTTGTTCCGACTGCGGCGCGTCCGGCCCCGTGGCAGCTTCGCTTTCTGCATTGGACTCGGCGCTCCAAAGTCGCGAGGCTGGATCCACGACCACTTGCGGCGTGAGCGCCAAGGCCGCGGCCAAGACAAAAACCCCGGAGCGCCATCGCGCAACAACTGGCGCATCTAACCGAACCGCGCAGCGCCCGAATGCAAGCGCCATCCAGATGGGTGGTACCCACGACAGGATCGGATACTGGCGGTCGATCGGGGACCAAAGGTCGGCCGCCCACGCCAGCACGTAGGCAGCCAGCGATTGCCAGCAGGCAAGGGAAAAACCGGCGGTTGCCAGCGGCATCGCCAAGGCGCTTTGTGCCCGAATGGCTCCAACGAGTCCCGCCGACAGCAACAATGGAAGCGCCCAAAAGCTCACGGCCGGAAATGCCAGCACATCAAAGTGGCCTGCGGACCAACCCACGGAGTACAGGTCGTAGGCAACGGCGAGCAGCAAATCCAGCACAAACAAGAGCAGCAGTTGTGCGCCATTGGCGCGCAGCAGCTGCGCAGTGCAAGGGCGAAACAGCGCCAAAACCAACGCCGCTCGCAGGTTCGCGCCCAGGTCGCGCAAAGCAGCCGCCAGCCCTCGGCCGCGTGGCGCCTGCGCCGGTTGCGCGCGAGCCTCTTCGTGTGCGGAGCTATCCTTTTGCGCGCCGGAGGAGTCCGGTTGATTCATTGCTTGCTGTCCCGGCCCGACTGGTTCGCAGGCACCGCGCCTCTTGCGGCCGATGCGCGCAAGCGCATCGTGGCCAGCTCAAAGTGCCCCGCGACGGTCAGCTCCAGGACCGAATGCGCTCGCTCGATCGCATTGTCGATGGCCCGCTCCTGGTCCTGACGCGGCCGGTGCAATACGTAGTCTGCGACCGGTTGTTGCAGCTGGTAGTCGCGCGGATGTCCGATGCCGATCCGCAGCCGCCAAAACTCGGCGCTGGTTAAGCGTGCGCGCACGTCTTTTAGCCCGTTGTGTCCGGCAATCCCGCCGCCTTTTTTCAGGCGCACGTCGCCCGGCGCCAAGTCCAGTTCGTCGTGCGCGATGAGAATCTGGTCGGGCAGCAGTCGGTAAAACAGTGCGGCGGCCACCACCGCCTGTCCCGACAGGTTCATGAACGTTGCGGGTTTGAGGAGCCAGACATCGACCTGCCCAATCGAAGCGCGCGCAAGTTCGCCGAAGAATTTTTTTTCCGTGCGAAAGCGCGCGCCACATTCGGACGCAATGTGGTCGATGAACCAAAATCCCGCGTTATGACGGCTTCGCTCGTATTCGGCGCCAACATTGCCAAGACCAACGATCAGGCGAATGCCCCGGGACTGCGCGTTGATTGCAACCACTGGTGACTTTTTTTGGTCGCTGCCTGGCGGGCAAGCGGCCAGCGATCGCGAATCACCCGCGATCGGGCCGCTGTGCGGCGCCACGGCGTATCGCGTGGGCTACTTCTTCTTGGCCGCAGGCGCCTTTGCCGCCGGTGCGGGTGCTGCGGCGGGCTTAGCGGCGGGCGCCGCCGCTTTGCCCGCTGCAGGCGCCGCCGGTGCACCGGCGGGGGCCTTGGCGCCGGGGACCGCAGCCGCTGGTGCCGCGGCCGCAACCGGGGCGACGGCTTCGGCGGCCGGCGCCACCTCCTCTTGTTGCACGCTGGGCAGTGAAACGCTTACCACGACGGGGTCGTCCTTGCCGCGCCGAGCGACCGATACGCCTTTGGGCAGCTTCAGATCCGAGACGTGCACGGTTTGCTGTGCCGTCAGTTCGGACAGATCCACTTCGATGAACTCGGGCAAATCGCGTGGTAAGCACGAGATTTCGATTTCCGAAAGGACGTGACCAATGATTGCCGCGGAAAGCTTGACGGCCGGAGAGTGTTCCGCTCCGACAAAGTGCAAAGGCACCCGCATGTGGATTGCCTGGTCCTCCGCGATACGCTGAAAGTCGATGTGCAGCACCAGAGGTCGGTACGGATGCATCTGAAAGTCGCGCAGCAGTACCCGTTCAGGCTTGCCGTCGACGTCCAGATCGAGAATGGAAGCGTGAAACTTTTCGCGGCGCAGCGCGTGGAACAAGGGATTGTGGTCCAGTTCGATATTTACCGGCGTGGCGCCGGCTCCGTACAAGATGCCTGGGACTTTGCCCTGGTGGCGCAGGCGGCGGCTCGCACCAGTGCCTTGCGCGCTACGTTTGTTGGCCATGACTTTCATTGCGTACTCCAAATTTGCGTTCAATGTACTGCGGCGGGACGCCGCGCCTTATCCGATTGCAATACCACGGTTACTGCACTGTATCCCGCTGGTCGCGACCAACCGCGGAAGACAGCTCTTGCTTTTGGCCGGACGACGGCGCCACAGGGCGCCACCGCCGGACGAACTCATTCGATGAACAAGGAGCTCACCGAATCGCCGCGCGCAATGCGCGAAATCGTCTCCCCCAGCAGTGCCGCACAAGACAGCTGCCGGATCTTGGGGCAGGCTGCCGCCTGCGCGTTCAGTGGAATTGTGTCCGTGACGACGACCTCGTCGAGCACCGACTCCACGATGCGCTCCACCGCGCGCCCCGATAAGACCGGATGCGTGCAATACGCGATCACGCGCGTAGCGCCCGCATCGTGCAGGGCGGCGCCGGCCTGGCACAGCGTGTTGGACGTGTCGATCATGTCATCCATGATCACGCAGGTGCGGCCCTGCACCTCGCCTATGATATTCATCACCTCCGCCACGTTGGCGCGCGGACGGCGCTTGTCGATGATCGCAAGATCGGCGTCCATGCGCTTGGCCAAGGCGCGGGCGCGCACCACGCCGCCGATGTCGGGCGAGACGACCACCAGATTGCGGTAATTGTGCTTCCACAGATCACCCAGCAGGATCGGACTGGCGTAAATATTGTCGACAGGAATATCAAAGAAGCCCTGGATCTGATCGGCGTGCAGATCCATCACCAGGACGCGGTTCACGCCCGCCACCTGCAGCATGTTGGCCACGACCTTGGCGCTGATCGCAACTCGCGCCGAACGCGGGCGCCGGTCCTGCCGTGCGTAGCCGAAGTACGGAATCGCCGCGGTGATGCGGCCGGCCGACGCACGTTTGAGCGCATCGACCATGATCACCAATTCCATCAGGTTATCGTTGGTGGGAGCGCAAGTCGGCTGTAATACGAACACGTCCTTGCCGCGTACGTTTTCGTTGATTTCCGCCATGATTTCGCCGTCCGAAAAACGCGAAACCATCGCGCGCCCGAGGCGAATACTCAAATGCTGGACGACGGCGTGCGCCAGCCGCGGGTTCGCATTTCCCGAAAACACCATCAGGTTTTCTGGTACCAATGCCGACATCAAAGAACCTTAGCCAAACCCAACCGTGAACGCGCAACTTGATCGTGAAGGCAAGAGCGACCCAAACTGCCTAACTAGCCAAGTGCAATTCGCGCCCTGTGTTTTTGTTTGTGTGCCGCAGCTTTGGCTGGGGAGGAAGGATTCGAACCCTCGAATGGCGGAATCAAAATCCGCTGCCTTAACCAGCTTGGCGACTCCCCAGCACGAGACCTGCAAAATCGTAGCCGCGGGCCTTCGGACCCGTTCGGCCTTCCTCTTTTACGCAACCCCCCAAACTACTGCCCGCCATTGCATCTGCGGCGCATTGCTATCTGCCATCTCGTAACCAGTCTGCCAACGGCAGCTCCTCAAGTCCCGAAACCGCCCAGGCGCACCAGCCCGATGGCATCTGCGCCCGCACCATATCCAAAGTCCGCTGTGCCTGCTCGCCGGCGCGCAGTACGCAGTACACCGCCGATCCCGAACCGCTCATTCGTGCTGGTCCATAGCGCCCCAGCAGGTCCAAAGCCTGGCTCACCGATGGGTACCGGGACCGCACTACGGGCTCCAGATCATTGGTCCCAAACAGGCCCGAATTGGCCTCGCAAAGCGCCGCAGAAAAGCTCGAAATTGTCGTTGCTTTGGTGTTCCGTGTCAATTTTGGATCGGCGAAGATCTGCGCCGTAGACACTTGCTCGCCGGGAAACACCAGGACAAACCAACAAGGGGGCAAACGAACCGGGGTACAACGCTCGCCTGTGCCTTCGACGAACGCAGCGCCGTCGCCAAGAAAAAACGGCACGTCAGCACCCAGCTCGCGCCCCATTTGCTTGAGCACCTGCCGTGAAAGCCGCAAGTCCCAAAGTCGGTTCAGCGCGATGAGCGTTGCGGCAGCGTCCGAGGATCCGCCGCCCAGACCGGCACCGACCGGGATGCGTTTTTCCACGCGTATCGTCACGCCAGCCGCGGCCGTCTGCGACGGCCCCGAGGCTCGTTTGAGGGCATGCGGCTGCAGCGCTCGTGCCGCGCGCACTGCCAAATCTGCGTCGATTGGGCCCGTCAGATCGCCTTCGCGCACGATCTGACCATCTTGCCGCGCGGCAAAATCCAGCAGGTCCCACAACGCGATTGGCACGAACACCGACTCGATGTCATGGTAGCCATCGGCGCGTCGACCCAGCACATGCAAAAACAAGTTGATCTTCGCGGGCGCGGGTAGGCCAAGCAACTGGCGCGTGCGTATCATGATGCCGGTGCGTCAAGTACCACGCGCAGCGCAACGGAAGGCAAACCGTCGTGCGCGGGGCGTTCAATCTGCAGATGCCGACCGCTCTTGGGGTCGAGAACCCGCAGCACCGTGACGGACCAGCCGTCTTGCTCGAAACGCTCGCTGCCGTCGTTTGCCGCCAACGGATAAAACGGTCTACCGTTTGCGGGCCGTCCCTCGATCCAGTCGGGCATACGCTCGATCGGCAAGGACCAGCCCAGCACTCGCTCCGACAGCGCCTGCGCGTCGGTGCCATGCTCGACCCGCAAGCGACCGTCGGATGGCACCAGCAAGCGCGCCTCGCGCGGGTCGGTCTCAAAGCGCGCGATGGTTGCACCTAAGGGGCTGACCAGATCCAGCGTAAGGGACTGGGGCCCTACGGCCAGCGCGAAGCGTCCGGTCCAAGCGCCGCGTTGCGTATCGCTCCCCGTTTGGGCGGCGGTCACGGAAAGCGAAAAGCGTCCCGAGTAACTGTGCTCGATGCTCACAGGGGCGGGCAGATTCGAGCATGCGCTAAGCAGCGCGGTCGCCATCAGCAGCACAAAACCTTGCACGAGGCGGCGTGATCGGTTCGGCCCTCCCGAGCCCCCAGCGGCTGGCGCCTTTGGCATTGCCGGCGCGGCTCCTATGGTTCGATCTTCAGCCGTTGCAGCGTATCGCGCAGCGTGTCGCTTTCACCGTCGCGTTTTTGCGCCTCCAGCAAGAGCTCGCGCGCCCCGGTGTGATCACCGGTTGCCCACAGGACTTCGCCCAGGTGAGCGGCGACATCCGGATCGGCTTTGAGCTGGAATGCGCGCATTAATGCCTCTCGCGCCGCCGTCAGATTGCCCAAGCGGTATTGGACCCAGCCCATGGAATCGACGATAAAACCATCATCGGGCGCAAGAGTCAACGCATGGTCAATCAGTTGGTAGGCCTCCTGTAGGCGAATGTTGCGGTCAGCGAGCGAATATCCCAGTGCGTTGTAGGCATGCGCGTAATCGGGCCGAAGCTGCAACAAGTGGCGCAACCGCACTTCCATCAAATCAATTCGATCCAGGCGCTCGGCACTCATCGCCGATTCGTAAAGCAAACCGGTGTCGTCCGGACTGGCCTTCAGGGCCTGGTCGAGCAACTGGAACGACTCCTCGTAGCGATGCGCGTCTCGCAGCAATTGACCTTGGGCCAGAACACTTTGCGTGCGCTCCTCCGCCGTGTTCGCGGGCATCTGCCGCAAAATCTCCAGACCCTCCTCGACTCGGTTCATTCGGCCAAGGACGAACGCCTGTCGCTCGCGCGCGGCCTCGAGCTGGTCGGCGCCACGCACGTTGTGCAGCCAATCAAGCGCCTCGGCAAATCGTCGCTCGCCTTCGGCAACGCGCGCCATGTTCATGTACACCAGATCCAGATCCCGATCCGGGGACGACCCCGGTGCGCTCAAAAAGCGCTCAAAATATCCGCGCGCCTCCGCAAAGCGCTCGGCCTCCAGCGCAAGCACGCCCAAGGCAAACAGCGGATCGAGATTCTTGGGGTTTTGGCGCAGCAATTCCTCAAACTGCTGGCGCGCTTCTTCCAGATGCCCATCGCCCACCAACAGGCGCGCATAGACCTGTCGTACGTCGGCGGCCCCCGGATGCGTCACAAGAAACCGCTGGAGCATCGAAAGGGCCTCCGCATGCGCTGCGACGTTGGTTTCCTTGCCTGTGCCCGCCGATGCCGCGTTGGGTGCGGACTTAAAAGAGCCCTCAATCAGCAGTTGCACCACGGTGATGACGGCCAGTTCCGAATCCGGACGCATTGCCAAAGCGGCCCGCGCATGCGCTACCGCCACGCGATCGTCACCGGCGGCGTGGGCGCCCCGCGCGACAATCAAGTGCGCATCAAAACCGCTGTTGGGCGCGTCCAAATACTTCTGCGCCAACCCTTGGAGCAGCGCCAAGCCCTTGGCGGGGTCGGGCGCCTTCATCAGTACGCGTTGCAAACGATCGAGGATTTCCAGTGGGCTGGCCGCCGCCGCAATCTGCCGCTCCAGCAGTGGTCGGGCCGCGTCATACTGGCCGTTGGCAACCAGTAACGACGAGTAGGACTGATCCGCCTCGCTGTCGGTAGGGGCAAGGTTGCGCCAAAGGCCGGCCGCCTCCAGTGCTTGGGGCAGGGCCCGCGCGCCGATGGCGATTTCGGTGGCCCGCCGCGCGATGCGTGGATCGTGGGTCTGCCGTGCCGCAGTCATCAGTTCGGTAAAGGCCGCAGCCGACTCGCCGCGCTGGACTGCAATTTCCGCATACATCAAGCGAAAGAGCAGGTCGCTGGTCAGATCAACATCGGGAAGCTGCTCGGAAGAGCCAGGGGTTGCTGCCGATTCAGGCACCCATGGGACCCCCGCCGCTACGGAGGGTTCACCGTGGGCCGGGGCGGTGGAGCAAGCCGAGATCAGCCCGATCAGAAAAAGCGCGGCCAAGGCAACCCTCAGGCCGCGGAAAAAAGCATGTGCGCCAGCAATAATCAGTACCATCGGATCAGCGCCAAAACGGCGCAAGTGCGAACAGACTCATCATATTATCCTCCTGGCGCAGCGTATTTCGCCGC
>Ga0187781_10003089_pt1 | contig 12575 bp, 10 predicted proteins | sample 0715_SJ02_MP02_2_FD_132447 | JGI IMG/M metagenome (GOLD analysis project Ga0187781, IMG submission 132447) | Tropical peat soil microbial communities from peatlands in Department of Meta, Colombia - 0715_SJ02_MP02_20_MG | ecosystem: Environmental > Terrestrial > Soil > Wetlands > Peat | place...
AACTCGAGGTCACACTCGACCATTCAGCCATGCCAATCATTTGGGATGCCACCTGGAACCGGTGGAGACACCTGCTGGGGGCCAAGGTCGAGCTACAAGGAACCTTCGTTCAGACGGGGAAGTGCTAGCGCAGGGATGGTCAATGGAGCCTGAATAAGTGGGAGACGGCTTTGCCAAGCCGCATCCACGTGAAGGTTCCCGCCAACATCGCTGAGCAGATTGAAACAGCTCGCAAGAACTACCATCGGTTTGGCCAGTTCTCGGACGCCTTGGGCCAAATTCGTGCCCGCATCGAGCGCGAGCCAATGGAAAGGGAACAACTGCGCAGCGTCTGTTGGGACCTAGGTATCCCCGGCGACTTTGACGTCGCTCAGATAAACTGGAGGCCCGGGTATGGTCCATTCTTCTACCAGCAGCTTTCTCGGCGGGCACGGCAGATGTACCTATTTCGAGATGAGTATATTTTCGACCTTCCCAAAGGCGTGGCGGTCGAAAAACCGCAACTGGGTCATGCGACGTACCTGTTTTCCAAGCCTTTTAGCATGGAAGCCTTCCTGTCGCCTACATAAAAAGCCCCAAGGGGGACATCCGAAATAACCGCGGCAATGTTGCAGAAAAGCTCGGCTTCCTGGGTCGCGCTGTGCACACCTCCAATCCTCATTTGTGGTTGAAGAATCTGGAATCGTTTCTCGGCGACGGCGGTAGATCCGAACCAGGGATGTAGCTGTCAGGACAGGTTAGCCGTTATGGCGCGGGCATTTGTGATCATGTTTTTCTGTACTGGTTGCTCTGAGCGGTGTCGGTTTCAAATCGGAAAGAAGGCCGGAGGGGCGGAAATGGTTCGGCCGGAGAGAAGGTCTGTCCGTACCGGTCTGGTCAAAAACACCTGATAAGGCGAGCGATGATGTAGAGTGCGCTTCCTAGAATAGCCGCCGTCAGCACGAAGCCAACGGCCAGCCAAAGGAAGCGGCGAATCCCTCTGAATTCGTTTTGATTTCGAGACATGTGACAGTTCTACAATTCTGATTGACTGTGCGGGTGACGTCATGCGAATCGGTCACCATTCATGGCGTCCGCTAGTGTTGAGAAGGCGACCCTCAAGTCCGCATTGCAGCGGGGTAGCAAAATGCGGGGTCCTTTCTTGCAGATGAGAAGGGCTTATGGAGGAGTTAAGAGGGCAGAAGGCAGATATAGGCCCGATGAGAAGACCGTCAGAGATTCGCCGGCCCAACTGACTGAATTGCCAGAGGGATAACGCACACCCGGACCGTCTTTTCGTCCTCGCGGGTGACAGTGGTGATCACCGTGCGGCCCGCTAGCAAGGGCATGAGTTCAACAAACACTGTTCTGGTCCTCCCCGGTGATTTGATTTGCAATCGAGTTAAACGCCAGACGGGTTTGAGAATCTAAGGAAGGCGGGCTTCAAGAGGTGGGTTCGCAGAGGTCCTTTTGCAGGCAAACCATTCGCCTAGCCCCCCGGCAGGCACTGGCGCGCCTGAGTTCCATAAACGTGCCCGAACTCGTGAGGGCCGTTGATGGCAGGCTGGGATTTAGCGTCCATTTAGCGTCCAGTCGGCGGGGTTCCAGGTGGACTTTAGAGGAAATCAGCGACAGAATGGAATTTGCATTAACCCGCTGTGGCGTAAGCGGTTTGTGTTATTTTACTGACCATCAACGAGTTGGCGATTTTGACCGAGGAAGAATTCGGCTTATAGGCTTGCTCTTGCGAAGGTCTACGAGGAGAATCCCGTGATTTGCAAACACATTTCTGAAGTCCCCGAAACCAAGATCGAATGGAAGGGATTCAAGGGCATGACCGCCAGGTTCGCCCTAACCAAAGATGACGGGTGTCCTCGATATGCGATGCGGGTCATGGAGTTCGAGCCGGGCGGACACACTTCCCTGCATGCCCACCCCGAGGAACATGAAGTGTATTTTCTCGAAGGAGAGCCAGCGATCGTCGATGGCAATGGCGTGGAGGCACGTCCGCACGCTGGGGATTTGGTTTACATATTGCCGAACGAACTGCATCAGTTTAGGAACGTCGGCAGCACAAGGATGAGGATGATTTGCACGATCCCCATTTTTCCCGGCGGAGACGGGAAGAATACGACGGCGCGTGTCTATCAGTGACGCAGACCATTAACACGTTACAAAACGCCATAGCGGAGGTTCAACTCCATGCGCCTCGACAATAAAGTCGCCATCGTGACCGGCGCCGCCATGGGCATTGGCGCCGGAATCGCGGAGCGGTTCGTACAGGCTGGGGCGGCAGTCGTGGTGTTCGATATCAACGACGAAGCCGCCCGCCAGGTTGCTCAAAACCTCAGCCGGCAGGGGCGGGCACTCGCGATACACGGCGACGTCGCACGCGAGCAAGACGTGCAAAGCGCGGTCGCCCAAACTGTGCAGGAATTCGGCTCGCTCGACATTCTGGTGAACAACGCCGGGATCGAGCGCCCCGGCCAGGCGGCGGATTACAGCTCCGGTGATTGGGACCGCGTGCTGGATGTGAATCTCAGAGGCTATTTTCTTTTCTCGAAATACTCGTTTCCCCACATGCGCGGGCGAGGGGGCGCGATTGTAAACATCTCCTCGGTGCATGCCTTTGTTTCCTATGTTGATAGTGCCGCCTATGATGCTTCTAAGGCAGGTATCATCGGGCTGACGCGCGCGCTGGCACTTGAATACGGCCGGGAAAAGATACGCGTGAACGCCATCTGCCCGGGTTACATCAACACGCCCTTAATGGACCAATGGCTGGCAATTCAACCTGACGGGGCGGCCGCCCTCAAGCAAGTGTTGAGCTTTCACCCCTTGGGCCGCATCGGGACGCCCCGCGATATCGCGGATGCCGCGCTGTTTCTCGCATCCGACGCTGCCGAGTTCATCTCCGGAACTTATCTCGTGGTGGACGGCGCCATGACCGCGGCGGGTCATTGAAGGCGCGGCCACCTTTGGGATTTGCCCGACCGTCCGGGATTGGGTGTGGAACTGGATGCCCGGACCGTCGAACAGATGCTTGCCGCGCCACTGACAATGATAGAATGACAGGATGACTCCACGAGAACGCTGGCGCGCTGTCTTAGCCGGTAAACAGCCGGACCGTATTCCTTGTGATTATGCTGCCACCCCAGAGGTCACGGCGCGGCTTCTAAAGGATTTGGGTTGCGCTTCGGAACGGGAGCTTTGGGAGCGCCTCGGTATCGACAAGCTGATCCTTCTGGGAGCCAAACATCCGGGCGCCAAGGAAGACACTTGGCATATGCAGTCCCTTTGGAGTGTTTGGCACATTGAAGTTGCAAATGTTTCGTATGGAGAGGGCCTGGGTTCGTACGAGGAGGTGGTCACGAGCCCTCTTGCAGAAGCCGAGACGGTGGCGGATATCGAGCAATTCGATTGGCCGGAGCCGGAGGCATGGGACGTGAGTGGCCTGCGGGCGAAGTGCGAAGAGTGGCCCTCTTACCCCATTCTGGGCGGCTGCTACGAGCCATTCTACCTTTACTGCCGGCTTCGCGGCATGGAGCGGGCGCTAGCTGACTTGGCCGTGAACCCTGTGATCGCTGAGGCTGCCATGGAGCGCATCTACTATATTCACGAATCGGTCATTCGCCGCAGCCTTCAGGCAACCAACGGCTTGGTGGATTTTATCTATGTGGCCGAGGACCTCGGCACGCAAAATTCGCTGTTGATGAGCCCAGCCGCCTTCCGGCACTTCATTAAACCCTGGTTGCGAAAGATGATTGACCTCGCTCACTCCTTTGGCGCCAAAGCGCTGCATCATGATGACGGCGCGATACGTCCGCTCCTGCCGGACCTGATTGAGATCGCCATTGATGTGCTGAACCCTGTGCAGTGGCGATGCCGGGGAATGGATCGGGAAGGTCTGGCGCGAGAATTCGGAAAGTCAATCGTGTTTCATGGTGCGGTCGATAACCAGCAGACGCTTCCTTTTGGCACCCCGGAAGATGTCAGGCGGGAAGTAGCCGACAACATTCGCATTTTCAGTAATTGCAAGGGGTATATCGTTGCTCCTTGTCATAACATCCAGCCCAACACCAGCACGACGAATATTCTGGCGCTGTACGACGCCGTGCGCGATTACGGTCGAATCAATTGAGACTTGGCACTTGTAGGGGCGGCCTTTCTGGCTGCCCTTGGGCAACCGCGAGGGCGGCCACGAGGGCCGTCCCTAGCCACTTGGTCTTTCTACAAGGCAGCTCCGCCCGCCGCGCCGCTGATTCTGAGATAGTCCGAAGGCAATGGTCTGTTGACAGCCTGGCTCCTTACGTCATCGTCTATCGCCTCAAAAATGACGCTGCCGAGATCCTCTAGATGCGGCATGGCGCGCAGGACTGGCGCTAACAAACCCGATTACGCAGGAGGAGGGAGAAATGGCCAGAATATTTGTGGCAATGATCGGCATGCTTCTCACTGTGCAGGCGGCGTGGACAGCCGCAGTCGCGCCTGTCACCGTAACCAGTAACGGTTGGACTGTCACTGCCGACGCATCCCAGGGAGTGCTCAGCGTCAGCCGCGAGAACCTGGGCACGGTTCTGAAAGAGGTTCGGCTGAATCTGCGCGGCGAGCACGGACTCAAACGGTTGAAAACCTGGTCGTCGGCGCAGCAAGGGACGAGCCGACTTTTCATTCGCACCACGGAACCCCGGACTGCCTGGGATTTGGAATTAGGCCCCGAGGCGCTAAGAATCTCGTGCACGTCCGCGGAGGCCGTGGTGACGGGCGAAGCGCCCGGTCCGCCCGATCGGATCGTGGCGCGCTTAATGGATCCCCAAGGGACGCCGGTGAATTGGATGATGACGACGGAAACGAAAAACGGCTATGGGGGAATCGAGGCGAGCGCACCCTCCTTTCTCCCAAGGCGCAACCCCGAGGTTATGTATTTCGCGTTGGGGCAGGTGGCAAGCTCCAATTTGCACAGTCTGTTTGACACCAAGGCGGACACCGTGCTCGAGTTCTCAGAGCAGACCCTGATGCAGCGCAGACCGCAGGATGCCGACCTGCTGGACGTAACCATTCCTGTGCCCGGAAATACCCTGGTACGCTTCATCCCTGACTATTTCACCAAGGTCGTGGGCGCGCCGTATTATGTCCCCTTTGATGATAGCTATTTCAGCCGCGCACCCATGGTCTGGGATAGTTGGAGCAGTTATTACGATCAGGTGCGGGAGGAGGATATAGTCCGCAACGCGGATTGGATAGCCGCAAACCTGAAGGCCTACGGATACCAATACGTCCAGCTTGATGACGGCTACGACCGCGGCAAGGAGGGTGAGCACTACTGGATTGGGACCTGGAACCAGGAGAAGTTCCCTCACGGACCGAAGTGGCTTGCAGACTACATCAAATCGAAAGGCTTGCATCCCGGCGTCTGGCTTGTACCGAGCGCCTATGCCGGAGCCGTGCAGCAGCATCCGGACTGGTATCTCCGTTACAAAAAGGATGGAGCTATCATCCTGGACTATGAGACTCCCACCCTGGATTCCACCAACCCGGAAGTTCTCGACTTCCTCAAGAAGGAATTCATCACCCTGGACGATTGGGGATTCGAATACTACAAGTTTGACGGCGAGCATGACTTCCTGAAGTACGTCCCGGGCGTGGACCTCGACAAAATCGCAGATAAGGCCATCGATCCCATTGTGGCTTACCGGAATCGCCTCAAGCTGATCCGGGAGACGATTGGTCCGCACCGGTTCATCGAAGGCTGTGTGGCGGGAACGCCGATAAATGGAATCGGATATTTCAACTCGTGTTTTACCGGCGAAGACCCTTACAACAGTTGGCAAGGGATGTATGTGGTTTTCAGCTCGATCAACGCCAATGCCTTTTTGAATCACTTGGCACTCTATGTCATGCCCGGCGAAGTAGATGTGGAGCCGCCCATGAGCGTTGCGGAAGCCATGAAGCGGAGACGCCCCGCTGTGGTCGACACAGCCCGTGACCGCGAAGAACCCCTGAAGGGGTTTGGGACAACGCTGGCGGAAGCTCGTACAGTCGTTAGCCATGTCGCTTTGAGCGGCGTAGTCTATTCGCTGGGCAGCCTGCTGCCCGAACTGCCCCAAGAGCGCGTCCAGCTCCTGAAGATGACCTTGCCCACCATGCCCATCCTGCCCATCGACTTGTTCAGCCGCGGGACCGATATGCCTCTGTGGGACCTCTTCAAGCACACTACGCCGGACGACTACATCCACAACTATCCGGAGGTTATGGATCTGAAAGTGAATGCGCCGTCGGGTGTTTACGACGTCGCAGGTCTGACCAACTGGCGCAGTTGGACTACCACCCGGTCGCTGGCCTTTGCGGATAAGTTGGGATTGAGTCCTGAAGCTTCCTACGTCGTGTTCGATTTTTGGGCGCAGAAGCTCTTGGGGGTGTTCAAGGGGCGAATGGATGTCACCATCGGGCCCCACGATACGCGCGTGCTGCTCATACATCCCCTCTTGCATAGGCCGCAACTCGTGGGAATTTCCCGCCACATAACTGGCGCCTATTCCCTCAAGGACTCGGCGTGGGATGTCGCGAAGAACCGGCTGCGAGGCACCTCGGACACGGTGCCAGGCGATGACTATACGCTTTGGTTCTATGTCCCCCAAGGAATCACGGTTGTGCAGGTACACGTGGCATCCGGGGCCAATCGCGCTATCCCCGCGCAGCATGAATTGACGGGGAATTCACTGCGGGTTAGTTTCCCCGGGCAACGGGAAGCTGTAAGCTGGGAAATCGTGTTCGCGGCGAAATCTAGCACGTAGGGCGTACGGCCATGCGCTCCCGCGCCTTCGTAGGCCGCAAGAAAAGATGCACCACAGAGGCCACGGAGTTCACAGAGAAGGACACTTATGCTCTCTCCGTGAACTCTGTGGCCTCTGTGGTGAACAGCCTGTTTGCCACTTTTCTCGCACGTGATGTTGGTTAGGAAGCTCAAGGTCATGGCGGCCCAGCGCTCGTCAGCGGAAGACGCGGCGGGCAGGTGACGGCAGGCGATCCCTCTAGGAATCATGGGGATGGGACGTGGTGGCCGAAGCGAGTCGGTAGAATTCATATCCGCGTGTGCCCGAACTCGATCTGCCTGTACTCTGCCAAACCTCAGCAACACTGAGGTTCGTCAGCAACCGGAACCCTCGGACAGCGAGGTAGGCTCCAAGCCCCTCAGGACGGAACCCAAAAGTCCAAGGCTCTCCGTAGGAGTGGAGTCTGGCCATTACCTGGGCAGCCCCGAAGAATTGCTCCGGATTTTCAAGCACACCTCGATCGATATAGGTGAACAGGAGAATGCAATCCTGAGCAGTCTGTTGAATCTGGCGCAACACGCTATCGACAGCCTCCGCCGTCAGGTAGTTCGTGACGCCTTCCCAGACGAAGCATGCTGGTCGTGTCGAGTCAAATCCGGCTTGAGTCAGGGCCTCTGTTACGGACCGCTTGTTGAAATCGATGGTGACAAACCGGACCCGCTCCGGCAATGCTCCAAACGCCTTTTTCAGTGCTGCGTGCTTGGCCGACGACGTTTCGGGGTGGTCCAGCTCAAAGGTAATTGCGCGGGCTGCGGTGGGAAGGCGATAGGCACGTGTGTCGAAGCCGGCCCCAAGCACGACAAGCTGTGTGGCAGTTTCGAGGGCCGCCGTGACCTCGTCATCGATCCACTTGGTGCGCGCAATTCCCGCCGCTCGTGCTCCCGGGGCCGCTCGATCTAAGATCCGCTCCACAAGTCGCCGGCCCAATTCAAATCGCGCCATCCGATAGAGCAACCTGCGCCGCCCGCGGAGGAAGAAGGCCCCCAGCGGGTCGTGGAACAACCGTGAACTGGCGGGGCGTAACGATTCTAGGGCGCGGAACAAGGCCATATATTCCGCGGTCAGACTTGCGCGGTTTTTCACAAGTGGCTCCCAGGTGATCGTCCCACGCAGAAAGGTGAGCTGTCAAATCATGGAAATCCTTTGCGATTCCCTGAAGGGGCGACCTACGGAATGCGCAGCTATCACGCCCCTTCAGAGCTTGAGGCCGAGAAAGCAGTATTCTCTTACCTCATCCACCCAGGCCGTTGGCCTGGGCTCTGCTAGGCCACCCCTTTGGGGCTGTGGGTTGCAGGCGAGACCAGTTTCGACCTCGAGACACCGGGCCAACCCAGATCTGGGACACTACCTCCCACCACGCGAGGTGGACTCGAACTCACAAATTTGGGATAATCATTGACTTGCGATTAGATAATGTCCATATCTTGAGGGCGCGGCAACTGACAGCACAGCCCCATGAGGGAGACCTTATGCATCGAAGGCTGCTCGTGTGTTTTTTCGTGCTTCTTGCTTCCAGGCTAGCTTTTTCAGCAAACTCAGGCCCGCTACTTCTTCAAAACCCCACGCTCAGCAAAACGCAGATCGCCTTCGCCTACGGCGGCGACATCTGGATTGTGAACCGCGCGGGGGGTGATGCTCAGCGCTTGGTCACCGGCACCGGTATGCTGGGTGGCCCCCACTTTTCCCCCGACGGCGCTATGATTGCCTACAGCGGCGATTACGAGGGCAATATCGACGTCTACGTTGTTTCCGCGGCAGGCGGCCAGCCGCGGCGACTGACCTATCATCCTGCTGCGGACGTAGCCGTTGGCTGGACTCCCGACGGCAAGTCAGTCCTCTTCCGCTCCCACCGTCTCAGCTATTCCGACCCGGACCAACTATTCACGGTCGCGGTCGCCGGCGGTTTCCCTTCGCCTTTGCCACTCTCCATGGCCGAGGACGGTGCCTACTCTCCGGACGGGACGCATATCGCCTACGTGCCGTTTTTCCAATGGGAGCCGGATTGGAAGCACTACCGCGGCGGGCAAACCACGCCCATCTGGATTGCCGACCTCGCCGATTCCAGCATCGTAAAGGTCCCGCGTGACAACTCCAACGACCGGAATCCCCTTTGGGTGGGTGATAAAGTTTACTTCCTCTCAGACCGCAATGGCCCCGTCACCCTTTTTGAATATGACACCAAATCGCAACAAGTAAAGCAGCTCATCAAGAACCAAGGAATCGATCTCAAGCACGCCTCGGCGGGGCCGGGCGCCATCGTCTACGAGCAATTTGGCGCCATCTATCTTTACGACCTTCATTCCGGTAAGACTAAAAGGGTGGACATCACGGTGAACGGCGACATGCCGCAGGTCCGAGCGCGCTTCGAAAAGGTCGAGAAGCAGATTCAGAACGCGCAGATTTCGCCCACCGGCGCGCGGGCGGTTTTCGAGGCGCATGGTGAGATATTCACCGTCCCCGCGGAAAAAGGTGATGTACGCAACATCACCAATTCTCCCGCCGTCGCCGACCGCGACCCCGCTTGGTCCCCGGACGGCAAATCTATCGCGTACTTCTCCGACGAATCCGGCGAGTACGCTCTACATGTTAGTCCGCAGAATGGCCTCGGACCAGTCACCAAGATCGACCTGGGCAAGCCGCTCTCATTCTTCTACTCACCCACGTGGTCGCCGGACAGCAAGAAAATCACCTATTCCGACAAGCGGCTGAACCTCTGGTACATTGACCTCGAGAAGAAGATCCCCGTCCATGTGGACACAGACCTATTCGATGGTGCCAACTTCGACACCGTGTGGTCTCCCGACAGCAAATGGCTGGCTTACACCAAGCAACTTGATAATCGCCTGCACGCGGTGTTCGTTTACTCCTTGGAGGCCGGCAAAGCCACCCAGATCACTGACGGTATGAGCGACGCGCTCTTTCCAAACTTTGACCAGAATGGAAAATACCTTTACTTCACCGCCAGTACGGACATCGGCTTGGTCGCCGCCGGTGACATGTCGGCCATCGGTCGACCCGTGACGCGCTCTGTATACGTGGTGGTTCTCAAGAAGGGAGTGGCTTCGCCACTCGCCCCCGAGAGCGACGAAGAAAACAAGAAATCGGACGCCGATACCGCCAAGGAAAGTCCTGCTGACAAGGCCGGCGCGGACAAGTCCAAGGAGTCGGCCGAGGCCAAGGACAAGGAGAAAGAGAAGCCTAAGGAGCCGCCCAAGGTAGAGATAGACTTTGAGAAGATCAGCCAGCGCATCCTGGCCATGCCCATTCCTGCCAAGAACTATTTTGCACTCTATGACGGCAAGGAAGGCGAAATCTACCTTCAAGAGGGGCCGCCGGTTATTCCATTTGATGGGCCCCCCATTTTCACCGTGTCCAAGTTCACCCTTAAGACGCGCAAAACCGACAAGCTGGTGGAGGGCGTCTCTGCTTTCGCGGTTTCCTTCAACGGCGAGAAGATGCTCTACAAGCAAGGTGAAACGTGGTTTATCAACCCCACCGAAAAGCCTCCCGAAGCCGGTAAAGGTAATTTGAAGACGGCGGAGATGGAAGTCCACGTGGACCCCCGCGCCGAGTGGAAGCAGATGTATCACGAGATTTGGCGGATCGAGCGGGACTTCTTCTATGATCCGCACCATCATGGTCTCGACCTCGAGCAGGCTGAAAAGACTTTCGCACCTTACCTGGATAACATCGCCAGCCGTGGCGACCTTAACTATCTCTTCCGTGAAATGCTGAGTTACATGTCCGTTGGTCACATGTTCGTCGGGGGCGGCACACAACCTGATATCCCGAAGATCAAAGTCGGCCTGCTCGGCGCGGATTACAAAACTGAGAACGGCCGCTATCGCTTCGCACACGTGTATGACGGCGAGAATTGGAACCCCAAGCTCCAAGCACCCCTGACCCAGCCGGGTGTAGATGTGAAGGAAGGCGAGTACCTGCTGGCAGTGAACGGCCGCGACGTGCGCGCGACGGACGAAGTCTACCGCTTTTTCTTGGAGACAGCGGGCCAGCAGACCGTCCTTAAGGTTGGCCCCAATCCCGATGGCTCCGGCTCCCGCGAGGTCACTGTTGTTCCTGTTGATAATGAAGAGGGCTTACGCAACCTCTTCTGGATTGAAAGCAACCGCCGAAAGGTGGATCAGATGACCGGCGGCAAAGTTGCCTACGTCTACCTGCCCGACACGGCCGTTGACGGCTACACGAATTTCAACCGTTATTTCTTCGCCCAGATGGGCAGAGAAGCAGCCGTCGTTGACGAGCGCTTCAATCATGGCGGCTTCCTGGCGGATTTCATTGTCGATTACCTCCGCCGCCCCCTTCTCAACAAGGTCATGACTCGCGAGGGCCAGGACCAATGGGAGCCTGCCGGAGCGATTTATGGTCCCAAGGTCATGATCGTGAATCAATTCGCCGGCTCGGGAGGGGATGCCTTGCCCTGGTATTTTCGCAAGCTCGCCATCGGCCCCATCGTGGGCGAGCGGACCTGGGGTGGCCTCATCGGCATCGGCGGCTACCCCCCGCTGCTTGACGGAGGTTTCGTCATGGCTCCGCGCTGGGCCATCTATGGCCTGAAGGGTCAATGGGAGGTCGAGAACCACGGCATTACACCCGATATCGAAGTGACGATGGACCCCAAGGCGGTGCGCGAAGGCCACGATCCGCAACTCGAGAAGGCAGTCGAGACGGTCATGGGGATGCTCAAGCAACACCCCCTGCCGGAATACCCCAAGCCCGCGTATCCCGATTACCACCCGGTGATGCCGCCGCTGCCGTGAGGAAGGAGGAGTGATGATAACCGAAAAGAACCGTCAGATTCTTCTTGCCTCGCGCCCGCGTGGCGCGCCCAGCCTAAACAACTTCAAGCTGGTCGAGACCGCCATTCCCGAGGCCGGCCCGGGCCAGATGCTGCTGCGCACGATCTACCTCTCTCTTGACCCGTACATGCGAGGCCGCATGAGTGCGGGGCCCTCCTATGCTCCTCCAGTCGAAGTCGGAGGGGTGATGGAAGGCAGTGCCGTCTGTGCAGTTGTGCAATCGAATCTCCCGGACTACAAAGCAGGGGATATCGTGGTCGCGAGCACGGGCTGGCAGGACTATCTTGTGTCCGAGGGCACCGGTGTGCAAAAGGTTGATCCGGCCCTGGGCCCGATCTCGTACGCACTGGGCGTTCTGGGGATGCCAGGTCTCACCGCCTATACGGGCCTATACAATATCGGGAAACCACAAGCCGGAGAGACGCTGGTTGTGGCGGCAGCCTCCGGGGCAGTTGGGTCGGTAGTGGGACAGGTCGCCAAGCTGAAGGGCTGCCACGTTGTCGGCATCGCGGGAGGCGAACACAAGTGCCGCTTCGTCAAAGAGGAGCTGGGATTTGATGAGTGCCTCGATCACTGCCAGCCTGACTTGGCGGAGCGCCTCAAGGCCGCCTGTCCCAAAGGCATCGACATTTACTTTGAAAATGTTGGCGGGGCCGTATTCGACGCGGTTCTACCCTTGCTTAACAACTTCGCCCGCGTCCCGGTGTGCGGCCTCATTGCCCAATACAACGCCGCCGGACTGCCCAAAGGGCTGAACCGTGTGCCGCTGCTCATGCGGGACATTCTCGTCAAACGGCTAACCTTCAGGGGGTTCATCGTCTTCGACTACGCTTCACAGATTCCCGATTTCATCTCCGACATGAGCGGCTGGCTGCGGGCAGGGCGCGTCAAGTACCGCGAAGATATCACCGATGGTTTGGAGAACGCTCCGCGCGAACTGATCGGG
>Ga0187781_10003091_pt1 | contig 12570 bp, 12 predicted proteins | sample 0715_SJ02_MP02_2_FD_132447 | JGI IMG/M metagenome (GOLD analysis project Ga0187781, IMG submission 132447) | Tropical peat soil microbial communities from peatlands in Department of Meta, Colombia - 0715_SJ02_MP02_20_MG | ecosystem: Environmental > Terrestrial > Soil > Wetlands > Peat | place...
CCGGTGCCGCACGCCCACGTCACTACCACCACCACGCACAAGTCGCTGCGCGGGCCGCGCGGCGGGCTGATTCTGGCCCAGCCGGAGTACGCCGGCGCGGTCGATAAGGGCTGCCCGATGGTGCTGGGCGGGCCGCTGGCACACGTCATGGCCGCCAAGGCGGTCGCGCTGGCCGAGGCGCGCCAGCCCGCGTTCGGGGTCTACGCTCAGCGGGTTGCCGACAACGCCAAGGCGCTGGCCGACGGGTTCCTGCGGCGCGGGGCGCGGCTGGTCACCGGCGGCACCGACAACCACCTCGTGCTGCTCGACGTGACGTCGTTTGGGCTGACCGGCCGGCAGGCTGAATCGGCGTTGCTGGATTCTGGCGTCGTCACCAACCGCAACTCCATCCCCGCGGACCCAAACGGTGCCTGGTACACCAGCGGCATCCGGTTCGGCACCCCGGCACTGACCACCCGCGGCTTCGGCGCCGCCGACTTCGACCGGGTCGCCGAGTTGGTGGTCGACGTGCTGACCAACACTCAACCCGGTTCGGGGTCCGCGGGGCCCTCCAAGGCCAAGTACACCCTGGCCGACGGCACCATTGAGCGGGTGCACACCGCTGCCGCCGAGCTGCTGACGGCTAACCCGCTCTACCCGGGGCTGACGCTTTAGGGGGATCCGTCAGCTGGACGCACCGGCGAGCCGACAGATTTCACGAAATGTGTGTACGCGGGTTACAGTTACCCCATGGCACAGAAACCTGTCGCTAATGCGCTGATCCTTGAACTCGAGCCGGTCGTGGGCGAGAACCTCGACCGCCACCTCGGTACCGAGAACTTGTGGTTCGCGCACGACTTCGTGCCGTTCGAGCAGGGCGAGAACTTCGCCCTGCTCGGCGGGCGGGATTGGGACCCGTCGCAGGTGACGCTGCCCAAGGTCATCGCCGACGCATGCGAGATTCTGCTCGTCAGCAAAGACAACGTGGCCGGTTATCACCGCGAGCTCGTCGAGCACTTCATTCTCGAAGAGATGTGGGGCCAGTGGATCGGCCGGTGGACCGCCGAAGAGCACCTGCACGCCGTTGCGCTGCGTGAGTACTTGGTGGTGACCCGGGAGGTCGACCCGGTCGCCAACGAGCAGGTCCGCTTCGAGCACGTGTCACTGAAGGGGTACCGCGCCGACCACTATTCGCAGGTCGAAACCCTGGTGTTCATGGCTTTCTTCGAGGGCGCCCACGCCGTGTACTCCAACAACCTGGCGGCCCAGATCGAAGAGCCAGTGCTGGCCGGACTCATTACCCACATCGCGCGCGACGAACAGCGCCACGAGGAGTTCTTCGCCAACCTGGTCGCGCACTGCCTTGACTACACCCGCGACGAGACGATCGCGGCGATCGCCGCCCGGGCCGCTGGCCTCCAGGTCATCGGCGCCGACATCGACGCCTACCAGGACAAGGTGCGAAGCGTCGCCGACGCAGGCATTTTCGGCCCGGATCAGCTGCGGCAAGTGATCTCCGACCGCATCACCGCATGGGGAGTCGCCGACGAGCCTGCGCTGCGGCAGTTCGTCAGCGCCTAGCCACGTCGGCGCGCCTGCGCGGCGGGCATGCGAAGACCGGAGTAGCGTCGCATTCGATGGCTAGCGAAATGCTCTGCTGTCCGGGCGGCGCCACTCGTCTCGACTTCGACAGGACCGTCGGCCCCGGTCCTGGCGCCGCGGCCCCCGCTGAATCGTCCGTGCGGGCCGCACGGGCTTCCGTCCGGCGACGACGCGGCCCGTGCAACGGGCAGCTGAGGAGCCGGGTCATCAAATCCAGCCCGGTTGTGACGCCCCGCGCGCATGGGTGGCGGTGGGGCCACCATTCGCATGCCGCAGCGAACCGGGCGATGAGCTCGAGGAGCGCTCGTGACTGATTCCCCGGCGGTTCCACAGGACACCATCCGGACGTACGTGCTCGACACCTCCGTGTTGTTGTCCGATCCGTGGGCCTGTTCCCGCTTCGCTGAACATGAAGTGGTGGTTCCGCTGGTGGTGATCAGTGAGCTTGAAGCCAAACGCCATCACCATGAGCTCGGCTGGTTCGCCCGCCAGGCGTTGCGCTTGTTCGACGATCTCCGGCTCGAGCACGGGCGGCTGGATCAGCCCATTCCCGTTGGGACACAAGGCGGCACGCTGCACGTCGAACTCAACCACAGCGATCCGGACGTGCTGCCGGCCGGGTTCCGCACTGACACCAACGACTCGCGCATCCTGTGCTGTGCCGCCAACCTCGCCGCGGAGGGCAAGCGAGTCACGCTGGTGAGCAAGGACATTCCGCTGCGCGTCAAAGCGGGTGCGGTGGGTCTGCTCGCCGACGAGTACCACGCGCAAGACGTCGTCACGTCCGGCTGGACCGGGATGACGGAGATGGAAGTCTCCCACGAGGACATCGACGCGCTGTTCGCCGACAGCGAAGTCGATTTGGCCGCGGCCCGAGACCTGCCGTGCCACACCGGTATTCGGCTGCTCGCCGGCAGCTCGCACGCACTGGGCCGGGTCAACGCTCACAAGCAGGTCCAGCTGGTCCGCGGCGACCGTGAGGTGTTCGGACTGCGTGGCCGCTCCGCCGAGCAGCGGGTGGCTCTGGATCTGTTGCTCGACGAGTCGGTGGGCATCGTGTCGCTGGGCGGAAAGGCCGGCACCGGCAAGTCGGCGCTGGCGCTGTGCGCTGGCCTGGAAGCCGTGCTGGAGCGACGCACGCAACGCAAGGTGGTGGTGTTCCGCCCGCTCTACGCGGTCGGCGGCCAGGAGCTGGGCTACCTGCCCGGCAGCGAGAGCGAGAAAATGGGCCCGTGGGCACAGGCGGTCTTCGACACCCTGGAAGGTCTGGCCAGCCCGGCGGTGCTCGAAGAGGTGCTCTCCCGCGGAATGCTCGAGGTGCTGCCGCTGACCCATATCCGTGGTCGCTCGCTACACGACTCGTTCGTCATCGTCGATGAGGCGCAATCGCTGGAACGCAATGTGCTGCTCACTGTGTTGTCACGGCTGGGCGCGGGATCGCGGGTGGTGTTGACCCACGACATCGCTCAGCGTGACAACCTTCGGGTGGGCCGGCACGACGGGGTTGCGGCGGTGGTTGAGAAACTCAAGGGACACCCGCTTTTCGCGCACATCACGCTGCTGCGGAGCGAGCGGTCGCCGATCGCCGCGTTGGTAACCGAAATGCTTGAGGAGATCACCCGGGCCCCGCTGCCGTAGGCTACCGGCCGTGCCGAGACGACCAGACACCCTTGCGTGGCGATACTGGCGCACGGTCGCCGGTGTGGTGGCAGCCGTCATCGTCGTGGCGATCGGTGCGTTCACCGGGCACGTCAGGTTTGCCCGGGCCAACGACGTCGTCGACTGCGCACAAGTCAAATGCGTGGCGTTGACGTTCGACGACGGCCCCACCCCCTACACCGATCGGCTGCTGAGCATTCTGACCGCGAACAATGCCAAGGCGACCTTCTTCGAGATCGGCAACAAGGTGGCCGCCAACCCGGGCGGTGCCAAACGTGTCGTGGACGCGGGAATGGAAATCGGCAACCACACCTGGGAACACCCCAACATGACGACGCTGCCGCCGTCCGATGTTCCCGGGCAGTTGTCCAGAGCCAACAGCGCGATCGCGGCCGCCACAGGTGTGACGCCCAAGCTGTGGCGGCCCCCCGGCGGGCTCACCGACGACGCGGTCAACGAGCAGGCCGCGAAGGTCGGTCTGGCCGGAATCCTGTGGGACGTCATCCCTTACGACTGGATCAACGACTCAAACACCGCGGCCAGCCGGTACCTGCTGATGACCCAGGTCAAACCCGGCTCGGTGGTGTTGCTGCACGACACCTACTCCAGCACGGTCGATCTGGTCTACCAGTTCATCCCGGTGCTGAAAGCCAACAACTATCACCTGGTGACGGTCAGCCAACTGCTCGGCCAAAGAGCACCGGGCAGCGTCTACGGCAGCCGCGAGAACGGACCGCCTGCCAATGACCTGCATGACATCCCGCCTGCGGAGATTCCGTCGTTGCCCAACACGCCGTCGCCACAGCCGATGCCCAACTTCCCGATCACCGATGTCGCGGGCCAGAACTCAGGCGGAGCGAATAACGGCGGCTAGCCGGCCGTGGGCGAGCGCCTCCAATTCTCGATGCCGTGGATAGGCATCTTGATAGCAATCGTTGCGGGCGTCGATATTTCGAGCGCCCATGGGGGTTGGAAATTATCCTCGACCAATACCGGTGTCGTTGAACTTTGATCGCGCTTGGTGTTCATGGGTTGTTGTGACGGGAGTCCTGGCGGTTTACATCTTGTCGGCCGACTTGCTCGCGGATCAGCTGGTCGAGGTTTGCAGGTGGTGAACTAACAGATCGGTAAGTCGCCCGAGGGCAAGCTCGGGTACCCAGTGTCCGACTCCGTTGAGTTCTACCTCGGTGTAGGTGCCGGCCACGTGTTCGCGCGTGGCGCGAGCGGTGCATCGGCCAAGGAACGGATCATCCGAGCCCCAGACGAACAACGTCGGTATCGGGGCGGGCGGCAGCGTCATCCAGTCGGCGAAATTGAAGGCGCGGAAGTGATTTAGCGCCCCGGTCAGTAATCCAGGTGAGCTGAAGTGAGTGATGTAGCGGTCAATGGCTGCCGGATCGAGGCCGCTATAGGAGGCGCGCAGAGCTGCCGCGTCGTCGGCCAGCATCAGCCGTTCGGCGATCCCGGGCTGGCGGAACAGGTCGAATGGGGGCAGTGGCTGCTGGCGGGATTCAAGGGCAGCAGCGAAGGCCGCCAAGTGCGGGGTGGAGGCGACAGCCAGAGTGCGGATCCGGTCCGGGTAGCGGCAGCCCAGGTCCCATGCGACGATGCCGCCAAGATCGTGACCGACCAGATGGAACCTGTCGGCTCCCAGCTGGCCGGCCATCGCAAGGACATCGGCCCTGACGCGTTCCTGGGTGTATCGGTCCACCGTCTCGGGCAGGGCACCTGGGGTGAAGCCGCGCAGGTCTGGCGCCACTGCTCGCCACCCAGCGGCACCCAGCGCCTCGACCTGGCCGTTCCAGGCTTGCGCCGTCTGCGGGAAGCCGTGTAGCAGCAACACGAGGTCAGCGTCCGCTGGACCGGCTGCGATCGCCGGGAAGGCCAGAGATTCATGCGTCAGCTCCATCGTTTCCATGGCACCACCCTACGTACAGTATGTAGGTAGCGCAAGACCGATATCATCATCCTCGATATGACAATCGAACCAGGCCGGCGGTCGCAGCACCGCACCACGCCGGCGCACGGCGAGCAAACGAAGGCCAGGCTGGTCGCCGTGGCCCGGGAGATGTTCGCCCGCAAGGGATATTCGGGCGTCGCGATGCAGGACGTCTGCACAGAGGCCGAGGTCACCAGGGGTGCGCTCTACCACCACTTTCCGGGCAAGGACGAACTGTTCCGCGCCGTCTGCGAACAGGTCGCGACCGACGTCACCGCACGAGTGACGGCCGCCGCACAGATAAAGCGTGACGCGTGGCCACGCCTGGTTGCGGGATGCCGTGCTTTCCTTGACGAGTCCGCACAGCACGACGTGCGGCAGATCCTGCTCACGGATGCCCCGTCAGTACTCGGCTGGGCTCAGTTGCGCGATCTGGATACCCGCCACGGACTGGGATTGGTCAAGCTAGGTATCCAGCGCGCGATCCAGGAGGGAGCTATCGAGTCCGGTCCAGTCGAGACGCTCGCTCACATGCTCGTGAGCGCCTTGAACGAGGCTGCAATGCTCATCGGTCGGTCAGCAAATCCGACCAACACGCGTAAGGACGCGATGCGGGCACTCGACCGGATACTCGTGGGGATAGCCGGCAAACGCCAACCGCCAGCCAGCTCCGCTCGGTGAGGCAGAACGGTTCCGGGACGAAACTCGCCCTTAACCGCAGTCACCGATATATTCGCATCATGCTGTCTGCGCGTGGAGGCAATAGTCGTGCCGTGCAACCGATTCCGCACGACCGGATGTCACGAAATCCAGCGGTACTCTAGTCGCTTCCGTCGAGTCGCTCACTGATCGGGTAGCTCACCCGCGGCGGCAGCTGCCAGCAACTCACCGCGACCGATCTGGCTGACCAGGCTGGCCGAGTCGAAGTAGATGCGCTCGTTGGTAATTCGATCGCCGTCGAAGAAGAACACCGCGATGATTGGCACCCGGAACGCCTTGCCGGTGGGTGGCAAACCGTAGAACTCACCGAGATTGGTTCCGAGCAGGTCGAATTCGGTAATCACCGCGTCGTCGCTGAAGTGGTATCGAACGTTTTCGTGCCGTTGGTCGGGGAATGCGGTCCGGGTGGTCAGGTAGTAACCCATGACCTGGTCGTCACCGTCGAAAACCTGGCCGGTGGACATGATCTCGTAGTGCGGGTGCCCGTTGAATGTGGCCAGGGTGCGGTCGAATTCCTTGGTCACCTCGGTGCTCATGTGCTCTTCGATGACCGCGAGGCGGCGTTGCCGGAGTTCGTCGCTGACCATGTCAGCTAGTCCTCGTTCACCTTGGTCATCGCGAGCACGTCGAGGCGACGGTCGAGTTCCTTTTCGGACAGCTTGTCGCCGATCAGCCCGCGATCGATCACCGTCTGGCGAATCGTCTTGCGCTCCTTGAGCGCCTGTTTGGCCACTGCGGCGGCCTCCTCGTAGCCGATCGCCGAATTCAGCGGTGTCACGATCGACGGCGACGACTCGGCCAGCTCGCGCAGGTGCTCGACATGAGCGCTGAGCCCGGTGATGCAACGCTCCGCGAACAGCTTGGACACGTTGGTCAGCAGCTTGAACGACTCCAGCAGGTTGCGCGCCATCATCGGGATGTAGACGTTGAGCTCGAAAGCGCCGCTTGCGCCACCCCACGCGATCGCCGCGTCGTTGCCGACTACCTGAGCGGCGACCTGGGTAACCGCCTCGCACAGAACAGGATTGACCTTGCCCGGCATGATCGAGCTGCCCGGCTGCAGATCCGGCAACTGAATCTCGGCCAGACCGGTCAGCGGGCCCGACCCCATCCAGCGGACGTCGTTGGCGATCTTGGTCAACGACACTGCGATGGTACGCAGCGCGCCGGACGCCTCGACCAGCCCGTCGCGGGCCGCCTGGGCCTCGAAAGCATTGACCGCCGTGCGTAATTCGGTCAACCCGGTCTCTTTCACCAGCACCTCGACCACTTTGGCGCCGAAGCCATCGGGAGCGTTGAGGCCAGTGCCCACCGCGGTGCCACCGATCGCCAGCTCACCCAACCGGGGCAGCGTGGCGCGCACTCTTTCTATGCCGGCCTCGATTTGGCGGGCGTATCCGGAAAACTCCTGACCGAGTGTGACCGGGACGGCATCCATCAGATGCGTACGACCCGATTTCACCACCGTGCGCCACTCGCGGGCCTTACCCGCCAGCGCGTCGTGCAGCACCTGCAGCGCCGGGATGAGATGGCGCACCGCGGCTTCGGTGGCCGCGATGTGGGTGGCAGTCGGAAAGGTGTCGTTGGACGACTGCGACATGTTGACGTCGTCGTTGGGATGCACGGTCACCCCGTTGATAGCCGCGATCGACGCGATCACCTCGTTGGTGTTCATGTTGGAACTGGTGCCCGAACCGGTCTGGAAGACGTCGATGGGGAACTGGTCGTCGTGGCGTCCATCGGCGATCTCAGCTGCGGCCGCGATGATCGCATCGGCCTTCTCCGGCGCCAGCAGTCCGAGGTCCTTGTTCACTTGCGCGCAGGCGCCTTTCAGCAGACCCAAGGCCCGGACCTGGGTGCGCTCCAGTCCTCGTCCGGAGATTGGGAAGTTCTCCACCGCGCGCTGAGTCTGGGCGCGCCACAATGCTTTTGCCGGTACCCGGACTTCGCCCATGGTGTCGTGTTCGATGCGGTATTCGGCGTCGTTCGCGGCGGCGTGCGCAGCCATAGATGAGGTCCTTCTCGTTGCGGGCTCGGTGGTCACGGCAGGGGATATTGTGCGGTGGAATCGCCGGTGAAGTCGATCGCGGAGTATTCGTTTAGTTTGGACAGCCGGTGGTAGGCCTCGACCATCCGCACAGTGCCGGACTTCGAGCGCATCACGATCGACTGGGTGGTGCACCCGCCGGGCTGATAGCGGACTCCCTTGAGCAGGTCGCCGTCGGTGACGCCGGTCGCGCAGAAGAAGACGTTGTCACCGGACACCAGGTCCTCGGTGCTCAGCACCTTGTCGAGGTCGTAGCCGGCGTCGAGTGCTTTCTGTCGTTCGGCGTCGTCCTTGGGTGCCAGCTGCGCCTGGATCTCCCCGCCCATGCAGCGGATCGCTGCCGCGGCGATTATGCCCTCCGGCGTGCCGCCGATACCGGCCAGCATGTCGGTGCCCGAATGTGGCCGGCACGCGGATATCGCGCCGGCCACGTCGCCGTCGGTGATCAACCGGATTCGTGCGCCGGTGGTGCGGACGTCCGCGATCAATTGCGCATGCCGCGGCCGGTCCAGGATGCACACCGTCATGTCGGGCACCGACAAGCCCTTGACCTTGGCGACCGCGCGGACGTTGTCGGCGATCGGCGCGGTGATGTCCAGCACGTGAGCGGCGTCGGGCCCGACGGCGATCTTGTTCATGTAGAACACCGCCGACGGATCGAACATTGAGCCCCGATCGGCCACCGCCAGCACCGAGATGGCGTTGGGCATGCCCTTGCTCATCAGCGTGGTGCCGTCAATCGGGTCGACGGCGAAGTCGCAATCCGGGCCGTCGCCGTTGCCGACCTCTTCGCCGTTGTAGAGCATCGGCGCGTGGTCTTTCTCACCCTCGCCGATCACGACCACGCCGCGCATCGACACCGAGTTCACCAGTTGGCGGATCGCATCGACGGCCGCCCCGTCGCCGCCTTCCTTGTCTCCGCGACCCACCCAGCGCCCGGCAGCCATGGCACCGGCTTCGGTGACCCGCACCAATTCCAGAGCAAGGTTGCGGTCCGGGGCTTCACGGCGGCTCTCGGGCATGCGCTGATTGTCCCAGAAGCAGGTTGGCGCTCGGGAGCTGGGATACTCGTGGTGTGACACCGCAGCCACAGCCGCAGCCGGCGGCCAAGCCGGCCAAGCCGCGGCTGCTGCAAGACGGCCGGGATATGTTCTGGTCGATCGCGCCGCTGGTGCTGGCCTGCATCGTCTTGGCGGGCGTGGTCGGGATGTGCACGTTTGCCCCTGGCGGGACCAACCGCGGACCGGTGCCCTCATACGACGCGGCCGGCGCGCTGCGCGCCGACGCGCAGACTTTTGCGTTCCCGGTCCGGCTGCCGCAGCTGCCCGCAGGCTGGCAGCCCAACTCCGGAAGCCGCGGCGGCATCGGAGACGGTCGAATCGACGCGTCGACCGGTCAGCGGGTGCGCGCGGTCACCTCCACGGTCGGATACATCAGCCCCACCGGCATGTATCTCAGCCTGACCCAGAGCAATGCCGACGAGGCCAAGCTGGTCGGCTCGATCCACCCGACGATGTACCCCACCGGACCCGTCGACGTAGACGGCACCCGGTGGATCGTCTATCAAGGTGACGACGGTGTCGAGCCGGTGTGGACCACCCGGCTGAACAGTCCGGCCGGTCCGGCCCAGGTCGCGATCACGGGTGCCGGAGGCGTCGATCAGTTTCGTACGCTGGCGGCGGCCACCCAATCACAACCGCCGTTACCGGCGCACCGGTAGAAGGGATATCCATGAGCGCACCCGAAGGCGCACCGGAAGCTGACCTCACCGGCTGGACGGCTGCACCGTTCACCGGTGGCGGCTACACCCACGACGTCTACCGCAGGGGCGAAGGACCTGGTGTGGTGCTGATCCCCGAACTCCCGGGCATTCATCCCGGTGTGTTGGGGCTGGGTAACCACCTGGTGGACAACGGGTTCACCGTCGCAATACCGTCGCTGTTCGGCGAGCCGGGTCGGCCGGTGTCGGTGGGCTACCTGCTTCCCACCATCGCGCGCGCCTGTGTGGCAAGGGAATTCGCAGCATTCGCGATCAACAGGCAGCGGCCGGTGTCGGTCTTCCTGCGCGCGCTGGCTCGTGATCTCAAAGCATCCACACCGGGCAAGGGCGTCGGGGTGATCGGCCAGTGTTTCACCGGTGGCTTCGCGCTGGCGGCCGCAGTCGACGACAGCGTGCTTGCCCCGGTGCTCAGCCAGCCGTCGGCGCCGATACCGCTGACACTGCGCCACCGGCGCGATCCCGGACTCAGCGACGTGGAGCTGAACGCGTTTAAGGACCGCGCCGCCAGCGAGGGCCTGTGCGCAATTGGCCTGCGTTTCAGCGAGGACAAGATGGCGCCGGGCGAACGATTCGCCACGCTCAAAGAGCGGCTCGGCGACGCGTTCGAGGTGATCGAGATCAACTCGGGCCCTGGCAACGAGCACGGCTTCTCCCGGACGGCGCATTCGGTGCTGACCGATGAGGTGCGTGAAGTCGACGGCCAACCGGCCTACGAGGCACGCAAGCGGGTGGTCGAGTTCCTCACTGAGCGGCTGACTGCGTCTTAGCCGGGGTCTTGGCCGCGCTTCGGCTCCTCCAGCGCGTCAGCCAACCGGGTTTGTCGTCCTGGTCGACGTGTTCTTCGAGCTCTACGCCCTTGTACACCGCCAGGTAGACGTCGATGGTGGTGACGATGACGATCATCAACACCGGGCCGATGACAATGCCCCACGGGCCGAACATGGCGATACCCGCGAACACGGCAAGCAACATGAGCGCGGGATTGAGGCGGGCGTCTTTGGGCACCAGGACCGAGCGCAAAAAGTTGCCAAGGTTGGTGACAACCACCAGATGCCAAAGGATTACGAAAATACCACCGGCGACGTTGCCGTAGAAGATCATCCCGATGCCGAACGGGATGGTCACGATGCCGCCGCCCAGCGGAATAATGGACAGGGCGGTCAGCAGAATCGCGAATATGAAGAATCCGTGGTGGAATCCGGCGACGTAAACGGACGCGGCCCCGGCAACCCCTTGACAGAGCGCGATGACGAAATGGCCGCTCACCGTGCCGCGCACCATGGAGCCCATCTTTCGCAGGTACAAATCGGTGACGTCTTCGCCGAGCGGATTGAGTTGGCGGATCAAGGTGAGGAGTCTGTCGCGATTGGTCAGCATCGCGACAAACACGTACAAGAAGATGATGGCTGAGGTGACCGTGCCGAAGAGACTTCCGGCCGTGCCTTGCAGGAAGTGCAGGCCCCATTCACCCGCCTTCTGTCCGACGGTCACCATCGCTTTTCGCAGCGACTCTGAGGTGACCGTCATGTGCAGGAACGGCACCCGAGCCAAGAGCTGATTGACGACATGAAGACTCTTGTCGCCGAGCACGCTGAGACCGGTTCTCTGCACCCAGCCGGCGACTTGGACAACCATGCGGGAAATCTGGACGATCGCCAGCAACACCAACAGGGCGACCGGCACGATCACCCCAGCCAGCGCCGACAGCAGCGTGCAGGTGGCCGCCAGGCCGGTATTCAGCCGACGACCGAACCAATTGAAAAGCGGTGTAAACAAATACGCTCCGACGGCGGCCACCACGATGAGGACGAAGTAGCCGCGCAGGAAATAGGCAGCGAACAGCAGGCTGATCAGCGTCACGACCGCGAGAGCGCGTTTCTGGGTGAGCGTGAATTCGGTGTTCATCTTTGCGCCGGTGATCTTGCGGCCTGCCGCGCCCGCTGATCGGCGATGAATCGGATCGACAAACGCTGTAGCAGGCCGGGTGCCAGCCGGGCGAACACCCACGACGCGTGCGCCCGCTTCGGCACGACCAGCAGCGCCTTGTTGCGGTCGATCGCCTTCAAGGTGTCGCGGGCCAGCCGGTCGGGGTCGTAGGCGGTCTTCACGCCCTGGCCGCGCAGGTAATAGTCGCGGCCGACGAAGCCGCCGACGGCGCCTTTGTCCAGGATCGGGGTCTCGACGGCCGCCGGGCAGACGGCGAGCACGCCCACCCCGCGGGAGACGGCCTCCGAGCGCAGCGCCAGCGACAGCCCCACCACCGCGTGCTTGGTCATCACGTAGCTGGTGATCTGGCCGGCCGCGGTCAGCCCGGCCATTGACGCGGTGTTGACGATGTAGCCGTGGCCCTGCCGCAGCATCACCGGGTAGGCGGCCGCCACCCCGTGCACGACGCCGCGGATGTTGACGTCGATGATGGCGTTCCACTGGTCCAGCGTGAGCAGTTCGGTGTCGCCGCCCCAAGCGATTCCGGCGTTGTTGAACATCAGGTCCAGGCGTCCGGTGCGGGCGACGACGTCGTCGACGGCGCCCGCCACCGCAGCCGCGTCGGTGACGTCGAGGACGGCCGAGGTGGCGGTGCCGGGACCGTGCAGGCTCTCGGCGGTGCGGGCCGCTGCGGCGCCGTCGACATCGGTGCAGACGACGTCGGCGCCCGCGGTGACCAGGGCTCGGCACAGCGCCGCGCCGATGCCCGAGCCCGCGCCGGTGACGATTGCCTGCTTGCCGGTGAAATTCATTGCGCGGCCAGCTTCATCACGTGGCTCAAGATGTCGGGATAGCGCTTCATGTGTGCGCCGCCGTTGAGGTCGAGCACCTCACCGGTCAGCCATGGCGCCTTGCACA
>Ga0187781_10003092_pt1 | contig 12565 bp, 12 predicted proteins | sample 0715_SJ02_MP02_2_FD_132447 | JGI IMG/M metagenome (GOLD analysis project Ga0187781, IMG submission 132447) | Tropical peat soil microbial communities from peatlands in Department of Meta, Colombia - 0715_SJ02_MP02_20_MG | ecosystem: Environmental > Terrestrial > Soil > Wetlands > Peat | place...
CGAGACCTGCAGTGGAGGAATGCGCCGATGCCCAAATACGAGATTGAGCAGTTCGAGATCTACGTCTTGAAGTACCGGGTCGAGGCGAACAGCGCAGCCGAAGCCATCCCAAAATTGTTCGATGGTGAGAACGAGCCGGTAGACGAACCTGAATACCTGCGAACCGCCGAGGACATGGGACTGCCCGTCGAAGAGAATTTGGGATTGGCCGACGACTTGCGTGCGCTGGGCATGTCGGTTGACGACGACGTGATCCCGTCGATCTGCAGCATCAAAGAGATCGAATGAGCGGAGGGGCTCGAGCCGTTCAAAACGGCGACAGGCGCAGCACTTCTGACAATGCAACAATTCCGAGCAAAATCCCTCGGGGCGTGGGCAGCAGTCCTCGATTTAGCGGCACTACGGTGACGTTTTCTTTTTCTTTCAATTCGTCGATTTCTCGGTTAATAGCTGACGAAAATCGCCAAAGGCGAGTTTGCAAATCACCGGCGCTGAAAATTTCGGGCGGCAGGGTTTTCTGCCCCCCGTCTGCAGGTCGACTTGACAGATTCTCACCGTTCCGAAACCGTTGACAACTAGGAAAGCGGCTGCCATATTGAGGTTTCGATCGCCGCTGATGCTCGGCGGCTTGAATTGGCGATGGCAGCCTCCCGGCCCTGTTTTTGGGCTGGAGAGGCTTTTTTGTTGCGCTCGAACGCAAGGGGGGACAAGCCGTGATCGCCCGCCCGCCGACAGCGGAAACGGACCCAACGGCCTTATCGTGCGAGCGAATGACCTCGACTCAGCACGGCATCGTCGATGAGAGCGACTTCGTCCGTGCCGCCCTTCAGCGGAAATTGCAGTCGATCGGCCTCTTCCCGCTGCGTCAAGTGCGATCCTTCATAGAGGATGGCGTCGTGGTCTTGTGCGGCACCGTCCGCTCGTACCACGAAAAACAGCTTGTTCAGGAGGTTGCGATGCAAATCGCACCGACCCTCCGGGTCGAGAACCGTTGCGAAGTGAGCTAAACATTGGGTCGTCAGTTCAAGGAGGAAGACACATGTTGGTGCTGACCCGCCGCCCTAAAGAACGGATTGTCATTGGAGATCAAATCGACGTAACTGTCTTGAGCGTTCAAGGCAACCGAGTTCGCATCGGCATCGAAGCGCCGCTCGACGTGTCTGTGACTCGCCCCGAGGTTCAACAGCGAAAACTCGCAGAACTGGCGATGGTCTCCGACCGCAACGGGGGTTCGCTGTCGCCCTCGCCCGACGAATCGAAATGCGTGGAGCAGACCGATGATCACCGAAACCAATGCTTGCCGTGAAGTCCCATCGGCTTCTGCGAGAGAATCCGAAACTGAGCAGTTCATGCCGCAGCCGGACGACTTGGCTAGTCGTGTGATCCGCTCCTTGTTTGCCCATGCGGGGCCGACTGTCGGAAAAATCGAGGTCACGGCGGAGTACGGCACTGTCACTGTGCGGGGGCAAGTCCCCGATCGGCACGTCAAGTGGCTGTGTCTGGAGTGCTGCCGCCATGTGGCTGGGGTCAACAAACTGATCGACGAGTTGGAGGTGCGGCCGTCACCTCAAAATGGGCTACCGGGCTCTTCGAGCCGTGTCAGCGATGCACCGGAGAGGCGTCGTAAGACGCCCCGTTGAATGCCAGAGCAATTTGTGCCGCAATTGGGATTGCAGTCGAGCGCTGCCCGTCGTATTGATGCGGGCAGCATCGGTCGAAGCAGTCAGGCAACCCCAATTGAGTGCAAAGCCGTGACCAATCGCCCTTTCAGTTTACGTGAATGGCGGGACTCGCTCTTCGTCAACGCTGCCGACCCGATCATCATCAAAGACCTCAATGGCCGGGTGATCGACCTGAACGACGAGGCGGAACGTGTCTATGGCTGGAAGAGGGACGAACTCCTCGGCCAGCCATTCACGGTCACTTTTCCGCCTGAACTCCACGAGCAAATCGAAGAACTGTTCCGTCGCTGCCAGAAAGGAGAAGAGATTCGCAATTTCAAGGGCGTTCGAAGGACCAAGGACAATCGTGTCCACCCCGTCCTGATGACGCTGACATTGCTCAGCGACGAGAACGGCCAGCCGTTCGGCATCGCTACACTGACGCAGACCATTTCGAAACAGAAGGAGTCACTTCAAGAGCAAGAAGCCCGGCTGAAGTCAGTCTTTGAGGCGGCTGTTGAAGCAATCATCGTTCTGGACGAAGAAGGCGTAATCGAGTCGCTGAACGCCTCGGCAGAGCGAATGTTTGGCTACGAACCGGGTGAACTGGAGGGCCAAAACGTCTCCGTCTTGATGCCGCCGCCCTACCGGGGTGAACACGACGGGTACATTCGTCATTACGTCGAAACAGGTGAAAAGAAAATCATCGGAATCGTGCGAGAAGTGGAGGCACTCCGCAAAGACGGGACGGTTTTCCCCATCGCCCTCTCGGTGAGCGAAGTCAAAATGCAACGCCACCGTCTTTTTACCGGCATCGTCCGTGACGTGACCGAGCGCAAGCTGTTGGAAAAACGGCTGCTTCAGGCCGAGCGACTCTCTGCAATTGGTGAGGCCATGACGGCCCTCACACATGAGAGCCGCAACGCCCTCCAACGGGGTCAGGCGTGCCTGGAGATGTTGAAAATGGTCGACGAGGGGAACGCTGAGGCTCTCGATCTGATTGATGGCGCTCAGCGAGCACAGGACGACTTGCACCGTCTTTACGAGGAAGTACGCCAGTACGCTGCGCCGCAAAAGATTCGTCGAACCTGCGCCGATGTCGGGCTGATCGTGCGAGAAGCCTGGGCGTGTCTGTCTCCTCGGCGAAATAAAAGGACCGCCTCCTTGTCTGATCACGGCAACCTCGACCTCCATTGCGAAGTGGACGAGTTCGCTCTTCGGCAAGTCTTCCAAAACATCTTTGACAACGCATTGATGGCGTGCCCCGACCCGGTTGAAATCACCATCTCGTACTCTGAAAGCGACGGCGCTGCCGGTCGGGCGTTGAGGATTTCAATTCGTGACAATGGACCCGGCCTTTCACCCGAAGCCAAACAGCGGGTGTTCGACCCCTTTTTCACAACAAAGACGCATGGCACCGGCTTGGGAATGGCGATCTGTCAACGCTCCATTCAAGCTCACGGCGGCAAGATCACCGTGGGCGACGGGAATGGACGAGGGGCCGAGTTCGTCATCGATCTGCCGAGAGCGGAAAAATGACTCAATTGCGCATCGCCGTCGCTGATGATGAACCTCGGATGCTGCAGTTCTTTGGGAAAGCCTTGGAACAACTCGGCCACCAAGTTGTTATCAAGGCCACAAACGGAGGGGAATTGGTCGAACAATGCCGGGCATCGTGTCCTGATCTGATCATTACCGACATCAAAATGCCCGACATGGATGGCTTGGAGGCAGTCCGACAGATTGCGGCTGGGCAGATAATTCCAACCATTTTGGTCTCCGGCTTTCACGATCCCGAGTACGTCGAGGCAGCCCTGCGTGAGCATGTCATGGCTTATATCATCAAGCCGATCAAGAAAGACGACTTGGAACCGGCCATCAGGCTCGTAATGCGGCGGTTCAAGGAACTTCAAGTGCTGCAACAACAAGCAGACGATTTGCGGCACGCACTGGAATCCCGCAAATTGATCGAACGAGCCAAAGGGATTCTCATGAAACGAGCGGGCATGTCGGAAGAGCAGACTTTCCGCCGCTTACAACAGCTATCCCAGCAGAAGAATATGAAGATGGCGGAGATCGCCGAGATGATCGTGACAGCGGAAGAGGCGATGTCCTGAGCGGTTGATCGCCAGCAGTGCGTCGTGGATGCCCTAGTCTTCGAGTCGAATTTATTGGCCGATGTGCCGAACGCTGGGACCGACTCCATCCACCAGCCCGAGCAAGAACTTTTTCGCCCCAAGCCGCATGTACGGCCCGAAACACTCCTCGAACCTGTCTTCAGTAATACCTGTTCGCTCGCCTTTCTCGTCGAACCAAACTCTGGTCCGCTTCGAGAGGACCAACCACACCCGCCATTTCCACTCTTTCGCAAACGCTGAGGCGAACTCTTCCATCGCTTCACGAGATGCATGCAGCTCGGGTGGGATCGATTTCGTTGAATACACAGCGCACATGACCCTGGCAACCAGATGCGGCGTAATCGGCTCGTCGGCCCAAGCCTGCCACTCGCCACGATCAGCTTCGATGCAGCGCCGAATGTCGTCGTTTGAGACTTCAAGGACTTTCGCCAGCTTTCGGAAGAGGTCGGGCCGGATGCACCCATCCATCTCGAACTTGATGACCTTGTTCGAGCCTTTGGTCACGTTCACGTAGCCGAGACGGCGGGCAACGTCGCCGAAGGACATCTTGAGCGACTGACGGCGCTGCCGAAAGAAACGAGAGAGGTGCGTGCTCATGGTTCACCACAGTTCGTGGCGCACTTCGGAGAACTGACGCAGGATCACGACCTTCTCGAAGAGAACGGCGAAGACGTAAGGGCTCATCAAATGCGTGTAGCCGCCGCAAAGATAAGGGTGGTCGAGGAAATCCTCGATCTCCGTGAAGTGGTTGTTCGCAAACGACCCGAGCGTGTGCAGCAAGGCGTTGTTTAACCAGTGGGCGAATCCTTGGCCCTCGACCCATTTGAGCCGCCTCACCCGCTCTTCCTCCGTGATGTCTCGATCAGCGAGGACGAGCTTTCGCCACGTGTCCGGGTCCAGGGCCAGCTTAGCGAACGCCGGATCGGCGTCAGCGATGAGCGGCAAGACCGAGCACAACGAGTTCGCCAAGTCCGTCGAGTCGACGGGCAGGCTCATGAGCCATTGGCGGATGGCGGGCACGTCGGCCAGGAAGTCGGCGAGAACTTCCGGTCCATCCATCGGCTGACGGGAACACATCCCCCAGCCCATGAAGCACATTTCGAGATCCATGTAGAGCGTGATCAGCCAAACGATCCGCCCGTCTCTGACGGAGAACGACGGCTTCGCTGGCTGAAAGAGAAATTCTCGGAACGCTTCACGATCGATCTTCGAGGAGTTGCCCGGCAATGGCCCCAGGGGGAGCAGGTCGGCCAAATGGCAGGTCGCCCTTTCCCAGTTGGATGCTGTACCGGCATGGGTCACCTGGACCCACTCGGCGTATTGCTCGTGGAAGACCTCGTCAATCGGCGTGCCGAAGAAAGCGGGCAGGCACTTGTCCCGGAAGAGGACAAGTTCGTCCTGGACCTTCGCAACCTCGGCCCTGATGTCGATTTCGTTCACTGCCGAAATGCTCACCGGCGCTCTCCGACCGCTTCTCTGATGACCGCATCAACCTGAATCGGCTCACCTGCTGACTGAGGTTCGCTGCTCGACTGCAGACCCTCTTCAATCTCAACACGCAACTTGTCCAACTCGTTCGAGTCGAACCCAGTGTCACGAAGCCGTCGTTGCCGCTGAGTTTGCCGCAGTAGCGCATCGCCCTTCGCTATGGTCAGCGCCACTGCGTTGGCTTCACCCTTCAACTGCTTCAGAGACCGGTCGATTTCCAAAAGCTCGTGGGCGTGAATTACCTGGGCACTGCCCTGTCGGATTCGCCCCACGACAGCCGAACGATCTTTCGCCAAGTCGGAAATCAACCCCCCCAATTCCTGTTGGCGCTCTCGGAGCTTCTCAATCTGGCTCTTCAACGGGTCTGCGGGCACCACTGAAGCCGGACTGCTCTGGGCGCTGACAAAGTGAAGGCAGGTGACCAAGGCGACGAACACGAGTCCCCAGCCCGCCATGACACCACACATCTCCAGCGGCATCACGACCAGGGGCTTTCGCTCCTGGTTCACGAAGATCATTACGATGGCGATGGTCGCTAAGCCGCCCACTACCCACGATGCTGCAGACAGAACGGGGCCGACCCACCCATCAAAACTCCACGGAGCTTTCAATGCCGATGGGAAGAGATGCGAGACGCCCCAAAGGAGGACGAACCAGCCAGCAACTCCGACGAGTGGCACGTCGGGCTGGAACTCAACGGAGGATTTCGTCATCGCCTTTGATCGTCCTGCGCCAGGGCCTTGTCGATGGCCTGGATCATGTCCGTGGGCCTCTGGAAATCGATGATGAATTTCTCCGTTGACGATTTGTCCCACTTTGCATCCTCGAAGATCAATCCTGTCTCGACTTCGGCGTAAAGGTCGCTGACCTTCTCATTGAGGCGCTTCAAGCCTTCATAGCCGCCTTTCATCGCCTGGCCCGCTTCTTTCATCGCCAATAGGGCGCTGCGACTGGCATCAATCACGGCGACCCGGTTGTCTATGGCCGAGACCCTTTGCTCGTAATCCCACTGCTTCCGTTCGAGCGTTGCGACGACCTTTCTGAGCCGGGCCTGGGCGTCTCGGAGGACGCTCCGTTGCTCGGCCGCTCCCTTTCGCTCGGCGATGACCTGGGTCGCCATCGACTTCAGTTCCTCCTGGCTGTAGGTGCGTCCTGCGATCTCGATGGCTGTGCCGGACTTCAAGTGGTCACGAAGACGCTTCAGCGTGTCGTCGACCGTGGCGAGCCTTTCCACGATGGGCTGGGCCTTCCGGTCCAGTTGGTCGAGTTTGACCTGGGCGGTGATCTTGGCCTTCCTCAATCCGGCCAACCCCTCCTTGAGGGCCTCCACTGACAACTCGATTTCCTTCCGCTTCACATCGATGTTGCCGAGGAGCGAATCGATCTTTTGAAGGGCCTTTTCCTTGGCGACCTGGGTTCGGGCATCGCATCCGGCCGTCAGCAGCAACGCCGAGGCCAATGACATGACGACGATCTCTCGCATCTGCGCTCTCCAAAAATGCGTACCACGGACCACCGGTTCTTGAGGCTGACGTGTCCGCCAGCGCAATACGGTGTCCTTCAGTGGCGAACCTTCACCCAGGTACGCTCAGCCGAGATGCGGTGTCCTAAGTCGAGAAGCGCCCCGGCGTCTTCACGATGGCAGATTCAAGGGAGACGCCGACCCGAGCAATTGACAGTGAACCACGACTTCGGTGACATGAAGAGACGATCCGGTCGTTTCGCCCCACGCCCTGCCCATCTCCAGGTTCCGTGGGGCTTCTTTGTCGGGTTACAACGGCAGAGCCACGAGATGAATGGGATGTGACGCCGACCGCATTAGGAGAGCTGTGAATGCGAGCGGTCAGCGTGGGTTCACGCTGAATGGTGGGGAATTACAAGCGATAAATCGATTACTCGGACACCTAGTTTCCGTGACGACCTAACCGCCGGAGGTCAAAAACGGCCGTTTGTGAATTCACAAGAATTTCCCTTTTTCAACCGGCACTGCCAGCAAAACTCCGCACAATTCCGAAAAGAAATCCAGCCCACAATCGGCTGACATGTCTCGGCTTATGGCAGTAACATCCAGTGTCAGCGAGGGTTCGGAAAACGTCTTCGATCGTCCTTCGGAACCGAGGGTTGGGGGTTCGAATCCCTCCGAGTGCACTTGGTTTACCGCTCACGAAGCCGCTCAGTCGTTCTCCCCAGAAATCCTGAACAACCAAAGGGCATCGACTCTGTCCCGCCTTCGCTGACGCGCCTCCTGGATTCGATGCTCCGGCTGGCCTCATTCGACTCGCCGGCCACTGACCGTACCGGCCGCCACCTCCACGCGAATTCCCGACGCGACACATGACTGGCGCGCCGGCAACGGACCCGCGAGCGCCCCCAAGGCGTTCCCGGCGCTACTTAAGGCATCGCGTCACACCACGCCGCATATTTGCCAATACTGTGGCAGTTGTACGCGATCCACATGTATCCCCCCTCACCCCAATCGGTCCCCCATGAGTTTTTTATCAACCAGGCGTTCTTAGAGTCGTCCCATCCAACCAGTGTGACTGCGTGGTTCACTTGGTTGAAAGCGGTGTGGTTGAAAACGCCTCTGGCATACGCCAGAAACGCCGTATCGATGTAGACGCATGCCGACAACGGGCCGTGCGCAATGAGCGCCTTCTTTATTTCATTAGTTGGCGGGATGTCCACCAGCTGATTGACATAGTCCGCATTCCGCGCTTTGTAGGTAATCGGAACGGTGGGATTGCAAGGCAAGTCGACTCCTTGATAGGGGATTGTTCGGGCTGACGCGGTGCCATGGTAAACCAGAAACCTCAGGACGGCGCCCGGATCCGTGCCACCGCAGGTGCAGCTGCAGCAGCCGCTACAGTTGATCACCTCTTGCTCCGACGCGTGGACCGTTTCAGGCGTACTCGATGGATTGCGAATCAAAAAACTTCCTTCGTAAGCACCCAAAGCCGAGAAGGCGAGACACGCCTGGCAGCAACAACCTTGACGCCGAACCAGCGTGACATGATCGGAGTCGCGCCAATTGAAGCTCGGGTCGGTTGGGCTTCCGTAGCGCGGTAGGGGCGCCGAGCGCCCTATCGCCTTTTCCAGCTCAAGCGACCAGATGTGGTGCCGGCGAATCCGCTCCTGAATGTCTGGCGGAATCACGAGGCCACGGCCCAAGTCAGCGATCGAACACTCAAGAACGGCCGAATAACCGGCCTGAAACGTCAAGTGGTCCCTTTTGATTTCGGCCCGGACCGTCGCGAGGATCTGTATTGCATTGGGGGACGGCTCTCCCGCGCGGCAGATGCCCGCTCCACACAGAACGAGTAAAAAGATAGTTTTGCGAACCGTCTGCCGAAGTCGACCTGACATGACCCGACTGCCTTTCTGTTACCACCTCGTATCGCCCTGCTCGCCGTTGCTGCCAATCGCGCTTTGGCTTCAATCAGAGCCAGGCTCGGGGACTCTCCCCTGCCGTTCTCTCGACGATGACGTGAGACGAGAGAGTCACCGCGCGATCTAGCTCAGCGCCTGAGGCGCTGAACCAGACCGGCGCGGTGGCTCAATCGCGGCATTGGGGCGAACGTGCGCGTCCGCACCCGCGAACGAACAAACTCGCCCTACGGGAGCTGGAAATCGACCGTGCCCGGTTGGGAGGGCTTGCCCTCCCCGTCAACGGCGATGGCGGTAAATCTCACCCAGGTTCCCGAGGCAACACCCGATAGGTCGATCTTGATCGTATCCTGGATCGCCACGCCTGCCGACGCGGGATAGTGCCTTCGATTGGGCACGCAGGGGTAAAAGGTCATGGTTGGATTATGCGCCGTGGTGGCGTCTAGCATTTGAGCCATGTAGTAGATCGTCACCTTTCCGGACGCGCTCGGTGTAAACGCGACTGTCGCTCCATACTGCTGCGATGGCAGGACGACCAAACTCGAGGGCCCAGCCGTCAGTTGCAGCACTCCTGTGCCTTGAGTTGGGCTCTGCTTCGGGGCACTCACCGTCACCGGCACATCAAAAGGCATCATTTGAGCGGCTTGAGCGGTCGTGGTGTTGATCGTGTAATTCAGGGGCGCGGCTCCCGTAATAGGTGTCACAGTAAAATTAACGTTGTTATTACCGGCGAGATGTACGAGAACATTGTTTGACGGATTGGTAGTTGCACCCACCGTGAAGTGCATCGTTTTGTGTACGGGCTTTGTTAGAAGGCTCGTCGGGCTCGTGGTAGGCCCGAAGGTTGCACCGTAAGTCAATGTCACCTTCGAGCTGACCACGCCACCTGTCGGCACTGTCCCCGTGTAGCTCAGTACGCCGGTGACCGGCACAGTGCAATCTGTCGATGTGAGCAGAGTAGGAGCTGAGATAGTGCCAAATGACCCTGCTGGGGACGAGCCGCTACTGCCAATACTATTCAGAACTTGCGTGACAAACTCGACGTCCCCGCCGTATTCCCCCTGTGCTTCGGCGACAAACGTCACAGGAAGGGCCCCTTGCGACACAACTACATTGTCCGTCGCCGATTGACCCTTTGTCAGGTAATGCACCGCCGATGGTGGGCTGACCCCCACAGGATCGCCATTCGCATCCGTGGCCGTGTAAGTCATTTCGATATAATCCGGCTGACCATTGGTCAGCGTGGCCGTGACGGGAATGACGTCACTACTCCCCGATTGGTACACGGTGGCTTGTCCATCGGCCAACGTGATGCGCTCCGTTCCCGCGTGGGCAGCAGGAGCGCTCAAGAGAAGACCGCATGCCGTTGCGGTCAACCAGAGGACGGAAGCGAATGGAAGCTTAGACATTTTCGTGGGTCCACATCTTGAGGTAAGGAACCAGTCGACACAGGAACACCGCAAGGCATGAGTCCGCAGTCGCAAAAGCAAAGCTCACTGTTCACGGCGGAAGAATCGAACAAGGCTCTCCGGTTCGACCGCGGAGAGTCCACCGGCTCCGTCCGGACGATTTCCTGATCGAATCACGATCTCACGCAGCAATTCGGGCGAGATGCGGGCATCGGGCTCCAGGCTTAGCGTTGCAAACGAGCCCTCTCGCAGAACGGCGTGCAAACGTCGGCTGCCCTCGCCAAAAAAAGCCACTTGCAACTCCGAAGGGGCAGATGTAAGCCCGCCGGATTGGGCGGGCCTGTCCCGCCGCAAATGGGGAAATGGCAACACAAACACCGGCTCCCCAGTCGAAGCATCCCAGCCGCGGAGCATGGGATCGGTTCGATAGCCCGATGCGGCGTCGCCACTCGTCGTCACCAGCCATCGAGAATCTGGACTGAAAAAGCAGCCGGTGACGGGCCCGCCTTGAAGCAGCAGATCGGTCAAAGGCACTGATTTTTCCGTCGACCAGATTCGAGTCGTTCCATCGTCACACCCCGCGGCGAACTGTGCGCCATCGTTCGAGAATGCGACGCACCGAATCGCCAACTGCTCTTTCTGACTCTTTGCAACGATTTTTCCCGCCTGCAAATCCCAAACCCTTGCGAGACCATCCGAGCATCCTGTGACGAGTCGCGCGCCGTCTGCGCTGATTCGACACGAGGTAACGATCTTCGGGTGAGACAGAATCGGACCAAGCCGACGTCCGTTCGCTGCGTCCCAAACGATCACCTGTTTGCCTCCCGCGACCGCGCAGAGCGAGCCTTTCGACTGCAGGTCAAAATCGCCGACCACACCGTCGAGGTCAAACCGCTCGGATTGCAAACGCGCGCCGCTGTCGGTGTCCCAAACATTGATCCTGCCTGAATGTTCCGGCCGCCGTGTCGCAAGGTGAAATAGCCATCGACCGTCCGTCGAAAACGCCAGCCGGGGGCCGAGTCCAGCAAGCGGAGCCCCCGGAGCGAGGTCGCGAATTTTATTGGCGGTGGCGACGTCCCAAAGGGAGACGGCGGAACGCAAATCAGCAACCGCGACCTTCGAGCCATCGGGCGAGACAGCGACGGCTGCGGCATGGCTAATTCCAGTTTGGACCGACGGCTTTACTATTTGCGACTTCGCGACTTCGCGACCAAGTGACGTGACACGACACGCGCCATCGCGGTCCACAGTTGCCAAATATCGGCCGTCTTCAGAAACCGAAGCACAGTCCAGTCCAGCTTGCGGCAAGACTGCTCCAGATTGCTCCGTAGCTGTTCGCCAAAGCCGGATCGCGCCATCGGATCCCGCGGTTAAGAACGTTCCCTTATCGTGGGCCCACTCAGACAACGTGATTGCGCTTGAAATCTCGATCGGGTCGGATACCCCACCTGCGATTGCGACATCGAGGAACCAGATCAGGCGTTCCACGCTGCTCACGGCTGCCAGTTGATGGCCGTCACTCGCAAAACGGAGTCGCGTGAGACCAGCCGTCGAAATCTTGCGGCTCCAGAGCAGAGTCCCGTCGTTGACCTTCCAAAGATGCACGACCCCGTCGGCCGTCGCCGTTGCAACGAAAAGATTATCGGGCGAAAACTCAAAGAATGTCACGGTTGCGGAATGAGCCAACGGCTGTGCGACCTTCTCACCCGTTCGGCAATTCCACAGGCAGACCGATTGCGGCGTCTCGGTTCCAGCGACGGTGATTCCGTCTGGCGCAATTATTGGGGCGACAGTATTTGCCATGCTGGGGAGGCGATGTCTTTCTTTGCCGCTTTGAACGTCACATACGCTGATCGAAGCAGCCGTCGGGGCGACCACCAGCTTCCCTGAATCAGCAAGAACGGAACCTGCCACCGGCAGGACCATCGGCGCTCCGATAGGGCGTCCGGACGCCATGTCCCAGACTTGGGCATTTCTACCCCGCACGCTCAAGAAGTATTGGCCTGCGGAGCTAATTCGAACATCTTGGTGAGTCGTCGCCGGCTTTGTTTTGGTCAACGCATTGTCCCATAATGGCCCAACCACAACCTTGCCTGTCGATGTGTCCCACACGCGGAGGGAACCATCCGCACAGCCGGTGACCACCACTTTTCCGTCGCCGCTGAAAGCAGCGCCGCGCACCGCCTCCGGATGAATCATTGCCGGCGTTACCGGCTCATCGCGGGTGGGATCCCAAATGTAGGCGGTTCCATCGGCACCGCCCGTGACGAAGCGATCGCCAGTGGGCGAAATGGCGGCCGTCGTGATTCCGCCCTTGTGCCACCACACCCGCTCCACGCTGGGTAATCGCCTGAGCGCCGTACCGAGGCGGATGCGGCTGGCTTCCCAGCGTTTGGGGTCGTGCTGGTCGATCTCGAAGGCCGCGTAGAGCCAGGGGAGCGCCCTCGTTGGGCTGACCTCGTCGGGCTCCGTCCGAGGGCCGAGA
>Ga0187781_10003093_pt1 | contig 12551 bp, 12 predicted proteins | sample 0715_SJ02_MP02_2_FD_132447 | JGI IMG/M metagenome (GOLD analysis project Ga0187781, IMG submission 132447) | Tropical peat soil microbial communities from peatlands in Department of Meta, Colombia - 0715_SJ02_MP02_20_MG | ecosystem: Environmental > Terrestrial > Soil > Wetlands > Peat | place...
CCGATGATCACGGAACCTGTGCCTGTTTCACCTCACGACACGCCCAAGCCCCACAGATCACACCTATCCGCGCGGTCTCTTAGGCGAGGTGGATCTCGTCAGCCCCGCAAAACACCCTCAGCGAGCCGAACGACAGGATGATCTTCATCAAAGCAGTCATGATTCCCTATGACACTCCTGCCACGGTCACCACAGCAGCAACAATGGGGGCCGAGCTGGACTACGGGCCCCGCGGTCCGCAACACCGGGGCAAGGTGCAGCTCCAGCCAGCCACATAAGCCGGTCAACTGCCCGAACCGACCCAGCACAGAACTAGGAGGGATCAGCCGCGCACTGAACTCAGCGCACACAACGGAAAGAATGATCGCCGACCGGAGGAACGAATCTGACATGAGCGTTGTCGTCGTCGTCACGGCCTTTCCCGTCCCGAGCACCGCGCCGAGGTGATCGCGGCCTTCGAGGCGGCGATCACCCGGGTTTACGACGAACCAGGCGTTCAGCTCTAAGCCCTGCACGAAGGGCCGGACCGGCTGGTCGTGATCGAAAAGTACGAGTCGGAGCAGGCGCGATCGGGGCACCGCAAAGGCGCGGACCTGCGGTCCGCGTAGGAGGGCAAGCTCAGCAGCGATCTCGACGCGCAGGTCCTCGTACCGCACCCGGCCGGAGACGCGCAGAAGGGCGCGTTGTGAGCGCATTCTGGTGACGCGCCGGCCCAGCGCACGGAATGCCTGGTTATGTGCGGCTACACCAGGATCGAGGATCGCGGCGGGATCCGCGTCGTCCTGGTCGGGGTTCCCGCCGTGGACTCAGTCTGTCAGATCGGTGATCCAAGGCGGGTACCGGTGACGTAACACAGGCGACCGCGCCCACCGACGACGGGAGACCCGCTGTGGCCATCGCCGCGTATTTCCACCCGCTCGGTGCAATCGCAATTGGCGCAACGTCGGCACTTGTCCGCCGTGTGATCCGCGGGATAAGCCGGTGGCGGATCATGTCAGATCGGTTTCCTGAGTAAGGAGGACTCTTATGGGCTCACCCGAGAATAGCGTCGCTGCCTTCCACAAGAAGCTCGCCGCCGCGTGGAGTGCCAACGATGGACCTGCGTTCGCGGCCTTTTTCACGCAGGATGGTTCACTCATCAACCCGTTCGGTGAACGAGCGGACGGGCGCGAGGCCCTGACGGCGATGTACAGCGAGTATTTCGGGGGAATGCTGAAGGGAACGACGACATCGATCAGCTTGACCCATGTGCGGCCAGTCGAGCCCGATTACGCGTTCGCCGACGCCGAGCAGACGATCTACGCGGCAAACGGAGATGTCCTGATGGCTCTGCATGTCGTCAATCTTCTGCGCAGAGAGGGCGATGACTGGCGGCTGGTTGACAGCCGGCCTTACGCGTTTCCTCCTCCTCCCGCCTGACGACGCACGACGGAATAGCCTTACCGGGTCATTCCCTCAATGACCGAGCGTTCCGACAACACAGCGATCACTGCCGGCGCGGCTGAGGATCGGCACCGCGGTCACCGGTGAAGCCGCAGGCGTCGGCCACCCGGGCCGGGGCTCTCGGCGATCACCTGCCTGCATCGACGACCGCTCAGGGTGGGCTGTGTGACAAGCTGGCGGCAGCAGCCTTGGAGCGGGCCGCACCTGGTCAAAGGAGAGCGTTATGAGCGTGTACAGGGTGACCGAGATCATCGGGACGAGCAGCACGTCATGGGAAGAGGCGGCGGCGGAGGCGATCAGGACCGCCGCCGGGACGCTCCGCGATCTGCGGGTGGCCGAGGTCGTCAAGCAGGACATTCACCTGGACGAGGGCGGGGCGATCACCTATCGCGCCAAGCTTCAGCTCTCCTTCAAATACGAACCCGGCCACTGATCCCCTTGCGTGGTGCGTGTCACGTCGGTGACGCATCCGTTGTCGGGGCGGCTGGTAGCTGCCCGCTCGTTCAAGCGGCTGCACGGCGATCTGCTGCTGGGTCGGCCTGGCGTCCGCTCACCCGCCACCGCCCAGTCTTCCTGTCACACCACTTAAATGCACCCGGCGGGCATCTGGTTGCCCGGGCATCCGGATCGAGCTAAAGCCTCGCTCAGCCCGCTGCCTAACCCGCCGGACCCGGGCTGGACGCGCGGCGGGACTGCGCGTCGCCCGCTGTCATCACTGCCGCCAAGTGGCGGCAGTGATCGCTTGGGTGATGTACCTGATGATGTCGTCGGCGCCGCCACGGCCTGGGTCCAGGTCCGGGTTGTAGATGCATACCGACCAGCCAGCACAACCGTTCGTGCCGAGGGCCGCGGAGGTGACGTCGCTGAGCTGGCTCCAGGTCAGGCCGCCGGGCTGGGGGTAGTCCACTGCGGCGAGTTCGGCGGTGGCGAGCACGTCGAGGTCGGTGTGCAGCCACCATGGCGGCGGCAGGCCGGCCAGGGCCGCCCCATACCGATCGGCCGTGAGCTGGGACGGGCGGATCAGCGCCCGTAGCCTGCCCTCCAGGGTCGGGACGCCCGCCGCGGCGAGCTCACCAGCGTCCCGGGGGCCGACCGCGGCGACGTCGGCAGGGTGGACGCGGGGCAACACGCCGCGCAGCCCCGGCGTGAGCTCGGCGTCGAACAGCCGCAGCGCCAGCCCGAGTTCGCAGTCCGCTGCTTCCCCGGTCGGCGACAAGCAGGGCGGCCACGCATCTTCGTGCCCGTCGACGAACATCAGGCCGGATCGGCCGGTCTCGGCTTGCAGGGCGCCCAGCGCGCCGAGTATCACCGGGCAGTCGCCGCCAACCAGCAGCGGGAAGAGCCCGTTGCGGCGCGCGGCGCTGACCGCCTCGCGCGCCCGCTCGATCATCGTGACCAGCGCATCCTCGGCAAGCAGGCCAGACGCGCCGCGGACGGCCCGGGGAACTGGCAGCACGAGATCACCGGTATCCGTGAACCCCGGACTTAGGGCCAGCGCCTCCGCCAGGCCGCGCTGGCGCAGCACGGCGGGTGCCCGGGCCACGCCGTCTACCGTGCCACTGGAATTGGCAGGCACGCCAATCAGGGCGAGTCCGGCTGGCATCACCCCGATTACGCTACCCGGCCGCCCCGGTGCCGCCTTCGTCGGCGCCGATCACACCGGCCCTGGGTGCAACACAGCCGGCCGGCCGCCCATGGTTACAGAACGCCCGCTCGCGCGCGCCCACCGCCGTAAGAGAGCTTCCGGTGAAAGTCATCCATATCGGTTCTTGGTCGCCGTGGAAGTCGCTGCTGGTGACTTCACGCCGGATCCCGGGATGCCGCGGGGCGTGGTGCTTCGCCCGGGCGGCGGCTGTGGTCGGCCACGGCGATGTGGCCATCGACCCTGCGCAGCCGCCCCTGCCCGATAAGGTCGTCCACGAGCGAATCGGACCAGTACCACGGCCAGGAGAACCAGCGCCGTAGCTCGGTCTGCGGCGCCAGGACGGCCGCGGGCACGGCCGCCGCGATCAGGTCTCTGAACGCCGCCACGGGATCCTCGCCGGTGCCGCTGCCGGGCTGGTAGGCCTGATCCCAGCGGGCCAGCTCGCTGGAGTGCTGGTGCTGGTGCCCGGCGGTGACGTCCAGAGCGCGTGACACGATCGCGCCGCACCGTTCCAGCGGTGCCCGCAGCGCCGTCAGCTCCTGCCGGCTGAGGCCCAGCTCGGCGCACAGGTCCTCGATGCTGGACGGGCCCGCGGCAGCCAGGAGATCCAGGAGCCGGGCCCAGTCGCGGTCCGCGGCCCGCATCCGGATGATCTCCGCCCGGCAGATCGGGTCGAGCAGCCGCGCCACCTCCGCGCAGACCAGCAGGCTCTTGCCGCGGTGCACCGCGGCGATCAGGTGGCCGCGGCCGCTCAGCTCGCCGAACCACGGCCACTTGGTCGCCGGCCAGGTGGCAAAGCCCGGGCTCCCCGGCCGGTACGGATCCTCGTGGCACGCCTCATACAGGCTCGGCAGCGCGCAGTCCGCGGTGCGGGTCAGCAGCCCGCGGTCCCGCAGGAACGCATCGGCCTGCTCGACCGACTCCAGCGCCCGGTCCGGGCTGAGCCGGCAACGGAAGACCCGCTGCTCACGCAGCCGGGCCAGCGACTGCACCGTCCCATCTTCCCCCGTGCCCGGCGCGTCCCGCCACCGGCCGCCCACATGGCCCTCGACGGTTACCAGCCTGAACCGGGCACTGGCGGGATGGGCGAACTACTTTCGGTACGGAGTCTCCAAGGCAACGTTCAGCGCGGTCGACAACTTCACCCGGGGCCCGGCTGATGCGCTGGCTACGCGCCAAGTACGCGGGGAAACACCGGCTCGGGATGACAGCACTCCGCCGTCGCTTCTGCGATCAGGAGTGGAGGTTCGCCTGCAATGGGGTCGTCTTCACCGGCGCATCCAGCGTCGCCGTGAAACGCTACCGCTACCACGGCAGCAACATTCCGACCCCGTGGACACCCGAACCAGCAGCCGCCACCAGTGGCTGACCAACGGGCAAGACACGCGGAGCGCCCGGTGCGGTGAAAGTCGCACGCCGGGCTCGCGATACGGGCCGGGGCCCCCCGCTCGATGAACTGACCGACTCCCTGGCCGTGGCAGCGACGCAGCAGTGGACCCAAGCGGCGCTGGAGCGGCTGCTGTTGCATCCTGAACCGATTCCGGTGCAGTGGGAACGGTCCGCCAGGCCGCTCGCCGGGCCGGTGTCGGCTGCGTTCGAGTCGCGGCAGTTCCCGCCACTGCCGGGGCTGTCGCCGGCCGGCCCGGAGCAGCTGCGGGGCGGACGGCTGCAGGACCTGCACGCCGTCTACGGGGGCCTGGGATCGGGACGGCTGGTGATCGTCGGCGAGCCCGGGTCGGGCAAGACCGGCGCGGCCGTGCTGCTTGTCCTGGCAGCCCTCGAGCACAGGCGGCAAGTGCCTTCGCAGAACCGGCGGCTCGTGCCAGTACCGGTGATATTCACCTTGCACGGGTGGGACCCGAACACTCAGCGGGTCGGGGACTGGCTAGGGGTACGGCTTCAGGAAACCTACCCGCTGTTCGGCGGCAAGGGCGGCAAGGCAGAAGCTGCTGAGCTGGTGAAGGCGGGCAGGATCGCGGTGATCCTGGACGGGCTCGATGAGATCGCAGAGGCGCTGCGGCCGGTCGCCTTGCGGGCGCTGAGCCAGCAGGCATCCTTGCGTGTCGTGGTCCTGGCCCGCAGCTTCGAGATGACGGTTGCCGCCCGGCAGGGCATTCTGGAGGGCGCCGCCGCGCTGGAACTGCAGGCCGTCGATGCTGCCGCGGCGGCGGACTACCTGACGCGCGTCCAGCTCGACCCGCCGCCGCGTGGATGGACCGAACTCACCGGCCGCCTGCGCCGCGAACCGGGCAGCCCCATCGCCAAAGCGCTGAACAATCCGCTGACACTGACCCGGTCCGGGACACCTAGCGCAGCGGCGACAACGTCCGCGAGCTCCTCGATTTCAGCGATGCCGTCGGCGACGTCTCGGGAGAGGACATTCAGGACAAGTCGGCGGACATGAAATCAGTCGAGACGGCAGTCTCTAACGACCGCCGCCGTGAGTTGCTGGCGGCCATCGTTCTGCGTGCACAGATTGACCGCTGCGGGGAGGGCGCGGGCGGCCTGTGGCCAGGCTAGACCAGCCCGGCGCTGAGGGCCAGCCGGGTCAGGTCGATGCGGCGGCGGCAACCAGTCTTGTCCCCGATCCGGTCCAGATGGGAGCGGACGGTGCGGATGCTGATGGACAGCTCGGCGGCGATCTGGGCGTTGCTGCGGCCCTGGGTGACCAGGGTGACCAGCTCCCGCTCCCGGGCGCTGAGCTTGACCGCGCCGGACGGCGCCGCCGATGGCGGCGAGCTGGAGTCGGTGAGCATGAGGGCGTACTCGGTGGCGGTGGCCAGGCTCATCGCCGCGCCGCGCTCCTCGGCGGCCTGCATCCGGGCGGGCCCGAGGGTGTGCCGGACCTGGGTCGGGCGTTCGTCCAGCAGGTCGCGTGCCTCCGCTGTGCTGACGAACCCCTCGTGCCGGACCAGCGCGTAGAGCGGTTCAGGGGAACATGCTCATCATCGCCTTCGATCCAGCCGAACACGAACCTCCGGTGGTCCCGGTCGGCAGCGGATTCTGTCTCCATCTCCACAGAGCACTCCAGCCGCTCTCTGTTACCAGCGGCGGCATCGCGGACCGAGGATGACATCCGCTCTTGATGCCGGAGATCTGCGCGCACCGGCGGAGCGTGGCCTGAGCGAGTCTAGAGTCCGGCCGTCGCCCAGTTCGTGGTGGTCAGGACGATCCATTCCTGACCGGGCGCGAAGGTCATCCGGGCGCCGGATGGCAGGGTGTAGCTGGTGCCGCTGTCCGGGTTGGGCCGGGACCAGTGCACCCGCCAGGCGCGCCCGTCGCGGAGTACCACGGCGGTGCCGGAGCCAGTGGACTGGGCGTACGGGGGACGGACGCCGTATTCGAGGAACCGGGACGTCCGCACGACCGTGTCCTGGATGACCACGGTGGCCGCGGCCAGGTCCCCGCCGGCGGCGTCGGTGGCCTGGACGCCGTCCATCCAGACCAGCCAGCGGTGCGTCCGCGCCGACCAGCGGAAGCTGAACGCCGCCGCCGGGTAGGACACGCTGAACGATGCCGTGGGCCGCCCGCCGGGCGGGGCCGGGCCGAACCGGAACCCGATGTCGCGGGCCGTGCTGGCTCCCACCGCCTCGGCGCGCAGCACCCTGCCGTAGGCGTACAGGTTGTGCGGAGCCACCCGCTGGTAGTCGCGGAAGTACGCGGGCGTGTCGTACAGGTTCACTACGCGGGCACGGGCGATGAACGGCAGCAGATGCGGCGTCGCACCGGAGTACGCGAACCCCGGCCTGCCGAACTGAGCCAGCAGCTCCAGGTCGTCCTCCCGGGCGCTGCGCACCGGGCCGATGACCGCCGGGATGCGGGAGGAGTACACCGCGAAGATGCGGCTCAGCCCGCCCTCCACCGGCAGTAGGTACACGATGTCCGCGCTGGTCAGGTTGGTCGGCGGCCGCGCGGCCGCGATGTTGTCGATCTTCACCACGATCACCCGGCCCAGGGCCTTGACCGGCTCGCCGGTGAACGGAGACACCAGCTGCGCTGGAACCGGGGCAGGCCGATGCAGAAGAATGACCGGGTCAAGGAGCTTGACCGCGCGCTGCCGTACGACCGGCCGGCCGGCGGACACGAGCAGCACGAGCAACACGGCCAGCCCGGCAGCGGCCACGGCTATCCCCGCGGCGGCCAGCGTGATCGTCCGGCGGCGCTGCATGCTACGGCGCCCCGTCCCTAGCTGCACGACCGGGCGCCGCAGCTGCCTGACCGGGACAGCGCGCTGCGATGCGACCGGTCGGCCGCGGGACACGAGCAGCACGGCCAGCCCGGCAACGACCACGGCTATCCCCGCGGCGAACGCGATCTTCCAGCGGCGCTGCATGCTCCGGCGCCCCTTCCGTCATAGGCGATCCTTCACCAGCGCCCGTACAGCATGACATGCGCCCTCAGCCGGAAGGTCCGTTTCCCGATGCTGGCGCCCCACCGGCCATCCCGCCCCCGCGGCCCGGCCGCCGCCGGGAATCCGCCCCTTCCCGGTCAGGCACGAGGCCGGATCATCACCCGGAGCGCAGAACGATCCCTATGCACCCGCCGCAGGCGCCGCGATGCCGCGGCGGAGCACCGTGCAGTTCAGGCGGGTTTTGTGCGGGTTGTCAATGACCTTCCGCGTCACTCAACGTGACGCCGGAATAGCCGCGTGAACGTTCTGAGCAGCCGGATCCTCCTGTGCCCCCAGCGACCTGGACCGTAGCGGCCGCCCGATGCAGTACGCCGCCGCCGCCATCGCCTCGGTCGGGCAGGCCAAGCGGCCCGGAAGCCCGGTAGCCGGCCAGGCTACCGTCTTCATCTTCCCCGACCTGGACACCGGCAACACGACGTACAAGGCGGTACAGCGCCGCGCTGTCATGCTCGTGGCTCTACCTGCCGAGGCTAAAGTTTCTGCTGAGGCGGACCAATGCACATTGTCCCAGCGACGCACAAGGCTGGGCGGAGTGTCAGCTGATCTGGGCGGGATGCCCGTGGCCGTCCGGGTGAATCCAGGCCGCGGTGCTGTCGGGTATCCAGGGCAGCTCGCGCACGGTTGCCCGCCCGGCCGCCAGGGCCTGGCGCGAGACCCGGTAGTGATGACCGCACAGCAGCAACTCGGTCCTATGCGGCCGGGCCGCGGTAGGCGGCACGGTCACCTGTACCATCGCCCTGGCCGCGCAGCAGCAGGCCCGGTCGGTGAGGCCGGCCGACGCTTCACGCGGCGGAATGGCGTCATCGAGCGGCCGCATGGTCGTGCTGCGGTTTCTGGCCGGCGGGTTCAGGGATCTCGCGTTCATGGGACGAGTCTGGCCGGGCACGGTGCCCGGCCAGAAGAGACATTATTCATCTCATGCCAGGCCCAAGGTCCCTGACCATCGACCTTGAACCGCCTTCGAGAAGGCATCTGGGGAAGCATTAGGGGAGATTGTCGCTGGCCCGGGTGTACATGGCGTTCTCGCCCTCCACCCGGGCCAGTCCGGTGGTCAATAGGACCCAATCGTTCCTCTGTGCCATGTCTCCAAAGCTGCACGATGACCAGCAGATGCAGGTATGGCTGCCGGTCACGAACTCTGGGGACGTTGGTCCCGGCTCTGGGCCCGAAACCCGAGCCGCTCTCAGCTCCTGGGCCGTTCGCCACGGACGAGCTTCGGCGAACGGCTGGATCACCGAACTGGACCTAAGCCCCGTCATCGCCCGTGCTGATGACGCCGTGGCCGTCGATGCCCGGGTCCGCATCCAGCCCGCCCAACCCGCCGACGCCTACGTGCGCCAACTGCGGTAACAGGCCCCACCAGATGCCGCGCGGCCTGTATGTATTGCAGATGAGTGCGGCGGATTACGCAGCCCTCCTGGAGCGAACGGTCGACCGCACCAGGCCACCCCTGCGGATGGACTATCCGGCCGAGATCAAGCGGGGGCGGGCCTTTGCCGATCAGGCCGAGCAGATGGCCAGACGCTGGGAGCAGGCCAGGTCTGCGAGCACCTGCCCGCGGCGCTCCCGCCGATCAGCGCCCCGATCACCGCCGGTGGGGGTCCAGTTATCGCAGCCCGCGGCAGCGCCACACTGTGGCGAATGAGAATCTAAGCCCAGATAAGACTCGCTGGGAGGGCGGGCTTCCCGGTCCTGGTTCAGCAGGGCGATTTCCTCGGCGATCGCGGCGAGGGCGCCGGCGGCGGCCACGATGTGGTCACGCACCTCCTTGGCGCGGTCGGCCCGGCGTCGCAGCGCCTCTGCCCGACGCGCCGAGGCCTCGGTCCGTGCCCATTCTGGTGCGACCCCCGCCGCGGCGTACTGGAGCGCGGCTACGAGGCGATCGGCCTGCCGCTCGCTGGCGGACAGCAGGTCCGTTGAGTGCTGCAGCGCCTGGGACAGGCGTCTGTGCTGGCTGTCCACCGCTGCATGCAACTCGCGGGTGTGCTCGTGCTGCCCAGTATCGGGCTCGTGCCCGGCCCGGCCCGGTGCCTGGGGCGCCCGGCCCTGGCCGCGCACCGCCCGGACAGCGTCCAGGTGCTCTTGCACCTGGGCCAGCATCGGGCTCACGTAGCCTGTCTCGGTGCTGCGCCACCCACAGGAACAGGCAGCGAAGTAATCCTCATCACCGGTCAGGCGGCGCCAGCTATCCCACCGGTGGCCCGGCACCTGGCTGTGCAGCAAGCCGAGCTCGTCCTGTGCCGGTTCGTATGGTTCTCGCAGCGGATCCGGCCAGTCCTCGCGCCGGAGCCCGTAGCTGGGTTCCCATCGGCGCTTGATCGTGTCGGCCTGCTTGTCAAGCTCCCCGGACTTGGCGTTCTCATTCATGGGACTCACCTCCCCGATCTCGCGGCTGGAAGCGGTGCCACAAGACAGTGATCTTCGGGCTCGTCCAATGTCCTATCCGTTACGTTACGTCCAGCCTCAAGTGAGGCAAGGGTCGTTGGTCACTTGCATGCAAGCCCGTGGCCCAGCAGGCCAGGGCGTCCGGCCCAGAGGGCCTTGCTGCCAAAGGCCGAAGTGACGCGCCGCAGCAGTCCACAACCGGGCCGTCTTTGGTTGAACAGTGCGGCGGGAGCGTCGGCCACGGACCGTTCGCCATAAAACAAGTCCTTCGCCGACTCGGCCGGGACCATGGTCACTAGGGAGGTCACCGCGGCTGGGCCTACGGTCGGATCATGGACGGCAGGCCAGTTACGGCGAATGCGGTGGCGCGGAGACAACACGAGACCCTGGACCGATGCGACGCCGCGAATGCTCGCGCTAAGGAAGTCGTGCAGCGGGCCCAGGCGGCGCTCGCCACCTCGCAGGACCGTCTGCGACGCGCCCAGGCCACCCTGGCCGCCATCCGCGCCCGCAGACACGCGGCGCCTGACCGAGTTTGGCTCGCGAGACGTGACCAGTCGCAGCAAGGCTTACCACGCTGAGCGCTGACCGCTACGCTAACCGTGTGCGCGCAAGCCCAGCCCCAGATAACGGCGCGATGAACAACCTCGGATCCAGCGACGACGATCCGGCCGAGCCGTATGGCATCGTGGCGATCGCGGCGTCCGCGGGCGGCATTACGGCGCTGGGGCACGTGCTGGGCGGCCTGCCGGCCGGGTTCCCGGTTCCGGTGGTCGTAGTCCAGCACCTCGACCCGCGGCACAAGACCATCATCGCCGAGGTACTCGGGCGTCGCGCGAAGATGCCGGTCGTCCTGGCGAAAGAGGGCGTGCGGGCCGAGCCGGGCACCATCTACGTGGCCCCGCCGAATCATCACCTCCTCGTCGAAGCTGAGGGAGTACTGGTGCTCTCCAGCAGCGAGCTCGTCCATTTCCTGCGCCCCTCAGCCGACCTGCTCTTCGAGTCGGTGGCCGGGGCGTACGGGCCGAGAGCCATCGCCTGCGTACTGACCGGGACGGGCAGCGACGGCGCGATGGGCGCGTCGGCGGTCAAGTCACGAGGCGGAACGGTCATCGCGGAGGACCCGGAACTCGCCGAGTTCAAGGGCATGCCGGAGGCGGTTATCGCGGCCGGCGCGGTGGACTTTATCCTGCCGCTGGACGAGATAGCGAGCGTGATCTGCGGGCTGGTCGAGGCGAGGCCGACATGACGCAGCCGGGTGTGACCGAGGACGTGGACAGCGATCTCGAGAACCTGCTGATCTTCATCCGGGACGCACGCGGATTCGATTTCACCGGGTACAAGCGGTCATCCCTGGCCCGGCGCATCCGCAAGCGGATGCAGGAGGCCGGTACGCACGACTACGTGGACTACCGGGACCGGCTGGAGAGCAGCGCCGGAGAATTCGGGCACCTGTTCAACACCATCCTGATCAACGTCACCGGCTTCTTCCGCGATGCCGAGACGTGGACTTACCTGCAGCGCGAGGTCATGCCCGAGCTGATCGCCGACGCCGACGAGAACCGCGACATCCGGATATGGAGCGCCGGATGCGCCAGCGGTGAGGAGGCATACTCACTGGCCATAGCGTTCGCCGAGGCGCTGGGCACCGAGGAGACTGCGAAACGGGTCAAGATCTACGGCACCGATGTCGACGAGGACGCGCTGCGCGACGCCCGGGTGGGCGTTTATACCGCGAAGAACCTGGAGTCGACGCCGCCCGAGCTGCGCGAAAAGTACTTTGAGCAGAGCGGGACCCAGTTCGCCTTCCGGGCGGACCTGCGGCGCCGCGTCATCTTCGGTCGGCACGACATCACCCGTGACGCCCCGATCTCCCGGCTCGACCTGCTGGTCTGCCGCAACACGCTGATGTACTTCAACGTCGAGACCCAGGCCCAGGTCATCGACAGGTTCCACTTCGCCCTGCGCGAGGGCGGCTATCTGTTCCTCGGCAAGGCTGAGATGCTGCTATCGGACGGTGAGCGATTTGGAGTCGTCAGCATGCGGCAGCGGATCTTCCGGCGCCGGCCCGGCGCGGGCCTGCCCAGGTACCAGTCGATCCCGATGCGGCTCGACGTTACCGGGGCCCCGGAAATGCGAGAGGTCAACAGGAAGCGCCAGCTTCGTGATCTCGCTCTGGAGGCGGCGCCGTACGCGGCCATCGGCGTCGACGCCGATGGCAACGTCGTCCTGATCAATACGCAGATGCGAAACATGTTTGGGATGACGGCCCGCGACATCGGCCGCCCGTTCCACGAGCTGGAGATCTCTTACCGGCCGGTTGAGCTGCGTTCGCTGATCGAGCGGGCCTACACCGAGCACCGGGTGGTCCGGGTGAGCTCTGTCGAACGGCAGGTCACCCCGGACGAGGTCCAGTACCTGGACATTCAGATCCAGCCGCTGTGGGGCAGCGACGGGCTCAGCGCGGGGGTCATGGTGACCTTCCTCGACACCTCGATCACCACCCGGCTGCAGCTGGAAGTCAAGCGCAACCGGGAAGACCTGGACACGGCGCACGAGGAACTCCAGTCGACCAATGAGGAGCTGGAGACCACCAACGAGGAACTCCAGTCCAGCATCGAGGAGCTGGAGACCACCAACGAGGAACTCCAGTCGACCAACGAGGAG